>Ga0326597_10000740_pt1 | contig 55950 bp, 56 predicted proteins | sample RVTome_12_FD_203789 | JGI IMG/M metagenome (GOLD analysis project Ga0326597, IMG submission 203789) | Soil microbial communities from uranium-contaminated site in the Upper Colorado River Basin, Wyoming, United States - RVT100D185 | ecosystem: Environmental > Terrestrial > Soil > Contaminated >...
CGAAGGTGTCGAGGTCTGGTGCAGATGCTGTCAGAGATGTCACGGGTACTTGTCGCTTCCCCGCCCCCGGTTCCACGTCTTCGTACAACAGTTCGGACTGTAGCATCAGCACGCATCACGTCAAGTCGCCCATCCACAACCGCACACACGACCACCCCCAACGCACCCCGACCCGCCGAACCCGAGCCGTGACGTCGTGGAACGGTCAGCCTCCGAGCGGGAGGTCACCCATCCGCACGCTGGTGTCCTCGAAGACGACCAGCGCTGCACAGGTCAGGTCGTCTGCGAGGCACAGGAGGCTGTCGTGGATCTCGCCGACAGCCATGCCGTCGGCGACCATCGCCACCTCGCTCGACGCTGGTGGGGGACGACGCAGAGGGCTGGGTGGGGCTGCGAGGCGGTGACCGTTCCACTTGCATTCATGTGATCAATGACTCTGCTTTCGTGTTATCGTCCTCGGCGGTGGGGACTCGACCACGACGGATGGTGTACGGCATGTACGTCGATCGCGTCGTCGACGCCGAGCTTGCTGCACGACTGCGATCTGCGGGTGCGGTCGTGATCGAGGGTCCGAAGGCCTGTGGGAAGACGGAGACCGCGCGTCGTGCTGTGGCCTCTGAGGTGCTGTTCGACGTCGACGACGTTGCCCGGGAGGCGGTCAAGGTCGATCCGAAGCTCGTGCTGGATGGACCGCGGCCACGCCTGCTCGACGAGTGGCAGGAGGCGCCAGTCCTCTGGAACCATGTGCGACGTGCCGTCGATGACGCGGGCGCACCAGGTCAGTTCGTGCTCACGGGTTCGTCGACGCCGGCCGACGATCCGGTGAGGCACAGTGGGGCTGGCCGCTTCTCGTTTCTGCGCATGCGCCCGATGAGCCTGTACGAGTCGGGTCACAGCGACGGGAGCGTGTCCCTGAAGGCGCTCATGTCGGGCGAGGCCCCAGGTGGCCGAACGGACGCCCCCGAGGTGACCGACCTGGTCGACTGGGTCGTGCGCGGCGGGTGGCCCGGTCGCCAGTTGGGCTCGGTCGCCGACGCGGCGCAAGGCGCCCGTGACTACCTGCACCAGATCGCGCAGGTCGACATCTCCCGTGTCGACGGCGTCGCCCGCGACCCTCGTCGCGTCACCAGAGTGCTCGCTTCATTGGGGCGCAACGTGTCGACTGAGGCGCGCAACACGGTGATCGCAGCCGACGCCGGGCTCGATGGGCAGCCGCTGGACCCCCACAGCGTCGCGTCCTACCTCGACGCGCTGGAGCGGTTGTTGGTGCTCGACGAGCAGCCCGCGTGGACGCCACGCCTGCGGTCGCGAGCACGGCTGCGCACCAGCGCCAAGCGCCACCTCGCGTGCCCGTCGCTCGCGGCGGCGGCGGTCGGTGCAACCCCAGCGTCCTTGGTTCGGGACCTGGAGTACCTGGGCCTGTTGGTCGAGTCGCTCACCATTCGCGACCTGCGCGTGTTGTCACAGCCGCTCGAGGGCACGGTCCGTCACTATCGCGACAGCAACGGGCTCGAGATCGATGCCATCGTGGAGGTCGCCGGGGGGGCTTGGGGTGCCTTCGAGGTCAAGCTCGGGTTCGGGCAGGTCGACGATGCGGCGGCAAGCCTTCTGCGGTTCGCTGACACCGTCGAGACCGCCCAGGTGGGGAAGCCGGCCGTCCTCGCGGTCATCTGCGGTCGGACGGAGTACGCCTACCGCCGGGAGGACGGTGTGACGGTCGTTCCGCTGGCGAGCCTCGGCCCGTGACATCGGCTCGCCTTGGGGGCGAGTCAGCGCTCGTCTCGGGCCGGAAGAGGCCGAGGTACTGGCTGTAGAGCCATTGCTGGTTGCGTTGCTTGCCCGTGACTCGGTGAGCAGGCCGACCTTGCCGAGGTCGCGTAGCAGCCGGTTCGCGGTGGGCTGGCTGACGTCCAGGACCCGTTGGAACGTCAGCGGCCGTGGTGAGCGGCGCGGACAGGTGGTCGTGGAGCCGGTACGCGTTGCCGGCAGGCTGGTCGAGCTGGGCGATCCGCTCAGACGGTAGACGATCCAACCAGAGTTGGCACCGGATCGCCATGAACCCGAAACAAGAATTCGGCCCCGCAGAGGTGTCTACGAGGCCCAATTTGGTGGTGGTCAGGGGCGGGGTCGAATCGCCGACACCAAGATTTTCAGATGGGCGAGACCGCTCGAACCGGCTCGAATCCATCGAATATGGCGAGTCCCGACCCGCTCGTCGCTCCCGAAGTTGGCATGAGTTGGCACGACTTGGCACGCGGCAGCGGAGCCGATCCCCTCAGACTTGGGCGATGCCGAGCAGTGCGGTCAGGTCGTCAATGTACGCGCGGCCAGGCCCGTCGAGCAGAGGACCGAGAGACTCAGTCAGGTCCAGGTCGGTCTGCGCCAAGGGAGTCGGGCCGACTGGGGGAGACCAGAGCACGGCCACCTCGGACGGGTGTTCGTCGACCATGTCCCGCAGGGCGGGACGGTGATCGAGCGCTGCGGCGACGAGTTCTGCTTGCCGTGAATTCCAGAGCAGACCGTGGGTCTGCTGCCCACCGATCACGCGGCCCTGGAGTTGCGCAGCCAGGTTCCGTGTGCACGGGTAGTGGGTCGGAGATGTCGCGACGACCTGTCGCCGGTCGATTCCGAGTCGTTCGAGTTCATCGTCTCGCAGATCGATGAATCGGGTGGCCTCCACCAGCGTCACCTTCGAGGCAGCCCAGATGGCGAGCTCGGCGACGTAGACCAGCGGGGCGGCGCCGGCTGTCGAGTGCAGCGCCGACTCGAGGAGCGCCGCCAATGCCGTGGTGGCCAGGTAGACGTGCGCCGTGCCGTCGAGGGGTGCGAAGCGGGTGTCGCCTCGTCCGGGTACGAGCGATGCGGAAGCGTGGTTGCGCTTGTACCCGCGGTGGAAACGGGCTCCGCCTTCGATCCGGTGTGTCCGGAGCCCAACTGGTGGGGTCTCGAGGACCGGGCAGTTCGCCACCCCGCACGGTGCGGTCACGCCTGCAGCAGTCCGCTGACAGCGCGCCGCACCTCGTCATGCCGCCCCTGACGCAGCAGCGTGGCCGGATGCTCGTCGTCGAGCCAGCCGTTCGGGGTCTCGAGCCAGGTCCAGACGGCCCAGTCGTCCATCCCGGCGGCTACGAGGTCGCTCACGACCGACGTCGTCGTAACGGACAGCTCGAACGCCTCGTCGAGCTGAACGGATGGGATGTAGAGGTCCCCGCTGTGAGTCACGGCAACGAGCCTGCCTGCCTTCCGCTTGCGTTCGATCCAGCGGCGCACCGCCTCTGGGCTGCGCCCCGTGGCTGACGCGATGTCCGACGGTGTGACCGAGGTACCGGACACCAGCAGCCGCGCACGGACGGCGTTGCGGAGTCGAGCGTGCTCGATGGCCGTCGCATCGACGACGGGATCAACGACGCTCTCGAAGATGCCCACTGAGCTGCCTGTCGTAGGTGTCATGATGCTAGCAGACCACGACACGTACGACACCACCGGGGTGCGCGTCTGGGTCAGCGTCGCAGGCGGGTGCTGGTGACGTCGTCGCTGTACAGGTCCGCCCGGTCGCTCAGCCGGGGGTCAGGTCAGGGGCTTCACCCCTTCCCGCTGGTGGCGATGCGGTGGAGGTGGTGGTCGAGGATGGCGACGTCGATGCGCCAGAGGGTGCCGAGGCGGATGTGGGGGATGCGGTGGTCGATCAGGAGTTGGCGCATGGTGGGCCATGACACGCCGAGGGATCCCGCGCATGCGCGGGTTCCCAACGAAAGACTTGGAATCACCCGATCTTCGCGCGTGGAATCGCCCGATCTTCGCGCCGAGGCGACCCGCGCCCGCGATGAGGCCGAGCGTTCGGTGGGGTCGCGAACGGATCGGTCGGGCCTGCCCTCCAAGGACGTGCGCTGGACCGCGCCCGGAGAAGGATCGTGGTCGGGCTGCGGCGAACACCTCGTCGAGCTGACAGGGTAGTGACGTCGTGGTGGGTCGGAGTTCGAGCGCGAATCGACGAGGCGTGCGTCGCCCGGTCGTCGCGCTCGCGATGCTGGCCGCGTCGATGCTGTGCCTGGGCGCGGCGGCAACGACCCCTGGGCACGGGGGATCGTCGGCCGAGGCGCGGGGGACGGTCTCCGCCGACTCCGAGGCACGCTGGACGGGGCAGCTGGTTCCACTGTCGGACGTCGCGTCGGTGTCCTGCCGACCCGAGGCGGACCCGAGGTGCGACGTGTACGAGCTCACGGTCGACGCCCCCGTGGGCACGACCGTGCAGGTGGACGTGACGGCGGCCTCGGAGTTCGACCAGGTCGTCGCCGAGGTCCACCGCCCCGGTGGATCGATGATCGCGGCGTCCGACGCGGCAGATCGCGTCACGGTCAGCTTCGTCCACGGCCTCGACCACGACGGCGCCACCTACCACGTCATGGTCCGACCCGAGCTGACGAACGTCGAGTCCACCCTGGCGGGTGGCGTCACCTACACCGGCAAGGCCACGCTGGTCGACGCGCACGCCGGGGCCACACCCTGTCCCGGCACCGACGTCGTGCCCGATGCCGTCGAGCTGGACGCGGCTGCGGTGACGCTCGACGTCCTCGTCCTGCTCGACGGCGTGTCACCGCAGCACGCACACCAGATCGTCCAGGAGGCGAGCTGGCCCTACGACGAGCTCGGGATCTCGATGGCCTGGTCGTTCCAGACCGTCTCACTCGTCGGGACGGTGGACACGGAGCTGATCGCGGCGTCGAAGGCCGCGGTCGGCGGTCACCGACCGTCCGGTGTCGACCTCGTCTACACGTTGACCGACAAGGAGATCACCAACCCGGACGGTGACGACGCCGTGGCGGGGTCGGCGGACTGCGTGGGTGGGATCAAGTCCGCCCAGTGGGCGTTCGCGGTGGGCGAGACCAGCGAGGTGAACGCGTTCGGCATGCTGCCCTCCGACAACTCGTCGATCGTCATGGCCCATGAGCTCGGCCACCTTCTCGGGGCCCACCACCACCTGTTCACGTGCACGCAGCCCACGGAGCCCGTCGTCGCGGCGCGCCAGGGCGTGTGCACGTTGATGGCTCCCGACACGTTCCTCGGAAGCCACCACTTCTCGGCCGCGAACGGCGCCATCGTGCGGGGATACGCGCAGCGCTACGCAGGCTGAGGATCCGAGCCGTCGCCCACCGGTCTCCCTGGGGCCACGCTGGGCTCGGCCGCGGCCGCGCCGCCAGGGCTCGGACAGTCCGTGACCGGGCAGGCATCGCGTCGATGCGGATTGTTTCGGGATCGGAGGAGCGACCGTGAGCACCAACGAGGACCTACCCGTCGAGCGCGACGACGACGCCGGCCGTTTCGTGCTGGCCGACGCGTCGGACGAGGGCTACATCGAGGTCGAGCAGGACGGCGGACGGTTGACACTGATCCACACCGAGGTCGCGCAACAGCGGCAGGGGGAAGGCGTCGGGTGCACGCTCGTGCGCACCGCCCTCGCGGACGCCGAACGACGTGGGCTGACGGTCGTGCCGGAGTGTGACTTCGTCGCCTGCTGGCTCGATCGCACACCGACCGCGCCGGAGAGTTCGACCTCGCGGCCACCTGACCCGCCCGGCACGATCGAGCGTCGATGCCGGCAGCGAGCTCGCCGCCCGGCGAACGATGATCCGTTGTGACCGCGCGAATCCGCGGGATCCCAATGAATGACGGGGAATCCCCGGATCTTCATCGCCGGAAAGTGTCGACGCCCCGCGGGGCGCGGGGCGTCTGGTGGTGGTCAGGGGCGGGGTCGAACCGCCGACACCACGATTTTCAGTCGTGTGCTCTACCAACTGAGCTACCTGACCGCAGACCGGCGAACCGGTCACGGGTTCCGCGGACGTTAGTCCGGAAACTGCAAACGGTCGGCACGGGCCGACCGTTCGAGCGGACCTGACGGGATTTGAACCCGCGGCCTCCACCTTGACAGGGTGGCGAGCACTCCAAACTGCTCCACAGGTCCAGGGTTGTCACGCGAACGTGACGAGAAACGATGATGGTGGGCCGCGCAGGACTCGAACCTGCAACCAGCGGATTAAAAGTCCGATGCTCTGCCAGTTGAGCTAGCGGCCCGAGCGGGCCCACCTTCAAGGCCGCGGGATGGTAACCGCGGCCAAGGGATGCAACCAACCGGGGCCGCCGACCCTATCCGCGATTGCGCGACCGCCGCCCGGACGCCGCCCGGACGCCGCCCGGACGCTGCCCGGACGCCGCCCGTACGCCGCCGGTACGCTGCCCGGACGCTGCCCGGACGCTGCCCGGACGCCGCCCGGACGCCGCCCGGACGTCGCCCGTACGCTGCCCGTACGCCACCATCACCTCACCAGCTTCGTGGTGCAAGTGGCCGCTGTGGGCGGCAGGGCTGGCACACCCAGAGCGGGCGCCCGGTCGGGACTACGCTGCACGCCAGGCACCGAGGGAGCGTCGATGCAGCCGCACCGCCATCCCGACGTGGCTGCAGAGGTCGGCGCGGCCCAGGCTCGCGTCATCACCTCGCCCGACGAGTTTGCGGCCGCGGTTGCGCTGCTGGACACCCTCGAAGAGGCTGCCGGCGTCCCGCTGGTCGATGAGGCCGAACGCCATCGTCTGGGCCAGCAGGGAGTTGGCGGCGCAGGGGGCAACCACGAGCACTGGCACGCCCTGCTGTCGGGCCCGGCCAATGCCCCACCCGACGGCTATGCGGGCATCCTGCTCCTGCCAGGCAGCACCGAGGTGGTCGGCGACGTGGCGGTTGCGCGCGACCGCCCGTGTGGCGACCCGCTGGAGGCGCTGCTCATCGCCCTGGGCGGCCTCGCGGTGGCCCACGGCGCGAGCCACGCCCTGGTGTGGGTGCGCCACGCCGGTGTGAACGACCTGGCCTGTGCCCAGCGGGTTGGCTGGACACCCGATCGCCGATTGGACGTGCTCGCCTTCGATGTGCGGCCAGGAGACGACCCGCCCCAAGTCGACCCAACAGCGGGAAACGCCGGGCAGGCGGCCGTGTTGCCAGATGGCCTGCGGCTGCGTGCCTGGGCCGGGCCCGATGACGACGAGCAGGTGGCGCAGCTGCTGGCCGCCGCCTACGCCGAGACCCCAGAGGCGGGATGGACCGCAGCCGACGTGGCGACACGGCGGGCCCTGCCGTGGTTCGACGCCGCGGATCTCCTGCTGGCCGTCGACGACGACGATTCCGTCATGGGCGTGCACTGGACCAAGCGACGCGACGCGACGACCGGTGAGGTCTACAACCTCGCCGTGCACCCGCAGGCCCAGGGCACTGGGCTGGGACGGGCGCTCCTGCACGTCGGTGTCGACCACCTTGCCAACCACGGCGCGACCACCGTGCTGCTCTGGGTCGACCGCGACAACCACGCCGCGGCCCAGCTCTATCGCCGCTTCGGGTTCGAGTTGGCGTGGACCGACCTGGCCCTGCGGTTGCGCAGTGGTCAGTCCCCGTCCGTGGACGACTCGCGCCGGGTTCCGGGTGGGACGACCTTGTAGCCCACTCCCCGGACGGTCTGGATCATCGACTCGTACTCGGGGCCAAGCTTGGCGCGCAGCCGACGGATGTGGACGTCGACCGTGCGCGCCCCACCGAAGTAGTCGTAGCCCCAGACCTCCTGCAGCAGGACCTCGCGCGTGTAGACCCGGTTGGGCGAGCCCGCCAGCGTCTTCAGCAGTTCGAACTCCTTGTAGGTCAGGTCCAGCGGGGTCCCTCGCAGGCGCACCTGGTAGGACTCCTCGTCGACCATCAGGTCGCCGACGTGCGCGGCGCGTGTCGACGACTCGACCGCGACCCGCTCGACCGCCAGGCGCAGGCGCGTCTCGACCTCGGCTGGCGAGGCGTGGGGCAACAGCCAGTCGTCAAAGCCCCAGGTGGCCTTGAGCGCGGCAAGGCCCCCCTCGCTGATGACCACGATGATCGGTTTGCGCAAGTCCAGCACCGAAGCCTGACGCGCCGCGGCAGCGCCCGCTCGCAGGTCCCGCGTCGCGTCGACCAGCACGACGTCAACGGCTGACATGCTGGCCATGGAGCCCACGTCGAGCCGCGCGTCCTGGAGCGTGTGGCCGAGGTACTCCAGCGATGGCACCAGCGCCTTGCCCCCGCCGGGGTGGTCGGTGAGCACCAGCAGGTGCACGCGGGATCCTCTCTGTCGGCGGCTCGGCCCTTGCGAGCGCGGCCCCCGCACCGCACCCTTGGTTGGGTCACGGTGACGGGGCAGGATGCCACCGTCGGCGCACACAACACAACCGCGGTCCGCGTCCGCGGGCGCGGGACGACCACCTGGAGGGCGCGTGGCAGCGACGGATCGTCATCCCGCGCAGGTGGCACCGAGGGAGCAGCGCGGTCAACGCCGCGCCGGTACCCGGAGACTCGCAGCGTCGTCGACGCCTTCGACGAAGGCTTGACGTGGCAACGGTGAAGGTGCGCCTGTTCGCCGCCCTGCGCGACGCCGCTGGTACCGCGGAAATCACGGTGCAGGCCGCCACGCTGGCCGAGGTGCGGGCCCAGCTTTCCGAGCGGTTTGGGCCGACGTTCACGGCCCGCCTGGAACGTTCACGCGCCTGGGTCGGCGGGTTGGATGTCGCCCTCGATCATGCCCTCAGCGACGGCGACGAGGTTGCCATCCTGCCGCCCTTCGCGGGCGGATGATCCTCGGTGTCAGGTTGGTCCTTGGTTGGCCCGCCGGCAGGTCTACTGGATGAAGTTCTGGTAGATCGTGATGCCGGCGGGTCCGACGATGATGATGAGCAGGGTCGGGAAGATGCACAGGATCAGCGGCATCAGGATCTTGATGGGGATCTTCTGAGCGGCTTCCTCGGCTCGCTGCCGACGCTTGACCCGCAGTTCCTTCGCCTGGCTCTCGAGGACTCCGGAGATGCTGACGCCGAAGGTCTCCGCCTGCACCATGGACAGGACGAATGAGTCCATCTCGGGGATGTCTGTTCGGTCGCCCAGTCCCCGCATGGCAGCGCTGCGGTCCTTGCCCAGGCGCATCTCCTGAACCGCCCGATAGAACTCCTCGCCGAGGGGGCCCTTCATCTCGCGCGAGACGCGGTCGAGCGCAGCATCGAAGCCCAGCCCGGCATTCACGCTGATGGAGAGCAGGTCCAGCGCATCCGGCAGCGCCCGCCGGATCGCATCCTGACGCTCTCCCGAGCGCGAGCGCAGCACCCACTCCGGCCCGTACCAGCCGAGCATTGTGAAGATGCCCGCGAACACGATCACCTGGATTGTCTGCAGGCCGGCCGCGGATGCGATCAGGAGCGAGAACAGGCCCAGGCCCGCCATCGCGATCAGTTTCATGGCGAGGACGCGCTCGCCGTCCCAAGCCGGACCTGCCCCGCCCAACCGCAGTTCGAGGTCGAGCCGGTCCACGACGCTGGCAGGCGTGAACCGGCGCGCGAGGTTGGACAGACCCTTCATGGCAGGGACGATCACGCGTTCCATCGCCGGCACGGAGAGCTCGCGCTCGCGCAGGGCCCGAGCATCGAGTGGCTCGAATGCGTCCAGTCGACGGAGTTGGGCGCGCGCCCGACCCCGCCGGACGATGGTGTCGAACAGGGCGGTCAGCGCAAGGACGATGGACGAGAAGGTCAGGAGCAGACCGACTTGCAGGGACATCACAGCTCCGCTCAGACGTCGATCTCGGTCAGTTTCTTCATCCAGAACGTGCCGAGGACCATGATGGTCCCTCCGACGATGCTGATGACCCTGCCCACGGTGGTGTCCCACAGCGGTTGCAGGTACTCGGGCTGTACCGCCAGAAGGTAGATCGCGAAGGCAATCGGCATCACCACCAGGACCACGCCGGACAGCCTGCCCTCCGCTGAGAGCACACGGATCTGGCGCCGGACCTGGTCCCGTTCACGCAAGGTGGCGGCCACCGTGTCCAACAGCTGGGCGAGGTTGCCGCCGACGCGTCGTTGGATGGAGATCGCGACGACAACCCACCGGAAGTCCTCTGAACCGAGCCGCTCGGCCATGTCGTCCATGGCCTTCTCCAGCGGGACTCCGAGCCGGGCTTCAGTGAGCACGCGCCCGAACTCCGCCGCGGTCGGGTCCGACCCTTCGCGCACGACATTGTCGAGTCCCTGCAGCATCCCGTACCCGGCACGGAGCGAGCTGGCCAGCATCTGGAGGGTGTCAGGCAGCTGCTCGTGGAACAGGCTGCGCCGACGGGTGATTCGTCGCGACAGGATGACGTACGGGGCGAAGTATCCGACCAGGACCAGGGGCACGGTTATGACGACGTTGCGCAGCAGGCCCAGCCCGATGACCAACCCTGCCGCCGACAGGCCCAGGCGCAGCGAGATGAACTCGGACGCGCGGATCGGCCAGGCCGCCCGGTCGAGCCTGGCCTGGATCCGTTCCTCGTAGCCGGCAGGCTTGGGAAGGGCCCCGATGATGTCCGCGACCTTGTCGCTCACCTGGGTGGACGGGGCGACCGACTGGGTCGGGTCGGCGTCAGGATCGAAGCGACCGAGCCGTCGCTTCAGCAGGCGCTGACCCTCCGTCGGCGTGAAGCCGAGGAAGGCGACACCGAGGAGCAGGAGGACTCCACTGAACGTGGCCGCCAGGCCGACGATCAATCCGCTGCCTCCGTCGAAGATGACGGGGGACGGCGGCGGAGGCACCGGGATCGGGTCGGCGGCTGGCGCAGCCGTGGGGACTCGAGGGTTGAGTGCGACGATCCGATCGGTCGCCGATGGCACGGCCGCAAGGGCCACTTCGATCGTCAGCTCGGTGCCGGTGCGGCTGGACGAGTAGCCCAGCACGTACTGGTTGGCGATCTGCTCGGCCACCTCGACAAGGGCGGCGCTCAGCTGGCTCGCGGCCGCCACCGGCAGGAGGGCTCCTCCTGTCTCGGCAGTGAGCCTCTGGAGCGAGGTTTCGTCGGACTCGGGCGTGGTCAGCGAGACGGCTGTCACCTCGATGGCGCTGAATGATGCGGCCGCGATTGCCTGGTCCAGGGTGGCGGCCGACGCCGTGTCGCCACCGTCGGTGAAGACCACGACCGATCGTTGGCCTTCAGTGTCGGACAGCTGTCGCGCGGCAAGGGCGACGGCGTCATAGACGGCCGTCTCACCGGAGGCCTCGAGGTTGTTGATCGCGTTCGTCAATGCAGTGGGGTCGGTGGTCAACGGGACCAGGACGGAGGCCTGGGGACCGAAGGAGATGAGTGCCACGCGGGCACCCTGAGCCGTGAGTGCAGTGACGAACTCAACGGCGGCCGCCTGGGCATTGGCCAGTGGCTCACCGCGGGTCGACCCACTCACGTCCATGAGCAGGGCGACGGACACGGCCTCGGGTTCGGATTCCAGCAGAGGGGTCACGACGACGTCCGACTCGACGACTTCGCCGTCCTCCCTGATGACGAAGTCAGCGGCGGTCAGCGTCGACGTCACCGACCCCTCGAGGCCGACCACGAGGCGTGTGCCACCGTCGTCGTCGAGCACGACTTCGCGGATGACGATCCCCGATGGCCCATCCTGGGCCAGGGCACCGGTGCCCAGCGCGGACAGCATCACGAGCGCCATGCAAAGCGCGAGCCCGAGGCTCCTGCCCCTGCCCGTCCAGCCCGAGGTCATCGGCGAACCTTCTTGCGGGCGGCCACGTCCTCCTCAACGACGGAGAAGAGCTCCGGTGGCAGCTCGACGCCGGCGTCCAGGAGCCGTTCCGTCAGCTTGGGTCGAATGCCGGTCGGGCGCAGCGTGCCCTGCATGCGGCCCGTCTCCTTGTCGCGTCCAGCCCGGTAGTCGAACCGGTAGAGGTCCTGCAGCGTGATCGTTTCGCCCTCCATGCCGACGATCTCGCTGATGGCCGTGAGGCGCCGCGAACCGTCCGGCAGGCGGCTCTGGTGCACGATGAGCTGGACCGCGCTGGCGACCTGCTCGCGAATGGCTCGGGCGGGCAGGTCGACGCCAGCCATGAGAACCATCGTCTCCAGTCGGGCGAGCACGTCACGCGGCGAGTTCGCGTGGACCGTGCAGATCGAGCCGTCGTGGCCGGTGTTCATGGCCTGGAGCATGTCCAGCGCCTCGCCACCGCGCACCTCACCGACCACGATCCGATCGGGCCGCATGCGCAAGGAGTTGCGGACGAGGTCGCGAATGGTGACCTCGCCGCGACCCTCGATGTTCGGCGGGCGGTGCTCCATGCGCACGACGTGGGGCTGTTGGAGGCGCAGCTCCGCGGCGTCTTCGATCGTGACGATGCGTTCGTCCTGCGGGATGAAGGACGACAACACGTTGAGGGTGGTCGTCTTGCCGGCGCCGGTCCCGCCGGAGACGAGGATGTTGAGCCGCCCCTCCACGCATGCCTTGATGAAGTCGCGGACCTGGGGGGTCATCGTCTCGAACCCGATGAGGTCTTCGTCGTCGTAGGCCTCGGTGGCGAACTTGCGGATCGTCAGCATTGGCCCGTCCACCGCCACCGGGGGGATGACCGCATTGACGCGCGAGCCATCCAGCAGGCGAGCATCCACGTAGGGCTGCGCCTCGTCGATGCGACGTCCGACCTGGCCGACGATCTTGTCGATCACCCGTCGCAACTGCCCTTCGTCAAGGAACGTCGCAGGATCGCGTTCCAGCTTGCCGTCGCGCTCCACATACACCTGGTCCGGCCCGTTGACCATGATCTCGGTGACAGCCTCCTCGGCAAGCAGCGGCTCCAGCGGGCCATACCCCAGGACGTCATCGATTGTCTCCGTGACCACGCGCTTGCGATCAGCGGCCGACAGGGGGGTGGTGTCCTGCGCCATGACCTCGGTCAGCTTGGACCGGATCTCCTCCTCGAGCCGCTCCGGTGCTCCCGCCAGCTCGTAGAGCTTCGGGCCCAGGGCGGCCACCAGCGACTGATGGACGCGACGCTTGACCTCGTTCAGGGGGTCGACCTGGATCGTCGGCACGGGTGCAGCGCCACCGTCAGCGCCACCGGCGTCGGCTGGTTGATGGCTCTTGGCGAGGCGTTCGTAGAGACCCATGTGTTCTCCGACCTCTCTCAGCCGCGGGCGAAGCGACGGCGACGGTTCTTGTCGCTTGCCTCGACGACGACGACGTCAGCTGGCAGCAACTTCGCGATGGCGGCCAGGACGTCGGATCCCGGGGTGCCCAGCGCCAAGGGCTCAGCGGAGTTGTAGGACAGCGGCACGTCGCGACTCGATGGGATTGCGGCAATGATCTTGACGTCGAGTGACTTCTCCACATCGGCAAGTGTCAAGCCGACCTTGGAGTTCGCGCGGTTGATGGCGACCTTGATGCGGTTGCGATCGATCCCCAGCTGCTTCATGGTGTTCAGCGCCACCCGGAGGCTCTTGAGGCTGGGGACGTCCAGGCTCGCTATCAGGATGAACTCGTCGGTGACGTCGAAGGCCGCCAGCACCTGCTCGCTGAACTGGGCCGGGGCGTCGACGACCACGTAGTCGAAGCTCTGGCGCAGCAGGTGCAGGATGGTCGTGATCGCTGCGGGCCCGATCGTTTCGGCGTGTGACGGGTCCACCGGCGCGGTCAGGACACTCAGTCCGCTGCTGTGCTGCGTGAGGTAGGCCTTCACGGCCTCTGCGTCGAGGCGGTCGGGGGACTCCGCCGCTTCCAGGATGCCGTGCTTGGGGTCGAGTCCCAGGATGATGGAGACGTCACCGGACTGGAGGTCGAGGTCGAAGATGGCGACGCGATCGAACCCGATCGACTGGCCAATCAGAAACGGCAGGTTGGTTGCGATCAGGCTCTTGCCAGAGCCGCCCTTGGTGGAGAAGACCGTGATGACCTTCCCGGGTTCCCCGACGCCGGTGTCGACCGCGGAGGAGGCAGGGTTGCGTTGCTTGCGGGCCAGGCTCTCCGCCCGTTCGATCGATGACAGCAGCTCGGCGGAGTCGAAGGGGTAGGTCAGCACATCGCGCGCACCGGCATGGATGGCCGAGCGCAGGAGCTGCGGGTCGGATTCCGCCAGGACCAGGACCGCGCTCAGTGCGGGTCGTTGGTCGACCAGTTGTTCGACGCCGGCGACCGACGCCGGGGTCGGCTGGTTTGGGCCAATCAGGAGCACCGTGACGTCGGGCGCCAAGGCGGCCGACAACCCGTCATCGAGCGCCTGGAACTCCATGACGTCGTCCAACTGCGTCAGCTGTTCGACGGCCCAGCTGCGGAAGTTGTCGTCCAGGTCGACGACCACGATCATCGTTGCGCTCCGGGAGGGTTGGCGTCTTGGAATGTCGGGGTCAACGCTCGTACAGGTTCTCGCGCGTGCGGCCCGGCGTGGTGGTCTCGGTGAAGGTCTCGTCTTCCTCGAGTTCCGGCAGCAGGGTCAGGTACAGCGCCGCGGCGCGCACCGCGTAGGCCACCCGTTCCGCGTCGACGGCCGTGACGGCCACGGTCAACATCACCGACGACTCGCCACGCGAGATGCCGTCGCTGCGTTGGCCCTGTTCGTTGGTGAGCGTGACGCGCTGACCGACCTGGAGCACCTGGACGTCCTGCAGCAGGACGCGCGTGATCTCCTCGTCGCTGGCGATCGGCTGGACAACCGTTGGATCGACGGTCGTGGCCTGCTGCTCGGTGTCGGCGGGGATGATGTGGGCGAGGATGTTGACGTGGTCACCGGGATTGATGAAGTTGGCCACACCCTCGGTCACGGTCACCTCGAAGGAGATGGCCTGCATGTCTGCGGGGATCTCCAGGAACGCCCCGACGTCGGCAACGGAGGCAAATCGCGCTGGTTGGAGGATGTCGCCCTGCAGCAGGGGCGTCGCGACGACCAGGCCGGCCACCTGGCTGAGATCCGTGATGACCGTGGGTGGCAACGTGTCCCGCGGATACTCCGCCGTGTCGAACGCGCCCAGCGCGATCGCGTCCTCGACCGACGTGCCCGCGGCGACGTTGGTTCGCGCGACCAGGACCTGGACCAACTCGACCTCGGCCAGACGATCCTCCTCCACGCCCTTGAGCCAGTCGCGCAACGCGAACGTCGCAACGGCTGCCAAGGCGATGGCGAGGATGAGTGCAATCAGGCGCAGCGGCAACTGTCGCAGGCGGTCCATGTTCCCCCCAAGGAGTCACGGTTGGTGCCGACGAACGCCGGCTGCGGACGAGGTTGACGGCGGGACACTACTCCCGGGCACACCGCTTGGGCGTGTCCGACGGCCCAATACCGGCGGGACCTTGGCTACGGGCGGCTCAGGGGCTCACGTACGAGCACGTGAACGCCCGCTCGGTGCCGCACAGCTCCACGTGGCGGGTGGCCCCGGCGGTACCAGGGTTTGACCCGGTGCTACCCGCAACGGAGCTGAAGGCCTTGAACACGACGAAGAGCGTGAACCCCGAGCCCCCCGGTCCGAGCGGTGAGATGCACGGGTCGTAGGAGAGGGCGTTGCCCTTCGGGCACGCACCGAGGATGTCGATCGTCGTGAACCCGTCGAGTCGGTACTTGACGTTGGCGCTGTTGGCGGCGCCGGAGCAGTCGACGAAGGTGAGCGGCTGGTTGCTGGGTGAGCAGTGGGCATAGTCATACAGCAGGATCGAGCGTTCGCCTCGCAAGGCGACGACTGCTGCCTCGGCCGTGGCCACGTTGCCGGTCCGGACGTCGCACCAACCTGCGGCGTAGGGGGTCGTGCCGCATTCATTGGGGTCTGGCGGCGGCGCCGCGGCGGCCAGTTGATCGCCGTTGTTCAGCGGCGTCGGGGAGGCCGGTGCGTTGACGACGATGTCTGGGCACCCATCGTTGACCCAATCGACCAGGTCCTGGGTCTGGGCCGGGACGTTGTCCGCCGACGTCGCTCCTGAGCAGCTGATCCAGCCCAGATTGCCCGGGGTCACGCCGCAGGCGTTGCCGACGCCAAGGTTGGAGTTCATCGGGAACCGCAGGGCGAGCACCGGCGGCACCCCGTCCTCGGGCGGGTAACGGCTGGCTCCGGCCTCGAAGGCGGTGACCGCGGCCTGGACTTCGGGGCCGTTCGCGCACAGGGCCAGGGGGAGGTGGCTGGGCGCCGCATAGCCGAACTGGGTGGTCGTCTCCGCGTTGACGGCGGCAGTGGCCTTCCCGAAGATGGTGGCGAAGAAGAGGCGGGCATCGTCGTCGATGTCGACGTACACGCGCCCGACGGTCTCACAGGCGGCGGATGCGGCTGGGGCCGCCGATGTCAACAGGCTGACCGGCGTGCCGCCCGACTCGAACTCGACCTGGAACGTTGTGAAGTCGGCCACGTCGGGCCGGTCGGCGGCGAGGAGCTGGTAGCCCACCCCGGAGGCCGCGGCGAGGTTGCAGGTTCCGTCCACCGCGTCATCCGAGAGCGCCTTTGCCACGCCGAGGGCAACCGCGTCGGCGGCGCCAACCAGGTCGCGGCGTTCCGTGCGGAGATGGCCGAGGTCGATCGCGAGTGCGCTCGAGCCGATCAGGACGACGAGCAGGATGGCCACCATCACGGCGACGACCCCGGACTCGTCGTTCAGGCGGGCATTCATGGGCTTCACGAGTCGCTCCTCAGGGTCTCAACCGACGGATTCACATCTGAACCGGGTGTTCGCGGAGTAGTCGAACTGGCTCACCCCCCACAGGGGAATGACGACTTCCATGTCCTCCAGGACCAACTCGATGTCCAGGGCATTGACGGTGGCGGCGTTGCACACGATGTCCGCGGCGTTGCTGCTCGGGGTGCCGTCGGTCTGCACGGTCGTCGAGATGGTTGACGTCGTCACGCCGGTGGAGTCCAACCGGTCGATGGTCAGCATGAGCGTTCCCTCGAGACCCGAGAGCGCCCTGCGGACAGCCGACGAGATCGCCGTGACATCGGCGCCCACGCTGGCCACGCGGCCGCCCTCTCGGGCCGCTCCCTCGAGGCCCTGGGTCTGCAGGAAGACCAGGCCGAACTGGATGATCCCGAAGAGCAAGAGGGCAAGCACAGGAAGAACGAGTGCGAATTCCACCGCACTCGCGCCGTCTTGCCCCCGGTCAGCGTCCATGGTCACAAAAGTACCCCATGAGGTCCAAGAACGGCCGCGGCGACCGGCTGGAGGCCGGTCGCCGGGTCGTTGACGTGCCGCCGGTGTACGTCCAGACATCGTTGCTGGGATCGTCGAAGTCGTTCATGGCCAAGTGGCCGTGTACGTCGTCGTCGTGCCGGAGTTGTCGTGGACGAGGGTGATCGTGAAGTCCTGGGTTCGACCGGCGACCGCGGTGAGGACGGCGTCCCCGACTTCCTGCAGGCTCCCGTCGGCGCTGGCCGCTCGACCGCCTTCGCGTGCGGCACCCTCCAGCCCTGGGTCTCCAGGAAGACCAGTCCGAACTGGGTGATGGCGAACAGGACCAGCGCCAACACCGGCAGCACCAAGGCGAATTCGACCGCCGCGGCGCCGTCGTCGTGCTCACGGTGTCTCATGCTCACCAACGTACCTGCAGGGTGCAATTCCGGGGGGAAAGGGATGGGCTCGAGCCCACGGCTCGAGCCCACCTGGTGGATCGGACGTCGGGGTGTCAGCAGTTGGTGGTGGCACCCTGGGTCGAGATGGCAGTTTCGGTGTCGCACAGGGTGTCGCTGACGGTGTTGCCGAGCGCGAACACGACGACGATGATCAGCGCCGCGATGGCGGCGACCATGAGGGCGTACTCGACCGCCGTGGCGCCGTCCTCGTGAGACGCCCGACGATGAAGGGCGGCGCGAAGGTTGTCCAACATTTGTGTGCTCCTGTGGTGGGACGTCATCCCGAGGTGGTGATCTCAACCTACGTTGGTCGTGCCGGTCCGACCACGGTCGGTGGTCGCGAACGGCGGCGGGACCTTTGTCCCATTCGCCTAGCAGCCGTTCTGTGTGACCGTGCCCTGTGAGGCGAGCGACCCGGCCGAGTCGCACAGGCTGTCGCCGGTCGTGCGCCCCAGCGAGAACACGGCGAGGATGATCACCGCCGCGATCGCGACGACCATCAGGGCGTACTCGACCGCGGTCGCGCCGCTCTCGTCGTCGTTGAAGCGTCGCACGGGCGCCCTCCTCGATCCATGGTGGACCACGATCCATGGTGGACCATAGGTGGCGCGGCTTCGGCTGGCATCAGGCCCGCGACCCCGTTGGGGCTGGGGCGTAGGTCCCGGCCGAGGACGCGCGTGCCGGCGTCATGCAGCACCCCCGTCATCCGGTGGCGACGACGTCGCGGCACCGTCCTCGCTGGCCGCGAGGCGTGGGCCGAGCCGCCACGCCAGCGCCATGGCAGCGAGCGTGAAGGCGATGACCACGGTGGTCAGCACTGCCGGCTGTTCCTCGATCGTCGTGGTGAACTCCAGCAGCGTCCACTCCTCCTGGCGTTGCGCGGCGTCGGGGAAGTCCGGGACCACGCGTGTCGCCGCGGCGAAGAACTGCACCCCCGCCGAGAAGGTGGCGGCGACCCAGAAGGCACGCAGGCGCGCCGCGGAGCGGGAGACCCAGTCGACGTAGCCGAGGGCCAGAGCCGGGCTGCACAGCGTGATCGCCTCGATGGGCAGGCGGTACACGACGAAGTAGATGCCGCCGGTGAACACGTTCAGGCGCAACTGCACGAGCAGGTACACGATCCCGGCGACCGCCATCGAACGTGCCCATGGTGGCAGCCTTCGCCGCGCGCGCCAGGCCCCGATGCCGGCGACCACCAGCCACGGGCTCTGGATCACCACCCCGCGGTTGGGGCTGAAGAGCGTTCCGAGCAGGCGGGCGCCCCAGGTCGACAACGGGGTCGAGACCAGCGACCGCAGCGGTCCTTCGCCGTAGCCGCCGCCGAGCAGGCCGGGATCGCGTTCGGGCCCGGGCAGGGGCCGTCCCCGGGTCACGATGTCGCCGGCTGCGGCCGGGGCGTCGACGTCCCCGGTCGTCGCGTTGCCCTGGGCGTCGGCCGGTGGGACGGGTGCGGGACGCGTCGCACCGGAGGGAGCCAGGACCACCAGCGTGTAGGCCAGGTAGGCGGCCAGCCCGACGGCCGTCCCTGCGCCGACCAGCACCAGGCTGCGCACGCGCCTAGTCTGCACCCAGGTCACCACGCCGTGGGCGGCGCTGACCACGCCCAGCTGCGGTCGCGTGAACAGCGCGGCCCCGAGCCACAACCCACTGCGCCCGGGCCGGCCCGCCTCCGCGCCCATCATGGCCAGGACCAGCCACAACTGGTTCGGGCCGTGGGTCCACATGGACGCGGAGGAGATCCCCCACGTGCTGGTGGCGACCCCGACGACGAGTGCGCCCACGATTCCGTTGCGCGGGCCGAACAGCCGGGCCAGCAGGACAGCCAGTGCGCCCATCGCGACGGCCGTGGTGACGGCGGCTGCGACACCACCGACCCAGAACGTCCCGGCGTCGGCCCGGAGCACCCACGCGAAGCCGGCGGTCAGGAAGATCGCCCCCGGGAAGCGGTTGGTGAGGTAGCGCTCGCCGTTCCAGAACAGCCACAGCTGGTTGTCCAGGTAGGCGTTCATCGTCAGCGAGCCGGTGGCGGCAAGCGTCGTCGCCGCCACCGCCACCGCCTCGGCGTCGTTCGACTGCGTGTACTCGGTGTAGCGGGCGGTGGCGAGGTACAGCAGCAGCAGCGGCACGGCTGCCCCGGCGAACGTGCGCCGCGTCGCCGGCGCCCCTGGCAGTCGCAAGGGTGACCGCAGGCCCGACACCCGGTCGGTCACTCCGCCACGTCGCCCTGTGACCGGACCAGGCCCAGCTTGTAGGCCTTGGCGACGGCCTGGGCGGCGGTCTCGACGCCCAGCTTCAGGTAGACCGAGGAGAGGTGGTTCTTGACGGTCTTGATGCTCAGGAACAGCTTGGCCGCGATGTCGGCGGGGCGCTGCCCCTCGACCAGGCAGAACAGGATCTCCTCCTCGCGCGGGCTCAGGGACGGCCCGTCGGCTCCACGGCCGGCGGCCATGCCCATGACGCGACGCATTGCCTCCGGTGACAGGTAGGTCTCGCCCGCGGCGACGGTCTGCAGCGCCTCGATGAACTCATCGGCGGTCGCACGCTTGGACACGAACCCGGCCACGTCGAGGGCCATGGCGCGCTTGAGGTGCATGTCGTCGTCGTGCATGGTCATGAACAGGACCTTGACGTCGGGTGCCTGCTCCCTGAGCTTCTCCGCGACGGCGAGCCCGTCCATGCCCGGCATCGCCATGTCGAGCACGACGATCTCCGGCCGGCTGGACAGCACCAGCGGCAGGACTTCGGTCCCGGCCGCCGCCTCGGCGACGACGGTGAAGCCGGGCTCGCTCTCGACGGTCTTGGCCAAGGACTGGCGGACCAGGTTGTGGTCGTCGGCCAGGAGCACTCGAACATCTGCCACGCCGTCAGTCCTCTTGGTCGTCGAGGCCGGGGTGGCCGGTGGTCGGCACCTGCAGTTCGACGCGCACGCCGCCCAGCTCGTTGCCCGCAACGGTAAGCGTCGCGCCGATGCGTTGTGCACGCGCCTGCATGGTCAACAGCCCCAGGCCATCGCCATCGCTGGGATCGTCCACGGTTGCCTCCAGGCCAACCCCGTCGTCCTCGATGGCGACCATCAGGACGCCGTCGGCTTCGTCCACCTCGATGAGGAGGTGGTCGGCGGCGGCGTGGCGCATCGAGTTGGACACGGCCTCCTGGATGATCCGGAACACCTCGGCTTCGACGTCGGGGTCCAGCTCGCTGGGTGATCGCACGTCCAGGATCAGCTCTGGTCCGGATGCCCCGTCGAGGTCGGCGACCAGGGATTGCAGCGCGGGGCCCAGGCCGCCGCCCACGGCGTTGGCGCGCAGGCCGCGGATGGACGATCGGACGTCATCCGTGGCGTGGTGGGCCACGCCAGCCAACCGCGCCAGCTCCTTGCGGACCTGGGGGCTGCGGCTCTGACGCCCCAGCAACTCGAGTTCGAATCTGACGTGGGTGAGTTGCTGTGCGACCCCGTCGTGCAGGTCGTCGGCGATGCGCGCCCGCTCGGTGGCGGCCGCGAGCTGCTCGATCTGGGAGAACAGGCTTGCGTTGTCCAGGGCAACCGCCGTGTCGGACGCGACGTGGCGGAGCTCGATTCGCGCCGGGCGGGTTGGCTCGCGATCGACGCCGCTCAGCAGGACGACGCCGACCAGGCGGTCCTGGTTGACCAGGGAGATTGCCTGCCACTCGAAGGCCCCGAGCGCGGCGCGCAGGCGTGGGGGCAGGGTCGTCAGCGGGGCAGCCGTGCCGGAGTGTTGCGGGACCAGCGCCTGCCAGTCCTCAGCCAGCAGGAGATGGCCGACGCCCGCCGCGGTTCCGGCGCGGCCGAGCTCGACCAGCGCGTCCCCGCGCGTGGCCATGACGATTGCGACATCCGCCTGCGCGGTCTCACGCAACTCGCCGGCGACCGCCTGGGCCACCGTCGAGGCCTGCAACGTCGCCGGCGCGTCGTGGGCGACGTTGTGAAGCGATCGCAGGACCCGGTTGACGTCGACCAAGGTCGTGCGGCCGTCGTCGTCGACGTCCAGGACGCGGGCGGCAAGGGCGCCCAACGAAGCCGTCAATGGGTGCAGGACCAGCCAACTGCCGATGAGCGACGCGTCGAACCCGCCCTGGCGGACCTCGGACGCTCCCCCGACTGCAGCCGAGGCCAGGACCGTGCCGCTCAGCAGGCCGATCCCAATGCCGGCGTCTGCACCTGCGGCCAGCGCCGTGGCCGCCGCAAACAACGCGAAGGGGCCCATCATGCCGTCGCCGGCCACCAGCAGGACGGCGACGACCCCCGTTTCGACCAGGTGGTCGGTCGTGCCGCGGGCTGGCTGCCACAGCCGATACAGGGTGATCGCCACCGCAATCGCCAGCAGCCAGGGCAGGTTCGAGGGAGAGCGATCGCCGAATGCCGCCAGCAAGGCGCTGGACGCCAGGCCCACGACGCGTGTGGCCGACACCGCAAGGCGCAGCACGTCGCGTGGCTCGCGCTCGGTCAGGCGTTGACCCGGCTCTGCCAGCAGGCGGCGACCGACGCCGCGGGGCGGCGGCCGCAAGAGCGCAGTTGCCGTCCCACCCGGCGTTGCTGGCCAGGCGAGGTCGGCCGTCGCTGGCGACTCTGGTTCGACCCGCGCGGCAGCCGCCTCGGCGCTGGCTGCTTCAGCCTGGGCACGAGCGGCGGCAGCGTCGGCGCGGGCTGCCTCGGCGGCCTTCTCGGCCTGCGCCGCGGCCTGTGCCCTTGCCTGGGCCAGGGACTTCTCGGCTTCGGCGCGTGCCTGCTCGGCTTCGGCGCGGGCCTGCTCGGCCTCGGCCTGTGCCTGTCGCGCCTCAGCCCGCGCCTGTTCCGCATCCGCCCTGGCTTCGGCGGCGTCGGCCCTGGCTTGCTCCGTCTCGGTACGCGCCTGCTCGGTCTCTTCGCGGGCGCGGGCCTCGGCCTGTTCGCGTGCCTTGGCCTGTGCCGCGGTCTGCGCCTTGGCTTCCTCGCGGGCACGTTCCGCGTCCGCCCTGGCCTGTGCCGCGGCCTCGCGGGCCGCCGCGGCGGCAGCTGCGGCCGCCTCGAGCTCGGCTTCTGCCTGCGCCTTGGCCGCAGCGGCCGCGCTGCGCTCCGCGCCCAAGCGGTGCTCTGCCTCGATGCGACGCTCCGCTTCCAGCTGGCGTTCGGCCTCGAGCTTGGCAGCCGCCTCGGCGTCGGCTTGGCGTCGCACCTCGGCGTCGCGGTCGGCCGCGGCCGCAATCGCTGCCTGCGCTTCGCGGTCAGCCGCGGCCTGACGGGCAACTTCGGCCTGTCGGACCGCCTCGGCCTCGGCCTGCAGCCGCGCCAGCCGCTGGGTCTGGATCTCGGCCCGTGCCTCGGCCTTCGCGGTTGCCTCGGCCTGGCCTGCGGCTGCGTCGGCCGGCCCGGCACCCGCCGTCGAACCGGCCGCCCGGCCGTGGGGGGACTCCTCCGGCCCAGAGTCGTCGCCCGTCGGCGTACCTGTTGCGGGTGCCGCCGGTGGCGGTGGGGGCGTGGACGAAGTGCGCGCAGCAAGGCGCTCTGCCAGCGTGCCGCGTCGCTTCGGTTCTGCCACCGCAACACCCCCAAAGGTCGTGGGTTGCGCCGTCGCCGCAGCGTAGGGGCACGGGCGGTCAACTGATGCAGGCGCACGGCCCTGCCACGCTGATCGGGCATGGTTTACTGGGTTTGCACTGCCAATGGAGCGGCTTCTGGTCGGCGACGGCAGCCTTCCAAGGCGAAACAGTGCAAAGAACCCCCAAGAACCGTCCACAACCCCGGCCGCGAACCAGCCACAGCGACAATCCCTGCATGGGACCGAGGAGGTGACATGGTGGCCACAGCGCAGGAACTGACGGTGTCCGTCGACCGTGCCCTCGGCGTTCCCACGCGTGCCGGCATCTATCGCCGGCTGCGCACGGCGACCTCGCCCGCGACGGCGCGCGAGGTCGCGGAGATGTTCGGGCTGCACCCAAACGTCGCCCGGACCCATCTCGACACCCTCGCCAGCGCGGGGCTTGTCGTCACTGGGCGGCGCAAGCACCCGGGCGGTGGTCGCCCCGCCAAGGTCTATGTGGCGCGGGAGCAGGCAGACGGGCCGGGACCGACGGCGGTCCCACCCGGTGGTCAGCTCGCGATCGCCATGGTCGTGGAGGCGTTGGCCGACCTACCCGACGCCGGCGAGCGGCTGGAGGAGCTTGGGGTCATCCAGGGACGCAAGCTGGTCGCGGCCGTGGCTGGCAAGGCCGACCAGCGCGACTTCGACGGCGCTGCCGTGGTGGCGACCGAGGCCCTGCGCGCGGCGTTCCCCGAGGTCCGCCTGCTGGACGCGGGCGACGGCGCGATCGACGTCGAGGGCCTGGAGATCGGGTTGCGCATCCTTGGTGAGGTCGAGGGAGTGCTGGCGGACGCCATCGCGCGCGGCCTAGTCCGCGGCGCGCTCGAGGCGGCCGGCGCTGGCGTGCGGGTGCATGCAGCCCGTGGGCGGGTCCACGCCGTGCTGGATGCCTCGGCCGGCAGGACCGGGGGCCCCGCGGCAAGCATCGACGCGCGTGGCCAGACCTACCAGGCGGGGGTCGTGATGACGATGCGTGCCATGGTCGCCGTCGCGGTGGGCGAGGAACTCGAAGTCCTGACCGACACCAAGGGTGCGCCGTCGGCCTTTGCACGCTGGGCCGACCGCGCCGGACACCAGGTCGTCGACGTTGCCCGCGTGCGCGACCTGAAGGGTCGCGAAGCCGTCCGGCTGCTCCTGCGCAAGGCGCCCGCGCGCCGCTCGGGCGCTGCGGCCGCTGCCACCACCGCAACCCCGGCACCCACCAAGGACGACGCGACCGCGACGGCGGCCATCCCGGCAACACGGCCGGCAACACGGCCGGCAACGGCGCGGGCGGCGGATCGGCGGGGCGCATGAACGTCGTGCTGTTGACGGCCAGGGATCCGCTGCGCGCTGGTGATGGCGCGCACGCGCTGCGACTGGCGGCTGAACTCGCGGGTCAGGGCCATGACGTCGTGCTCGCGTTGTTGGAGGACGCGGTCGTCGCCGCCCGGTCAACCCATGCCGCAGGACCTGATGTCGAGGTGGCGATCGGCAAGGGTGTGCGCGTCGTCGCCGAGGACGAGGCACTGGCCCGGCGCGGCATCGCCGCCCTGCGTGACGGGCTGGAGCCGGCGTCGATGGGCGAGGTGACCGAGCTCCTGCTCGGTTGGTCGGACCGCCAGGCGTGGGTGTGAGGTGAGACGATGACGACCCTGCACCTGGCCATGGGGACGGGCCCCTCCGAGGGCGCCACGATCGCGGCCCTGAGACTGGCCGACCGCGCCGTCGCCCGTGGCGATCGCGTCACCGTCTACGCCTACGGGGACGGCGTGCGCGTCGGTGCCGAGGGCGCCCCGACGGCCGACCACGTTGCGGCGCTGCTTCGACTGGGGGTGCACGGCGGGCTGGTCAGCTGGGTTGCGGACCGCGCCGCGATGGCGTCGTGCTCGGCTGCCCGCCAGGTCCCCGGCGTCGTCGAGGGCGACGGTGGCGACCTGTGGCGTTTCGTCCGTGACGCCGACGTCGTGCTGGGGGTGACACAGTGAGCCGCCCGGACCCCGCTCGCCGCGTGACCCGCGTGCTGTCCCTGGTCCGCGGCGCCGACGCCGGCTCCGCGCGGACCGCGGATCCCGCGCTGGACCTCAACGCCTTCGCGGTGGCCGATGTCATCGACCTCACCCTGGTGCTGAAGGACCGCGCCGTGGAACTGGCCGTTGACGCGGCCCACGTCCATCCGATCGACATTGCCGGCGTGCCCGTACCGGCTGCCCTGCCGTCCACCGACATCCGCGCCCTGCTGGGCAGTGGGGTGCGCGTCCTGGCCGTCGCCGACGACCTGCAGCGCCGCGGGATCGACGCCGACCGACTGGTCGAGGGAGTCGAGGTCGTCGACGAGTCCGTGCTGGCCGGGCTGCTCATCGCCGCCGATGTCACCCTCGGGGCGATGTCGTGATGACCCCCCTGCCGGAGCTGGATCGCGACGCCGTCGCGACCTCGGTGGCGGCGATCCTTGGCGGTGACCGCCCAACCGAGGATGACCGGTTCCGTGCCGTCGACGTGGTTCAACGCGACAGTGACGATGGCGAGGCCGCGTTCATGCGCTCCATGGCCGCCGAGGCGGCCGTCATGCTGGACGGCAAGCCCGCCGACCGGATCCTGTCGTGGGCGGCAGCCGTCGTCCCGCGGTTCGTCCTGACGTCGTCGTTCGGCGCCGAGTCGGCGGTACTGCTGCACCTCGCAAGCGTGGTCGCGCCGGAGGTCCCGGTCCTCTTCCTGGACACGGGCTTCCACTTCGACGCCACGCTGCAGTTCCGTCGTGACCTGGCGCGCGATCTGGGGCTCACCGTGCTGGACCTGCGCCCGGACCTGTCCGTGCTGCAGCAGGAGCAGCGGTTCGGTGACCTGCCGACGACCGACCCTGATCGCTGCTGCAGCATGCGCAAGACCATTCCGCTGCGCCGCGCGTTGGCGTCGTTTGACGGGTGGGCAACGGGTGTCCGTCGCTCGCAGACGCCGGAGCGCGCGGCCACGCCCGTGGTCGAGGCGCGCAGCCACGATGGCCGCTGGCTGGTGAAGGTTGCCCCGCTGGCCGCATGGACGGACGCGGACGTCAACGCCTACCTCGACGAGCATGGCCTGCCGCGCCATCCGATGGTGGCCGACGGGTATCCCTCGATCGGATGTGCGCCGTGCACCAGCCAGGTGACCGACGGCTCCGACCCACGCACGGGACGTTGGCAGGGACAGGGCAAGAGCGAGTGCGGGATCCACTTGGCCGAGGACGGCACCATCGTCCGGGCGACGACGACACCGGGATGACGGATCACAAGGATGGAACGCAAGATGGGTGAGTCGCGTGAGTGACTCCAGGGGTGCCTTTCACGTGAGGAACGACCAGATGGATACGAAGCACAACACCGATCAGGACCCGGTCGCGACGACGCCGGACCCCGTTGCGGTCGTCGACGTCCGAGGCCCACGCTTCGGCGCGGCGATCACCACGATCGTGCTGGCCGCGGCGATCGTCGTCCAGGGGCCGGTCGGCATGACGCTGCTGGCGTGGCAGGTCGTGGCGTTCGCGACCGCCACGGCGTTCGGGCTGCGCAAGGCCCCCTACGGCCGGTTGTTTCGGTTCGCCGTGGCGCGGTTCGACCTCGGTCCCGCCAAGGAGACCGAACCCGAGGCACCGCCGCGGTTCGCGCAGACCTGCGGCCTGGCGTTCGCCGGGCCGGGGCTGGTCGCGATCCTGCTCGGCGCGACGACGCTCGGTTGGGTGCTGGCCGGCATCGTCCTGGCGCTGTCCAGCCTGTTGGCCCTGACGGGGCTGTGCGTCGGCTGCGAGATCTACCTGGTCGGCAAGCGCGTGCTCGCGCGCACCTCGAACTGATGGGCGGCCGGTCCGTGGCAGCACGTGACGCAGGAGGGCGCCCGTGATCGAGCGCCTGGTGGTCGTCGCCGCCGTCGTCGTCGTCGCCGCCGTCGTCGGCTGGCTCATCCAACGTCGCGACGGCAAGGTGGTCGACGTCGAGCAACGAGTCGATCACGACGGCCTCATCGAGCTGCACCTGCCCCACGACGGCGCGGACCTGCGCGTGCCCAACCGGGCAGTGCTGGTCGGCTCGCCAACCTGCGGCCCATGCGACGCCGTGAAGCGCGTCCTGGCCGAGGTGGAGGCGCAGCGCGGCGACTTCACGTGGCGCTATGTCGACGCGGCGGACCACCTCGACCTGATGGCCAAACTGAAGGTGCGACGGGTCCCCACGTTGCTCGTCCTCAACGGCGACGGCCGGATCGTCGCCCGGTCCACCGGCGTCCCGTCACCGGCGTCGCTGCACGCCGTGTTCGACCAAGGCGCCGAACTGGTCGCCTGACGCACGACCGGCGGCCAGCCCCCACCCCCACCCCCACCGCACAAGCGTGGCAACTTGCGACGGATGGGGGTTCCAGTCCCCAAACGTGTCAACTTGACACGCTTGTGCGGGGTGCTCGGGGGGCATGGCAGTAGGTTCGCGGCGACGCGCTCGAGGGAGCACTTGTGGACTTCATGTTGTCCGAGGAGCAGGTGGCGTTCGGCAAGAGCGTGCGCGAGTTCGCCCGCGAGGTGGTCGCTCCCGGTGCGCCGCAGCGCGACCTCGACGCCCACTTCGATCGCGACGTCTGGCAGCAGTGCGCGGCCTTCGGGTTGACCGGGCTGCCGGTTCCCCCCGAGTACGGCGGGTCCGGCGCGGACGTCGTGACCACCGGCCTTGCGTTGGAGGAACTTCAGTACGCGGGCCTCGACGGTGGGTTGAACCTGTCCCTTGGCGCCCACCTGACCATCGGGGCCATGCCCATTGTGCTGCACGGCACCGACGAGCAGAAGGCGCGCTGGCTCCCGCGGATGTGCAGCGGGGAGGTCATCGGCGCATTCGCCATCACCGAGCCCGAGGCCGGGTCCGACACCGCGGGCATGAAGGCGAGGGCCAAGAAGACCGAGTCCGGGTGGCTGCTCAACGGCACCAAGACCTTCATCACCAACGGCTCGCTTGCCGAGGTGGTGACGGTCATTGCCCGGACCGATCCCGACGCACCGGCGGGGCAGGCGTTCACCGCCTTCATGGTCGAGCGCGACACGCCGGGCTTCGAGGTGAGCCGGGACATCTTGAAGATGGGGAACAAGAGTTCACCGACGTCGGAGCTCAGCTTCGCCGATGTCGAGGTACCCGACGACGCGATCCTGGGTGACGTGGGCAGCGCATTGTGGAAGATCGGGTTCGAGTGCTTCGACTGGGAGCGTTGCTGCATGATCGCGTCAGCGGTCGGCGGCATGCAACGCGGGCTGGACGACTCGGTCGCATACGCCAAGCAGCGTGAGGCGTTCGGCAAGCCCATCGCCCGCTTCGGAGCCGTCCAGGAGAAGCTGGCCGACATGCGGATCCGTGTCGAGGCGGCCCGACTGCTGCAGCGCCAGGCCGCCTGGAAGAAGGACAACGGAATCGAGCACCAGATCGAAGCGTCCATCGCCAAGGCCTACGTCGGAGACGCCGCAGTGAGCGTGGCCCTGGACGCGATCCAGCTGCACGGGGGTTGGGGCTACACCCACGAGTTCGGGGTCGAGCGCGGCCTGCGTGATGCCAAGCTGGCCACGATCGGCGGCGGCACGACGGAGATCCAGAAGATGATGATCGCGCGGACCCTGCTGGGCTGACACCTCGGGTTGCGGCGGCGCCGCCGCGGAGGTCCGCGCGCGGGTCGTTCGATGATCGCCGGAGGCGTGGGCACGGCCCACGCGGCCTCTACAGTGGCGCGCACGACGCGGTTGAGTGCCCGACCGCGTGGCCGATCATCACCGGGAGCCCCAATGCCCCTGTCGGGACTACGACTCCTGGTGGTCCAGGACGATCCTGCGCAAGCACAGCGCATCACGCGCCTGGTGGGCGACTTCGACCCACCGGTGCTGGTCGTGCGCGATGCGCCTGTCCTGGTGGATGCCCTCACCTTCCTGGGCGATGCTGCTCAGCCTCCTGTGGACGCAATCCTCGTCGGCCTTGCCCCCTCGGCTGGTGATGGAACCGGCGTCGACGTCGTGAAACGGCTGTGCGGGGTCGCTCCGGCCGCGGCCGTCATCGCGATGTCGCACGACGCCGCCACGGGGATGGCCGCCCTTTCAGCAGGTGCGCACGACCACCTCCTCGTGGCGCGGCTGGATGACGAGCTGGAGCAGGCGGTCCGGCACGCAGTGCTGCGTCAGCAGGCACGCCCGGGTGCCGCGCTGCCCGATGGCCACCTCGAGGACCTGCTGTCCGCCGTTGTGCACGATCTGAAGAACCCGTTGATGATCGCTGGGGGCTTCCTGGAGATGGTGGTCACGCGCCAGGGCGATGAGCTGCCGGAGACCGTCAAGCTCGCACTGGAGCGTGTTGTCCGCCAGCACGATCGCATGGCCTGCCTGTTGTCCGACCTCGGGCGCTGGTCATCGGTCATGCACGACCCGCTGGTTCCGGCAGACGTGGAGCTCGCTGACCTGGTTGCTGTGGTCACGCAGGAGGACGGCGTCGCGGCTGGGTTGGATCTGGACATCGGCGCGACCCCGACCTTGTGGGGTGATCCACCGCTGTTGAGGCAAGCCATTCGGTGCATCCTGCAGAACGCCGCTCAGCATGCAAACCCGGACGGTCGGACCCGCGTCGAGGTGCGCTCGCGCGATCTTGGATGGGCCATCCAGATCACCTTCGCCGACGATGGCGGCGGCATCCCCAGCGAGCAACGGGTCGGCCTGTTTGCGCCGTTCACTCGCGGCAGGAACCGTGATGTGGACCGCAGCGGGATGGGGCTCGCGATCGTCAACGCGGTCGCGGCGCGCCACGGCGGTACGGCGGCCCTCGAAGATGGGATCGAGGGAGGGATCTCGGTGGTCCTGACGTTGCCAAGCAGGACGACCAGCGCCGCGAACAACGAGGGCACCTCGTGACCAGCACGATCTTCGGGATCGCCGACCGGTCGGTCGTTGAGATCGCCGGCCAGGATGCGCGCACGTTTCTCGATGCCACCCTGACCCAGCGGATCGCCGACCTGGTTGCCCAGACGTGGCGCAGCGCACTCTGGTTGGACCTTCACGGCGCTCCCCTGGCCGTGATGGACCTGGTCGCGCCCGACGCTCCCGCGGACGTCCTGCTCGCGATCGTGCCGGCGGAACTGGTGGACGTCGTGGTGGACGGACTTGGCGGGCGAACGTTTCTTGCTGACGCTCGCCTGCAGGCCCGCGACGACCTGCGTGTTCTGGTGGTCCGCGGCGAGGGAGCCAGCGACATCGCTGCCGCTGCGGGGGCGGCCGAGGGCACGGTCGGGCGGCTGAACGGGGTGTTGGTGCTGGGCCGCGCGACCGGCGTCGACCTGGTCGTCGCAACGGATGACGTGCCGGCGTGGTTGGAGCGCCTGGACGTGCCGGGCGCGCGTCGCGTCGATGCCCTCGGCCTGCGGGCGCGCGACATCGCTGACGGCGTGCCGGGGTGGGGCTGCGAGATCACGGCGCCGCACCTGCCCGAAGAGGTCGGCCTGCTGCCGACACACGTCCATCTCGACAAGGGCTGTTACCCCGGCCAGGAGGCGGTCGCACGCATGTGGATGCTCGGCCGACCACGTCGCCGGTTGGCCCGCCTGGACGTGACGGGCTCAGCCATCGCCGGAAGCGAGGCCGGCGAAGGGCGAGACCGCACGCTCGTCACGTCCGTGGCCGGCCCGCACGCCCTGGGGTTCGTGCCGCCGGCTGTGCAGGTCGGAGATCGCATCGACGGCGAGGGCTGGGCCGCCGTGGTGGCTGGCTTCGTCGGCGAGGCCCGCGAGGTCGTGGGCCACAATCCGGGCATGACCCGACGCCGCGACCGGACCTGATCCGCAGGTCACTGGACGGCGCGCGCGGGTCGACATCGGGGCTGTGGGTCCCGGCGGTTACCGTCCGTCGCCAGTCAGGTACGCCGAGGAGGCAGTGGTGGCAGTCGAGGCCGGCCAGCGGGCGCCGCTGTTCACGTTGAAGGACGCCAACGGCGTCAAGGTCGCACTGAAGGACCTCAAGGGATCTCCGGTCCTGCTGTACTTCTATCCCAAGGATGACACGCCAGGGTGCACGACCCAGGCCTGCGACATCCGGGACCGCTGGGCCGAGTTCAGCGACGCTGGCGTGGTCGTCCTGGGCATCTCGCCAGACGACGCCGCCCGTCACGTGCGCTTTCGGGACAAGTACGACCTGCCCCACACGCTCCTGTCGGACGTCGACCATGCGGTCATGGAGAAGTACGGCGCCTGGGGCGAGAAGGTGCTCTACGGCAAGCGGTCGGTCGGGGTGATCCGCTCCAGCGTCCTGATCGACGCCGGCGGCAGGATCGCCAAGGTCTGGAAGCGCGTCGAGGCCAAGAAGCACGCCGACCAGGTGTTGGCAGCGATCGCCGAGCTGGCTGCGACTGACTGATCAGCTCAGCGGTGCCTTCTGGTCATCGCTGAGATGGCGCAACTCGCGGAGCAGGTCGGAGACGTCGTCGGAAGCCGACTTTGGCCCTGGGCGGGGCCGGCACCCGGCAGGATCCTGCGCGTCGAGGATCGAGCGGATCGGATCGACGAGCGATCATCCGGCCGGCGGCCGAGCAGCCGCTGGAGCGTCGCCGCCCGGACGGCGGGTGGGTCCTCGTCTCTCATGCGGCCAAGCCATCGCCCCAGGGGGCGTGTCGTGTCTTCTCGGCGGCCTCGCGCACCCGGTGAGGGACGGAGACGAACCGCCATGGCTGTCGTCACGCCAGCGACCAGAGCAGAATGAGCGCCACGAAGGAGCCGTCCAAGGCCTCGCGCACATCGGCCGCGACGAACTGCGCCCGGTTTGCGCCGGTTGGCAGCGCGCTGCTCACCGCATCAAGCAGTGAGCCGGCACGTTCGCTCCGTATCGGCAGCCACACTGCCAGGTCCCACTCGCGATCGCCCAACGCCGCATCCAGGTCCCCGCGGTCCGGACGTGCAGTGGTCGGCTGAGCGGCCCAGTCGTCGAGAATTGGCCTCAGTACGTCGTCGAGGTCGTGGGTGACGTCAACGTCGCCACCCGCCCCGAGTATCAGCGCGACCACCTGCGACTCAACGTCAGCGCGCAACTGCGGTAGATCGACAGCGGCCGATCGTGTCAGTGCGGCGATGGCAATGACGACGGCGGTTGCAGCAACGACGCCGACCGTCGTACGCGTGGCCCTGGACCCAAAGGCCTGCCGCATGATCCCCCCTAGACCTCAAACCCCAAAGACTGGTCGCCGCCCGCATCGTGCACCGGTCCCGCCGAGTGTCTTACCACGACCGACCCGGACTGCTCCCGCGGGAGCGCCCCCACCAGAGCCGACCTCCCGGCACGTCACAACCGACCTACCGAAGGATCGTCGCTAGTCGTCGCTGAGATGGCGCAACTCGCGGAGCAGGTCGGAGACGTCGTCGGAAGCCGGCTTTGGCCTTGGGGCGGGGCCGGCATCCGGCTCGGGGTTCGGGGGCGTGGCCGGGCTGTCGGTTGGCTCGAGGCCAGCCGGCGGCTGGCTCACGGGCGCCGAGATCGGCGTGGCCGGCTCAGCGCGGGGCGGTACCACCCGCGGGGCGGACGGCTCGTCGTCATCGTCGTCGACGATCTCCATGGTCCAGACCTCGACGTCATCGTCGTCCTCGCTGGACGTCGAGCCGAACATGTCCATCCCGGCCGGCGGTGTCACTTGCGGCGCAGCCGCGACGCTGTCGGCCAACGCCGCCGCGGCCTCGGCCAGCGACGGGTCATTGGCGACGACCGGTTCATTGGCGAGCGCGGGCTCTGCAGGGGTCACGACCGGTGTGTCCTGCGACGGTTCGTCGGCGGGCACGACGAACGCCTCGGGCTCGTCGGCCTCGACCGAGAGCACGAACGCCTCGGGCTCGTCCGCCTTCGGTGGATCGACGGCGACCGCGACTTCGCTGACGGGGCCGTCCGCCCCTGCCAGGTCGCTCCGCAGGGCACCGGCGGCCGGGCTTGCGCTGAACAGTGGGGCATCGGGGGCTGGCACGTCGGGGGCTGGCACATCGGGGGTGACGTCGGTCCCGGGCTGGAGCCGCACCAGCCCGTGCAGGGCAAGCCCGTGCAGGATCACCCCGACCTCATAGGTGGAGAAGCCCAGTTCGTCGGCGATGACCTGCATGGTCCGGCGACCGTCCACGGCCGTGAGCACGGAGGTCTCGCCCGCTTCCAGTGATGCCATCGAGGGGTCTGCGCCCGGGACGAACTCCGGGACAGCCGCAGGTGTGGGGATCGTGCGGCTGACTTCGTCCCAGGTCCGGTGGCGGGACTCCAGCGCGTAGAGCAGCTGATCGATCGTCATGTCGGCCGACGGCTGTGGCTCAGGGACCGCCTGTTCGATGAAGGCGTATTCACCCGTCATCCAGCGCAGGGGCCAGAACAGCGTGTCGAGGATCTGCTCCTGGACGAACACCTTGACAACGTGACGGTTGACGAGCCCCTCGTCCACCAGCAGGGCGCCGAGCGGCTTGCTTGCCGTGGCCTGCTGCTGGAGGGCACGGGCCAGGTCTTCGCGGCTCAGCAGGCGGCTGTGGACCAGACGGTCGCCGAGGCGCGAATCGAGGGTGCTCCCGGAGGCATGGACCACCACGCCATCGCGCAGCAACACCTCGACGTGGTCGTCACCGCGGGTCAGTCGCAGCACGCCGGTGGCCGTGCGCGCGGCCAAGTCACGGCCGAGCTGCTCGAGTGAGGTGGTAGCGAGGTCTCCGTCCATGCGCGCATCGTAGGCACGCCCTTGGCCCGGGCGCGCCGCTACCGTCGCCGGCCGGCCCGTGGATGGCAATGGATCTTGCCGGCGGGCGAAGGAGATTGCGGTGGCCGACCAGCGACGGCTCGACCAGATCCTCGCCGAGGACTACCTCGCAGGGCTCGAGGATCGGGCGCCGGCTGCCTTGCGTGTCATGCGGATGGACTGCCAGGCCGAGGAGGCTGCGCTGTCGTATGGGCGCCGCATCCTGCACGGCCGCCTCGACCTGGTCCGCGCCGAGCTCCAGGGTCGTGCCTCGGGGAGCACCGCACAGCTCGCCACGCTGCTGGCGGAGCTGGCCGACGATGGTGTTGCATCGCCGCGGTCGACCGCCTGGGTGGACGTGGACGGGCCCGACGACGTCGTCCACGGTGGCCAGCGCAAGTTCGACATCGGCGACGACCCCCTGTTGTCCCGGTTGGCGACAGCGACCGATGAGGAGCTGCACGCGGCCGTCGACCGGTGGTTGGTGCAGGAGCGCGAGCTGTCGGTCGCCCGTTCGGGCGTGCACCGCTGCCTTGATGCGATCCAATCGGCCTTGGTCGCCGCATATCGCGATGGGATTGCCAATGTCCAGGACGTCCTCGACGTTCCGGGGACGTGACTGACCCAGCGGCGTCGCCTGATCCGGTGCTGCTCGCCGAGGTCACACGCCGTGATGTCTCCGGACGGGACGTGGTGGAGTCCCTCCACCATGCCCACGCGGTCATCACCGACGGCGACGGGGCGGTCCTGTGGGCGGCCGGCGAGCCGACCCTCGTGACGTTCGTGCGCAGTACGGCAAAGCCATTCCAGGCGACGGCGTGCCTTGAGGTGCTCCGCGAAGCTGGCTGGCCGGGCGGCCGCCCAAGCGACGCCGAGGTGGCCGTCGGCTGGGCGTCGCATGCTGGCGCGGACGTCCACCTCGCCACCGTTCGCCAACTCCTGGCCCGAAGCGGCGTCGAGCCAGAGGCGTTGACCTGTCCCGCGGACGTCCGCCCCGATGTGCCGTCCGACGGACGGCGCAGGCTGCACCACAACTGCTCGGGCAAGCACGCCCTGTTCGCCCTCGCCGGCCGAGCCATGGGCGTCGCGGGCTCGGACCTGTTGGATCCGTCCGCGCCTTTCCAGCAGCATCTCCTGGGGGCCGTCGGGGATGCCCTCGGTCCCTTTGAGGCCATTGGTGTGGACGGGTGCGGGGCGCCAGCCGTGGCCGTGCCGTTGGCCCGACTCGCCCATGGGTTTGCCCAGCTGGTCGTCGGGACGCGTTGGGCCGACGCGCGGGCGGCCGGGCTGGCGAATCCGGTCCTGGTTGGAGGGACGAGCCGATTGGAGACGGCTCTGCTCGACGCCGGGATTGTGGCCAAGCCGGGCGCAGAGGGGGTCTTCGCCGTCGGATGGGTCGACTCGGGAGGGCCGCGTGGCCTGGCCGTGAAGGTCGCCGACGGGGCCAATCGTGCGGCCGAGGTGATCACGCGAGCGATTCTCGATCGGCTGGGCGTCGCCCCCACGCCGGCATGGGTCGCGCCGACGCCACTGGGGGGCGGCCGCGCCGCGGGGTTGGTCCGCGCCGTGCTCGACGTTGCTACCGTCCGCTTGCCGGGGTGAGCATTCACCGGCCAGGAGCAACCGTGGCCGACGACGCAGGCAAACAACCAGAATCAACCGCCGATGATGCGCGGCGCTCTCGCCTGAGCGAACTCGGCGGCTACATCCGCGACCAGCGTGAGAACAACAAGCTGTCGCTGCGCAAGCTCGCCAAGCTCGCCGGCGTCTCCAACCCCTACCTCAGCCAGATCGAGCGGGGCCTGCGCAAGCCGTCCGCGGAGATCCTCCAGGCCATCGCCAAGGCGCTGGAGATCTCCTCTGAGACGCTCTACGTCCGGGCCGGCATCCTCGAGGAACGCCTCGGCCAGGGGGACCTCGCCGACGCGATCGCGCGCGACCACTGGTTGACCGACGCTCAGCGCCAGGCACTGGTGGAGATGTATCGGTCGTTTCGCAGCCTGAACGAGATCCAGGGGCGAGCCGCCGAGGAGGCATCGGCGGTGGATGTGGCGCAGGATGCGGCCGCTGCCCAGTCCCCAGCCAGGCGTTTCGGCGAGGTGCTCGAGGCACTGGTGCAGGCAGATCCGGACGACAGTGACCGTGCCAGCGCACGCCGCGAGGATGCCGCGGAAGGCTGAGGCGACTGGCTGACGTTGCGGGCAGCGGTCCCCGGTCCGCACAAGGAGCAGCGGTGGAGGCATTGGTCGGCACGTTCGACGACGCCGTGCTGGCGTCGTCGTGGGATGCCATCCATGCCAACGACCCGCATGCCACCCCGTTCCAGACGCGCGCCTGGCTGCAGGGGTGGCACCGGATGCTTGGCGAGGGCGGGCAACTGGTCGTGCGCGTGTTCTGTGATGCGGGTCAGGCGATCGGTGCCGTCGCTGAGGTGGTCGCCGCGGATGGGTCGCGAACCCTGGCCGGGGGACGCGACGTGACCGACTACCGCGGGCCGATCGGAGCGCCCGCCCACCGTCGCGCGATTGCGAAGGCCTGGGTCGCGGTGTTGGCGGCCGAGGGAGTCAGCGAGGTCGACTTGCATGGCATCCCCACGGACACTGGCTGGCTGGACGCGTTGGAGGCCGCGGACGCTGAACTGCTCGATCGCGCGCGGGAGGACGTGTGCCCGGTCGTGAGCCTGCACGGGGGCTGGGAGGGCTACCTCGAACACGTGGACCGCCACCAACGGCGCGAGCATGAACGCAAGGTGCGCCGGCTGGGCCGCGAGGTCGGCCCGGTTGAGGTCGTGCAGGCCCAGCCCGGGGACCTGGAGGCCGCCGTCGAGCGGTTCCTGGCGATGGCGGTCGAGTCAGCCGGGGACAAGGGCGGGTTCTTCGCCGACCCGTCCATGCGTGACTTCTTCAGGGGGATCGTGGCCGAAATGGCCCCGACGGGCGTCCTGCGCCTGCACGAGCTGGTTGTCGGTGGCATCCCGGCGGCCTCGATGGTGTCCTTGGTCGCAGATGGTGAGTGGGGCCTCTACAACTCGGCGTTCGATGCGTCGTTGGAGGCCTGGGGGCCCGGCAGCATCCTGGTGTGGGAACTGATCCGAATCGCAGCGCAGGAGGAGTGCCGGGTGTTCGACCTGTTGCGCGGGGACGAGCCGTACAAGTACCGCTTCGGGGCCCGTGACCGCGTCATCGAGCACGCCCTCCTGCGACCCGCATGACTCCGAGGAGCGACGGATGACCGGCACGCGACGCTACGGCCCAACTCGCGTGGCCATGATCTCCATGCACACCTCGCCGCTGGACCAACCCGGTACCGGAGATGGCGGCGGCCTCAACGTCTACGTGGTCCAGACGGCGCGGCGGTTGGCGCAGCGCGGCGTCCACGTCGACATCTTCACGCGGCGAGCCTCGGTTGACGTCCCTGACACGCACGCGCTGGCGGACGGCGTCGATGTCCACCACGTCTCGGCGGGGCCAGCCCAACCCGTGGACAAGGCGGACCTGCCCAACCTGTTGAACCCTTTTGCGATTGCGCTGCTGGGCCACCCCACGGCGGGCAGCCACGACCTCGTCCACGCCCAGTACTGGCTGTCCGGCTGGGTGGGGCGTCGAGTCGCACCGCGCTGGCGCGTTCCGCTTGTTGCGACCTTCCACACGCTGGGCATCCTGAAGAACTCCACGCTCGCGCCCGGGGACGTTGCGGAGCCGTCGCTGCGCCTGCTGTCAGAGCATCGGATCGCCACCTCGGCGGATCGGGTCCTGGCCCTTGGTTGCCAGGAGGCGGCTTGGCTGCACGCACTGTTGGGGGTGAGTGGACGTCGCATCTCCGTCGTCCCGGCGGGGGTCGACCTGGACCTGTTCCGACCCGCGGATCCGCATCCGTCCGAATCCCGCCCCGCAGACGCCCCTGCGCAGTTGCTGTTCGTCGGGCGCCTGCAGCCGCTGAAGGGACCGGAGGTGGCCATTGCCACGTTGGCTGAGGTCCGCCGGCGCCACCCGAATGCGCGCCTGACCGTCATCGGTGGGCCATCCGGTTCGGATCAGCAGGCCACCACGCCAGCCGACCTGCGCAGGCTGGCGATCAACCTCGGCGTGGCGAATGCGGTCACGTTCCTTCCCGCGCAGCCACAGGTTGCCCTGGCCGACCTGTACCGCAGCGCTGACGTCGTGCTGGCGCCCAGCCGGTCGGAGACGTTCGGGCTGGTGGCGCTGGAGGCACAGGCCGTCGGGACGCCGGTCGTCGCGGCAGCCGTTGGCGGGCTCAACGCCGTCGTCACGGATGGCGGGCTACGGGTGGACGGCCACGACCCGGCGGACCATGCACGCGCGGTGTCGCGGATCCTGGAGGACCCGTCGCTGCGAAGACGTCTTGTCGCCGGGGGGATCGCGGCCGGCCGTGCCCACTCGTGGGACATCACCGTCGACCGCCTGCTTGACGCCTACGGTGCCGTCACATCACGGCATCGCGTTGAGGGACGTCGGGTCCTGGAGCGCGCTTCCTGACCTGTGGGGGACCATGCGGTGGCACGCCCCGATGACCTGTTCGCCATGCTCGTCGACACCATCGTCGACGCCGGCTTGCCGTCGGATGTCGTGGGCGAACGCCGCCTGATGACCGTGCTGGAGGGACAGTGGAAGCGCACCATCCCGGTCCTGTTCGAGGTCGGTGACCGGACCTTGAGGGTGACCTCGCTGTTGGCCGGGCGACCCGACGAACGCCACGACGAGGTGCACGCAATGCTGTTGCACCGCAACGAGCGGGCAGGGCTGGTCCACTTCGCCCTGGACGACGAGGGCGCCATCCTGGTACGCGCGCGCATCCCCTTGGCTGCCGTCGATCCCGCACTCGTGGGCGAACTCCTCGGTGAAATGCTCACGGCGTCCGACGAAGTGTTCAACAGCGTCCTGCGGACGGGGTTCGGGAGCTACCTGGCCGCCGAACAGGCGTGGCGGGCAGCTCGTGGCATGCCCCCGAATCCGGTCGCGGACCAGGGTTGATCGCAGCCGTGCGATCTTCGGCGGCCGATCGGTCAACCATGCGTTGTCGGCCGATTCGCCGGGCCAAGCGGTCCTCCGCCGTTCGGCGCACCCACAACGCCAAAACGGTGGAGATCACGGCAGAAACAGGGGTTTCGGCGCCGATCGAGTGGATCGGGCCATGACCGGGATAGTCCTTTGGGATCACCGAATCTCCTCCCGCTGGGGCATGGAGGTTGGACGTCCGGTCGGGTGTCCTTTGCATACGTCGACGAAACCCCGCCAACAAGGGCTCGGCACCACGCCTGGGGTTCGGCCGGCTGACTATGGAGGTCATCATGCGTTTGTCCCAGCCAGGCCGACTCTCGGCATCGCTCGCGGGTCTCGCCGCATTCTCGCTCGTTGCAGCGGCCGCGCCCACATCCCCGGCGGTCGGTACCGCCACAACTGCCATGGAGGTCGTGTCGCTGACGACGACCGGCCTGGGCGACCTGCCCCGTCTGGTCATCGGTCAGGCGGGCACGTTTGCCTCACTCGATCCCTCAGCTGCGGGCAACGTGCTCGGCGCCCCGTGGTCGTCCGCCAGCGTCGCCCCGGCGGTCGTGGGCGGAGAGGCCCAAGGGGCCGCCACCGCCCGCTCGGACCAGGCCGGTGATGCCAGCACCAACTCGCTCGACCTGGGTGGGCTCGGACTGCCGCTCGACGGCGTCGTGTCACCCATCCAGTTGACGGCCACTGCGACCGCGGACCGGGCCGAGGCGTTGGTCGGTGAGCTCAGCGCAGACCTTGCCGCAGTTGCCGGTCTTGTCGGAATCGACATCAGTTCCGTTGGTGGCTCGTCCACCGTCACCCGTGACGCCGCCACAGCCATTCAGCAGGTGAGCGTGGGCGGGCTTTCCCTGTCGCTTGGTGACCTGCTTCCCGAGGACCTGCTCGCCGCACTCCCGATCGACGTCCTGCTGGACCTCCTGGCCATGCTGCCCGTGAGCGTCCCTGACGTCCAGGCCGTGATCGACTCGCTCAACCAGTTGGTTGCCGACGTCCAGGCCGGCGTGTCCGGTGTCGCAAGCACCAGCGCCGACGTCGAGGACGCCGTCGCCGCCTACGGGGCTGCCGTGTCGGCCTTCGACGCCCAGCAGGCCATCGTCAGCGTGCTGGAGACCGACCTCGCGGCTGCGGAGGCTGCGGCCGCGACGGCCGAGGCATCCGTGACGTCGCTCACGGCCGATCTGGCCGACATCGCCTCCTCGACGGCCCTCGACCTCGTGGGTGTGGCGAGTGCGTGCGTCGGCAACCTGGACATCCCCGGCTGTCTTGCTGACCTCGCCGCAACCACGCAGGCCGCATTGGCCAGCGCGGAGGCAGCGGCAGCAGCAGCGACGGCGGCCGTTGACGCGGTCGCGGCAGACCTCGCTGAGGCCAACGACGTCCTGGCCACCCTGGCTGCGGTCGTCGACGCCACGACCGACCTGGTGGACAGCCTGATTGCCGCCCTTGTCGCCCTTGTGGACGGCCTCGTCGGCAACCTGGGCGACCTGCTCGGGGAGTTGCTGTCCCTCGACGTCGCTCTCAGCGACGTGATCGCAGGGCTCACCGATGTGGAACTGCTGGGCCTGGACGAGATCACCGTCGGGGTGACGTCGATCGCAACGGCCGCCGCTGACACGTCATCCGCATCCGCGGTGTGCCAGATCACCGGCCTCACGATCGCGGGCGTTGAGCTCGGCGGGGGTGACTGCCTGCCGGGCGCGGTGACCGGAGCGATTGACACGGCACTCGGAACCCTGCAGGGCGTGCTGAACGCCTTGCCGGTGTCCGTGCCCGTGCCGCTGCCGATCGTGGATGTGCTGCCGACCAAGTCGGAGACCGTGACCAGCGATGCCGGCATCGTGACCGCGTACTCGCAGCTGAACGCCCTGCGCGTGGAGCTGCCGTCCGTGGACATCGACCCGGGGGCCGTGGTTGATGGCCTGCTGGCGGGCCTTGCCGAGGGATTGGTCGCTGACCTGACGGGGCAGCTGCCGACGACGGCATTGCTCACCGACGCAGGGCTGGGCGCTGCGGCGACCGTGCTCGACGGGGCGTTGGCACAGCTGCCGACGCTGGACGACCTGCAGGCGCAGCTCGGTGACGTGCTCGCCCTGCTGCCGGACGGCTCGGCCTTGACGGCCCTGACCACGCCAGGCTTCGTCCTCGACATCGACCCGTCGGCGACGGCAAGCTTCACGCCCGCAGGTGCAGCCGAGCCGGTTGGCCCGACCGCCCCGACGGCCCCGACCCTGCCCGCGACCGGCGGTGGGGCGATCGTCCTGGCCGTGGCGGGCCTCGGGGGTGCGTTCGCTCTGCGTCGTCGTCGCTGACCTCCAAGGCGTCGACGCACGGAGGACCCCCGCCATCGGCGGGGGTCCTCCTACTGTCCGACTCACCGATCACTCCGGAGGGCCACCGTGCTGCGACGAACGCTCCTGGCAGCGTCCAGCAGCCGCCGCCTGCGCCGGCTGGCCGAGCGGTCGCGCGCCTCACGGGCGGTGGCCGGTCGGTTCGTGGCAGGCGACTCCCTCGACGATGCGGTCGCTGTCGTGGTGGCCCTCAACCGTGATGGCGCCGCGGTGACCCTGGACCTGCTGGGTGAGGACGTCGAGTCGCCCGAGCAGGCGTCGGCGGCGTTGGTTGCTTACCAGCAGGTGATCGCGCGCCTCGCCCAGGGTGACCTCGACTGCTCGGTGTCGGTCAAGCCCAGCCAGTTCGGCCTCGACCTTGATCCGCAGGCCGCAGCCGGACTCCTGCGTCGGTTGGCGGAACAGGCGACGACCGCCGGGATCCACGTGACCCTGGACATGGAGGGCTCCCCGACGACGTCGGCGATCGTCGACCTCACCGCAATGCTGACCACCGAAGGCCTGGATGTCGGGTGTGCCGTGCAGGCCTACTTGCATCGCACGCCTGCGGACGTGGCGCGGCTGACTGGGGCTGGAAGCTCCCTGCGCATCTGCAAGGGGGCGTACGCCGAGGACGCGGCGATCGCGTACCAGCGGCGCAAGGACGTCCGCGCGGCCTACCTCCGGCTGGTCGACGACGTGTGGCGCAGCGACACGTACGGCCGCTTTGCGACCCACGACGACGTCCTGACCGACGAGATCGAACGGCGGGCCCGCGAGCGCGGGATCGGTCGGGAACGCTTCGAGTTCCAGTTGCTGCACGGCGTGCGCGAGCCACTCGCACGGGACCTGCTGGCGCGAGGCAACGCCGTACGCATCTACGTGCCCTTCGGCACCCAGTGGTACCCGTACTACCTCCGCCGTCTGGCGGAACGACCTGCGAACCTGCTCTTCTTGGGTCGGGCGCTTGTCGGTCGACGCGCTTCGCCGGGTTCGCGCGCCTGACGCGGCTGACCCATGCACAGGCCAGGCGGCGGACCCGCCGCACGAAGGAGTCCAAGGTGGAAGGCACACTCGCGATCGTCGGTACCGGCCGGATCGGGGAAGCGCTGCTGCGCGGGCTGTTGCGCTCCGCCACGATCACGCCGGAACAGGTCATCTGCACCGCCCGACGGCCCGAGCGCTGCGACGAACTGATTCGCGAGTTTGGCGTCCGGGCGACCTTGGACAACACCGCAGCCGTTGAAGCAGCGGACATCGTCGTCCTTGCGGTCAAGCCCCAGAAGCTCCACGCCGTTCTGGCCGGTGCTGGCGCTGCGTTTCGGTCACGGCACACCGTGGTCTCCGTCGTTGCCGGAGCCACGACCGCCACCATCGAGGAACTGGTTGGCGACGACGTCCCGGTCGTGCGGGTCATGACCAACACGCCCGTCCAGGTCGACGAGGCCATGAGCGTCGTTGCTGGCGGCAAGCACGCTGACGAGGACCACCTCAAGGTTGCCGAGGACATGTTCGGCCACGTCGGAAGGGTCATCAGGCTGGAAGAGGAGCACCTCGATTCCGTGACCGCCCTGTCTGGCTCCGGTCCCGCCTACTTCTTCCTGCTGGCCGAGGCGATGATCGACGCAGGCATCCTGTTGGGGCTGCCGCGCGACGTGGCAACCGAGCTGATCGTGCAGACGATGGTCGGCTCCGCCAAGATGCTGCGGGACACGGGGTTGCACCCGGTTGCGCTGCGCGAGATGGTGACCTCGCCGGGGGGCACCACCATCGCCGCGATCCGCGAGCTGGAGTCGGCTCGTGTCCGGGCCGCATTCCTGGATGCGATCGAGGCAGCCAAGCGTCGCAGCGCAGAACTGGGCAGCTGAGGAAGGGACGGCGGCGCGGCTGCCCCCTAAGGTCGCTGACGCCATGGGTCCGACGCGGGAGCTCAAGTTGGCAGGCAGCGGCCACGACCACGCGGCGCCGGTCGCGTTGGTGTGGGATCCGAGCCTGGCGGCCTACGACTTCGGCGAGGGGCATCCGCTCGGCCCCGTCCGCGTCGAGCTGACCTACGAACTGATCCGCGCGCTGGGGTTCCTCGACGCACCGCACGTGCGCGAGGTGCGCCCGCGGGAGATCAGCGACGAGGAGCTGCTGCGACTGCACCGGCGTGACTTCGTCGAGGCCGTGCAGCGCGTGTCGGCCGACCCGTCCACGACCGTGGACTGGTCGTTTGGCCTCGGGACCAGCGACTGCCCCACGTTCACGGGCATGCACGCCGCGTCGCGCGCCGTCTGCAGCGCGTCGGTCGAGGCCGCGCGCCTGGTCTGGGAAGGCGACGCCGTCCATGCGTTCAACCCCGCCGGGGGCCTGCACCACGCGATGCCCGACCGGGCTGCAGGGTTCTGCATCTACAACGACCCCGCCGTCGCGATCGACTGGCTCCTGGAACACGGCGCCGAACGCGTCGCCTACCTCGATGTCGATGTCCACCATGGCGACGGGGTCGAGCGGATGTTCGCCGACGACCCTCGGGTGCTGACCATCTCCCTGCACGAGTCGGGCCACCACCTGTTTCCGGGGACCGGGTTTCCAGACGACATCGGCGGCCCGCAGGCGCTGGGCTCGGCCGCCAATGTCCCGTTCCATCCCGGGACCACGGGCGAGATCTGGATGCGGGCCTTCGAGGCCATCGTCGAGCCGTTGCTGACCGCGTTCCAGCCGGATGTCCTGGTCTCCCAACTGGGCTGTGACACCCACGCCACCGACCCGCTCGCGCACCTCATGCTGACGGTGGAGGACTTCGCAGCCATCACCCGACGCATCCACCGGGCCGCACACGAGGTCGCCGGCGGTCGCTGGGTTGCGTTGGGCGGCGGCGGCTACCAGTGGGTGCAGGTGGTCCCGCGCGCCTGGACGATGGCTTTCGCGGAGCTGGCAGGCCTCGAGGTGCCGGCCGACGTGCCGCAGGGGTGGCGCGACCTGGCGACCCTGCGAACGGGGGAGACGGCACCGACCACGTTCAGTGACGGGGTCGTGCGAGTCAGCCCGTCGGTGGAGGGCGTCGCATCCACGGAGGCAGAGCAGGCCATCGTCGCCGTGCGCTCACTGGTACTCCCGCACCACGGCCTTCGCTGACCGGTCGGCGGTTCGAGCCCCGCTGCGGCGCCTGCTTCACTTCACGCGCAGTCGTGGACTGCCAGAGGGGGCAGGTCGTGGGTGAAGGCGAAGCTTCGCGCCGCGTCCTCATCACGGGCATCTCCGGTCAATTGGCGGGGTTGCTGGCGCGTTCGCTGGAGCAGGACGACCGCGTGACCTACCTGGTCGGGTTGGACAACCGGGAGCCGCGTCACGATCTCGAACGCACCGAGTTCGTGCGCCTTGACATCACCAACCCCAGGCTCGCCCGCATCATCGCGGCGACGGACGTGGACACGGTCGTCCACCTGTCCACCCTGTCCACTCCGCGACAGGCTGGTGGCCGCGCCCGCATGAAGGAACACAACGTCATCGGCGCAATGCAGCTGTTCGGCGCGCTGCAGAAGGCGCCGCAGGTGCGCAAGCTGGTGGTCAAGTCGACCACGGCCGTCTACGGCAGCGAGCACGACGCGCCGGCGCTCCTTCGTGAAACCGACCGTCCCTCGTCACCGCTGACGGACGGGTTCGCCCTGGATGCTTCCGAGGTCGAGGGCTACCTCGCCGCGTTCCATCGTCGCCGGCCCGACATCACGACCACGGTGCTGCGGTTCGCCAACTTCCTTGGTGGCCACCTCGATTCGGTCATGTCGAGCTACTTCACCCTGCCTGCCGTCCCCACGGTGCTCGGCTATGACCCCCGGCTGCAGTTCTGTCACGAGGAAGACGCCGTCGAGGTGTTGCGTCGCAGCGTGCTCGAGGACCACGCCGGCACGTTCAACGTCGCCGGCGAGGGTGTTCTCTACCTGTCCCAGTGCATCCGGCTGGCCGGACGCGTGCCCGCCCACGTGCCCATGCCATTGGCGCGGGCCGTATCGGCAGCCGTGCGTCGCAGTCGTCGCCTGGACTTCACGCCGGAGCAGTTGCGCTTCCTGCAGTACGGCCGTGCCAGCGACATCACCGCACTTCAGCGCGATTTCGGGTTCCAACCGCGCTACACCTCCCGCCAGACATTCGAGGACTTCGTGGGCCGTCGGCGCATCAGCGGTCTCATTGACCGCGCCGAGGTCGCTCGCTGGGAGCGCGAGCTGTACGACTTCATCTCGCGCAAGGGCCAGGAGCGGTTCGTGGCAACTCGGCGGGGCATGTGATGGATGCCACCGAACACCCGGACAGGCCCGGTGTCCGTGCAACGGGCGGGACCGAGGGCGGATCCGTGACCGGCCGGCCCCTCGGGGTCGGGTCCCAGGGTGTGCTCCGCGGCCGTGGCCTCTTCTCCCCCGAGGTGGCGACTGGCGCCCGCGTCGTGCCCATCCGCCAGGGCCCCGCGCCCGGACCGGCCCTGCCGGCCGTGCATCGGGAGCGCTGCACCAACGAGGTCGGTGGCCGGCCCTGCCGCAACTACGCCGTCCTCGACGGCCTGTGCCGACTCTGCCTGCCGCCCGAGGACCGGGCACTGCTCGTGTCAGCGATCGACGACGTCGTGGACGACGAGCCGCGGGGCGGGATCGAGCTGCTCGAGGCGCTTCGCGACGCGGTCGGTGACGAGGCGCTGGACCTCCTTCGTGACGTCGCCGGCTTCCTGCGGCGCCGAGTGACCGGTGACTACGAGGTCGACGAATTCGGCTTCGATCCCGACTTCACCGACCATGTCGTGCTGCCGTTGCTGCGCCCGCTGCATCGGCGCTACTGGCGGGTGCTGTCCGTCGGCTCGGAGCACGTCCCGATGCGCGGCGGCGGCCTCATCGTGGCCAATCACGCCGGCACGATCCCGGTTGACGCCCTCATGACCCGACTTGACCTGTACGAGCAGACGGGTCGTCACACCCGTGAGCTGGCCGCCGACCTGGTGTTCAGGTCGCCGTTCCTGGGCCATCTGGGACGCAAGACGGGGGCCACGCTCGCCAGCGGTGAGGACGCCGATCGGCTGCTCGCGGCGGGCGAACTGGTGGCGGTCTGGCCCGAGGGGTTCAAGGGCGTGGGCAAGAAGTACAAGGACCGCTACCGACTGCAACGCTTCGGCCGCGGCGGTTTCGTCGCGACGGCCCTGCGCTCCGGCACGCCGATCATCCCGACGGCGATCGTGGGGAGCGAGGAGATCTACCCGCTGATCTTCGACCTGAAGCCACTGGCCCGGGTTCTCGGGTTGCCGTACTTCCCGATCACCGCCCAGATGCTGGCTCTGCCACTGCTTGGCCCTGCTGCGCTGCTGCCGCTGCCGTCACGCTGGATCATCGAGTACGGCGAACCGATCGAGACCGCGTCGTACGGCTCGGACGCGGCCGACGACCCCATGGTCGTGTTCGACCTGGCCGACCAGGTCCGTGAGACCATCCAGCAGATGCTCTACCGCAACCTCATGGGACGTCGGTCCGTCTTCCTCTGAGGTGGCGGGAAGCCCGCGACAAACGAAGTGGGCGGCCCCGAGGGGCCGCCCACTTCGTTGTGATGCTCTGGATCAGAACCGGCGGCGCAGGACCGCGGCGGAACCGATGCCCATCAGGCCGAACAGTGCGGCGGCAGCGCCACCACCCGTGCGGGGCAGGCTGGGCTCGTTGGAGACGGTCAGCGGGGCAACAATGGCGCGTGCGGCGCGTGCCTCGGCCGTGACCGGCAGCAGGCGGATGTCGATGCGCAGCAGGTCGTCAGCGTCGCCGGCGACAGAGGAGATGACACTGGCCAGCTCGGGGATGGCCGTCGCTGCGTGCAGCGGGGCAACCGAGATGCTGAAGGCCGAGACCTTGGAGCTTGCGAACGTGCCATCCGGGGAGATCTCGGTGACACCCTCGCCGAGGGAGTAGTCGATGCCCGCAACGTTGAGGAGCTCGTTGACGAGGTCGGTGATCGGGTCCATGGTGTCGGCGACCGGGAGGCCGGCGAACGCCGGGTCCTGCAGGTCGAGGGTGACGCCACCGACGGTCAGCTCACCGCCGTCGAGGGAGATGATCTCCTGACCGAGCACCTCAAGCTTCAGGGTGCCGGCGGAGAAGCCCGCGTCAGCCGTTCCAGGAGCGCCACCGGCCAGCGCCCAGGCGCTGTACGAGAACTCGGGGATCAGGATGGCGCCGTCCAGGATGTTGGCTCCGACGATGCCGGCGTTGGCGGTTGAGCGCATGACGCCGTCAACCGTTCCTACGGTGGAGTCGGACCAGATCTTGCGGATGTCGAGGATGGTGGTGTCGAGGTCGCTTGCCAGAACGTCCTGCAGGACGTCAGCCAGCGGCACCTCGGGGATGTCGATCGGCAGGCCGGCCGTGTCCTCGAGCGTCTGCTCCAGGGTGCCGAGAACGCCGTTGAGCTCGCCGACGATGTCGCCGACCAGGGCTTCGACCTCCGTGGTGACCGTGTTGACCACGTCATCGACCGCCGGGGCGGCCGGGATCAGGCCAGCCAGCGAGACGTTGATGTGCGCCAGCTCGGACGCGGACGTGACCGTGTTGGTGACATCGTCGATGTTGTAGCTGTAGTTGCCGACGCCGATCGAGACCGGACCGATGGTGGTCGGCTCGATGATCCCCGCCACGCCGTTGGACTCGCCCGATGCGGACGATGCGCCCTCGTTGAGCAGGGGTGTGCGGAGCAGGTCGACGGCGGCGGACGACAGGCCCTCGGACGTGGTGGTCACGTCGGTGAGCGAGACGCCCAGTTCCAGACTGTCCATCCCGAGCAGGCCGAGGATCTCGGCGGGCGCGATGATGTCGATCTCCAGCGCGTTGGCCCGGGCAGCGCCGGAGTACACGTCGGGAGCGGTCGCGGCGGCCATTGCGGGCGCGGCGACCATGGCAGCGGTGGTGAGGGCAGCCGACAACGAAAACGTTGCGCGGCCGAGCTTTGTGGTGGTCATTCCCCGGTCCTCCCAGTGAGTTGTGGAGCGGGCCCGCTTGTCGGGTGTGACGTTGGGCCCTTGGTGGGACACGCCGCTGCTCCAGAGGGGTACGTGCATGTCTTCGACCGGGACAACGAGAACTCCTTGTCCGGGTGACGACGTCACCACGACGAGTTCTCCATCCGCGCGTGGGGTGCACGGACCTGCGCTGTCAGGGCAGAGGACTAGTCCGATGGTGCCACAAATCACTGGCCAAGGGAAAGGAGGGCCGCGCGCAGCACGCCCCCGTCGGACCCAATGCGCGCATGTCGAACAGGATGAGCGGCCTCACCTCCATCCAGGGGCAACGGCGCCGAGCCAAGGCGGCGGGCCCGAGGTGACCATGGCGCAGCGGGGAAGGTCACGCGGCGCGAGGCCATGACCTGCACCACCCACGGCAGAGCGGGGTGATCGGTCTGCCCGTCGTGCTCAGGTCGGCAGGCCCGAGGGGAGGCTGGTCGGCAGCGCCGTCGGCACGCCGGTGGGTGCCTCGGTCGGGATGTCCGTGAGAACGTCCGTCGGGAGGTCCGTGGGCAGGTCCGTGGGGAGGTCCGTGGGGAGGTCCGTGGGGAGGTCCGTGGGCAGGTCCGTGGGCAGGTCCGTCGGCGCGTCGGTCGGGAGATCCGTCGGGACATCCGTCGGCAGGTCCGTCGGCAGGTCCGTTGGTTCGTCGGTCGGCAGCGGGGTCGGCAGGTCCGTGGGGTCCACGATCGGGCCGAGGTCGTCGCCATCCCCGTCGGTGATGGTCGGGATCGGAGTGGCCAGGGCCACGCGTTCGCTCATCTCTGCCAGGTCGTCGATGGTGGCTTCGGCCAGCGCGACCGTCGGGGCCGGCAGCTGGTCCAGGACGGACTCCAGTTGCGCCGTCGCAAGGCTCGTGAACTCGTCGATCGTGGTGAGCAGGTCCGTGCTGGCGCCCTCTGCCACGGCGACCAACAGGTTGGCGGTTCCTTCCAGCGACAACTCGTCGATCAGCTGCAGCAGCTCGAGCAGCTCGGGCAGTGACAGGCGCGTCAAGCCGCTGACCAGGTCATCGAGGTGGCCGGTGGCGAACTGCAACTCCAACAGGCCACGGTCGACCAGATCAGCGGCCAGGGCCAGGCGGGTCGATTCCGTCAGGTCACGCACGGGTCGCAACAGGTCGCCGGGCAGCGCCTGCTGTCCCGCCACGGTCATGGCCGTCACGCCGATCAGGCCGGCCGTCGTGGCAACGGCGACGAGTGTGTTGCCCGATGTGGCGATCCGCGAGGCGATGTCGCGCGCGCTGGTGGTGATGCGTTCCCATCCCGACGGCGGCACGGGTGCCGGGGGAGGGGCCATCAACAGGCTGTCACGCAGGGCCGCTGTGAACGTGGGATCGGGCAGCGCAAGGGTGGTCCGCTCGCGTACCGCCGACGCCAGGCCGACCAGGCTGGCGAACTGCCCGGCCTGTTCCGCGGCCACGCCGGCATCGAGCAGTTGGGCAAGCTGCTCTGCGGCGTCATCGCGGCGGGCCATGGGCGTCCTTGTCCGTGCAGTGGGGTCGGTGGTTGTGATTGGGGCGCTGGCGGGTGGTGCGGGGCGCGGATCCGGGCCTTGTGGGTCAGGGCGTGAGCATCGCCAGCAGGACGGTCAGGGCCGCGAGGCTGGCGGCCGCCAGTTCGGACAGTCCGGGCTCGTCCTTGACCAGCTCGGACAGCGCCCGCAGGGCGCGGTACTGCAGGGCCTTGGTGGCCCCGATCGTGCGCTCCAGGACTGCCGCCGTGTCGGCGACGCTCATGCCGTGGACGAAGCGCAGCTCGATGACTTCGCGGTGGTCGGCCGTGAGTCGTTCCAACGCGCGTCCCAGCGTGCGGGCCATGTCGCGCGCCATCGTCACCCGTTCGGGGCTGTCGGACTCGTCGCCGCTGTGTCGTTCGGCGTCGATCTCGGCCGCGTGCTCCATCCGGGTGCGGGCCGACTTGAAGTGGTCGTGCACGCGGTTGCGGGCGATCGTCATGATCCACGCGCCCAGGTCAACACCCTGCCACTGGAACGTCCCCAACCGGCGGTAGGCCCGCAGGAAGACGTCGCCCGTGAGGTCCTCGGCCAGGTGGCGATCGCCGACCCGGCGGTAGATGTAGCCGTAGGTCTGGTTCACGTACCGGTCGTAGAGCTGGGTGAACGCCCGGTTGTCGCCCTCCTTGGCTGCGTTGACCAACGCCACGACCTCGGGGTCGATGGCGTCAACCGTTGCCGTGGCGGTCATGGGCGATTCCAGGGGTTCACGGGTCAGCCGGCCCGGAGCAGCTGGACGACCGTTGCCCCAAGGATGAGCAGCAACAGCGCGGCCAGCAGGAGGGATGTGCCGTTTCTCACAGGGTCCTCGTCGGCAGGTACGTGGCAACCGTAAGGCCACATGGCGCGCCTCAGATGATCCAACTGGACCATTTCTGCATGATCCATCCGGCCCAGTTCCCGGTCCGAACGGAGCCGGGGCAGGGTCGCGCGTCGCGCGGGATCAGGCGATCGTGGGCTGGTGGGCGTCGTCCTCTGCCGCACCGGGTGCGACCGCCACCACGTCGGGTCGCCCAAGCACCTCCTCGCTGCTCTCCCCATCGAGCAGCGCCAGGCATTTCTGGCGTTCCTGGCGCAGGTACCCGACCAGGGCGGCGCGGTCATCGAGGTAGCGGCGGCAGTCCAACTCCATCGTGATCGACACGTTGCCGCGGGTGTCGGCGCCGACGCGGTGCAGGAAGCTGGCGATCGGGAGCACGCCGTGGCCCAGGGGGGCGTGCGAATCGCGACCCTGGCCGCGGTTGTCCGAGATGTGCAGGTGCACCGCGGTCTCGCGCAGGAGATCCCAGGCGTGGACGATGTCTTCGCCGCCGACGCCGAAGTGGGAGGTGTCGAGCACCACATGGCTGAACGGGGTCAGGTGCTCTGGCGCGGTGTAGCGATGGAAGCGGACTGGCCGCTTCCCCAGCCGGACCGGGTAGAGGTTCTCCACGCCGACCCTGGTGCCGTGCTCGGCGGCCTCACCGTCACTGTCGTGCAACAGCCAGTTGTGGAACTGCGCCTGCCACCGAAACGGTGGGTGCACGACCATGACGTCGGCGTGGAGTTCGGCTGCCAACTCCAGGGACCGTCGCGCCTTCTCGATCAGGTCGGTGCCGAACACGCGCCGGGTCAGCAAGAGGAACGGCCCGTGGACGGCAGGGACCGCGCATCCTTCGCGCTCGGCAAGCTCGGCGACCTTGGCAGCATCCTGGCTGGTCGGATCCTGCGTGACCATGAGCTCGGCGCCGTCGTACCCGGCGTCTCGGATGACACCCAGCGACCAGTCCAGTGGCCGGGCGAACATGGGGCCGGTCGACGCCAGCATCCGCGGAGTTGCCATGCAGGCGACTCTATGTCGGGTGGCTGGTGCCGGTCGCTGCCGACGGTGCGAACCCAGCTACGGCACGCTGGAGCAAGCAGTCGTTACGCTCCAGCGAGCACTCAGGAGGCCAGGCGTGTCCGACACCGCCATCATGGCCGGTCCAGCTTTCGATGCCACCGGGCCGCATGACCTCGCCGCCAGACTGGCCGCCACGGCAGGCCGTCGCCCCGACCACGTCGCCATCAGGTGGCAGGATCGCACCATCACCTGGGCGCAACTCGACGCTCGCGTGACAGCGGCGACGGCGGCAATGCAGGGGCTGGGCGTTGGTGCAGGCGACCGCGTCGCGTTGGTCCTCGGCAACGTCCCCGCCTTCGTGGAGGCGTGGTTCGCGGTGTTGCGAGCGGGGGCGGTCGTCGTGCCGCTCAATCAGTCGCTTGCACCCGACGAGTTGCGCCACGCGATGGCGGATGCCGGCGCGTCGCTGGTGATCGCCGATGCGGCCGTGGTCGATCGGGTCGCATCGGCGCTGCATGACCTGGATGACGTTCCCCCGATCGTGGTCGCCGGGCTTGGTGCTGCCACCGTCGATGGCTCGATCCCTCGGTGGCGTGACCTGGTGGATGCGAGCGACCCGGCGATGGCGGTCCCGGTCGAGCGCGTGGGCAGCGACCTGGCCGCGATCATCTACACGTCGGGGACAACCGGGGTGCCCCGCGGTGCGATGCTCACGCACGCCAATCTGGCTGCGAACCAGGACCAGTCGCTCCTGGGGCGCGTGCGCATCGAAGCGTCCGATGTGGTGCTGATCGTGCTCCCGATGAGCCACATCTTCGCCCTCAACATGGGCCTGGGGGTCGCGACCGCGGTGGGTGCGACGATGGTGCTGCAGGAGCGCTTCGATCCGGCCGGGACGCTTGCGGAGGTGGAGCGCCACGGCGTGACCGTGCTGTTGGGTGTGCCGACGATGTACGCCGCGTGGGTGGCCCTGGACACGCCGGCGGCCGCCTTGGCCAGCGTTCGGGTCGCGATATCCGGCGCGGCGCCGCTGGCGCCACGCCTGTTCGAGGCATTTGCGACCCAGCACGGCATCGAGATCGAGGAGGGCTACGGCCTGACCGAGGCCGGGCCAAGCGTCGCGAGTGACGCGGTGGCCGACGCGCCCAAGCCAGGTTCCGTTGGCGTGCCGTTGCCCGGCGTCGAGCTGCGCCTGGTCGATGACCGCGGTCGCGACGTCGCCGAGGGTGAGCCCGGCGAGGTCCTGGTCCGCGGCCCGAACGTCTTCGCGGGGTACTGGCGTGACGAGGCCGCCACCGCCGAGGTGCTCGACGGCGCCGGGTGGCTGCACACCGGCGATGTGGGACTGGTGGACGATGACGGGCACCTGCACCTGGTCGATCGACGCAAGGACCTGATCCTGGTCAGCGGCTTCAACGTCTACCCCGCGGAGGTGGAGCGCGTGCTGCGTAGCCACGAGGCGGTCACTGCTTGCGGGGTCGTCGGTGTTCCGCACCCGTACACGGGCGAGGCGGTCAAGGCCTACGTGGTCCTCGACGATGGCATGGAGATCTCAGCGGACGAGCTGACGGTGCACTGCCGCCAGTGGCTGGCCCGTTACAAGTGCCCGGAGTCGATCGAGTTCGTCGCCCAACTGCCCACCACGGTCACCGGCAAGGTCCGGCGCGGCGTCCTGCGCGCCGACGGCGCCTGACGTGGCCCTGCTCGCCAGCCTCGTCGCGACGGGGGTCAGCAGCTGGTTCGCCGTGCGCCTGCTGGGCCAGTGGCGCGCCACGCGTTTCGCCCCGATGTTGTGGTGGGGAGCCTCCGTGGCGATGTTCGCCGTCGCCAGCCTCATGCTCCTCGGGGGTGAGCTGGTTGGTTGGAACGAGGTGACGTTTCGGACGTTCTACCTGTTCGGCGCGGTCCTGAACGTGCCGTGGCTGGCGCTTGGCAGCATCGAGGTGAACCGGCGGTCGGTCGCCGTCACGCGCTTCACCGCCCTGGTCGCGCTGTTGGTCGGTGTGTTGTTCGTTCCGGCGGCCCTGCGTGGGTCGGCACTGGCACTTCCGGGTGCTTTGCTGGGCCTGGCGTGGGGGCTCGCCCTGCTCGGCGCGAGGGCGTCGGCCTGGAGATCACGCTTGACGCTGGCAGTCCTGGTGGCCTTCTCCCTCGCCGCTGCGGTCGCCGTGCCCATGGCGGACCTGGTTGCAACGATCCCGACTGACGGCATTCCGGAAGGCAGCGACCTGTTCGGCGAGGGAGTCCGCGGCCTGGCCGTTGGCGGGAACGCGCTGGGGGCCACGGTGGTCATCCTGGGTGCGCTGGCCTCAGCGCTGGTCATGGCCTGGGGCAACGCTGACGCGCAGGCCCGCCTCGAGTTTCGCGGACGCGTCCGGCGGTTCCCGGTGGACGCGCTGGCCCTGGCGTTGTTCCGAGGGTGGCGCGCGGCACACGAGGCCGGCCTTGCCCACCTGGCGGTCGGCAACCTCATCATCGGGTTGGGCGTCCTCGTCGCCGCGGGTTCGGGCGGCATGTTCTCGTTCCTGGGCGCAACGACGGGCCACGCCATCGGGCTTGGCCTGGGCGTTTCGATCATGGCCGCTGGCTTCACGCGAACCCAGCGGCCGCTGGCCCGGCGCCAGGATGCTCCCGGCCTCCCGGCCACCGAGGGGGCGTCCTCATGATCCGGCGGCGCTGGGGTCGGGGGAGCCGCGCCACGGCCGGTGTCGACGTCATCGTCTACACCCGGGTCGGATGCGGGCTGTGCCGTCGGGCCGAGGAGTTGGTGCGCCGCGAAGCGGGTCGGGCGTCGATCCGCATCGTCGACGTCGACGCTGACCCGGCGTTGCGCGACCGCTACGACGTCAGGGTTCCCGTCGTCACGGTGGATGGCGTCGAGGTGGCGCAGCTCGAGGTCATGGCGGGCGAGGTCGGCGCAGCCGTCCGTGCTGCCGCCCGTGGCGCCGCCCGTCGCGGTCCCGATGCTGCCGGAGACGACCACGGGCCACGGCTCAGAGCGTGATGTCGCGTACGGAGCCGTCGTGCAGGTCGATCTGCAGGTGGTCGTCGCTCACGCGCCCAAGCGTCACGTCCAGGGAGGTGATCGTGGTGTCGTCGGCCAATACCGGTTCGCCCGTCGAAGGGTCGAGCGAACGGAAGACCTCGACGGTCAGCGTGTCGCGGTCGACGATCACGACCTCCCCGACCCCGACCTCGAGGTACCACGGGATCTTCTCGTAGGACTCGTCCTCGGGCGAGCGCACCTCGACGACCGTGAGCGCGGCTCCCTCGACGCCACGTTCGCTGGCGACCGCAACGTCCCAGACAGCGAAGTCGGGGATCCGGTAGTCGTCGTCCCTTCCGGGGCGGTGAAGGTTCACCTCGTGATGGGCGATCAGCCCGCGGGTTCGTGCCAGCGGGCGAAGGAGCTCAGCCAGCCAGGCAACGATCTCCTGATGTCGCGATCGCGGTGCGGGGACCATGTGCAGGATGCCTTCCCACATCTCGTCCCAGCGGTCATGCCCCAACCGCGCCCGTTGTTCGAGCAGGGCGGTCGGGGCCTCGAGCATCAGGACGCGCATCTCAGTCATCCTCCGACCGTAGGTGCCGGCACGGCCCGAAAACGGGCGAGCTCGCCAACCTGTGGAAAGAGGGTGCCAGCTCCTGACAAACCCTGCCGTTGCATGGTGAAGCAGGGCCCCGGGCGGCAGGCCCCGGCGCGGTTGAGTGAATGTGGGCATTGTCATGCAGCCGCTTCTTGCGGGCCGGCCGCGGTGGTGGAACGGGTTCGGTTTCACCGGCTGCCCGACCTGCCCGGCGCCGCCCGGGTTCGTGTCACGTCTCGGACGGGTTCGTTGCTTGGCAACCCCGCGGGTCACGGACCCCGGACCACGGGTGCCTGGAGCGCGGATGGGCTACTCGCGTGGTGGTGGTCGTAGGACGGGTTTGCTGTTGACCCAGGCGAGGTCGAGTCGGCCGGCGTCGTACATGCTGTGGTGGTGGTGGCAGCCAAGCGCGCCACGGTCAGCACGCAGGCGGCCGCCGTGCCGGTAGGGGGTGTCAAGGTGCATGACCTGGCACCACCACGCCGGCATGTCACAGGATTCGTGGATGCAGCCGCCGTCGCGCAGTGCGAGTGCTTTGAACAGTCCGACGGGGACGTTTCGGGTCTCGGAGGTGACTGCGACGGGCAGGTTGTCACCGATGGTGATGAACGACATTCCGGCATCATCAAGGATGGTGCGGACGCGGTCCCAGATCAGCGGACCGGTCCACTCACCCTCACCCACCCCAGCACCTGCCACCCCAGCAGCGGCCACCCCGGCCGCACCGTCGGAGCGGGTCAGGGTGTCGCGGGCAAGGGTGTCGCGGGTCAGGGTGTCAAGGTCGACGGTGACGATCACGTGCGGGCGTATCCCGTGGCGTACCGGTGCCCCGGCGTCGATCGCGGTCTTCTGGTCCAGCGCGGCTTGGAATGCTGCGACGAGGGCGTCGGCGGTGCGTTGCTCACTCGACCGGTGTTCTCCGTCGGTGTCGTGTCGGCGGTAGGCATGGATCGCAGTCGCTGCGATCTCGGCCTGGATCCCGGCAAGGCGGGCGTGGATGCCGGTC
>Ga0326597_10000741_pt1 | contig 55802 bp, 53 predicted proteins | sample RVTome_12_FD_203789 | JGI IMG/M metagenome (GOLD analysis project Ga0326597, IMG submission 203789) | Soil microbial communities from uranium-contaminated site in the Upper Colorado River Basin, Wyoming, United States - RVT100D185 | ecosystem: Environmental > Terrestrial > Soil > Contaminated >...
TTGTTTATTTTTTGTTTTTTACAGATCAGTTTTTGGTTAAAAACATAAATATCGCAGGAGCCAGCGAAACAACAACACAAGAAATAAACAGTTATTTGGAGCAGGTTTTTAATTCTAAAAAATTTTTAATTTTAAAACAAAATAAAACACTAAATTTTCCGATTTTCGAAGCCCAGAAAGAGTTGTTGTTTGAAATACCAAAGATAAAAAAAGTATCCATAGAAACAAGAATGCCCAACTCTTTGGTAATTTCGGTTCAAGAAAGAAAGCAGGAGGGTATTTGGTGTGCATATGGCAATGTGGATTCTTTGCCTAAATGTTATTTTTATGATGTCGAGGGAGTAATTTATGAACCAGCCCCCAACTCCATAAGAGGTAGCTTGATTAAAATAATCCGTGACGGAAGGGTCCAGCAAGCCCAAATGGGAGTTGCTGTAATAGATGCGGAATTGTCCCAATATTTAAGCAATCTTAGCGAAGCTTTGGAATTTGCCTATGAGTATCCAAGCTATTTATTTATTAAAACAGAAGACGAAATTCATGTTGGATTTTCGGGTGGATGGGAGGCGCAATTTTCCAGGAGTCAGGATTTAATAGAAAGTATAGAAAATTTATTATTGGTACTCGAAGAGGAGATAGGTAACCGCACCAACGAACTTGAATATGTGGATTTGCGATTGGGCAATAAGGTGTTTTATAAATATAAGGAGCAGCAGGTAATAAGTAATGACTAGTTTTGTAAGTGGATAAATGGCTCCCGTCCCACAGGGCGGGACTAATAGCTAAATGGTTTTTAGCCATCCAACCATTTAGCCATCAAACCATTTTCCGCCTGTAGCGGATTAATAATCTTAATTTCCTACTCTATATAATAAACAAATATAGAATGATTAATTATTTTAATTGGTTCGTATTCTTCAAGCCAGTTATAATATCCCGATTCTCCCGGAAAGTGGCGAATAGGAGTTCCTTGCCCGTTTTTTAGATGAGTTGCCGAAACCGCAATCCAGCCCGTTCTGTCTTGTTGTTCATCAAAGGGATTTAAACTTTCGTACACATCACCCAAATAGTAAGCAGGGGAGGCTGTGCCAAAATAATCTATTTTTATTTTCTCTATATTATTTTGTTGTACATAATTTTTAAGGGCATATAAATCTTGTCCCCAATCTAAGTTAGAATCTACCACTAAGTTATGTCCATTTTTAGGTCCACCCGCCAGTTCGTTAAAATAAGCCAGTGAATGTGGATAAACAGAAAGCGAGCTTGCAACATACCAAAACACAAGAACAGCCAGGGTTAGCCCCTTAAGCCATTGGGCAAATATCCCCACGAAGATTTTTTTTAATTGTTGAAAAATATTTTGTATCTTAAATTGTGGTTTTTTGTGAATCCAGTTGTGGAATATTCCTGCTAAAATTATGTATAAAAACGGAAAGGTGGGCAGAACATGACGCAAGCCTATGTTTAAATTTCCCAATAAGCTTGCTGCCCAATAAATTACAACAAATAAGAATAACGCAAGTTCTATAAAATATTCAGATCCCCATTCCATTATTATGCGCCCCATCTTTTTAACTCGTTCATAAAAAGTCTTTGTAATCCTGAGGGCGATTTTTGTTTTTTTGTATATCCCTATAGTTATTAGTAGTAGTGCTATTGTTATTAAAAATAAAAACGAAGTTGGGACTTTCCACAAAAACACCATTGGGAAATAACTAAGCCACGCATTATTGGCAACTTCTCCATTAAAATAAACTGTGTTTCCTCCCGCAACACGCTGAAATACCATTAGGTGTCCAAGGAAATATTGTGAGTATGCACGAAGCACGGGCTTATCTGCCATCCACACCACACCATTTGCCAAAGCCGGATAAGGGGAACTTTCCAGTATAGTGCTGGTATCTTCTATCTGTTTTTCAATGGGGTAGCCACTTACTGTGTACTGATATACAGGATATATAACTAAAAGACCAATAATTCCTATCAGAACAAGCTTGCCAAGGTATCCAAATATTCTACCTACAGTTGCCGTGCTAAATAGTTTTAAGGGGCGATGCCTAAAAATTATCCATCCAATTGCAACCAACGTAAAGTAGGGAACTAGTAGGATTAAGGAAAACTTCATCAACTGCGCTATTCCAAATGCTACACCTGCCAACAGTAAGTTTTTTGTATTTTGTTTGTTTAGATATTTAAAGAAAAAATATGTTGCAAACAAAAACGCAAATACGGCCCCAACATCCGTGGTTACAAATGGACCGTGTGCCAAAAAGTTGGGTGAAAATACAAACAACAAAAGCGCAAACAATCCTGCATATGCTCCATATAATTTTCGGGCCCAAACAAACAAAAGCAGTCCGACCAAAAGAGTTATAAGAATCGGACCAATTCTGGACCAAAATGTTATACTGGTGGGGCTATTACCACTCCAGTGTAAAAATTGATCCCCAAGTTCCCACTGTGCGTTAATTCCACTTACCCACGCTTCGTGTTCTGCGGGAAAATTTAAGTTTTTAAAACTAAGAGGTAGGGCTGCCACCATTTTAATCAAAGGAGGGTGTTCCGGATTTAATCTGTAATCTTGTAAATTGTTGTAGGCATATCCTGCAACAATGTGCGGACTTTCGTCTACTATCGTTGTTTCCAGTTGCGCCCTATACAACATCAAAGAAGCCATTAAGAATAACAGTAAAATGGCCACAATTGTGGAAGTTGTATTTTTTTTGTTAGTTGTGGGCATATAAATATTATATCAATTATTTTTATAATTGGGTATTTAGACAATTTGTTTTTTATAATATAATAAGTATATAATTAACCCTTAGAATAAACCCATGGAACCAAAATTATTAGAAAGTGGAATAAGTTTTAAAAAAAGCGACTTTTTTTCGGCAGTCATAATAGGGGAGTTGGTGGCGTGGTTATTGTTTATTATGGCGAGAGTTAATGCCCGCGATTTACCACTACCCAAAGGTGTTGTGGATAGCTTAACCTCACCGTGGCTTTTGGCAATAATTTTCCCAATTGCCTCTGTTGTGGGGCTATATGTTTTTTATTGGATTGGTAAAAAAGTTATGGCCCTATATCAGGTTGCAAAGTTTGCTCTTGTTGGTGCGCTAAATACATTTTTAGATTTGGGAATTTTTAATTTGTTAATCTTGCTCTCGGGAATTACAGCCGGCTTAGGCCTGGCTACATTTAAGGGTATTTCTTTTGTTGTTGCAGTTGTAAACAGCTATTTTTGGAATAAATTTTGGACATTTCGTAGTGGAACATCCACAAACCAAAAAGAATTCTTTCAATTTTTTATGGTAAGCATTGTTGGTTTTTTTCTTAATGTCGGCGTACTTTATTTGGTTGTAGATATTGTGGGTATAAGGGGAAGCTTTACACCCGAAGTTTGGGCTAATATAGGTGCACTTGTAGCTACCCTTGTAGTTTTAACTTGGAACTTTTTTGGTTATAAAATATGGGTATTCAAAAAATAAGCTCGTCCCATTGAGGCGGGACTCGCAATAACCAATAACCAAGAAACAAGTAACAAACAAACACCAATAACCAATTTCCAAATAACCAAAATTGTTTGATGTTTGATTATTGTGATTTGGAATTTCTTTGGTTATTGTATCTTGTACCTTGGTGATTATTTTTAAACGGAGTTTTAAAACTTATGGAACTCATTTACATTACAATAATAGTAATACTGATAGGGGGTATTACATACTTGTTTTGGAGACAAAACAAAAAATCTGAACCAAAATCCGATGCTTTTTCGTTATTACAGAATCAATTAAATGACCTGCGTAGTGTTTTGGATAGTAAGTTGGGTGAGAGCTCAAGGGATATGCAGGAGTCCGTAAAAACACAGTTTAGGGAATCACAGAAATTAATAAAAGATATAACAGAACAATTGGTAGAAGTTAAAAAAACAAACGAGCAAGTTTTTAGCATGACAGACCAGTTAAAAAATTTAGAACAGGTATTAAAAAATCAAAAACAGCGAGGAAGTTTGGGAGAAGCCGGATTGGAACTCATTTTAAGTAATGTGCTGCCGCCGACTGCCTACAAAATGCAATATAAATTCGAGGATGGCACTCTGGTGGACGCAGCGATATTTATAAAAAACAAAATAATTCCCATAGATGCCAAATTTTCTTTAGATAATTATGTGAGAATCATAAATGAAACGGATGAAACTAGGCGGGAACAACTTGAGAAGGATTTTAAAAATGATTTAAAAAAGCGGATAGACGAAACGGCAAAATATATAAAACCGCGCGAAGGTACGACAAACTTCGCTTTTATGTATATACCTGCCGAAGCAATTTACTACGACTTGCTTGTAAACGAAGTTGGTGCTGTCACGGTAAACACCAGAAGTTTGATTGAATATGCCGAAAAAGATAAAAAAGTAATAATAATTTCACCAAACACATTTACCGCGTATCTGCAGACTGTTTTGCAGGGTCTTCGAGCCGCGGAAATAGAAAAAAACACAGAAAATATCATACAACAAATTCAACAATTAACGCGTCACGTAAGTAGTTATCAGGAATACATGACAAAGCTTGGCAATTCTTTGGGCACAACAGTTAATCATTACAATCGCAGTTTTAAGGAATTGAAAAAAATAGACAAAGATGTGGCGCGCATTACAGAAGGGGAGAGTGAGTTGGAGCCCATTGTTATTGAGGGCCCAAAAATGGAAGAATAGCAGGTTGGTTTTGGCTCAGTGGGCTTGAAATATTTTGTTATACAATGTATACTTTTAATGTTATGGCAAATAAATTAGCAGTAATTAAAACCGGTGGTAAACAGTATAAGGTTGGTGAAGGAGATAAATTAAAAATCGAGAAACTTCCTAAAAAAGAGGGGGCGGATATTGGTTTTAGTGAAGTTATGCTTTACACAGACGGCAAGGTAGTAGATGTGGGCACCCCATTTTTAAAAAATGTTAAAGTTATGGCAAAGGTGTTAAGGCAGGATAAAGCCCCAAAAGTTGTTGTTTACAAGTATAAAAAAAGAAAACGTTATAGTAAAAAGAAAGGCCACAGGCAACCATTTACAGAGGTGGAAATAACAAAGATCAGCAAAACTGCCTCTTCTGCTCCAAAAAAAGATAAAAAATAAAAAAGTTCCGCAACGCGGAGCTTTTTTATTGACTTTTTGTGTTATCGATATTATTATATTTTTAGTTAAAAAAGGAGGAGATAATAATGGGAGAGATAGAATTATTAACTTGTAGTGTCCAACGTTGCGACAATCCGTATACTTTGCTTTTTGAGGGCGTTCCATCAGAAACCGTGCCTGGCAATAATGAGCGGTTGCGTTCATGCGAAAAATTTTCGCATTTTGTAGTAATAAGCCGGGAAGTAGAAAGAAGAAAATTGCTGCAGGAGGTGTCTTTAATGGAAGTGGATGATTTGCACGATTTACTATAAGTAAATAAAAACAGGGGCTTAACCCCTGTTTTTTAATGCATTGCGTAAGGTCTCCTCATCCGTGTATTCCAACTCACTTCCAGTAGATAGGCCACGTCCCAAGGTGGTTAATTTTACGTTCTTTACCTTATTTTCTTTGAACATTTCTTTTATGTATAAAGATGCAAAATTTCCTTCGCGCGTGTTATTTAAAGCTAGCACAACTTCCGTAGGACCTGATTGTTCTCGTAATTTTTTTATTAAATTTTTTACCCGCCCCTTTGCCAATGTACTTTCTCCTATCGGAGATATATTTTCTCCTAAAATAAAATATGTGCCACTGTGTGCCCCTATACTCTCTAAATTAACTGCATCTTGTTCTTTTTCCATAACATAAATTATATTTTTATCCCTACCGTTGTCAGAACAAATTTTGCAGTAGGTATCTTGTTTTTGTTTTGGTAAATTACAATTTATACAAAGAGCAACTTCTTTTTGCAATATACTTAAGTCGTTAATTAGATTTTCCAAGTATTCTTTTGGTTGTTTGAGCAAAAAAAATACATAACGGCTTGCCTGCCTTGGCCCTACGCCCGGATATTTTTGAAAATGTTTCTCTAGTTTTTTTAAGGATTCAGGAAGCATGTAATTATAAATAACCAAGAACCAAGAAACAAACACCAAACAAACATCAATAATCAATAAAATCAATCATCAAACAATTTTGGTTATTGTAATTTAGTAATTGGAGATTGTTTGGTTATTGTATCTTGTATCTTGGTGATTATTCGTAAGCGCGAGCTACGAAGGTATGTCATCTACACTCGCACCATCATACGATGGTGGTTGCGCATCTGCTGAGCGGTGTTTTTCTATGTTGTGAAATGTCGCAGATTTTCTATCAAAATATAAGTCCACCCTGCCCACTGGCCCATTTCGGTGCTTTGCCACATGAATTTCTGCAGTATTTTGTTTTTCCGGGTTATCATTTTTTAAATCTCTATAAATAAACATAACAACATCTGCGTCTTGTTCAAGTGCTCCGGATTCTCTAAGATCAGAAAGCTTTGGTATTGGAGGATGGCGTTGTTCAACCGCGCGAGAAAGTTGGCTTAAGGCAAGTATCGGCACATTTAATTCGCGGGCCAGTGCCTTTAATGATCGAGAAATTTCTGTAATTTGTTGCACCATGTTGTCGGTGTTGTTGCGGGGATGTATTAATTGTAGGTAATCTATTATAAGTAATTCAAGTCCTTTTTCTGTTTGTAATCTTCTTGCCATGGCTCGCATCTGTAATATGGATGAACTTACTTTGTCGTCGATATATATAGGAGCTTCCGAAAGTTTTCCAAGTGCTACTTGGATTTTTTCAAAATCGTTATATTCGCCCTTGTCCGAAAGCTTTCCGGTTCGTAGCTTCCAAAGATCTATTCCCGCTTCCGCTGCAATAAGACGATCCACTATTTGATCATGGCTCATCTCTAAACTAAATATTCCAACAGGTATTTTGTGCTGGCTTGCCGCGTGTCGTGCAATATCCAGTGCCATAGATGATTTACCTAACGACGGTCGGGCGGCTAAAATAACCAAATCCGTTTTTTGTAGCCCCGATAGTAAATCGTCCAATCCCGAAAATCCTGTCGGCACACCTCTAAACTCTCCATCACCTTTATGCAACTTGTCTATCCTCTCGAACGCTTCTTTTAAAGACTTATTTAAATGTCCAAAGTTTTGAGTGTTGGCCCGACTCGAAATTTGAAAAACCTTTTGTTCGGCTTCGTCCAATAGTATATCCACGTCCTCGTCTTCTTTAAATCCCAATTGGGCTATGTGATAAGAGCTTTCGATAAGTTTTCTAAGCACCGATTTTTTGTGAACAATGGTTGCATAGTGTGCTATATGTGCGGCCGAAGGAACACTGTTTATAAGTTGTGTTAGAGTACTCTGCCCGCCAATTGCCTCCAAGTGCCCTTTTTCTTTTAACCTGCTTCCAACACTTAATATGTCCAGTGGTTGGCTTTTTTCGGCCAAATGCATTATAGATTCGTATATTTTTTTGTGGCTATCCAAATAAAAATCTTCGGGCAACAACAAATCAGCTATTTTATGAAAAGAATCTTTATCAATCAAAATAGCTCCCAAAACGGATTGCTCTGCCTCCAGATCTTGAGGTGGCAAACGATCTATAAATTTATTATCCTGTTTGGACATAATGAGAAATTAAAGGATTGCAATAATAGTACCACTATTTTTTTAGAAAATAAAATCCAGTAGTGGAATTAAGTTGGAAAAAGTGTTGAAAATAAATTTAAACCCTTTTTTTTATGATCGGACCGTCTGTGCGATCTTCAACTATATAGCCCTGCTTTTCTATTGTGTTTCTAACTATGTCCGCACCCCCAAAATCCTTTTCTGTGCGTAATTTTTCCCGTTCCATTACCAGTGCCATAATGTCGGAAGGAACATTTTTGGGATCGGTGAGATTTGCAGTATCTACAATATAAAATATTGAGTTTACATCTTTTAAAAATTTTAAAATTAAGTCGCGTGGTTTTGGCGCCAAATCTTTTAGTTCGTAAAAATAAGTAATTAATTTGAATAACTCTCCAAAAGCTCCGGGAGTATTAAAATCATCATCTAAAAATTCCCAAAAGTTTTTAATGTGACCGGATATTGCCGCCTCTTCTTTTTTGGTGTCTTTATTTTGCAAGTCGCCCTCTTTACCCCACAAAACATCTGTCCAGAAGTTTGTTATTTTAAGCTCGTTGTTTTTTGCCTCCTCCAAAGCATCCGGAGTGTAGTCAATGGGGGAGCGATAATGTTTTACTACAAAAAATATACGCAAAGTTTGAGGCGAGTAAGTTTTTAGGATATCTCGTATAGTTATAAAATTCCCCAAAGATTTACTCATTTTTTGTCCTTTTATATTTAAAAATCCTGTGTGCATCCAAATTTGCACCATCGGGCTTTTGCCATAAGCTGCTTCCATTTGTGCAATTTCTGCTTCGTGGTGGGGAAATATTAAATCCCGCGCCCCGCCGTGTAATTCGTATTGAGGGCTTTTAAATTCTTTGTAAGTTAAGGCCGTATCTTCTATGTGCCATCCCGGACGTCCCTTGCCCCAGGGACTGTCCCAACTTTGCTCTCCTTCTTTTGCCGTCTTCCAAAGAGCAAAATCCGCCGGATTTTCTTTTTGTGAGTCTTTTTCCAAATCTTTTAGTTCATCCGTGCTTTGTCCGGAAAGTTGGCCGTAATTTTTAAAGTTTTTGACCCGATAATAAACACCGTTGTCTGTTTGGTAAGCGTAACCGGCTTTTTCCAGTTCTTTAATCTGATCTGTTATGTCCTGTATATAATCTGATGCCCTGGCGTACTTATCTACGCTATCTATTTTGAGGGCACTCATGTCTTTGAAATATTCTTTTTCAAAAGATTCTGCCAATTCTTTTTCTTTCAACCCTTTTTCCTTTGCGCGTTTTTTAACCTCCTCTGCTATATCTGTAATATTTTGCAAATAAAAAACTTTATAGCCACCAAAACGTAAATAATTTACAAACATATCAAAGGCAACATAGGTTCGAGCATGGCCAATATGGCTTAAGTCGTAAACAGTAGGGCCACACACAAAAAGACGTAACGTTTTTTTAGTTAACGTTTTTTTTGTTTTGGATAATGTGTCGTATAATTTCATGTTTAGAGTTCGGGATTCAAACTAGAATTCATTTAGCGGAGTCAATTTTGTCCATATTCTAGGCGTGAGGAGCGATGCGATGCTAGGAGCATCGTGAGCGACGAACAACACAGAATATGGACAAAATTAACCCGCCCAAAGGGAAGCTAAAAAATACATTGCCTGCTTCGTCATTCCTCCTTAAGGTAGTTTTCAACTATCTCTGCGTCGTCATTCCTTGCATTCAATATATTTTTTAGCTTCTAAGCTGGATTCTAGTTTGAATCCCGAACTCTTTGTATTGTAGCATATTTTGTGCTCTTTGTTCACAAGATAACAATAACCATATTATATTACTATATAACAATCGGCTGTTATTTAGTTATTTTGTGCGAGCGGAGCCCCTCACCCAGAATTGATACTGCTTGTATTTCGGTTAAAATTGATTTATTGTACTCTCTTCCGGACGAATAAGTATTTGACACATCCTATAACTCACCACAGTTCAAGAAATATCAATTCTGGGTGAGGGGCGAAGCGAGTTCATATTTAGCAGTATTGACATTCGAGTGCTAACTTTGCTAAAATGTGAAGTAATGAAAAAGCAGCCAAATAAATCTGGAGAACGCAACGAAAGAATTTTATTAGACATAGTAGAGCAGTATATAGAAACCGCAGAACCTGTAAGTTCACAGCAGCTTTTGGGTGTTTATAAATACGATTTGAGCTCCGCAACACTGCGCAATGTGATGGCTCAACTGGACGAGGCAGGATACCTAATACAACCGCATGTTTCGGCAGGGCGCATTCCCACAGCAAAAGCTTATCGTTTTTATGTGGATAAAGTTCAATTGGGCGCGCAAAGGGCTCCTAAACAAAAAGCAGATCGACAAGACGAAATCGATCTAAAACCGAATCTGCGCGGATCCTCCGACGAGGTAGCGCGGGCACTTTCACAATATTTGGCCGACGCCACACACTCTATGGCATTTGCGGGTATTTTGGGAATAAACCATTTTTATCGCGAGGGCCTACGCTATTTGTTGGATGAGCCGGAATTTTTAACGACAGATAATATAAGAGAATTGGTTGAGTACGCGGACTCTTTGGAAAGTCGTTTGGGTAGTTTATATTCATCTATTCAAAATGATATAAATGTATTTATTGGAGAAGAACAGGAGTTTTTACAAAAAAACCCTTTTAGTTTAATGGTTTTTTCTTCAAAACTACCAAACAAACACAATGCAGTATTTGGAATTTTAGGCCCTATGCGCATGCCCTATACAAGAAACATGGAACTATTAAACGAAATAAAAGATTTATTTAAATAAAAATATGTCAAAATCAAATCCCAAAGAACACGAATTTGTAGAAGAGTTAGAAGAAGAGGTGGCGCAATATGTTAAAAAATTAAAAAATAAGTTTAAAAAAGCTCAGAAGGAAGCCAAAGAATATTTAGATGGTTGGCAAAGAGAGCGTGCCAATTTTGCAAATTATAAAAAAGATGTGGAAAAACGCATGTCAGAAGCCAAGGATAATATAAAGGGTGAAACATTAATACATATGCTGCAGGTGGTAGATAATCTGGAGTTGATGCTAAAACATGTTGACGACGCCATAAAGAAATCTAAATGGTTTTCGGGCGTCGAGCAAGCGCATAAGCATGCACAGCAAACGGTGAAGAATTTGGGACTTGTGGAGATAGAAACAAAGCCCGGAGATAAGTTTGATCCCCAGATACACGATGCAATAGCAGGGGAAGGGGATATTGTAGAGGAGGTATTAAAAAGAGGTTATAGAATGGACGGGAAAGTCCTTCGCCCCACAGAAGTTAAGGTTCGAAATAATTAAAATTAAAAATTAATTTATTTAAAAATTATGAGTAAAATTATTGGTATAGATTTAGGAACAACAAATTCCGCGATGGCTATTTCCGAAGCGGGTAAACCCAAAATTATAGAAAACAAAGAGGGGACAAGAACAACTCCATCCGTGGTTGCTTTAAGTAAAAATAACGAGCGATTGGTTGGTCTTTTGGCAAAACGACAGGCAGTAACAAATCCTAAAAATACAATTTATGCAGCAAAACGGTTAATAGGGCGTAAATTTTCCGATAAAGAAGCACAGGAAGTTATAAAAAACGTTCCCTTCGAAACTCGCGAAGGGCGCAACGGTGTTGTAGAAATTAAATTTGGTGATACTTCGACCGGCTCAGCACAAGAAGAATGGAAACGACCGGCGGAAATATCCGCGATGGTGTTGCAGAAATTAAAACAGGATGCCGAAGATCGCTTGGGAGAAAAAGTAACAGGAGCGGTTATTACGGTTCCGGCTTATTTTGATGATGACCAGCGAAAGGCAACAAAAGATGCCGGAGCAATTGCGGGGCTTGAGGTAAAAAGAATTATAAATGAACCAACCGCCGCAGCGTTGGCCTATGGTTTGGATAAGAAAAAAGAGGAAAAAATTGTTGTGTACGATTTTGGTGGCGGGACGTTCGATGTTAGTGTATTGGAGGTTTCAGAAAATACCATAGAGGTAAAATCAACAGGTGGAGACACGCATTTGGGCGGAGAGGACTTTGATCGTGAAATTATGAATTGGATGGTGGAAGAATTTCAAAAAACAGAAGGTATAGATTTAAGTAAAGATACTCTTGCGCGCCAGCGATTAAAGGATGCAGCAGAAAATGCAAAATTGGAGCTTTCAAGTACTACCGAGGCGGAAATTAATATTCCATTTATAACATCCGACGCACAAGGACCAAAGCACTTAAACCTAAAACTTACTCGAGCAAAATTAGAGGAGATGGTAGCCGATTACATAAAACGTGCCGAGGAACGCACCAAACAAACAATTAAAGATGCAGGAATGGATTTAAAAGATATAGACGAGGTTATTTTGGTTGGTGGCCAGACAAGAATGCCGGCAATTTCCCAAAGCGTAAAAACAATGTTTGGAAAAGAAGCACACAAAGATATAAACCCCGATGAGGTGGTTGCCAATGGGGCAGCTATACAGGCCGGTATTTTAGGTGGAGATGTAAAAGATGTTTTATTGTTGGATGTTACCCCGCTTAGTTTGGGAATAGAAACTCTTGGAGGCGTAATGACCCCTCTTATAGAAAAAAACACAACAATTCCCGCCAAACAATCACAAACTTTTTCTACAGCCGCAGATAATCAACCCTCCGTTGAGGTACACGCATTACAGGGGGAACGACCCATGGCTAATGACAATAAGTCATTGGGAAGATTTATATTAGATGGAATTCCTCCCGCACCTCGAGGTGTACCTCAGATAGAAGTTTCATTCGATATCGATGCAAACGGAATACTAAGTGTATCGGCAAAAGATAAAGCAAGCGGGAAGGAGCAATCTATTCGCATAGAAGCATCTAGCGGTTTAACAGAAGAAGAAATAGAAAAAATGAAGAGTGATGCCGAAAGCCATGCAGAAGAGGATAAAAAGAAAAAGGAACTTATAGAGGTGCGTAATTTAGCCGAAACAACTGTTTATGCAACAGAAAAAGCTCTTGGCGATTATAAAGACAAGTTAGATGATGAAACAAAAAAAGATATAGAAGAAAAGATAAAAAAACTTAATGAAGTTCGTGATAAAGACGACCTGGATGCAATAAAAAGTGCGATGGAAGAGTTAAATAAGGCAGCTCAAAAATTGGGAGAAATGGCATACGCCGAAGCTCAAAAAAAGAGTTCGGATTCACAAAACTCAACCGACACAGGTAAAGAAAAAAAAGATGAGGATAATGCAAAAGAAGCAGAATTCGAAGAGGGTGATAGCGAAGAAAAAAAGGATGAGAAGCCCGAGAGTGAAAGTAATTAGTATACAAAAACAAAACCGCCCTCACGCATATGTGTAGGGCGGTTTGGGTTGAATACGCCAGGCGCCTGGCGTATTCAATTTTAACCACACGTGTTTAATGTCATTTCACAGATACCCTCTTTTACCGACCACGTGATAGCGATAAACATAACAAAAGGCAACTGCAATGATATAATATAATAAATAAACAATGTGGAATGAAAAATATATTAGAAAAATTTAATATAAGTGATTTACCCAAAAAGCAGTGGTGGTTTACTGTGATTTTTTTGTTAAGCGGAATTGTTTTTTGGATCTCTTTATTCTCTATTTTTTCCAACAACACATCTGCTACAGTTACCAGCGCAATTGGCGTGATTTGGCTAACTTTTGTAACTTTGGGAATGTTATTTTTAAATAAGCGTCTTTTGTTTTTAACCTATACCATCTTCGGGATCCTGGTTTTTATTTTGTTTGGATTTGGTGTTTTTAATTTAATCGGCGTTGGTATTTTTTGGCTCTTAACTTTATTGGCACACAAAAGAGCAGATAAAACAAGAGAAATTCTTTTAGAATTCAAGATTTCTTATATAACAAGAAAATTTTTACCAATATTTTTAACAGGGCTTGCTCTGGTAGTGGCGTTTATTTGGCAAGGTTTTATTTTGGAGAAAGATTTGCAGGAAGCTCCTCAGATTACCCAAGAAACATTTCATAAAATGTTTGCACCCATAGAAGGCACTATAGCAGGTATCGTTCCTGGCTATAGATCGGGCATGACAATCGAAGAATTTCAAAATCTGTTTTTTGGTGGATTTGGTTCCGGTCAAAATGGTGCTCAGCAAGAAATATTGCAACAAACATTGGAGGAATTTACATTAGTTTGGGTAAACAGTAGCATAAACGCAACCCTAACGCCCTATTTGGGCCTTGCTCCGTTTTTTGTGATTTTGGGATTATTTTTTGTTTTAAAATTTATATTTTGGTATTTAAAGTGGATTAGCTTGGGCCTATTATTGCTTGCCACAAAACTTATGAAAATATATAATATATTGATTATAAAAGAAGAGCAAATAGTACGCAGCGTCCCCGTGTTGGAGTAAAGCTCGTCTCGCCTTGGCGGGACTCGCAGTAATAAGTAATTATGAAAGATTATTATAAAATTTTAGGAGTGTCCAAAGACGCTACCCTGGAAGAAATAAAAAAAGCATATAAGCAACTTGCGCACAAATATCACCCGGATAAGGGAGGTGATGTGGAAAAGTTTAAAGAAATAAACGAAGCGTATCAAGTGCTTGGTAACGAAGCAAAGCGCAAGCAGTATGATGCTTTTTCTGCTGGTGGCGGTGCAGGATCCGGCTGGGGAGGAGGAGCGCCCAATTGGGGTGGTTTTAATCCCGGTGCAGGTGCGCACGGTGGTGGTTTTGGGTTCGAAGGCGTCGAGTTTGATTTTGGCGATATATTTGAACAGTTTTTTTCAGGTGCGGGTGGAGGTGGCCAAAATACAAAAGTTAGAACCAGGGGTCGTGATATAGAAGTTCGAGTTGACATAACACTTGAGGAGGCATTTTCCGGTGCAGAAAAAGAAATTGAGTTGGAAACCGAAGTAATATGTGAAAGATGTGGTGGCAAACGCCATGATCCCGATTCTAAATTACAAACCTGTGAATATTGTCGGGGAGCGGGGAGAGTAAAAGAAAATCAGGATACAATGTTTGGAATGTTTTCTAATGTGGCAATTTGTGAAGAGTGTTTTGGTACGGGGAAGGTTCCGGAGAAAAATTGCAAAAAGTGTTTAGGTGAGGGACGAATACGCGCAAAAAAGGCGGTTAAGGTAAAGATTCCCGCAGGTATTGGTAATCACGACACAATTAAAGTAGAAAAACAGGGAGAAGCCGGTATTGGTGGAAATACAGGGGATTTATATGTAAAAGTTTTTGTAAAATCACACGAAAAATTTGTGCGCAAAAGGGATGACTTATTGGGAGAGGAAGTAATTAAATTTACGCAAGCGGTGCTTGGCGGTAGTATTACAGTTAAAACAATAGACGGTTCGGTATCTTTAAAAATCCCAAAAGGAACACAGGTGGGGGATTTGGTTAAATTAAAAGGAAAAGGAATGCCACGCCTACGCGGTATGGGTAGGGGAGATTATTATGTTAGAGTTAAAGTAGATATTCCAAAAAGATTAAACAAGGCAGAAAAAAATTTATTAGAAAAACTTAAGGGTGCTGGCTTATAAACGGAATATTTGCAGTTTTAATATTTTTGTTGTATTATATATTACTGTGTGAGTGCCCCGCTCTCTTTTAATCTTTTATTTTTAGTCCGCCCATAGCTCAATCCGGCAGAGCAGCTCCCTTTTAAGGAGAAGGTTCCAGGTTCGATTCCTGGTGGGCGGACTAAGAATAAAATAAATTTATTTATAGTGAGTGAGTTTATAAAACTATGTCAAAAGAAGAATCATACAAACAAGACGGAAATAAGGAAAATACTCAGAATTTGGAAAACCAAAGGTTAGAAGCCAGAAAAGAAATGTACAAAAATGCTCCCGGCTTGTATAAAGAGTGGGGAAGGAAGGTAGTGAACGAAGCGATAGAAAACCTAAAAGATGAATATCCAAAGTTAAAAAGTTTGGGTTATCAATATAAGCAAGTTTGGGTAGAAGGGCTTGTCGAAATTTTAATGCAACAGACAACAGAACCGGCAAATCCTATCACCGAAGAACAACTTCAGGTAGGTAAAGATAGGCTGTTGGGTTTTGTTGAAAGAAAGATAAGAAAGTTTTTAGGGGGCGAACAGGCGCTAGACGAACTTTTGTGGGAACAAGAATTAAAAGATAAAAATAATTAATACATTTAATAATTATGGCAAATAAAAAACTTACAAAAAAAGAACGTTACGAGATAAAAAAGCAAGAAAAACTTGAAGGACTTAAAAAATTAGAACAAAAACAAAAAGCAAAAAGGTTCTTGTTTTGGGGTGTTGCGTTGTTGGTGATTGGGCTTTCTATTTGGGGAATAGCAAATTGGGCTATGCGCACAGCGCCGGATTACGAAAACAAAACGGTTCAGGAAGTTGCTCAAACAGATTGGACAAAAGGAAATCCCCAAGCACCCGTAACTTTGATAGAATATAGCGATTTTCAATGCCCAGCTTGCGCCTCCTTTTTCCCAGTGGTTAAGCAACTATTGGAAGATTATCCGGATGAGGTGCGTTTTGTGTACAGACATTTCCCGCTAAGAAGTATACACGCAAAAGCTCAACTTGCAGGACAAGCTGCCGAGGCGGCAGGATTGCAGGATATGTTTTGGGAAATGCACGATATGTTATTTATTAGGCAGTCGGAGTGGTCTTCGGGTAATCACAAAGATTTATTTATCGCATATGCGCAGGAATTGGGGCTTGATGTAGATAAGTTTAAGGAAGATTTAGGCAGTAGCTTTACCAAAGACAGAGTGGATCAGGATTTTATTAGTGCACAGCAAGCAAATTTATCTTCTACACCAAGCTTTTTTGTAAACGGAAACTATATACAAAATCCGCGTACTTACGAAGAATTTAAAGATATGATTGATGCTTTACTTACGGAATAACAAAAAATATATTTTTTGGCTTTTGGTTTTTTTTAGTTTTGCTGGCTTTTTATCTGCCACGTATTTAACTATAGAATATTACTTGGGTAAGGCGCCCGAATGCTCCCTTTTTGAAGGTTGTGATGTTGTGGCAAAGAGCAAGTACTCACAAGTTGGTCCAATACCGCTAGCATTGCTTGGTGTTGGATATTTTTTATCTCTTTTATTTTTGTTTCTCGCATTTTTGGATGCCAAAAAAGAAATATTTTTAAAACTAGCTTTTGTTTTGAGTTGTGTGGGAGTTTTGGTTGCCACAGTGCTAATATGGCTTCAGTTTGCGGTTATAGGGGCATTTTGTGTGTATTGTTTAGTTTCGGATATCTCCTCTATTATTATTTTCTTGCTTTTACTTACACAAATAAAATATAAATTTAAAAACACAACCTAATTAGATATTTATTATATATACCAAACATCAAAGCCCTTGACATTTTGGGGGCTTTTTTGATAAGCTTAATATTAGCAGTCGACACATTAAAGTGCTAAAATTAATTAATGAGTGAAACAAAAATATGAAAATTCAACCATTGCGAGATAATGTAATAATAGAGCCAAAAACACCCCAAGAGGTAACGGCAAGCGGTATTATAATTCCCGATACCGCAGATAAAGAAAGGCCCGAACAGGGTACTGTTGTAGCTGTTGGTCCGGGCAAGAAAAACAAAGATGGCAAAACAACTCCCACAGACGTTAAAAAGGGAGATGTCGTTTTGTTCTCCAAATATGGCCCAACAGAAATAGAAATAAACGGTCAGGAATATTTAATAGCAAAAGAGGATGATATCCTAGCAATTCTAAAATAATTAAACTCGCTAACGCTCGCAATAACCAAGAACCAAAAAACAAACACCAAACAAACATCAATAACCAATGGACAAATAACAAAAACGATTTGATGTTTGATTATTGTATCTTGGTGATTATTTTGTGAACGAAGTGAACAAAATACATGGCAAAACAAATTTTATTTAACGAAGACGCGCGTAAGCGCTTACAATCTGGGGTAAACAAACTGGCAGATGCAGTTCGCGTAACTCTTGGCCCCAAGGGTAGAAACGTTTTAGTAGATAAGGGTTACGGTGCACCAGAGGTTACAAACGATGGTGTTTCGATAGCAAGGGAAATTAGTTTAAAAGACAACTTCGAAAACATGGGAGCTGAGTTGGTGAAGGATGTTGCCAGCCAAACCAACGATGTTGCAGGAGATGGAACAACAACAGCAACCATATTGGCACAATCTATTTTAAATGAAGGATTAAAAAATCTTTCCGCCGGCGCAAACCCGCGCGCACTTAAGCGGGGAATAGACAAAGCCATAAAAGTTGTGGTGGAAGAAATAAAAAAATTATCTAAAAAAATATCAGACAACAAAGAGGATGTTGCACAAGTTGCGACAAATTCTGCAGACGATGAGGAAATGGGAAATATAATTGCCGAAGTAATAAGTGAGGTTGGTAAAGATGGTGTTGTAACAGTCGAAGAAAGCCAAACATTTGGTCTAAGTAAGGAGCTTGTTAGTGGAATGCAATTTGATAAAGGATATGTTTCTCCATATATGGTTACAGATACAGATAGAATGGAGGCCGTGTTTGAGAAACCGCTTATTCTTGTAACAGATAAAAAAATATCAGCACTAAACGAAATCGTGCCTTTATTGGAAAAGGTTGCCCAAAGCGGCAAAAAGGATCTTGTACTTATCGCAGAGGAAATAGAGGGAGAGGCGTTGGCAACTTTGGTGGTAAATAAATTAAGGGGAACATTTAATACACTCGCTGTGGGAGCTCCGGGTTTTGGCGATAGACGAAAGGAGATGTTGGAAGATATAGCAATTTTAACCGGTGCCGAATACATTTCAGAAGAAAGAGGACTAAAACTAGAAAATGCGGAAGTGAGCATGCTTGGCGAAGCCGAAAAGGTTGTATCTACAAAAGAATCCACCACAATTGTCGGAGGAAGGGGCGACTCAGGTGCCGTGGACAAAAGAGTTGGGCAAATAAAAAAAGCAATCGAGGCAAGCGAATCCGATTTTGATAAAGAAAAATTACAAGAGCGTATGGCAAAATTATCAGGAGGAGTTGCTGTAATTAGAGTTGGGGCAGCTACAGAGGTGGAGGCAAATCAAAAGAAGCAAAAATTGGAAGATGCTCTTGCTGCAACTCGCGCCGCGTTGGAGGAGGGGATTGTACCCGGAGGAGGAGTTGCATTTGTTAGGGCATCAAGAGCTCTTGAAAAATTAATATTAGAAGACGAGGATGAGCACACAGGAGTGGATATCTTATATCGGGCTCTTTATTCTCCACTTCGCCAGCTTGCAATAAATGCAGGTCTTGAGGCGGGTGTTATAATTGCGAAGGTTAAAGAAGGAGAAGGAGATTTTGGATACAACTTCAAAACAATGCAGTATGAAAAACTACTTGCAGCTGGTGTTGTTGATCCTGCCAAGGTGGTTCGCTCCGCACTACAGAACGCGGCTTCTGCAACTGGTATGTTGCTTACCACAGAAGCTGCAATTGCAGACGAACCAAAAAAAGATAACGACGACGACAACGGATCACAAATGCCATCAGGAGGAATGAATATGGGTATGTAACCGAAGCATATAAACATTTTTCTGCACATATCAAAATGGGGCTTTGCCCCATTTTGATATGTGATATACTTAAAAAAGATAATTAATTTACCTCTCATATAATGTGCGAGGTGTAAAAATATGAAAACAACATTTGTAATTTTAACACTGCTTGTACTTGCAGTTATATTTATTTATAATTCGCTAGTGCGTCGCCGCAACCGAGTAAAGGAGGCGTGGGCAGATATAGATGTACAACTTAAACGTCGGCACAACTTAATTCCCAACTTAGTTAACGCTGTTAAAGGATATATGGGGCACGAACGTGGCGTGCTGGAGAATGTTACAAAAGCAAGGGCCGAAGCTCTAAAAGCTGGTAGCCCCAAAGAGAGAGAGCAAAAAGAAAACATGCTAACCGACACACTTAAAACACTTTTTGCTGTTTCGGAAAATTATCCGGACCTAAAGGCATCGGCTAATTTTTTAGATTTACAAAGAGAATTGGCAGATGCAGAAAATAAAATAATGGCTGCACGACGTTTTTACAATACAAACGTGCGAGATTATAATACAGCCATCCAGAGTTTTCCCACAAATATGCTTGCCGGAATGTTTAATTTTAAAGAAGAAACGCTATTTGAGGTTAAGGTGGAGGAAGAAAGGGAAGTGCCTAAGGTGGAATTCTAGACTCGCACTACGCGCTCATAATAACCAATAACCAAGAAACAAGTAACAAACAAACACCAATAACCAATTTCCAAATAACCAAAATTGTTTGATGTTTGATTATTGTGATTTGGAATTTGTTTGGTTATTGTATCTTGTACCTTGGTGATTGTTTTGTGAAGCATAGCCAAAACAAAACCTATGTCAAATCTCTATACTAATAAAAGTTCAAATATACGCAAAACATGGTTGCTTATTACCGTGTTTTTGTTGTTAATTATAGGGTTGGGGTGGGTTTTTAGCTACGTTTTTGCAAGTGAATTTATTTTAATCTTTGCGATAATTTTAAGTGTTGTTATGAGTTTTGCATCTTATTGGTGGAGTGATAAACTAGTGCTTAAAATGACACGAGCAAAGCAAATAGATCATAAAAGTAACCCCGAACTTTATCGCGTAGTAGAAAACCTTGCAATTACAGCAGGTCTTCCAACACCACGTCTTTATTTAATAGAGGATCCTGCCCCAAATGCATTTGCAACTGGTAGAAACCCTGAGCATGCTGTTGTTGCAGTTACAAGCGGGCTTTTAGAAAAACTAGATAGAACTGAACTGGAAGGAGTTTTGGCACATGAATTAAGTCACATAGGCAATAGAGATATTTTGGTATCAACTGTTGTGGTTGTTTTAGCCGGTATTGTGATTTATGCGACAGATTTCATGTTTCGTTCTTTTCTTTGGGGTGGAGGAAGACGAAGAAATGATAACGGAGGGCCCATGCTACTGTTAATAGGTATAGTTTCTTTAAGTTTTGCTACACTTTTTGCAACGTTACTCAAATTAGCAGTGTCTCGCAAAAGAGAGTTTTTGGCGGATGCATCAGGGGCTCTACTTACTCGTTATCCTGAAGGTCTTGCAAGTGCTTTAGAAAAAATAGCGGATGACCCAACACCCATGCTCAAAGCAAATGACGCAACGGCTCATTTATTTTTTGAAAATCCTTTTAAAAGCGATCGTGGTAAAAAGGTTGGTTTTATAAAAAAATTATTTCTTACCCATCCGCCGGTTAATGAGCGGATTAAAAATCTTAAGGGAATGTAGGCATGCGTTATGTAATTAAAAAACCCAAAGAGTGTAGCGAGCAAGAGTTAAAAGATTTTTATGATTTTATTGTTAGGGGTGGAGAAGTTAATCCTGGGGGTTTGGAAAATCGTATTAAAAAAGCCTATTTATTAGGTTTTTGTTATAATAAGAACGAGCTCGTATCAATAAGTGCGCTAAAACAGGCAAATGTTTTATATAGAGATAGGGTTTTTAAATCATCTAGATTGTCCGGCAACTTGGCACACGAATACACAATAGAATCAGGATGGTATTTTACAAAACCCGATTACAGAAGACAGGGGATTAGTTTGCATTTATTACAAGAAATGCTTAGGAGTGCCGATGAAGAAAAAATTTTTGCTACTGTTCGAACAGAAAATAAGGCAGCACGTAGCTTAGTTAAAAAAGAAGGTTTTAAACAAGCGGGAATTCCCTTCAAAAGTAGCAGAGGCGATTATTTTTTGCAGCTATTTGTTAGATAGTGGTTAGATAATTCCTCCATATGGCGGAGGGGTGTCCGAGCGGTTTAAGGAGCACGCTTGGAAAGCGTGTGGGAGCAATCCCTCAAGGGTTCGAATCCCTTCCCCTCCGCCATGTGTGGGTTTACAATATTAGCAAGATATTTTTATCTTTACGCATTAATCTATTCTTCTTATGCTTGCCAAAAATGTTGAAAAGGATAAACTTTGTGTGCTATTATTAAAATATAATGTAATAAAATATTGTGATTTTTGTTTATAATTAAGCTTATTTAAAAGTCAAAAAATAAATTTAAATAAGTCAATAAAAACATTCAAAATAACAAAGACAAACAAAATAAATCAAGTGAATCAAAAAGACTTGCTTTGCATTACTTTAAAACACTGGTAGATGTTGCCAGAGAATCTTTTTTAATTTTAGATCCTGATCTTAGGGTGATTTCAGCAAACCCGGTTTTTTACAAAAACTTTAAGGTAACATCCTCGCAAACAAAAGGTAAGTTTATTTACGACTTAGGCAATGGCCAATGGGATATTGCCGAATTAAAAAAATTGCTGGAAGAAATTTTGCCAAAGAAAAAAGTTGTTAAAGACTATGAGGTTGAACATACCTTCCAAACAATTGGAAGAAAAACAATATTGCTCAATGCCAGGCAGATAGATGAATCTCAATTAATAGTACTTGCTATGGAGGACATTAGTGATAGGAAAAATCTTGAAGAAAAATTGGCCGATTATACAACAGGGCTTGAGGTTAAAATAGCGGAACGAACAGGGGAGCTTGCCGATCAAATTAAGGAGCTGGAATTAGTAAATAAAAGCATGGTGGGAAGAGAATTAAAAATGGTTGAACTTAAAAAAGAAATTAAGGAATTGGAGAAACTAGTTAAAGGCAGTGATGGTAAGAATGGAAACGGGGGAGATGATAATCATAAAAATGGCTTGCAAAAATGAAACCAAAAGCACCAAATATTATCGCCCAAAAACAGATAGAGAAAAATTTGAAAGACGCCAGAATAGCCGCCAGAAATGTTCTTGAGGATTTAAGAACCGAAAAATCAAATGTAGATATGGCGCGCGCGAAGGAAGAAGCGATATTGCTGTCAATTGGCGACGGGATTATCGCCACGGACGAAAAAGGAAATGTCACGCGTATAAATAAAATAGCTGAAAAACTACTCGATATAAAAAGTGAAAAAGTCATTGGAAAAGTTTTTTCTGAAGTTTTTCTTCTCGAAGACGAAAAGGGGGCACCTGTTTCGTTGGATAAACATCCAATGAGCAGGGCTTTGGCAACAGGAATTACCACTACTGTAACCACTGCAACGGATCCTTCTTACTATTATGTACAAAAAGACAAAACAAAGACTCCTGTGGCAATTATAGTAACACCCATTATTCTTAACAAAAAAATAATCGGAACAATTGCGGTCTTTAGGGATATAACACGAGAAAAAGAAATTGATAAATCAAAAAGCGAATTTATTTCTCTGGCTTCTCATCAGCTCAAAACTCCACCTACTGCAATTAAAGTTCTTGCAGAACGATTGTTGGGCGGTAAAATTGGCAAACTGACAGAAAAGCAAAAAGAGTATCTTAACGACATATACTCTGAAAATCAGCGCTTGATAGAACTGGTTAACGCATTTTTAAATGTATCGCGTATTGAAATGGGGGAATTAATTATTCAACTCAACGAGAAAAATATTTGTGAGGTTGTGCAAAATGTTCTCTATGAATTAAAGTTTGATATTGATAAAAAGAATTTACAACTTAAAGAGATATATCCGAAAAAAAATATAACAGCCCCCATAGACGAAACATTATTTCGAATGGTCGTTAATAATCTTGTTGTAAATGCGATAAACTACACAGCAGATGGAGGAACTATCCGTGTTGAATGCAAAGAGGTTAGTAAAGGAGAAACTCTCGGAAAAAAATGTTAACAGAGAATTCTTTTGTATTTATTGTTTCTGATACGGGTTATGGCATACCAAAATCACAACAAAATAAGCTATTTACCAAATTTTTCAGAACAGATAATGCGAGAGAAAAACAGCCTGATGGCACCGGCCTTGGGCTTTATGTTGTAAAATCTATACTTGATAATTCTGGAGGGTCAATATGGTTCGCTTCGGAAGAAAATAAAGGAACCACTTTTTATGTAACTATTCCCATGACCGGAATGAGGGCAAAGATGAGCAAAAAGTAACTTGTAGACATTTAATTTTATTAAACGTATTATAATATAAACACTATGACCAAGAATAAAAAGACTAAAATTTTAATTGTTGAGGACGAGGTAGTAATTAGTAAGGCATACGCAGAAGAACTGCGCGATCAGGGGTTTCTTGTTTTTACGGCAATGAACGGCAGTGTTGGTTTAGAAATTGCAACTCGCGAAAAACCCGACATTATTTTATTGGATATTCTAATGCCTGTAATGGACGGTCTCACAATGATGAGCAAGTTACGAGAAAGTAGTTTATATGGAAAAAATGTGCCAATAATACTTTTAACCAACTTGTCTGCAAGCGAAGAAAAAATACTTGAAGCGGTTACAAAAGACGAGCCCGTATATTATTTGGTGAAATCCGATTATACTTTAAGTGATGTGCTAGAGAAAATAAAAGAGTGTCTTAAACAAAAAAAATAAGACCTGTATTTTCCAAAACTCCTTCAAAAAGCATTACAAACAATAAACACGACAACCGACTGTCGTGTTTATTGTTTGTATAATTCTATTATTTAGCTTCTTAGGTTATTTTATTCATGGAACATAAAACATGGAACATGGAACAATTTCTACCCTTTTGTGTTTGCCCCCTGTTATGTGTTCTATGTTATGTGATTGTGTTATGTGGTTATATAGTTATTTTGTTATAATATAAATATATGTTAATAGACCAAATTTTAATTAGTGCAATTATTCTTATTTCCCTCGGACTATTTATTTGGGGTAAATGGCGCACTGATGTGGTTGCTCTTTTGGCGCTGTTTTCGGCTATGGTTTTAGGGCTTGTACCGCTTGAGGAAATGTTTGCCGGATTTATACACCCTGTGATTGTTTTGGTTATTGCAATGGTTGTAATAAGCAAGGGTTTGGTTAACTCGGGTGTAGTTGATATTGTGGCACGCCATCTTAAATTTGCCGATAAACATAGCGCGTTGCAACTGGCTCTACTTGTAGCTTTTACCGCGTTTTTGTCGGCATTTATAAACAGTATGGGGGCTTTGGCCTTTGTTATTCCTATTGCAATACGCATGGCGCGACAAAGCGGAGCTCCGCTTTCGATGTTTTTATTACCCATTGCTTTTGCTTCGCATTTTGGGGGAAGCATAACATTAGTTGGTTCGGCATCAAACATAATTGTTTCGGGATTTCGTGCACAAGATAGCACTGCTTTTGGTTTTTTTGATTTTGCGTTAGTTGCGCTTCCCGTAGCGATTGTTGGAATAATTTTTGTATCTCTTATCGGGTGGAGGTTCATACCTAAACGTGAGGATGTTTTTGCCCGAAGAGCGGGGTTGGAGCGGTACGCAACAGAAATTAAGGTTCCAGGGTCGTCTCCAATGGTGGGTAAGAATATACAAGAATTTAAAAAGTTTTCCAAAGAGTACTTTACCCTAACCGCCATAGTTCGTGATGGGCAGCGCATTCCCGAACCCTCGCCTTTTATTGTTTTACAAGCAGAGGATATTTTACTTATAGAGGCCAAGGCAGAAGCGCTTGAGGCAATTGTTGCTACTGCTGAATTAGAGCTTGTTTGGAAAAAACCTTTTACTGAGATAAAAAAAACGAGAGAGGAGGAACTGGAAACCATAGAAGTTGTGATTCCTGCAACCTCCTCGCTTGCAGGGGAAACCGCAAAAGAGTTGCGACTTCATTATAATTATCGTATAAATCTTCTTGCACTCCACAGACCAGGCGCTAAAATAGCAACGCGCTTGGGCGATATGTACTTTAGGCGAGGTGATGTTTTGGTTATTCAGGGCTATTCGGAGGAGATTACTCATTTTGTTAAAATTTTTGGACTCCTTCCTTTAAAAGAACAGGAGTTTCATTTCGAAGGTAAAAAACAAAAAGCCCTTTTGGCTTCAGGGATATTTGCTTTAGCTGTTATTATTTCTATTTTTACAACATTTCCTGTTCATCTTGTGTTTGCTACAGCAGCGCTCGCGATTGTTGTTGGGGGTTTTATATCCACCAAAGAAATGTATCAATCTGTTGATTTATCCATAGTGGTTCTTCTCGCGGTTATGCTTCAGATTGGTTTTATTTTTCAAAGCACCGGTGCGGCATCCGCCCTTGCCTCTTCGTTTATTTCATTACCATGGGAGATTTCTCCAACCATAGCACTGGGAACTATATTGTTGGCAAGTATTTGGGTATCGGATATATTGAGCAACGCAACTGTCGCTGTAATTTTTGCACCTGTTGCAATTTCTATGGCAAGTATTTTGAATGTTTCGGCCGACCCGTTTCTTATTGCGGTGGCAATAGGTTCGGCATCTTCGTATCTTACCCCACTAGGACATCAGTCGAACTCTTTTGTTATGAGTATAGGTGGTTATAGGTTTGGAGATTATTGGAAATTGGGGCTTCCGTTGGAAATTGTTACTTTCGCCACAGCACTGCCTTTAATTTTGAGATTCTGGCCGTTTTAAAAATATTATACTTTCAGTAGTTCCAAATAACCAATAACCAAATTAAAAATCATAGATTGTTTGATTGTTGAGTTTTTCAAAATCAGACAAAAAGAAGCTGTCTCAAATCACCAAGATAAATAAAAACAACTTTACATGTTATCGAGGGATGTTGTATAGTAAAAACAATATGAAAGTATCAATAATAATTTTTATACTAATTAGCTTTCTGGGACTAACTGTATTCAGTATTTTTGCTATGCAACATGGCGTTGACCACAATAGTAGCGATTGTATTGTGGCAAAAACAAAAGGAACAGATTGCTCAAAAGAGATAAGTGCTTTTTCTGTATTAGGATTACACACAGGCGCTTTTAAAAGTTTTTCAACTGCTACAGTTCCTCATACCGCAGCAAACATGCTACCGTTTCTTCTTATTTTAATATTTGCGACAATATTTGGGGTTACTTTAATGCCTCCTCCTAAGTTTGCAAAAAATATACAACGCAAATCATTTTCTGAATCTTTTATTTTTCCATTTCAGCCCGAACTTGTCAGTTGGATGGCTCTTCACGAAAATAGCCCAACTTCTCTATAAGGCGCATGTTTAAAACCGTCGGTCGGACGGGTTTAAATTGTGCGCTTTCTTTTTCCCTAATAAATAGGGAATTTTTATTGTTATTAACTTAAAAAAATTATGAAAAATAATTTAAAAATAGTCATCGGTGTATTAGTTGGAAGCTTGGTTTTGGCAGGTCTAATTTGGATTGCCAGCCCCTCATCTTTAACCACAAGAGAGCAGGTAGAATTGAGACCTGGTGAATCCGGAGTAATCAATGCAGAGGAAAATACATTTGATTTTGACTCGATTTCAATGGCTAATGGGGATGTATCCCATAAATTTGAAATTAAGAATTTGAGTGAGAACCCAGTAAATATAGAGAAAATATATACCTCCTGTATGTGTACAGATGCAAAATTGTTTTTGGGCGACAAGTCGTTTGGGCCCTATGGTATGCCGGGACATGGTATGATCCCAAAGATTAATCAAATAGTTGGGCCAAATGAAGAGGCAGTGTTGGAGGTTATATTTGACCCAGCAGCCCACGGTCCTGCAGGGGTAGGTCGGATTATACGTGTGGTGTACGTTGAAAATAGTGGAGGACAACCACTGGAATTTACAATAGCCGCAACAGTAACTCCATAAAGATATGAATAAAAAATTAATTATTCTTGCAACCTCTGTTATTTTTTTGCTTGCTCTGGTTTTCTTTTTGAAGCAGGGAACTGCAGGTACAGCTTTTGTATGGAACTTAAGCCGGGGCGGGACATGGCTTTTCCCCCTTGTGGCAATATCGGCTTTGGTGGATAGTATTAATCCTTGCGCGTTTTCAATTTTATTACTAACAATTGCATTTTTGCTAAGTATTGGTAAATTGCGATCAAGTATTTTTAAAATAGGCGGGGTGTATATCTTGGGTATATTTTTTGCATATATGCTCATTGGGCTAGGCCTTTTACAGGCGCTTCATCTTTTTGACACACCGCATTTTATGGCAAAAATTGGAGCCGTGCTTTTGATTATACTTGGTGTAATAAATTTGATTAACGAGTTTTTACCGTCGTTTCCAGTTAAACTTCGTATTCCGCATGCCGCCCACAGAAAAATGGCTTATCTTATGGAAAAGGGGTCTATACCGACAGCATTTGCGCTCGGAATGCTTGTGGGACTTTGCGAATTTCCCTGCACCGGCGGACCATATCTTATGGTAATAGGACTGTTGCACGATCAGGTTACTTATTTGAAAGGTGTAGGATACTTGTTTTTTTACAATCTTATTTTCATCTTACCTTTAACGCTAATTCTTTTTATGGCGAGCGACAAGTCATTACTTGATAAGGTTCGTGCTTGGCAGAAAAATAAGCGCAAGAACATGCGTCTTGGTGGAGGTATCGCGATGATTATATTGGGTATTCTTATCTTTCTTCTCTAATTTGTAATAGTTCCCGGTACGATTGATATTAGATGCAATTGTGCCGGGAACAGAGCAGTATATGCAAATTGTTACAGCCATAGTTTCGGTAGTATTACTTACAGGGCTTGTTTGGTTTGTTAACAGGTTTATCCCTCGCCGTATTTGTCCGATATGTGCAGGTGTTGCCGGAACTTGGGGTTGGATGTTGACAGCAAGCTTTCTTGGTTACGGAATAGATATTACAATTGTGGCACTTCTTATGGGTGGGTCTGTTGTGGGAGTTGCTTATCAATTGGAAAACAAGATTTCTTTACAAAAATCTGCTCTTGTTTTTAAAACACTTTTTATTCCGTCTGGCTTTGTGGTGGCGTACGCTCTTTTTATGAAAGAGTGGGGCTTGTTTTTTGTCGCTCTTGTGGCAGTTTGTGTAATCGTTTATAATTTTATTGCGTTAAAAGATAAAAAACACAATTTGCCCAATAAAAAAGCAAAGGAGCTGGAAAATAAAATGAAAAATTGTTGTTAGTAACACTAAATTAGAATTAGTATTACTATTAAAAAATATATGAAAAAAAAATCACAAAAAAAGAATTGGAAAAAACAATTTAGTACAAAATTTACAATTAAGCAGGAATACATTTTACCCTTAAGCATCTTTGTTTCGGCTGTTATATTATCCGGAACTTGGGTTTACTCTGCTAATGTAAAGTTTCAAAAAGAGATGAGCCCAGCGGATAGTTATTCCCAAGCATTAGCCGACGTTAAGGCATTGGAGGAGGAGGTATTACCAAGTGATGGGATTGTATTGCCGGTTGTTTGGGGTGATTTGGGCGCTCAAATGATTGAGGCGGGTGTAATTGACGCGGATAAATTTGAAGAAATTTATTCTGCTCGCGGGGGATTAGATGATGAAACAAAAGCATTGCTTTTTGAAAATTCGAATAAAAAACTAAAAATTACTCCACAAAATTCCACAGTAATATTAAATTTACTGTGGGCGTTGGGACTGGGTACGAAAAACGATATTTTGGAAACAGGGCCAATGAACAATCCTATTTATGGCGGAGCTGGAAATTTTGCCTCAACGGGAGGATGGACACTGGGGGAGGGCGATGCAATGAGCCATTATTCTCAGCATTCTTTTATTGTTTTAACCGATCAACAGCAAGAATTAGTAGAGAGAGTTTCTAAAAATATTTATCGTCCTTGTTGTGGTAACTCCACACATTTTCCCGATTGCAATCATGGAATGGCGATGCTTGGATTACTTGAGTTAATGGCTTCTGGGGGCGTTGCAGAAGGTCAAATGTACAAAACAGCACTCCAAGTTAATGCGTATTGGTTTCCCGATACATATCTTAATATCGCGCGATATTTTGGTGAAAAGGGTATTGAATGGAAAAACGTCGACCCAAAGGAAATTCTGGGCTATAATTTTTCAAGCATTTCAGGTTACAGAAACATTCTTTCCGAAATTACACCAATACAGAGGAGTGGGGGGCAAGGATGCGGTGTGTAGATAATTTAGAGTGCGGGCTTCTAATTCGAACCCCGCACTCTTTAGTGATAAAATATAATTATGATGAGTTATAACAATCAGGACAACGAAAAATTGTATAAATGCACCGAGTGCGGTTTGCATTACAGGGACAAGGAGCTTGCAAAAAAGTGTGCTCAGTGGTGCGGGGAACATCAAAGTTGTAATTTAGAAATTACAAGCCATGCTATTGAAAATAATAACAACAGCCACGATACCCCAAACGAAGATAAACCCGTGATGTATACTTGCCCAATGCATCCCCAGATACGTCAAGATAAACCAGGTATGTGCCCTGAGTGTGGTATGAGTTTAGTGCCCGATAAAAAGAAAAAAAAGAGCAAAAAACATTCTGAGCATTCTACCGATAAGCATGCCGGCCACAGCACAACAATGTTTTTTATAAAATTTTGGATAAGCTTAATTTTAACAATTCCCGTTGTGCTATACGCCGATATTGTAGAGAAAATATTTAACTGGTCTCCGCCTGCATTTTTTGGGTCAGAGTATATGCCCCTAATTTTTGCCTCAGTCGTATTTTTTTATGGCGGTTGGGTTTTTTTAGTTGGGGCATACAGAGAACTTAGAGCAAAACTTCCCGGAATGATGACGCTTATAGGTATTGCAATTTCAGCCGCATATATTTGGAGCGTGTATGCGGTATTTAACGATGAGGGGGCTTTGTTTTGGGAACTTACAACATTAATTACAATTATGTTGCTTGGCCATTGGCTTGAGATGCGCGCGGTTAGCGGAGCACAAGGAGCTCTAAAGGAGCTTTCAAAATTGCTTCCTGATACGGCCGAAGTCATTCGAAATGGTGAAACAAAAAAAATTCCTCTTGCCCAGCTCAAAGAAAACGACATAGTGCTTGTTAAACCCGGAACCAAAATTCCCGCAGACGGTGTAATTTCGGAAGGGGAGTCGGATATAAACGAGTCGATGATTACGGGAGAATCAAGACCAGTTTCTAAAAAAGAGCAAGATGAGGTAATTGCAGGAACGATAAATGGTGATGGCGCGCTTAAAATCAAAATTACAAACATAGGAGAGAAGACATTTTTGGCAGGGATAATGCGGTTGGTTGCCCAAGCACAGGCATCCAAGTCTCGCTTGCAGATTCTTTCGGACAGAGCCGCTCTTTATTTAACTATTGTTGCTGTTTTTGGTGGTATTTTTACCTTAGTAGCATGGCTCTTGGTGGGAGCCGAAGCAGGTTTTGCTGTTGCTCGCCTTGTTGCTGTGCTGGTAATTGCTTGTCCACATGCCTTGGGTCTTGCAGTACCACTGGTTGCTTCAATTTCTACGACTAAGGCAGCCCAGAATGGGTTTTTAGTAAAACAACGATTGGCACTTGAAGCCGCACGAGGGGTGGATATAGTGCTTTTTGATAAAACAGGAACTTTAACTCGCGGGGAATTTGGAGTTATAAACATCTGGCCACTAAACGAAGCAAATAAAAACGATGTTTTAACCCTAATTGCTTCCCTAGATTCCTTATCCGAACATCCTATTGCCAAAGCGGTGGTGGCGGAAGCAAAAAAGCTTGGGTTGCCTCTTGGTGAACCAAAAAAGTTTAAAGCACTGAAGGGCCGTGGTGTAAAAGCAGAGCTGGAAGGAGTAGAAGTTATGGTGGGCGGACCGGCACTTTTGGAAAGTATTGGAGTAAAAATTCCCACAGACATAGATAAATCAGTTCAGGAAGCAGGTAATAATGGACAAACAGTTATTTTTGCAATAAAAAACGGGGAACTTGTTGGTGCAATTGCACTGGCCGACATTATCCGCGAGGAGTCGCGTGAGGCAATAAAATCACTTAAAGAAGCAGGAGTTAAAACCGCCATGATTACAGGCGATTCTCAAGATGTTGCCCGATGGGTAAGTAGCGAGCTTGGTATCGACGAATATTTTGCACGAGTATTGCCCGAACAAAAATCAGAAAAAGTAAAAGAGCTTCAAAGTCGCGGGCAAAAAGTTGCTTTTGTGGGGGATGGAATAAATGATGCACCCGCACTAACGCAATCCGATATAGGTATTGCAATTGGAGCCGGAACAAATGTTGCTATTGAATCTGCGGCAATTGTTTTGATTAAAAATGATCCGCGAGATATTCCAAAAATTATTAAACTTTCGGAGTTAACATATGCCAAAATGATTCAAAATCTTTGGTGGGCCGCAGGTTATAACATTGTAGCGCTTCCTTTGGCGGGTGGGGCCTTGGCATACCGCGGAATACTTTTGGAGCCGGCGGTAGCTGCGATTTTTATGTCGCTATCTACGATTATCGTAGCTGTTAATGCTATATTGCTAAAAAAGAAGAATTTGTAACCTGTGGAAAACTTTCTTGACGCAGTTTGTAAAGCAACGATATCATAAGAATGAGGATATAAGAACGAAAGTGCCACCGCAAGGGAAACACTGCTCAGTAATTTATTATTGATAGGACTTATCTCCTCATTGAAAAGCTCCCCTCGGGGAGTTTTTCATTTGCGAAGCAAATGTTCAAGCGAACCTGGAGGGGGAGTTTTTCATTTGCGAAGCAAATGTTCAAGCGAACCTGGAGGGGGAGTTTTTCATTTGCGAAGCAAATATTATAGGACCCCGCGGGGGTCCTATAATATTCAGATGATTGAATGTTTAAATAGGGAAAAAGCTAAATACGCCAGGCGCCTGGCGTATTTAGAGATTTACTCCCAACAATGCTTATTTTTAATAAAAAAGGCGCTTTATCCTTTGGGATTAGGCGCCATTGTTTTTAGTATCGGGTTAATCTACAACTTTACATAGATAAACCTTGTCATATCCGCCGTTAGCCAGTGCATCATCTTTAAAATTAATTGCCTCGGTTTTGTCCGAAAAATTAATTACCGCATCTTCGGTGCCGTTTTTAAATAATACAACCAACCACGAACTTTCTGCTTTCGGACCAAAAAATTCGTTATAAACTGCTTTTACAGCAGTTTCATAATCCCGGTTTGCAACACCAAATAGTATGTTTATCTTACTGGAGCCCTTATTAATGAATTTATCGGTTATTCCAGCGTTGCCGATAGCTGTAAATATTCTTCCAGCTATTGCGGGGGTTTCTGCCATACCATTACCAACTACCGCAATAAGTGCGATATGATTTTCTATACTAATATTGTCAGAGTCAACATCAAAAGTTTCCATCGTTTGTTTTATAATGTTTTCCAAAACATCTTCTCCGCGTAAACCATCACCACTTAACACAGCAGTCATCGAATCTATGGTGTCGGGCATATGTTCAATGCTTACACCACAGTTTTCAAAGATTTCGGCGAATTTTCTAAGAGCACCTTTTTGTTCGTGAATACCAATCTTTTTCAGCGTACAAAGGACAAAATTTGGCCGTCCGGCAATGCCCGTAACCACGTTTCCGTTCGGTTTCTTTTCTGTAACAATCATCGTTCCGGGATGCTTAGGTATTGTTGTGTTTCTGATATTAACTGGAATGTTGGCGCTATTTACATGGGGAATTGCATCGGGGTGGAGTACCTTGGCCCCAGTATATCCCAGCTCACGCATTTCCTCGTATGTAATGTATGGAACATACTTTGCTTCGGGCACAATGTTTGGGTCTGTGGTGTGTAGGCCGGGAACATCTGTCCATATTTCACAAACGGCGGCGTCCAAAACTTTGGAAACTATAGTCGCTGTTTCGTCCGAACCTCCCCGCGGAAGAGTTTTTACTCCGTATTCGGGAAGCGTTCCGTAGAAACCGCCCATTACCACACCGTTGCGCACATTTGTTACCAACACTTGGTCTGCCATCCGATTCGTTAATTCCCAGTTAATTTTTGGCCTGGTAAACTCACTTTGAGTATCAAAAAAGATAACATCTTGCGCGTCCACAAATGTATAGCCAAGATAATCGGCGATAATAAATGCGTTGAGAAACTCACCTCGACTAACAAAATAATCTTTTGTTAATGCGATACTGTTTACAATATCGTTTTCGAATTCATTTAAACGATTGTTAATAAATTCTTGCATAGCACTGCCAAAACCCAGGCCTTTGGTAATTTCTTCAAATATCTGCCTAATTTTGTCAAAAATGCTCTCCACTATAGATATTTTCTCCCTGTTTTCATAGGCCTCGTGTAAGAGGTTCGTAACTCCCGCAGGGGCCGAAACCACAACAAGTTTTCTGCGCGGATCCCCCCACACAATGTTCCCAACTTCACGAATCCTCCAGGCATTAGCGACTGAAGTTCCACCAAATTTACAAACAACTAATTCTTTGGACATTTTTTCTCCTTCGGTTGTAACAGAACTATATAAAATTTAACATAAAATAAGCCCAAAGTCAATTTTTAATTTAGGGCTTATGCTATATAATATAAGTAATAATTATGAAGTTAACAGACAGGCCAATGGCCATAACAGATCTTGAAACCACAGGACTAGATGAAAATTTTCACGAAATTATTGAAATAGGTTTAGTTTTGATTAATCAGCACACCTTGGAGGTACTAGACACCCTGGATGTTAAGGTAAAACCACAATATCCTGAGAGAATAAATAAAGAATCTCAAAAAGTAAACGGATTTAACAACAAGGATTGGGAAAACGCAATAAGCTTACAGGATGCAGTGGAAGCTTATGCCTCAAAAACCGCCGGTGCCATTTTTGCGGCGTGGCCGGCCAGGTTCGATAGGAAATTTATCGACGAGGCATTTAGAAAAACCAAAATCCAGGACCCCACGGATTATCACGATATAGATATATTTACATTTGCTATCGAAAAGTTGCGGAAAAGCAAAGGGTTGGAAACTTATCGAAGTTCGGAGGTAATAAGCTATTTGGGGCTTAAACCCGAACCTGTGCCTCACAGAGCGATAAATGGGGCTATGCAGGCGTATCAAATATACAAAAAACTTCGCGAAATGAGTTAAGGATCCTCTTGCGGGAGAATTTTTGTTTTTTTAGCAACAATAGTATAATATATATTACGAAGCATAACTTTTTTAAAATGACTACGCGTGATCCTGTGGAGGAAATAAAAAACAAACTAGATGTAAAAGACGTAATTTCAGAATATATTAAATTAGATAAGAGTGGTGTAAATTTTAAAGCTCAATGTCCATTCCATCAGGAACGCACACCCTCTTTTTTTGTTTCACCATCTCGCCAACTTTGGCGTTGTTTTGGTTGTGGTGAGGGCGGGGATATGTTTACTTTTGTCGAACGAATGGAGGGGTTGGAATTTCGTGATGCTCTTGCGCGATTAGCGCAAAAAGCCGGGGTTCAATTACTACATCAGGATCCTAAATTACGCACAGAAAAAAACAAAAGCAAGCAAATATGCGCGCTCGTGGCCAATTATTTTCACCATCAGCTGGAAAGTAAAAACGGAAAAATAGTAAAACAATATTTAAATAGCAGGGGTATAAACGACCAAAGCATAGAAACATTTAAACTTGGGTACGCCCCCGTTAAAAGTAGTAGTTTAGTGGATTTTTTAAAAGAAAAGGGTTTCAGTTACGAGGATATCCAAACAGCTGGTATAGCTTTTAAAAGTGAGGTGTCGGGCGATGTCATTTCTCGCTTCCGTTCTCGTATAATGTTTCCAATATTTAATACCCAAGATGATGTCGTGGCTTTTGGAGGGCGTAAGCTAACAGATGAACTTGCAGATAAAATGGGCAGAAAGGTACTTAAAGACAGCGCAAAATATATAAATAGCCCACAAACAAATATATATAACAAAAGTAATATTTTATATGGTCTCAATAAAGCAAAAATTGCAATTCGGCAAAAGGACGCCTGTATTGTAACCGAAGGGTATACCGATGTAATTTTAGCTCATCAGGAGGGTTATAAAAATGTTGTCGCCTCCAGCGGAACATCCTTGACAGAGCAACAATTAAATTTAATAAATCGTTTTACAAAGAATTTAATTACATCTTTTGATATGGATTTGGCCGGCGATTCGGCAACTCGGCGCGGAATCGATTTGGCACAGTCGCTTGGTTTCGATGTCAAAATTATGAGCTTGCCCGACGGCAAAGATCCGGCAGATATAATTTTCGAAAATAAAGAGCGTTGGGACCAGGCCCTAAAAAACGCGAAAAGCGTTATGCAATTTTATTTTGATAGCACATTCGATAAGTTTAATAAAGAAACAGCCGAAGGTAAAAGAGATATCGGCAGTATGCTAGTGCCTCCAATTGCAAATATCCCAAGCCAGATAGAGCAGTCGCATTGGATACAAGAGTTGGCCACCAAGCTGGCTGTTGGCCAAGATACCGTTTGGGAGGAAATAAAAAAAATAGACAAAACACAATCCTCAACCTACAAAAACATACAAAATACGGTTATTAAAAAACCACAAACTTCTCGCAAGGAACTGTTGGCTCAACAAATTTTATTAAGTGTTCTAAAAAACAAAACACTGATAGGGGCTACCAAAACAATTGCCGAATATTTTGACGAGAAAATAAGGGCATTGCGATTATTACAAGAAGCACAAAGTATGGAAAATTTTAATTATGATAGTTTTGTAAAAAAATTAAACGACGAAGATAAACTTTTTGTAGATCAACTATTGTTGGAGGCAGATATTAGGGGAGGAGATTGGACAAAAGGGCATTTTAGCACTATATTAAATGATTATAAAAAGGTTATACTGGAAGAGGAGCTAAAACAACTAGAAATTCAGATTAAAGCACAAGAGCGTGCGGGTGATGAGAAAAAAGTAAAGGAATTATTAAACGAATTTAACAAAAAAGTACAAAAAATAAACAATAAATAAAAATGGCTAAAAAGAAAACAACTTCAACAAAAAAGAAACCCTCTACAAAAAAGAGCTCATCTTCGGGTAAAAAACGCACCTCGACAGGAGCACGAAAAAAAAGTGCGCCCAAAAAGAGCACAAAACGAACACCTCACAAAAAAACTGTCGCAAAAAAAACTCCAAGTAAGCGAAGGGGTCGTCCTCCCCAAAAAACCGCTAAAAAAACCACAACTAAAAAGAAAACAATCTCAAAAAGAAAAACGAAGCAATCAAAACCCAGCAATATCGGAAGACCTGCTTCTAAAAAAACAAAGGCAAGCCGTAGCCGAGAAAGGATTAAAACCATGCGCAAACAGACGGACAAAAAATCTCGTAGGAAACCTTTTAAAGCAGAGGAGTTTGAAAGCCACGAATTTAAGCGCACATGGAAGGCCGGAGTGGAGACCTTAGTTGAGCGTGGAAAACAGCGTAGCTTTGTTACTTATAAAGAAATTTTGCTTTTTATTCCCAATGTAGAAAGTGATTTGGAGGGTTTGGAAAAACTATACGAAGAATTAGAAAATCACCGCATAAAAGTTAAAGAATCTCAGGATTTCTTACAGGAAGAACCGGATAGAGAAATAGAAGAAAAATTTGAAAACATAGATTTCGACAGCGTCCCATTCGATTCGGTGCAATCGTATTTACGCGAAATTGGCCGAGTACCTTTTCTAACCGCAGACGAGGAGAAAGAATTAGCTCGGCGTATCGAAGAGGGGGACGAAGCAGCCCGCAAGAAGTTGGCACTGGCTAACTTACGCCTTGTGGTTAGCATCGCTAAAAGATATGTTGGAAGAAGCCCAGCGCTAACTTTGTTAGATTTGATACAGGAAGGAAATATTGGGTTGTTTAGGGCTGTAGAAAGGTTTGATTACAGAAAAGGATTTAAATTTTCTACGTACGCCACTTGGTGGATACGACAAGCTGTAAATCGTGCTTTGGCGGATCAGGCGCGCACAATCCGTATTCCGGTGCATATGGTGGAAACCATTTCCAAGTACATGCAAATTAAAAGGAAATTAGTACAAGATTTGGGTAGGGAGCCTATGGCAGAGGAAATAGCATCGGAAATGGGAATACCCGTGGACAAAGTACGCCACATTAAACAGATATCGCAGGACATAGTTTCTTTGGAGGCACCGGTGGGGGATGATAACGACGAAAGTAGTTTGCTTGGCGATTTTGTGGAAAACGAAAAAGAATTATCCCCACGCGTACTGGCAGGGCGAGAACTTTTACGACAAAGGTTAGGGACTATAATAAAGGATTTGTCTGCAAGAGAACAAAAAATATTGCGTATGCGCTTTGGGCTGGACGATGGAATAACGCACACATTGGAGGAGGTAGGAAAAGAGTTTGGAGTAACTCGCGAAAGAATACGGCAAATCGAGGCCAAGGCACTGGAAAAAATAAGAAAACATGATAAATCAATAACTTTAGAAGGTTACTAATAAATAAAAACACCTCCGAATATCCGGGGGTGTTTTTATTTATTTTGAAGTTTTATATACTTTTTAAAAAACTCCGCAAGTCTTTTTCGTTCATCAACAATCAACTCTCCAATTACGGCAAAAGGTATCGCAACCATGGTTACAATCCACAACATATTCCAACTAAATTGCGAATCCGTGGCTATTTTTATGGCAATTAAATCTTCTGTTATTCCAACAATAATTCCAAAAATAAGAAATTCAAAAAAGATTTCTAAACGATTTTTATGTCGGTACCCCTCATATTTTTTGGGTAAAAAAAGTTTTTTATCTACAATTAATTCCCCAAGAATGGCAAAGGGAATTGTAATAAGTATTACAATCCAAAATATATGCCAACTAAACTGTGCATCCGTGGCTACTTTTATGGCAATTAAATCTTCTGTTACTCCCATAACCACACCAAAAATTAGAAATTCAAAAAATAGCTCCGATCTTTGTTTAAAACTTTTTTTCATCTTGTTTTAAAATAAATTATCGCACCTAAAATTGTTTCAATTTACGCAGCAATCTCCATAAAAACGGCCAACAGTATACTTATGGGCAATAATATCACCTGTATTCTCCAAAACACAGCCCAAGATAATTTAAGCATGGATATGTTGGGATTTTCTTTTAGGAAATCGTTAAACTTTGGATTAAATTTCATTTTGTTTTTTTAATTTAATTGAGTTTTTAACCGAAAATTTTTCGACCTTTGTACGCTTTAAATGCAATAATACAGCACCTGTTCCAAGTGCAGTTCCTAATTTCTGCGCGATTGTTCGGATGTATGTACCGCTGGATACCAATACTCGTATCTTTATAATAACAAACTCTTGGCATTTTGTTTTCCGCAGGTTGCTTTTCCATGTTGTTTTTATTAGTTTTTGACGGAAATCACCTTTTACCAAATTTATGCGCTCAATTATTAGGTTCTCCAACTCTTGTTTCGCAATCCCTTTTATTTCTAATAAATCCACCTTTTTAATTTCGGTAGTTTTTTGGGGTAGTTTAATTTCACTTAATTTGTTGCGCCTTGCCCACCAAAAAAGTGGTTTACCCTCAACCGTACGCGAAGAATAAGGAGGATAGGTAAAGGTAAATTCCCCCTCAAAATCTTTTAGCGCATTTTTAATTTTGGCATTGAGATTTTGTGATTTGTTTGTGATTTGTTGTTTGTTATTTGTTATTTGCGACATTCTTGGTATCCCAAGAATGTCGTATGTATCTGTCTCAAACCCCAATAGTATTTCGGCCTCGTATTCTTTATCCAATCCCCAGTATTTTTTCTGTTCTTTTAATTCTTCTCCAACTAAAACCAACAGCACGCCCTCTGCCATGGGGTCCAGTCGTCCCGCATAACCTAATTTAACATCTTTATATTTTGGATTTTGCTCGCGGAATAAATTTATTGCCTCAAGGGGGGACTTACCAAGTGGTTTGTATATATTCAATACTTTTTTCATAGAACGTGGGTTTTTGTTTTACAAAAACAGAATTGCGAATAGCTTTTAAGTTTTTTGTGTAATTTAGTAATCTAGTTATTTTGTTATTTAGTTATTAGATTAAGCTACAACAAAATTGTTGATAACAATAATTAGTTTTTTATAGTATACTGTAATTATAAGTCGAAAACCTTTTTTATAAAAGGTAAATCGTTAGAGTATAAAAAGGTTATACTCTCATGCTCAAAAGTTATACAAAATATAGCAAAGAGCTAGAATAAAATGGCAGCAAAGAAAAAGCCAGCGAAAAAACCGGCAGCAAAGAAACCGGCAAAGAAAGCAAAAAGGAAATAAATTCCAATTTGAAATAAATTAAAAAAGCCCCCAAACGGGGGCTTTTTTTTAATCTTTACATTTTAAACAACAAGTGATATGGTTGTTTTAGTTCTCAATATTTAAAAAAGGGGATGCAGTGTGAGAATCCGACGCGAGAAAAAACCCGAAGTTTATGAGTGTGGCGCGGTTACTTTTGAAAATTCTAATTTAGTGCGTAACTTTTATAAGCCGGCCAAGCTTTGGGAATTTTTATCTGCTTTTTTTATGTATTACAATATGCCTTTGGGTGGCGAAACAGCACCCAAACATATAACAATTCGTTTTTATACTAAAAAAAGGAGTATGTGGCTAAATGTTAAGCTCGCAACCATTGGTCTAAAAGGATTTATTTTAAGGGCTTCTTTGGTTACTTTAGTGTTTTTTTCTTACATTGTTAGTTACCAGGTCGATTCGGGGTATTTGGGGGCAGTTCCCTCAGAGCAATTATTTTCTGAAATCACACAAATTATTTTAGTATCTTTTGCCCTGTCGTGCATTTTAGTGATGGATTTTTTACTACTACAAAAAATACTGCGAAGATGGTCCAAAATATCTGGTCTGGCACGCACCGTTACCGGTGAAGGCCAACATGGGTTTATCGATATGTATGATGTTAATAATATGACTAGGCAGTGGTTTCTAAACGTATTTTTTCACGAACTGGACCATGTGCTTTGGGCATTTGAGAAAAAGCCCTTTGATAATGAAGAATATTATGAAGAGAGGCCTCATGAAATACGCGCCAGGGCCCGGGGTGAGGGTTGGGCAGCAGCCGCTCTTGCACCGGTACCATCTGAGACGAATCGACCGGTAAATATGGTAGACCAACTAACTCCTTTTCTTAATATTTAATAAATAAACTCCGCTAATTTAGCGGAGTTTTTGTAATGCTTCTTCCAGGTCTTGTAGGTTTTTAATACCGATTACTATTTTTATAAATTCTGCCAGCGAATCTGTTTTTTCTCTCAATTCCAAAAGTTTCTCACCAAGACCACCTTGTCCTCCCTGGTAAATTGGGTTTGTTGCGTAATATCCGTTTGCAACAAAATAGGCCTGGTTTATCTTTCTTTCCCAGTAGCCGTTTTCTTCCAGCTCATCTCTTCTTTGTTTCATATATGCTTCTGCTTCCTCAATTTTTCCCGCCTCAAGAAGTTTTTCCACTTGTTGGCGTGTTTCTATCAAAAACTCATTGCGGTTAAAAGTGGCAATCTCTTGTTCGGTACGAGGCGCTGGTGGCGCTGGGGTTATTTGGGTAAGATACGGTAAATAAAATCTTTTCCAAACTTCCGCACCAATTTCATTTCCAAAGATTGAGGCAACTGTTTCCTCTATTGTTTGCCTCTCGCTGGTGTTTGCTTTAAATCTTGCAAAACCAAGAGGGGTAAAAACAATATATGTGTGGAGCCACTCGTGTGCAATGGTGCGCAACCTATTTTGTAAAGAATCCGGATATACTATTGTCGGAAAAAGAGAAATACCGGTGCTCTGCCTTGTGTAGGCAGAGAATCCTAAAGATTCAATTCGTTCCTCCACGCGCTCAATTTCCTCTATACTTAAATCGGGTTTCAAAAGTATTGTGGTGTTTAATTCCAACCTATCTCGATACGAAATTGTTAAAAGTTTGGGTGGTAATTCAAACTTAAACAACATGGGTGGAAAGAACACAGCACCCCCATTGAGCGGGTTGTAAATTCCCAAATCCTCAACCACCGATTGTATTTGATCGGAAATAATTAGTTCTACCTCGTTTTGTATCGCTTTGCGTCTTTGGCTTATTTCTTCCAGCTCTTTTATTTCTTTGTTTGTTAACTCTACTCTACCGGCTTTTTCGCTTAACATTTGTTCGGACTTAACAAGCTCAAAATATTCTGCAACAAGTAGTACTTGCTCTTTTTGTGTGTTGGCCTCCAAATTAACAGAACCGGTTAGTGTGTACGCCAATTGAGATAAAAGTGCATTTATTTCCCAGCCCAATATGTTAAATTTAGCGCTTCCCACAGCAGCGTGTATTTCTCTGTTTGGAGAATAAAATCCCAGCGTGCTAAAAACAAAAACAATAAGAACAATTTTTGCAGTGGTTCTTATAAACCCTGTTTTTTGTGGTTGTTTTGTAAACCTTCTAGCTTTTTTAGGCAAGGTTTCTTTTTTAATAAATGTTAAAAATCGCAAAGCTGCCCCTGCAATAATTACCTTTAGTAAAAGAAAAATAATTTTTGTGTTGGGTATTATATTGTTTATAAAAACCCCCACAATGCCCAAAAGCATAACAACGACATATGCCCACAAAGCTACGCGAAGCAAGTTCAAGATAATTTTATATATCTTGTCTTTCACGACACTCCTTTTTTAAAAACTAAACACACAATACATCATATTTTGCCTTTTTTCAACTTTTTGTGTTTGAGTTTATTTTTAATAATGGGTATATTGAAAACATGGCTAACAAAAAAAACGAGGATCCTATTTTAAAAACATACAAGGAGAGCGTAAAATTATTAAAAAAATTGGAAACTACCAGGGGGTTTGTGGCATCTAGCGAGAGCGTGGTTAATTATCGGCGCGTTTTTTCAAGAGATGGTGTAATTTCGGGTTTGGCTGCACTTACAACAGGGAACAAAAAATTAATAAACACATTTAAACAAACTCTCATCACTTTGCGCGATACCCAGCACGAAACCGGTCGAATAGCCAGCAATGTGCCCGTTCGCGGTAACCAGTTGGGCTATGGTGTAAGTTACGGCACAAGTGTCGGTAGGGTGGATGCCACGTTATGGTACGTATTGGGAGTTTGTCAGTATATTTTAAAAACCGGTCAAAAGGGCGAATTCAAATTATTTAAGGATTCTATCGATAAAGCTCTTTTTTATTTAAGATGTTTGGAGTTAAATGGCCGGGGGTTTTTGTATATTCCACAGGGAGGGGATTGGGCAGACGAATACATAAACCATGGCTACGTTTTATTTGACGAAGTTTTATATTATCTGGCTATGGATAGTTATTTACAGCTTGTGGAAGATAAAAAAATTGCCGATAAAAAAAGAACACTCAAAAAACTTATTCAAATAAATTATTTTCCAAGCGCCGATTCAACTAACAATAAATATGTTTACGACAGCACGCTTTTTGCCCTAAGTTTAAAAGAGTACCAACCGCCTATGCCAATCGCTTGTTTTACTGGGCACAGCGTTCACTATCGTGTGGATACTTTTGCAATTTCTCTGTTGCTTTTAAGCGATATTTTAAACCCAAAAGAAAAAGAAATTTTAGGTACAGAGGTTTTAAATAAATGTTTGCCAAAAGATTTTCCTATACTGCCGGCGTTTTACCCTGTAATAGAAAAAGACGACCACGATTGGCCACACTTAATTAATAATTACAGATTTAAATTTAGAAACAAACCACACGAGTATCACAATGGGGGGCTTTGGCCTCTTGTGCATGGTTTTTTCTTATCAAGTTACAAAAACAAAAAAAGTAAAGAATACTTGGAAGATTTTGCAAAAATTTTAAGCAGAGACAAGTACACATTTGCGGAATTTTATAGTGGAAAAACTTATAAGGCCGGGGGTACAAGAAATTTGGGATTTTCCGCATCAGCATATGTTTTGGCATATAACGCAATTTTAAAAAACAAAAAACCGTTTAAATAAACTATGATTTTAGCCACAGATTTAGATAGAACACTGCTTCCAAATGGGCACGAGGAATATGATAATTCAATTCCTGTTTTATTTCAAAAACTTGCAAATGTAAAAAACCTAACCCTTGTTTATGTTAGCGGGCAAAATTTGGATTTAATGCTTAAGTCCGCCAAATTATACGGCATAAAATTGCCGGATTTTTTTATCGCAGAGGTTGGCACCGCAATGTATAAAAAGGAAGGCAACAAAATGTCCTTTTGGCAAAAATGGCGTACATATACAGAAAATAAAAATCCGAATTGGGATAGGGAACAAATTGTAAAACAAATCGGAATGCCCGATGTGTTGGAGTTGCAGGAGGGTTGGAAACAGAACGATTTTAAAATTAGTTATTATTTACGGGAGGAAAATAAAAAAGATGATGTTTTAAAAAAAATAAAACAGGCGGTAAATAAAATAGATATAGATGCAAAAATTGTCTGGAGTCAGGATCCTTTACAGAAGGTGGGGCTGATAGATATTTTACCAACTAGTGCCACAAAAGTGACAGCTCTTGAGTTTTTACGGCAGGAGTTGGGCGAGGAGTTGGATAATGTTGTTTATTGTGGGGATAGCGGAAATGATATATTACCCTTAACTTTTGGTTATCGGGCGATTTTGCCAAAAAATGCGCACGCAGAAGTTGTCCAAGAAGTACAAAAAATAGCAAAACAAAAGGGGATTGAAGATAAAGTTTATGTAGCTGGGGGCTACGATAATTTAAATGGAAATTATTCCTCCGGCATTATCGAGGGGCTGGAACATTTTAATATTTTATAGGACCCCGCGGGGGTCCTATAATTTTGCAATTGAAAAACTCCCCGAAGGGAGCTTTTCAATGAGGTTCGAATTCCGAAGAATTCTTACCTCAGATTCATTATCTAATTTATTTTATTTGCAGTCAAGAAAGTTTTCCACAGGCTGTTTTTATAGCCAAATTGCCAAAAGAGCACCCATAATCATTAAACCTGTTAAACTAAATCCTGTGTTTATTTTAACCAGCATCATGCTTCGCTTTTCATACAGTACCGGCAATATGTCTGTTGAGGCAACAAATCCTGCCCACATTAAAAATCCTATAAATGCCCCCGAAAGTAATGTGCCAACGCCTATGGACTCTATTACTACTCCCAAAACATATGCCATAACCAAAGCGGCAATAAAGTTTTTAAAGTAAGTACCACCCATTCCGTCTTTCTTATCTTTTCCCAGTTCTTCTTTTGTTATGCCTATGGCTTTGCGCCATTGTTTTGTGAATAATCGGCTATACCAAACAAAACCAACAACCATATAAATTGTGGCTGCCAATAATACCGGCCAAAATGAAACATCTAATTTAAGCATGTTTTTAATTAAAATTTAATTTTAATTTATTTCCAAAACTTCCACATCAAATATTAGTGTGGAATTTGCGGGAATTAAACCATTTCCAACTTCAACTTCGCCATACCCCAAGTGTGGGGGAATGGTTAACCTTCTTACTTCGCCCACTTTTGCCCCAAGCATACCCAATTCCCATCCTTCTATAACAAGGCCCACACCCAGTACAAATTCAAAAGGAGTTCCTCTCTCTAAGCTGGCATCAAACACAGTACCGTCTTCTAACATGCCAGTGTAGTGAACAGTTAAAGTGTCACCGTTTTGGGCTTCTTCGCCCTCTCCCTCACGCAGAGTTTCGACCCGCAATTCTTCTGTCTCCATGTTATTATCGGGAAGTTCTTCGGTTCGATCTCTGGTAGAAACAAACCAAAACAGACCCAAAATTAGTATTAGTACAACAACTGCAATTAAAATATCTTTCATAGTTTTTTTAGCTTATTAGCTTATTAGTTTATTTTATTTATGGAACATAGAGCATGGAACATGGAACAATTTCTACTCTTCTGTGTTTGCCCCTTGTTATGTGTTATGTGTTCTATGTTATGTGCTTATTACTGATTACTAGTTACCATTTTTAAGTATACTAAACTATAAAAGCGGCGTAAAGGGTTACGCCGCTTTAATGACCTTTTTTATCTTCCAACGTTTTTAATAACGGTTCGTATTGTTTTTTCGCAAAAAAGTCATAAAAAGATTTAGCAATCAAGCAAAGTATCGCAGGAATTAAGATATACAGGTCTCCCCGGTAATTGTTTTGCGGATTGGCGGGTAAATAGTGCCAACTTATATAGGCCTCCATCGCAAAATATAAAAATAACACAACAGAAGTCATGCTTATGTAGTAGCTGTTGGAGCGTTTGGATAAACGCAAAAGCAACAGCAAAACTCCTACACAAAGCGCAACCCAAGGTGCAAAACTATTTTGCTTTATAAAGCTTATTGATATTTTGGTAAAAAACACCAGCGCCAATAGGGCGAGTAAAAATATAAAGGTTTTTTTAACTGCCCCCATGCATCCTCCTCTGTTTTGTGGTTATTTTGTACTTAGTGTAAAGTAGCATATTTTATATGCGACGTTAAGGTGTGTTTTTACAAAGCCCCTTATTTATAGATATTTTTGGTATTTTTACAAATGGCGCATATGGGTATTAGGTTTTTACCTGCCCTCCGGTTGCACCTTGTACTTGTGTATTTTAAAAAATTCTGTCTTTCTCATTGCCCCCTTTACCACCTCTATAAATAGCAGTCGCGAAACAGCAGAACCAAAAACCAAACCGAGTCCAAATGCGTTCAAAGGAATTGTGTCCAATAATCCATTAAGCACGGGAAGATATATAGCTGCGAACATTAATGTCATTCCGGCACCAACTGCCATTAGTAGAAACTTGTTATTTAAAGTTTCCTTACTAAAAACCGATTTATGCAGTGACTTTATTCCAAAAATATAAAAAAATGAATCCGCCCCAACGCTAGCCATTATAACGGTGCGTATATATTCTATAGAAAAGTCGGTTTTGTAATAAAGGTAAAGAAAAATCCCCACAAGCACAAAATCGGAAATTATTCCGGTTATAAAGACCAGCGCCTTTCCTGTTTTATCCAAGATGGGTTCCCTCCGCTTAAGGGGCTTTCTTTCCATAACATCCTTATCTCCCGGATCAAAAGCTAAGCTCATGTCCGGCAAGCCGTCTTCTGCCAAATTAGTCCAAAGAATCTGAACAGCAGTAAGTGGAAGCGGAATCCGCAAAACCAAAGATGTGGCAATAAGAATAAGTTCGGTAAACGAACCAGATAAAAGGAATATGGTAACCTTTCTTATGTTGTCAAAAGCAATCCTACCCTGTCTTACAGCAGCCGCAATGGTCGAAAAACTGTCATCAAGAAGCACCAAATCTGCGGCCTCCTTTGTTACATCTGTGCCTGTACCCAAAGATATTCCAATGTCGGCATCCTTTAGGGCGGGTGCGTCATTCACGCCATCACCCGTCATGGCAACAACTTCACCCTGTTTTCGCAAGGCATCTATAACAAGCATTTTATGTTTTGGGCTGGCGCGGGAAATAATCTGGATGTGCGCTATTTTTTCTTTAAGTTCCTCCGAGGTCATTTCGTCCAAATCTTTTCCTTCTACTATATTCTTATCTTCGCTTCCAAAGCCCAATTTTGAACCAACAGAGAGTGCAGTAAGCTTATGATCACCTGTTATCATTATCACGCGCATCCCGGCCTTGCGCACTTGATGAATTGATTCGACAACATCATGCCGTATTGGGTCACTAATCGCGGCAATTCCCAAAAATGAAATGTTCGAAACAGCCCCGCCCAGTTCCTCTTCGTTATCGTAATCAATATTAAACCCACCTTCGATAATTTTCTCTCCGATCCCAATCAACCTAAAACCTTCACTTGCCAAATCCTCTATCGTTTTTAGTATTTGCCTCTGTTCGGCAGAAGATTTTGTAGATAGTTCCAGCAGTTTTTCCGGAGCGCCGTTAATAAAAATAAGGCCCGAGCCATCATTTGCGCTGTGAAATGACGCCAAGTATTTCTTTTCGGAGTCAAACGGCAACATCGCAACTTTAGGATATCGGATCATATCCTTTTCTATATTTTCACCACGCTCTAAATAAAATTCAAATTTTGCTTTGTCTGTTGCCTCTCCTATTATTTTTTTACCGCCAACTATCTGCACTTCGTTGGCCATAGCCAAAATAAGGGCCATGCGCTCTTCGTCTTCGGATAGATAAAGCTTATCAACTTTCATCTTGCCCTCAGTTAAGGTTCCTGTCTTATCTGCGCAGATTACAGTTGTGGAACCTAAGGTTTCGGCTCCAATCAGCGTTTTAACAAGACCCTTCTTTTTAAAAATACGCTGAGAAGCGATCGCCAAAACCACGGACATGGCAGCCGGAAGTCCTTCGGGAATAGCGGCAACAGCTATCGCAACAGCAAGCGTAAAAGAATCAGATAAACTTGCTCCTTCAAAAATATCAATTGCAAATATTATTACTGCAAAAATAAATACTAAAACCGAAAGGAGCTTGCCCAAATTGGCCAAACGCTCCTGCAAAGGTGTTTTTTCTTCTTTTACCCCCGCCGTTAATTCAGCTATCTGTCCCAATTCTGTGCCTGCTCCCGTTGCTACCACTACGGCTTTGGCTTCTCCCTTCTCCACAGAAGTTCCCATATAAACCATGTTTGTCCTTTCGGCCAAAGGCATTTCCTCAGACAACTTATCGGACACCTTCTTTTTTACAGCAACCGACTCACCTGTCAAAAGCGCCTCGTTTACCTCGAAGCTCTTAAGAGAGATTAATCTGGAATCTGCAGGAACCTTCATGCCCGCATACAACAAGATAATATCTCCGGGCACAAGTTGGGAGGCCTCTACTTCATAAATTTGGCCTTCTCTCAATACACGCGCGGATACGGTGACAAACTTTTGCAGTTTTTCAAATACATTACTGGATCTAAATCCCTGCCAAAATCCTATTACCGTATTTACTATTATGGAAATGGATATGATTATGGTACCGGCGTACTCTCTTAGCCACAATGTTAACAAGGCGGCAATTATCAATATAAAAATTAGGGGATTTTTAAACTGGTCTATCAACAGTCCTAACCAAGTTTTCTTTTTACCCTTGGGCAGTACATTTAACCCAAAAGAGGCCTGCTTTTGCGCGGCTTCTTTTTTACTTAGGCCCCTTTCTATATCAGTTTTAAGCTCCGTGGCTATTTTTGTAATTGGCATCGCGTGCCACCTGTTGTCATTCATTCTTTATTTCTTTATAAACCTATTATACTATGTTGTGCTAAAATATAAATAATGAAAAAGATACCTACGAAACAAAATATACAACAAGTTGTTCACGCTCTACAAGACAGTATCTTCTACCAATCGTTTATAGGTATACTGGCGCTTTTAAGCGCAGGTATGTTACTGTATGAATTCTTTGGTAAAAATATATCCGCCGAAACACTAACTCTGATGAGTAATCTCGACTTGACTATTGCATATATATTTTTGACCGATTTTTCTGTGGGAGTTCTTTTCGCTTCGCACAAATTACATCATATAAAAACAAACTGGTTTGACCTTGTGGGTTCTGTTCCACTTTCCGACGGACTTTTCAGAGCTCTTCGTATCGCCCGTTTTGTAAGATTAGTGCGCCTTTTGCGCGTTATTAATACCGGGCAGAATGTAGAGAGTAGCGCAAAGGAATTTTATGACATGAAAAAGAATGGACATTAGGTTTTTTTGATGATAAAATAGCTAGACGAAAACATTCCGCAGTAGCTTCAGCCGTAGGCTGATCCGCCTCTGGCGGACAAACTTTTAAGAATATACTTGGGAAAAAAGAGTTTAAGGAAAAATAAGCTCCGCAGTAGCTCAGTGGTAGAGCACCTCGCTGTTAACGAGATGGTCGTTGGTTCGAATCCAACCTGCGGAGCTTATTTTTCCTTTTTGCTCAATAGTAGAGTCCTCCGCTAAGCGGAGCGGGATTAAGAAGATGGTCGTCCCGCTAGGGCGGGACCTACGGAGCTACTATTGACTTTTTATTAACCATAGGTTATGATATAGAAGTATTATGGTTGGTAAAGAAAGTGAGACCTTAAGGAGGTCAAAATGGTCTGGAGCGCATTTCTAGTCGGATGTGGAGCTTCCATGGTAACAAGCTCTTTGATACTGATGATGATGGGCAATCCTCTTAAAGATAATCTCTTCAGGGCATTGTTCACACTTGCTGGAGTTGTGATGCTTGGCATAGGTTATGCCCTAGCCCTAGCAGTCTAAAACGCCCACATCGAAGAAGCCCGTGCTTCAAAGGCGTGGGCTTCTTCTTTAAAATCAAGATTCTTTAATTCATTTTTAATCCTAACCCAATTTAAAGTTCTGAATGCATCCAACCTGCGGAGCAATAATAATTAAACTCGCTGCGCTCTCGCAATAACCAATAACCAAAAAACAAACACCAAACAAACATCAATAACCAATAAACAAATAACGAAAACGGTTTGATTTTTGATGATTGGAATTTGGACATTGTTTGATTATTGTATCTTGTAACTTGGTTATTATTTGTGAGGCGAAGCCGAACAAAAATATATGGCAAAACGAAGAGGATCATTAGGTAAAAAAACAAAATTTACAAAAAAGAGCCCAAAGAGATTGGCGGCAAAAAAAAGAATGCTTGAAATAAAAGCAATGAAACCTGCCCAGCGCAAAAAAGCACTTGCAGAACTTAGAGAGAAGAAAGTGGGGGAGTGATGGCAAAAAGCTATGCTTTTTGGAATTTTAAATTTCAAAGTTCAAATTTCAAATGAAGTCCAAAATCTAAATGTTTAAATGGAAAAAGCTGAATACGCCACACGTGTGGCGTATTCATTTTATAGGACCCCGTGGGGCTCCTATAGAATAATCTTGCATTATTTATATAAACGTGCTATAATATAACTGTAAAATTGTGTAAGGACCGAAGCAATCAGGAGGCGACAATGTTTGACAAGGTGTTTGAAACGAAAAGCCAACGCGTTGGGGTAGCTCTTAACAAGGGGTTCCTTCGCGTGTGGATTGGCAGGTTCAGTTTCGCCGTGGCCTTTTTTGGCCACATTGCATTGGATGGTCGGACAAGGAAGTTTGGCCACAAGTAATACTCATCGTTGGTCTTCGGACCTCATGCCACTCTACGTTAAGGAGTGGCACTTTTTATTTTATAACTTCTTAGCTTCTTCTGTAATTTAGTAATCTAGTTATATAGTCATTTTGTCATGCTGTCATTTAGTTATTATGTATCGCTTTATAGCTTGTAGCTTTTTAGCTTATTAGGTTTTTAGTTTGTTTGTATCTTGTTACTTGTATCTTGTGTCTTAATTTATTGTTCCATGTTATGTGTTCTATGTTATGTACTCATTACTTGTTACAAGTTACTATTCCTGCTAAAATAATAATATATGGAAAATGTTTTAAAAAATAAATTAGTTACAACTTTGCTTGTTGTTTTGATAGTTTTTGTTTCCCTTTTGGCAATAAACCAGTTTTGGAATTTAGGCACTAGGGCAGGAGATGGGCAGACAGCCACAATCGAAACTACAGGAACAGGTTCTGTTTTTGCAGTTCCAGATTTGGCTGTTGTTAGAATTTCTGTGCAAAACGAAGCATCAACATCAGAGCAAGCACAAACAGAAAACACCCGCCGGTCTAACGAGGTTATAGAATTTTTAAAGAGTTCGGGGATTTTGGACAAGGATATACAAACAGTAGGATATAACATATATCCCAGGTACGATTTTATAAGTTTTCAAAGAGAACAGCTTTCTTACGAGGCGATAAATACGCTGGAGGTAAAAATTAGAGATTTAGATTCTGTAGGGCAAATTTTACAGGGTGTTGTTAGTGCAGGTGCAAACCGTGTGGATTCGCTTAATCTAACAGTAGAAGATGAAGATGTTTTGCGCAGAGAAGCAAGACAACAAGCTATAGAACAAGCAGAAGAAAAAGCAAAAGAACTTGCAAGTGACCTAGATGTTAAATTGGTGCGACTGGTTAGTTTTAACGAAAGCTCATCGGGGCAGATGTTTTTCCCAAGAATAGCGGAAGATTTTGCAGAGAGCACACCCGATGTACCCCAAATTGAACCCGGGCAAGAAGAAATAGAGGTTTCTGTGGTGCTGATTTATGAGATACGATAAATTTTTAAACTAAGTTTAAAAATAATCACCAAGATACAAGATACAATATCCAAACAAATTTCAATAATCAAATTTCAAATGAATACGCCACACGCCTGGCGTATTCATAAAAAAGCACCTTTTGGTGCTTTTTTGGGCCCAGCCCCGCACCTTTTGTGAATCTCTGCCCCTGCCCGTTGAGGGCTATTCACAAACAGGTGCGGGGTTGAGGAAAAGGGGTTTTTGCGGTAATCTTTAATTAGTACGCCCTGCTGAGGATTTTTATGAAGCGTAGAACTTATGAACTTCCGCCAAAACCTGTGTGCATACATGGTCCGGGAGATGCTGTAAAATGCGGACATCCCGATTGTGCATTTTGGACAAAAGAAATGGAAGTAATTTATCAAGCGGAAGAAATAGTAGAAAATGCCATAAAAGAATATTAATAATTTTAACCACCTAAATACAGGTGGTTTTTTGATAAAAAGCTGTTGTTGCACGTCTCGCCGGCTTGACTTCAAGCCAGGCGGATGGGAGAATAGGGGAGAGCAAAAAGCAAAGCTTTTTGTAATTTTCAATTATCAATTTTAAATTTTCAATCTTTTTTTTCAGCCGGAGGCTGATCCGCCTCAGGCGGAAATTAATTAATGTTTTAAATATGCCAGGATTTAACGAACTAAAATCTATAGGGAAGATTTTACAAGAAGCAGGTAAAATAGAACAATATAAACAAATTCTTGAGATTAGAGAAAAGCTTTTGGAAATGCAAGAAGAAATTGAAGGTTTAAAAAAAGAAAATAAAGAATTAAGGGATAGATTTGCAGTGTCAGAAGATCTTGAATATGAAAACAACGTTTATTGGGTAGAAAAAAATGAAAGTAATAAAGATGGTCCTTTTTGTTCACGATGTTGGGATGCAGATAAAAAATTAATTCGTATGCACCCAGCCGGAAACTCGGCTTTTGGTGAATGTCCTAATTGTAAGACTTCTGTTCAGATTGATCCTGGGTGGAGGCCAAGACCCATGAAAACTAATAGGCGGGACTCTTATATATAAACCTTAACCATGAATCTATCAGACAACGAAAATGGGGCTTAACGGAACAAAATGTCTATTTTTCTTAAAAAATATCTCGCGGAAAAAGTAAGCCTACAAAAGATGGCCGGCTCATTAGATCGGCTTTCTTCTGTTTTAGCAAAATCAACCATTGATCTCAATCCATATCAAATCCATTCGGCTCTTTATGCATTCAATAGCCCACTTTCTCGAGGCGCTATTTTGGCAGACGAAGTTGGTTTAGGTAAAACAATTGAAGCCGGAATTATCATATCTCAACTTTGGGCCGAAGGAAAAAGAAAGATTTTGATTATGGCACCGGCCTCACTTAGAAAGCAGTGGCAGGATGAATTATTGTCAAAATTTGGTATTGAATCAGAAGTTTGGGATGGACCCTCCTTTAACGCACAGATAAATAGTGGTGAAAAAGTACCCTTTACTTATGATGGAGTTTTTGTAGTTTCATATCACTTTGTTTATTCGCATCTTGGTTTGATAGAAAAGCAGCCGTGGAACGTTGTTGTTATTGATGAAGCACATCGTTTTAGGCGTGTATTTAAGGGAAGGGACGCCTCAAAGATGGCATATGACATTAGAGAGATTATAAAAGATAAGCCCAAAGTTTTATTAACAGCAACACCATTGCAAAACAGCCTTGAGGAGTTATATGGAATAACGAGTTTTATTGATAATAAGCTCCTCGGATCACCATATAGTTTTAAGACAAAATTTTTGCAACCAATAAAAGATCAATCAGAATTAGCAAAATTGAGACTAGAGGAATTGAGGACATTAATTCGCGGCGAAGAAAACGATGACCCGACATCGATCTCGGGGGTAATTACGCGAACTTTACGAAAACAAGTTTTGGAGTATGTTCAATTTACTGAAAGGACATCAATGACTTTTGATTTTACCCCCACAGAAGAAGAGGTTGAGTTGTATGAAAAAGTTTCAGCATATCTTCAGCGACCTAACGTAGCCGCCATTACAGCAACGCAGAGAAATTTGATGGTTCTCGTTTATAGAAAGCTTTTGGCCAGTTCATCATTTGCTATTGCGGGTACTTTAAAAAAATTAAGTGAAAATTTAAAGAACGAATTAGAACTAAGGGTAAAAGACGCTTCAACAAGAGAACTAAATCCGGAATTACTAGCTGACGAAGGATTAGCGGAGGAATTTGAAGAATCTGAATTGGAAAGTGTAGAGCAAGGTCAGAAGAAAGAAAAACAACGCGTTGATAATACTTTTAGTGACGAGGATATAAAAGAGGAGATATCAGAGCTTGGGGGATACTATTCTCTTGCAAGTAAAATTAAGGAGAATACAAAAGGTGGGGCGCTGATTAATGCTCTGCTTCAGCTTTTTAAACAAGCCAAGAAAAAGAAATGGCCGGAAAAAGCCGTGGTGTTCACAGAGTCAACGCGGACACAAGATTATTTAATTAAACTCTTAAAGAAAGCTGGAATTTCCTATACCGAGTTTAATGGTTCAAATAATTCTCCTGAGGCCAGAGAAGCGTTCAATCGTTGGAAAAAGGAATTTCCAGAATCTGCTAATCAAGGTTCATTTAGTGCAAATATGCGCCAAGCCCTAATATATGATTTTAAGAAAAATAGCCAAGTATTTCTTACTACTGAAGCAGGAGCAGAGGGCTTGAATTTACAATTTTGCAATATAGTCATAAATTATGATTTACCTTGGAACCCACAAAGAGTAGAACAAAGAATTGGCCGCTGTCATCGTTATGGGCAAAAACATCAAGTAGTAGTTGCAAATTTTCTCAACACAAAAAATCAGGCTGATAAACGAGTTTTAGAACTTTTGAGTGAGAAATTAAACTTGTTTAATGGGCTTTTTGGTAGCTCTGATGAAATTTTGGGAGCCTTGGAGTCCGGCTTGGATTTTGAGAAAAAGATACTTGAAATTTACCAAAATTGTAGAAGCCCGGAGGAATATGATAAGGCATTTTTAGAATTACAGGAAAGCTTAAAGGATGTTATTTCAAAAACGACTTTGCAATATAGGAATTTGCTCTTAGAAAGCACGGACCAATCTGTCGCGGCTCTTTTCAAGAAGACAGAGGCAGAAACAAAAAAAGCAATCTCGGAATTTGACAGCGATCTGCTTTCCCTTTGTAAGTTAGCTTTGGGAAATAAAATCAAGTCGACTGATGATGAGGCGGTTTTTATTGTGGATTATTATGAGTTTCCGATTGCTTTTAGAGAGCTTAAGGATGACGAGGAAGGAAAAATTTCCCGTGCGCACAAGGATCACCCAGTTATCAGTAAAATTATTGAAGATAATTTGAAATTGCAGACCAAGCCGATACCTTCTCTGATTTTTGAGCTTTCCAAACACGAGAGTATTATTTCCCAGCTGAGTAGTTCAATGGGAAAAGAAGGATTTATATTTCTTTGGAAGCTAAAGATAGTTGGAGTTGAGACGGAAGAGATTTTAGTTCCGCTTGTGTTTCTTGAAAATACAGAAAAAACAAACGACGAATTTAATGTACTGGATGTTGCAATTGCTAATGAGTTCATTGGCGTAACGAGTGTGGATTCGGGAAAAATAATGGAAAGTTCGCCTATTAAAAAAGAATTTTTGTTTCAAACTTGGGAAAAGTGGAAAAAACCGGTTATAGAAAAGTATCAAAAAAGGAACGAGCGTCTTTTTGATAGGGAAACCGACAGAATAAACCGATATTACGACGACTATGCACTTCGTATTGAAGATAGAATGAAGAAGTTGGAAAATGAGCAGAAAGACATAAATCGTAGGCGAGACAATTCCTCCGATTTGGAAGAAAGGCGAAAATTACTTAAGCGAATTCAAGACATCAATATTGCTTTGGATAAGTTAAGAATCCAGCAGTTGAAGTTGAGACAAGAAGGTGCGAAATTGCGAGAAAAGGAATTAGACAATCTTTGGAAAACTTTGGAGCCAAAAATTTCTGAGGAAATGATTGCCTTAACTCATTTTGTGATTGAATAATATGGAAAAAGAAATTAAACAAAAGAAACAAGACCTCGGAATCTTTTACACTGATCAAAGAATTGTAAATTTTATTTATGATATTTTAAAAATTTGGAAAGAAACTGAAGATAAAAAAAATGGCAGATGGGAGTCAAGAAAACATCACCCATCAGTAATTGACCCAGCAGTTGGTGAAGGAGCGTTTTTAAAGGTGGCGCTTGAGCAGAAATTCACTACTCCTAAATATATTTTTGGCGTTGATATAGATGAGGACGTGAAAAAGAAATGGATAGAAATAAATCTTTTAAAATCTTTTGGCTCACGAGCTGAATTGGATAATCATTTTTATCATCAGAACGGACTCCTACCATTAGATGAAAACAAAGTTTTCAGACACAAAAAAGGAGGGTTGAAGGAATTTGAC
>Ga0326597_10000742_pt1 | contig 55800 bp, 52 predicted proteins | sample RVTome_12_FD_203789 | JGI IMG/M metagenome (GOLD analysis project Ga0326597, IMG submission 203789) | Soil microbial communities from uranium-contaminated site in the Upper Colorado River Basin, Wyoming, United States - RVT100D185 | ecosystem: Environmental > Terrestrial > Soil > Contaminated >...
CTTCGAGTGAAGTGCTTCCATTGCAGTGGTCACGGCCTGGGGAATGTACTTGCCAATGTTCTGTCTCGGCTCGTTCCCTTGGCTGCTCCAGGTAATCTCCAGTTTCACGGTCCCCCGTGAAGGGTCAGACGACATGAATCCTTGTGTGCCCGAGGGGGACACGTACTCTGCCCGAGTACGGTGATGATTCCAGGTATAATCGTTCATGTAGTACGACCGAGCAGCGATTTCTTCGGAGATCAACTCAGTTGAATCCAGCGAGGATGGTCGTTCGACCGCCTGGCGCAGCAGTTGGATTTCATTCCCAACCTCGCTTGGGTCCCATCTCTCAGGTTGCGAATCTTTCGTCGCACAGACAATCAGGCGGGCAACGCGCTCAGGCAACGACGCCCATTCCACAGAGGGTAGACGTTCGGTCGCTCGCCGAACCTTTTCGTACCAATCCTTGTGCCGGTACTCATCGATGCTGGGGTCGCGCCCAGCACACATGTAGAGCAATGTCATCCCGAGGCCGAAAGAGTCGACAGATGCATTCCTAGTCGAGGCGTGACGTACATCCCGGACCTGCTCGGGAGCGAGGTACCCATACATAGCGGTGTAGAGCACCGACTTCTCCGTTGCATCGCGATGCCAGGAAAGGTCAAAGTCGAGCACGACAACCTGCATGTTGTCAGGATCGCTGTAGAAGTCGCGAAGCATCACGTTTGACGGGCGGATGTCCCGGTGCAGCACGCGTTCCGGCAACCCGTGCGCCTGTCGGATAATGGTCGTGAGATCGTCGGAAATCTTGAGGACTATGTGCCATTCGCTTAGCTGTTCTGCCTCCTAAGCCTCACGCAGACTCGGTCCCTCAACCCACTCCATTGACACGAAGGCTGGGATTTCTGAGGCTTCAATGTATGGAACCATTCCTTCCACGCCTCGTTCGGCAAGAATTCGCATGGAGCGAACGCCTCTGCGAAACCCCTGTTGGAGGTCGGGTTTGTTGCGGATGTCCTCATGCATTAGCTTCACAGCGACCCGATCCCCAGCGGGCGACAGCGCAGAAAAAACGCGAGCAAAGGAACCACGCCCCGCTTCGCTCTCAAGTTCATATCCGTGCAGCACATTGCGCGGAGGCGCTGCTGTCACGTACCAGGCGCGATAAATCGCTTCGTCGTACTCATCGAGGAACTGCTTGTACTCTTCTTCGTCACCTTCACCCGCCGCGTTGAGCAGCTTTCGTGCACGCGTATTGAGCAATTGGCGCGTTTCCTCTGCATCTAGAAGTCGCATCTCATCAGGGTCCGGGAGTTCGTCTAACGCGCTCTCGCTGGGACGGTCCACTGTCGGTACTGAAAACGGCCCACTCAGTTCCGGTGGGACAAACCCCAATAGATCGTCAAAGAACTCGCCCACTTCAGAATGGTCATCGCCATCCGATCGGTAGCGAATGACCTGCAACCCCACCGATTCGGCCCACCTGTCAGTAGCTTCCGAACCGCGATTCGTAAGCCAGTAATTGTTCCCGCTTGTAAGCCCCAGGTCTGCAATCGCCTGCAAGTGTCCACCAACAGCCACATCGTCTGGTGAGATGCCAACGAATAGATTCGCGAAACCCATCAGACACCCCGAAATGAAGGTCTTGTAGCCTTCGTTGCGAAGGATGGAGTCGAGTGCATGCTTCGTCAACACCCAAGACTCAGCGTCGCCTAGTTCACCATGAAGGTTCGCAACGAATGGCCGGTGCTCGCCAAGAGCACTCGCCAGCATGGACAATTGTCTCCCACTTCCCTCCGTCACCGTGAACGAACCATTGCTTTCAGCCAAAGATTGCGCTGCAAAGCGATCGAGGTTGAGCGTCAGCATTCCCTTGATGGGAATCTGCCAGAGTTTGTGATACGCACTGGGGACCACAGCACCGGAAGGTGGAGACAGGAGACGACGGACCGCGTGCCTATACGTCTCTCTACCGAGGGCCTCCTCAAGCATCTGCATAGCAAGCCAGAGATTGCTCTCACTTCTCAGCCTAATTGAGCGAACCTTGCTCTCAACATTGGCCGCGTCGGCAGCGTCAAACGTTGCAGCCTTTCGTTCATACGCACCGAGAAGTTCGTCGATCAACTGTCGCCAACTCGGCATTCCCGCGGGGATGCTCAATCCCGACCCAGTCCATGCGAGTAGCGGCTGGGTACGTTCCTTCGCCACCGCGCGGAATAGAAGGTATGCCGGCTGGTCAACATCAAATAGGGGTATGCACGTGCCTCAACCTAGGGCTCCGTTCGTCAGCTGATCAGCGTGTCGTAGGGCGCTGGATCGATCCTTACGGCCTGTTGCGCCAGTCGGTAGAAGAGTTTGCCGCGGGACGCGGAGGTGCGCCGGTTGAAGCGGAACGTGAACTCGTCAAGGTAATCATCGAGATGCTCGTGAGCGATGGCGCCCTTATGCGTGTCCAGCAGCCAGCGCTTCAGCAGCGAGATCACCCGGTGTGCGCGCGGCAGCGGGTGCTCAGCAGCGAGCGACTGGCGCCGCTGCACGCGGCGGTCGTGAATGAAGCCTGCGAGTTCCCGGTACGCGTTCAGGCCGTCGGTCACCACCGTGCTTCCAGGCTCGATCGCTTCACCGATGAAGCCGTGCAGGGTGGCGCGGGTGAGGTCGGGAACGTGCCGCAAGCGAATGCGGCCGATGGCGCGATCCCCCTTGGCTTCAGCGGCAACCACGATCAGTGCCTTGCTGACGGTGCGCCGCCCGACCGCGCCCGTCTCCTCAGCTCCCCAGTACGCCTCGTCGACCTCGACGACGCCACTGAGCCGCTCTCGGTTGGGTCTCACCATCGCCCGCCGCAGCTTGTGCAGGACCGTCCACGCCGTGCGGTAACTGCCCAACCCCAGCACCCGCTGCAGACCCAAGGCGCTGATGCCGTTCTTCTGGCTCGTCACCTGCCACATCGCCCGGAACCACAGCGTCAAAGGCAGTTTGCTGCCCTGGAAGATGGTTCCAGCCGTCACCGAAACTTGCGCCCGGCACGAACGGCACAACCACAATCCACGCGCCATGCGCCAGGCGTGAACGCAGCCGCAACGCGGACACGCGAACCCATCAGGCCAACGCAGCGAGAACAGATACTCCCGGCAAGCGTCCTCTTCACTGAAGCGCCGCTCCAGCTCCAACAACGTGCGTGGGTAGTCCTCCACGACAAGAACGACACTACGACCGCCATAAAGGTTGAGTCAAGTGCATACCCCTAACATCAAATGACATACGTGCTTCCTCTCACGGAGTCTGGGGGCCTTCCGTCGACCATTGCGCACCAAGCATCTCGGCCTGCTGTAGAACATTTCGCACTGCTTCACGCGATAGATCAGGTGGGTATCCGTGTTCCTCGAGGATGTCCTTCACCAGAATCCGTAGCCGCGCTCGTGCGCTCTTCCTGTGCGCCCAGTCGACGGTCACGTTCTTCTTCAGTTCCACCAGGAGGATGTGCGCGATGGTCTTCAGCGCGTCGTTGCCGAGAATGTCGAGGGCACTCTCGTTCTCCGCGAGCGCATCGTAGAACGCGATCTCGTCGGCCGTGAGGCCCTCATCGGCGGCTCGAGCACTCACGGCACGCAGGTCCTTCGCCATTTCGATGAGTACCTGGATCACCTCGACCGTGCTCACCGCATTGGTGTGATACCGAGCAATCGCCTGCTCGAGACGTTCACTGAAACGCCTCCCCTCCGTGAGATTAGTCAAGGATCGCGAACGGATTTCTGCGCTAAGAAGCTTCTTCAACGCTTCAAGGGCTAGGTTCTTGCGCTGCATCGCCTGCACTTCCGCAAGGAAAGCGTCGCTCAGAATGCTGATATCAGGGGTCTGCAAACCACTGGCCCTGAGAATGTCGACAATCTCCGTGCTAGCCACGGCCCGATTGATCAACTGCTGGATGGCCATGTCGACGTCAGCCCCGCCACGCTGACCAGCACTCGTCTTCAGAAGCGCAGCACGTACCGCTTGGAAGAACCCGACCTCGTCACGGATCTCGCGAGCTTCGTCGCTCGAAGCGACAAGGGCATACGCCTTGTTGAGGGCGAGCACGTTGTCCAGGTAGCGCCGGTGGGCACGTTTCTTGGCCTCGTCACTCACCTCCCGCTCCGCCGCCTGATGCTGCCGCTCAACAATGAAATCGATCGCACCGGCCAGCGTGTCGAGCCTCTGATGCGGACTCCCCGTCAAGGCCGATCGATAGTCGAAGCCGTTGAACATGTTCTGGACGACGTCGAACTTCTCGAGCATCACGGCGACCGCCTCAGCCTTGTCGATGCCCACGCGCTCTTGATCGCTCGTGCTGTACTGACCGAGCGCCTCTTTCAGGTTCTGGGCGATACCGATGTAGTCCACCACGAGACCGGCCGGCTTTGTCTCGAACACCCTGTTCACGCGAGCAATCGCCTGCATCAGCCCATGCCCACGCATCGGCTTGTCGATGTACATCGTGTGCATCGACGGCGCGTCGAACCCCGTCAGCCACATGTCACGCACGAGAACCATTCGCAGCAGATCGTTCGCGTCCTTCGCCCTGCGGGCGATGAGGTCCCGACCCGCCTTGTTCCTTATGTGCTGCTGCCAGGCAAGCGGATCGCTCGCAGTCCCCGTCATCACGACCTTCACCAAGCCCGCCATGTCGTCCTCCGAATGCCAGGAGGGCCGCAGCCGCGTGATCTCCTCGTACAGGGCGACGCAGATACGGCGACTCATGCACACCACCATCGCCTTCCCGCCCATCGCCATCACGCGATCCTCGAAGTGCGCCACCAGATCCTCAGCGACCATCGCCAAGCGCTTCTCAGCCCCGACAAGCGCCTCGACTGTGCTCCACTTCCTCTTCACGCGCTCCTGCTCACTCAGGGCCTCGTCCTCAGTGAGTTCGGCGATCTCAGCGTCGACACGGGGCTTCTCGTCCTCAGGCAGTTCGATGCGGGCCAGGCGGCTCTCGTAGTAGATCGGTACCGTCGCGCGATCCTCCACAGCACGACTGATGTCGTACACGTCGATGTACTCGCCGAACACTGCAGGTGTATTGACGTCGTCCTTCTCGATCGGCGTGCCCGTGAACCCGATGAAGCTCGCGTGCGGGAGCGCATCCCGAAGATGCTTCGCGAAGCCGTACGCGATCTCCCCCGTCTTCCGCTCGATGCGAGCCTTGAAGCCGTACTGGCTCCGGTGCGCCTCATCCGCGATCACCACCATGTTCCGGCGCTTCGACAACGCCGGCAACTCCGCCTCACCCTCGGCAGGAGCGAACTTCTGGATGGTCGAGAAGACCACCCCGCCACTCCCCCGGTTCAACGCCGTACGCAGCTCCTCCCGCGATCCAGCCTGCTCCGGCGACTGGCGGATCAGGTCCCGGCACTGCGCGAACGTGCTGAACAGCTGGTCATCGAGATCGTTCCGATCCGTGATCACCACGATCGTCGGGTTTTCGAGAGCCGGATGGCGCGTGAGCTGCCCCGCGTAGAACGCCATCAGCAGGCTCTTCCCGCTGCCCTGCGTGTGCCAGATGACCCCCACACGCCGGTCCCCCTCCGGAGCCGTCGCCTGAATCGTCTGCTGCACGGCATGCTGCACCGCATGGAACTGGTGGTAGCCCGCCAGGATCTTCACCACGCCCAAGCCACCATCCATGAACACGATGAAATCCCGCACCAGCTCCAAGAAGCGTTCACGGGCGAAGACGCCCTCGATCAACGTCGCCAGCTCGGGTCGGCCCTTGGGGAGGATGCTCGACCCGTCGGTGGTGCGCCACGGCATGAACCGCTCCTCGTTCGCCGTGAGCGACCCAACACGGGCCGAAAGGCCATCACTGATCACCAGCAGGGCGTTGGTGCGGAACAGGCTAGGGATCTCCTTCTTGTACGTCTGCAGCTGATGGAACGCGGCCGTAGTGGTCGCCTGCTCCGTCCCAGGGTTCTTCAGCTCAACCACCGCCAGCGGAAGCCCGTTCACGAACACGACAACATCCGGCCGCCGCTGACGCTCCCCCTCAACCACCGTGAACTGGTCGACCACCAGCCAGTCGTTCGCGTCCACATCATCGACGTCCAGCAGCCGGACCAGATCGCCCCGAATGCTCCCATCCTCAGCGTGATACTCGACCGGGACACCCTCCACCAGGTAGCGATGAAGCCGCCGGTTCTCCTCCACCAGAGACGGCGAGTCGCTCACCAACACCCGGCGCATCGCGTCCTCACGGGCAGACGCCGGCACGCCAGGGTTCAGGCGCTCAACCGCACGCTGCAGGCGACCAAGGAGAAGCACCTCACCGTTCGAGGTTCGCTCCGGCGACGCGCCATCAGGTCCGATCTCATGGTCACTGCGATGCTCGAAGCCCAAGCCCACGAACTTAGCCAGTAGCATGCCCTCGACGGCGTTCTCGCTCAAGAACGCCATCAGGCAACCTCGCTCACGATGCGTTCGGCATCAGGGATGCGGATTTCGCCCGAGATCAGCTTCGGCAGGAGGGTGTCACGAACTTGAGCGAGAAGCTTCGACTCATTGGCGGAGCGGAGTATTCGCTCGTTCACCGGGTCCGCCAACCGGGAGAAGCCGTCAACAACCTCATGGGAAGCGGCGGGGAACCGTAGCGACTTCACGGCCGATGAGTTGAGTCCCGGAACGGCCACACCGGAACTCTTCACCCTCATCTCGTGGGACGCCGGCTCAGACGAAAGCCAGTAGTAGAGATACGCCTAGGTGTAGGGAGGGAAGACCCGCAGCCGATAGACATGCTCGTTGATGCAGAAGTCGTCAAATGGGAACCCAAGTCCGAACTGTGAAACGTGTGGCTCGTACACGCCGGGTTTGCCACCATCCTTGTAGAGCAATACATCGAAGTCCTCCACCACACCACGGCTCATGGACTTGAAGTAGTCGTCCGGCACGTACCTCGTCTTGGAGTAGTCGAACTCGCCGATACGTGTGATGCTCTCAGCCCCGACGCTAGGGATTCCTGCAGTAATGCCCTTGATGCCGCCCTTGGGGCGGCGCCCCGTCTCTATGACCGCCAGGATGTCACCCAAGGGTCGATAAGGTGCGCGGTCACCGGAGGCATCTAGCACTTGGTGGAAGTGATTGCGGGCTAGCTGCTCCAGCGTCTCGCCCATCCGCCGGTTCAGCGCAATCTTGTCGTCAAGCATCCCAAGGGTGTTCGCGATCCAGCGCTGGTCACCCAGGGGAGGGATCGGCATCTCCACCTGTGTGAGCGCTTTCGCGCTTGCGTTCGGCTGTGCCGATCCGCCGACGACGCTTGCGACGTGATCGCGATATGCCTGAGACTGCATGAAGTAGTAGGCGAAACGCGAGAGGAGCCGCGGTCCTGTTCTCAGCCTCACCAAGTACGACGCGAAGACCGCAGACACGGATGGCTCGACATAAGCGTTAGACCCCGTGAAGGCCCCAGTTCTGGCGACGACGATATCGCCGGGATTCAGTTGATACTTCTCCAGGTTCCTCGGATCGATTTCGACGTGGGGGACGGTATCCCAGCGAAGGCCGTCCTTCCGAATGTCCGTAATCCGTAGGAACTTGGGGCCGACGCTTGAATCAGCGACCGCGCTCGCTGTGTAGCCGTAGTCGATGGAGTCACACAGGTCTGCAAGGACGGCGGTTGGCCAATCAGACGACACTGTCGATAGCCTCAAGTACCCGTGATATCCGTGCGTCGAGTCGTTGTCCTTCTGATTGACGCTCACGCAACTGCTCGGCAAGCTGCCGGAACCTTTCGTCGAACGTCTCGCCATCGTCCTCAGCGTGCTCTGCGCCTACGTATCGACCCGGCGTCAGCACGTACTGGTGCTGTTGGACTTCCTCGAGACTCGCGGCCTTGCAGAAGCCCGGCACGTCCCCGTATCCATCTCCCTCACGCCAGGCGTGATACGCACCAGCGATTTGGGCGATGTCGTCGGGCGTGAGTTCCTTCCGGGTTCGATCGACCATGGTCCCCATCTTGCGGGCGTCGATGAACAGGACCTCGCCGCGACGATCACGAAGCTCACCGTTCCGCGACCGCCCGTTCGCCTTGTTCTTCGCAAGGAACCACATGCAGACGGGGATCGGCGTGCTGTAGAAGAGCTGTCCGGGGAGGGCAACCATGCAGTCGACGACCTCACCCTCGACCATCGCCCTGCGGATGTCGTCCTCGCCACCGCTGTTGCTACTCATGCTGCCGTTGGCGAGGATCACGCCGGCCATTGCGTTCGGCGCCAGGTGGCGAAGGATGTGCTGCAGCCAGCCGTAGTTCGCGTTGCCTGCCGGCGGAGCGCCGTACGTCCACCGTGGATCATCCTTGAGCTTGTCGCCCGACCAGTCGCTCACGTTGAAGGGAGGGTTCGCCAACACGTAGTCGGCGCGAAGGTCCGGCAGCTCGTTCTTCACGAACGTGCCCTCGTTGTTCCAACGCACGTCCCCATCGATGCCGCGCACGGCAAGGTTCATCATGCAGAGGCGCCAGGTGGTGTAGTTCAGCTCCTGACCGTATATGGCGATGTCGCCAAGCCGGCCACCGTGACGCTCCACGAACTTCTCGCTCTGCACGAACATGCCGCCGGAGCCACAGCACGGGTCGTACACGCGCCCCTCGTACGGCTCGAGCATCTCGACCAGCAGGCGTACGACGCCGCTCGGCGTGTAGAACTCCCCGCCGCGCTTCCCCTCGCTTCCGGCGAACTGGCTGAGGAAGTACTCGTACACGCGGCCGAGGACGTCCTTCTGGCTGCCCTTGTCGGCGTCGAGCGCGATCGTACCGATCATGTCGATCAACTCGCCGAGCCGCACCGAACTCAGCGCCGGCCGGGCGAAGTCCTTCGGGAGCACGCCCTTGAGACTCGGGTTCACCTTCTCGATGTCCGCCATCGCCTCGTCGATGATCTTGCCGATGGTGGTCTGCCGGGCATTCGCCTGGATGAACGACCAACGCGCGTTCTTCGGCACCCAGAAGATATTCTCCGCCATATACCGGTCTCGGTCCTCGGCCGCAGCCTCGCCACGCCGCTCGAGCAGATCGGCACGTTTCGCCTCGAAGCTGTCGCTGATGTGCTTCAAGAAGATGAGTCCGAGGACAACATGCTTGTACTCCGACGACTCCATGCTCCCGCGCAGCTTGTCCGCCGTTCGGAACAGGTCAGCCTCGATACCCAGCGGCGCCTGACTCTCCGTCGCGGCGAGAGTTTCTCCGACTTCACGTGTCACGGGATATGGCTCCCCTCAACGGTCATTCCAGTTCGCTGCTTCGGCACGCCCGCCACGGAGCCAGGTCGAACCTTGTTCCGTTGCCGGCACGATACCGGATGATTCACCTCCAATGGGGTGAGCTTCTAGGCCCCCGCCTAGTGCCTTGTGACACGCTCCCCAACGTCGCCTACCCTGGGGCATCGTGCCCTCGGGCACTCCACCCCAGGGTTTCCCACTCACGACCTCGCTGGGGCAGTATTTCTCGCTCAACCACGTGCACAGACGCCACTTGGTATAGCGCCCGTCGCACAACGGGGCAGAGAAGGTGGAACCCGTGTCCGGAGCACTTCCACAGCTACATGTAATGGAGCTGGCGACGCAGGAAAGGTGGAAGCGCCTGTCCTGGACGCACTCCTATCGAATCAGTGGCGCAACTTAAGACATGGGATCTTAGAATGCAGCCTATTCGATCATGGAAGGAGTCGCCGAGACATCACGCGGTGCATTCACGCCGCTGGAAGGCTCGAGCATAGCCAGCGGTAGTTCACCAATATCCGTCGAGCTTCAGAATGCCGAGGTTTTGGAGGCGGAAGGACATCGCCTGGGTTGAAACATCGAACCTTCGCGCAAGCTTCGCGATTTGCTCCAGCCCATGATCGGTGGCAAGGTCGACGCTCAGGTCTCCAGCGTGCATTCGTACAGCAGCCTCAGGCATCAGAACTTCAGCTGCGAACGTGTTCGCGTCGATCTCGACTCGATCCGTTCCAGTCCGGGAGCGTTCATCCCGATGAAAAGCGGCCGCCCCAGTGGGCCGGTGTAGAAGGTAGTGACCAAGCTCGTGAGCAAGGGTGAACATCTGCCGATATGGCGCATCGTCAGCGTTGACCACAATGACCGACACGTCATCATCAACAACGAGCATGCCAGCTAGGTCAGGTCCTGCCGCCTCGCGCACAACCTCGATTCCGTGGCTCTCAACCAATTGGGCAATGCGAACCGGAACAGTGCCTCCCCCCTCAAAGTACTCATGCAGTAACTGTTCTGCCCGCTCCTTTGCGCGTCGCTTCCCCACTGGCTTGCCAATCACGGCTGCCCCCGTTCACGCATCTTCCGACGACGGAGTTCCTCAATCCTCTTCGCCACAGCGGCCTCTGCGGGGCGCAAAGCCTGCTCTTCACCAGCCACTCGGACGGTCGGCGCATCTACAATGGCCACCTCGCTGACCTTGGGAAGCACGTCGGCGACAGGCACATCAAGTGCGGAACAAATCTGGTACAGCATCGGTATGGTAAGTTGTTGTCGGTTATTTTCAATGTTCGCTATCGTGGTTCTAGACACGCCTATCATCTTCGCAAGTTCTGTTTGGCTAATCCTATTCGGACGCGCCCTGTTGAATCTGTCCCTGCCGCGGTATCGACGGATCCGGGCAAGAACAAAGTTCGTAAGGTCGTCCGTGTTGACGCCCACATGCTCAATGTACATTCCTTCCGCGAGCGGACCAACTTGACTGACAAGATATTTACACACATTGTCCCGGGGTAGTTGCAGGGTCGGCGATCTATGCAATAATCCGACATCGGCGCCAGAGTTGGGCGCCGGATAGGAGGTCAACTGGATCACGGCCACATGAACGCACCACACGAGCGTCCACTCGTGCGTGCGCCCACCACCCGAATTCAGGATCGGACGCAAGTACTATGAATAGATGCCTAGTCTAACTTGCGGCCCTCTTCAGAGTCAAGACGCTTTTCTAGCCTCTGTCAGCCGGAAGAGTCCGCGCCCCGCGCGGTAGGCACATTAGAGCGGTGATCTTCAGTGTCCCACAACAATTCTAAGAAGCCCGACGGCAGGCCGAATCAGCCAGCAGACCCGCCCTTCGACCCCCCGGGTCCGCCGGATCCCAAGCCGCCGCATCCCCGCCCGCACCCTCACAAGCCGCGGCCGCATGCAGGTATTCGTGTCTGACATCCGCGCCATGGGCGTGCCCGCCCTCATCGACGCCAATCGGATCGACGTTGAGCTGGGCGCGATGCAGGTGCGTTTCCGGAACGTGGAGTTCGGGAAACGCTCTGCCCCCCTTGACCACCATCGATTCGAGTTGACACTGCAGCCGTTTAGGCCCGGGGCAGACGTCGAGCGCGTAGCAGCCAGTCTGAAGATGGGGCTGGAGGTCGTAATCCATCCCGACGGCAGCATCGACCCTAGTGAGCAAGGCCCCCCTGGAATGCCGGTGAAACGGTCGCGAGATCTATTCCGCGCCTATCGCGTTCACGTCACACCGCGCAGCTACCCCGCCCTGCCTCTCGTGCACGTTGTGGACCCCATCGTTGATGACAGGCAGTTCGACGTCGTACACCTTCTGAGCGGGACGCCGTTCTATCATCCGGACTACGCTCACAACTCTCGCCTTCCCCGGGCAGCGCTCTGCTACGTGGCCCCCAACCACATCGACTGGCGTCATAGCCAACATACGATTGCATCGCTAATGCCCGACGTCGTGACTTGGCTCGCCTCCTTTGCGCTCGAGAAGTATGGCGGTGTCCCGTGGGTGGTGCAAGGTGCACCGCACGATCCCGCTGTCCTGGCCGATACGGTTCATCCAGAGGATTCTTGCCCCTGCTACAGCGGGAAGCCGTTTAAGGACTGTCATCAGACCGCTTGGCGGCGAGTACGCTTTGAGCGTGCGGTCAGGCGTCAGGGTGTCCTAGCGTCACAGCAACGGACCGCCTTCGACTTCCCCAATGCGAGTCGGTAGCTGTCGCACTGGAAACGGCTGTACAATACTGTTGGTGGTCAGCAGGCCGTAGATCCAGTCTACGGGTACGGGTAACGCAGGTAACGCTGTCGTGGACGTGATTCTTAGGGATCGTTGGCTCAGCCACTGACTCTTAATCAGCGGGTTGTAGGTTCGAGTCCTACACGACCCACCACCGTCATGGGCGCAACCCCCGGCCATCCAGGTCGGGGTTCTGCATGTCTAGGGGGAGTTATGTTTGCTCAGGGCAGATCCGTACGCTTAGCGAGGTCGTCCTGGGCGGTCGCTTCATTGCGCAGGGAGCGATCCTCTTTCCGTGGCTTCGTCGGCATCGACGTTCGCCGACGAACGCGTCCGCGCATACCTAAGCCGACGCGCGAGTCCCAGGGTCCACCAAAGGAATCGCGCGCGAGCTGCCACACGAACCCTGTCGCGGACGGGAGTGCGACCTTTGCCTGGCCACCTAGCGGCCGCCGACGCTACACTCATGACATGGATCACTTCACGAATCCTCGCGTCACACGTTGGACCCTGGTCACGTCGGTCGTGATCGTGGCGGCCTTGACGCTTAGCGCCTGCACAACCAGCGTCACCTTCTCACCCCTAGGCACAGGCGAAGCGAGAGTTGTGGTCGAGACGTCCGGCGGCCTTCTCGTCATCCACGTGCCGGCGTCGCGCCCCGAGTCGGGCATCGAGGTCCAACGAGAGGACGGCCGCACCTTCCGCATTCCTCCGGGACACTACCCACCTCCAGGGGAGTGCCGTATCTGGATCCCGGACGTCGCACCGGGCCAACAAGGGCCACCAGGAGCCTGCGAGGATCTGGAACGTCAGGTGCCGAGTGGCGCCTACCTGGTGTACGGCTAGCAATCGCGAACGACCCGCGGCGAACTCACGCGTCCCAGGTCTGCGGTACTTTCGCTGCTCCGTTTTTCTCTTGAAACCTAGGCGGCCATGTCGCCCCAAAGCTTCCTCGACTGCTGGGATCGTTTCCAGTGTGGCGTCCTCCGCCGGTTCGAGGTGGCTCATGTCGAAACCGCTTCCGCCCGCGTGACCGACCTTGCCCGGTCAACGTGTCTGGTTTTCGGGGGAACGTGCTATTCGTCAGTCAGGGCTCGAGGAACCCTCGTCAATTACACCTCGTCCTCTGCCGGAGGCTCGATGATCTCGAACGAGGTGGCTGCAACAAGCTGCCTCAATGTGTGGCAGGCGAGCCGGGAGCCTCTTGGGAGCCAAGGGCGAGGAGCGTGACGGAATTCGTCTCTTCATCGGCAATGACGCGGCGATACGAGCCAGGCACGCGCCGCGTCCGTGGATCAATTCGCCGGCCTGGCCGTTTCGTTCCTCGCCAGGCCGACGGAGAGCAGGGAAACGACCAGACTGTTCAGCGATACGCCTTCCTGTTTGGCGGTCTTCGCCAGACGTGCGTGGAGCGACCTGGGAAGACGAGCGACGAACTTGCCGCTCGGAAGGGCCTCGACCTCGGGCGGCGCGAGCGGCTCAGGGACCGGCCAGCCCTCGTCCTGGTGCACCTCGATGGCCCCTTCGATTACGACTTCAAGATCGGCCAGCGCCTCCTCGGGAGTCTCTCCGAATGCGGAGAGGTGCGGAAACTCGCTGCACAGAGCGACGTACTCCTGTTCATCGGTATCGAAGTAGACGTGCCTGCTGTAGCGGTGCAGTTGCGTGCGTCCCATGATCCTCACCGTTCCTCCAGGAGCCCCAGTTCGTCATAGATCTTGAGCATCTGCTCCACCTGGCGCTTCTTCGCCTTGCTCGCCTCTCGTTTGTCGGGCTGTAGGTTCACTGTTTGCTCGAGGCCGGCCCGCTTGTAGATGCGGTGCGAGCCCGACGTACGCGCGTACTCGAAGCCGAGGCACTCGGCAAGCGCGAGGGCCTCCTCGAAGCGAAGGTTGGCGGCAGATCGCCGCGCCTTCTCGATAAGCTTCTGGCACTTTGCCAACGATGCCTCCGGGCAATACGGATGGATAGTATCATAGGCAGTACCACTGGAACGTGCGTAGGCGACTGTGAACTTGCGGCCCGTGCCACGACGAGTCTCCTGAAGGCCTCACAGATGTGGTCGGGGACGGCGGCAGGGCCTTGGGCATTTAGATATCTTCAAGTTCGGAACCCAAGCCAAGCGATCAGGTGTCCTGGACACGGTGGTCAACAGTCAGTCATGGCGCATGCATAGCGATTGACGCTATATAGCGCGCCGCGCTAGGCTTTTCTGTGTGATTCAGTCCTTCGTGGGCAGCGACGCGAAAGCGGTATCGCCTGAAAAAGCGAGTGCATAGATGACCGCTAGCGAACGCAAGGAAACATACCCGCCCGTCCACCCCGGCGAGATCCTACTGAGAGACTTCATGGAACCCTACGGTCTCTCGGCCTACGCGTTGGCGGCCGAGCTCGGCGTGGATCACATGCGCATCTACCGGATCACGCGTGGCGAGCAGACCGTCACGACCGATACCGCCCTGCGTCTGAGCCGGTTCTTTGGTACGACTGCACGATTCTGGCTCAACCTGCAGGATCACTACGATCTGGAAGTGGCCGCGCAGGACGAGGGCGTGCAGCAGAGCCTCGAAAAGATCCGGCAGATCCGTAACGGTTATCCCGTCCCAAGGTGAAGCGAAGTTCGTTAGCGTGTATCGACGAGCCGTGGCGCGAGTCGCCGTTTGCGGCATGCACCGGGAAGAGTAGGCCACCATGAAGTATCGACGCTTAGGCTCGACCGGTTTGCCCGTCTCCGTGGTCGGGATCGGTACATGGCAGTTCGGGGGCGAGTGGGGCCGCGACTACGATGTCGCCGAGGTGCGTGACATCCTGGACCGGGCTCGAGAGTTGGGCATCAACCTGCTCGACACGGCGGAGTGCTACGGCGATCACCTCTCCGAACGGTTGATCGGCGAGGCGATCGAGGGCCGCCGCGACGAGTGGTTCATCGCCACCAAGTTCGGGCATCGCTACACCGGTGCATTTCAGCGGGATCAACTTTGGTCGGCCGATGAGGTCCTCCGGCAGTTGGACGCCTCGCTGGAGGCGCTAAGGACCGATCACGTGGACCTGTACCAGTTCCACTCCGGCAAAAGGGAGGCGTTCGACGGTCCGGAGCTGTGGCCAGCGCTCGCCGAACAGGTCGAGGCGGGCCGAATCCGCCACCTGGGGATCTCGATCGGCAAGAACGACGACGTGTACCAAACGAGCCGCGCGCGCGACGTAGGGGCCGAGGCGATCCAGCTTGTCTACAACCGGCTGGACCGCACGCCCGAGCAGCACGTACTCCCCGCATGCCAGGACCACGATCTTGGGGTGCTTGCCCGCGTGCCGCTGGCCAGCGGATACCTCAGCGGCAAGTACCGACCCGACGCGACCTTCGATGACTCGCGCGACGTGCGCTCCCGGCACGATCGGGCGGTGGTGCGCCGCAAGCTCGAGCAAGCCGCGCGAATCCGCAACGAGGAGGTACCCGAGGGGGTTGAAATGGCGACGTGGGCGCTGGCGTGGTGTCTGCAGCATCCGGCCGTCACCTGCGTGATCCCTGGCTGCAAGAGCGTCGAACAGGTCGAAGCCAACGCGAAGGCGGCCGAGCTAGACATGGTGCGACATGACCATCCGCAGGCGGTGGCACTGCCTTAGTAAGGGTCGCACCGTTCCTCGGCCGCTCCGAGCATGCTTGTCAGGGCGCCAAGGTCGGGCCTCGTCTAGGGTCGCGCGATGGTGCGAAAGCCGTCGGGAACCGCCCTCGTCCATGCTATGACCTTTCTAACCGCTGCATTCGCACGACTGCGAGTCGACCTTTTCAACCACGTCAACTGGCACTGACGGAAAGGATGCAGGAATGGGCGTAGACCGACCCGGCGAGGCAAGCAAGTCGTTCGAGGCTCTGTTCGGCGCAGGGGATCTCGATGGACTGATGGATCTCTACGAGCAGGATGCCGTGTTCACCAATAGGAGCGGTGCGCACGTCGGGCCGGTAGCGATTCGTAACGTGCTTCAGGGATATCTCGACAGTGGAGCCTCGATCACCATGAACGATTCCGTGGCGTTCGAGGCCGGAGCAATTGCGCTCGTGCACTGGTCTTGGACGATGAACTTCCCCGATGGTCGCGTCGCACAAGGCGCCACCGCCGAGGTGCTTCGAAAACAGGACGATGGCTCCTGGAAGTTCGTGATCGACAACCCGGACGGTCCTGCCCTAATCGATCACGCCTGAGGCCGCCCCGCCAAACACACGCGCCTGTGTCAGGCAGTCGGCGCTGGCAAGCCATCATCCGGGTGCCCACTCTGCTACCGATTCGGCAGGCCGTGACACGGCGCTTCGTGTCGAGCATGGGTCATTCGATCTGTACTAGGTGATATTGCGTGCCCGCCGTTCTAGACAAGTTTCACGCACCATCCCATGCAACAAATCTGCTAGAATACCAGCGAGGGGAGGTCCTCCATGAGCGTGGCAACGAACGTCGAAACCCGAATCAAGCGGTTGCCCAAGGGCCGGGCCTTGCCCTTGCGGTCCTTCCTCGGCTGCGGTTCGGAGGTCGCCGTCCGTACTGCCCTTTCCCGCCTCGTCAAGAGCGGTCAGCTCGTGAACCTCGCCCGCGGCGTCTACGCCAGACCCAAACCCAACCGCTACTTCGGTACGAGCTTCCCAGGACCGGAGGAGGTCGCCCGCGTTATCGCCCAAGCCACCGGCGAACGCCTTGCCCCACACGGCGCCGAGATCGCCCGCCGCCTCGGCCTCAGCACCCAAGTACCCATGCAGGCCGCCTTCTACACCAGCGGACGCACCCGACGCCTCAAGGTCGGCAACGGCAGCGTGTACTTCGAACACGCTCCCGCACGACTAATCATGCAGTCCGACAGCCCAGCAGGCCGAGCACTCCTCGCCCTGCATCACCTCGGACGCGAGCAGGCCACGCCCGAAGTGCTCAGCGACCTGACCCACCGCGTCCCAGTCCAGGAACTGCTTCACGCCAAGCACGCACCCACCTGGCTGCGCGAGCGACTCGTCGCACTCGAATCCGGCCACCATGCCCCCTAGCTACTTCGAGCTCACGGCCGACCAACAGACCGAACTCCTCCAGGGCGCCACGTACCGCACACCTTGGAGCATCAAGATGCTCGAGAAGGACCTGTGGGTAGTTTGGACGCTGGACTCGCTCTTCCAGCAGCCCGACGCGCCCAAATACGCCTTCAAGGGCGGAACCAGCCTCAGCAAGGTCTACCGCGCCATCCACCGATTCAGCGAGGACATCGACATTACCCTCGATCCCAACCACCCGAGCTTCCTCGAGGGCGTCAACCCCGTCGAAGAGGAGGTCACGAAGACCCAGCTCAAGAAGCGAGGCGACCAGGCCCGCGCCAAACTGCCCGAATTCCTCGCGACCACGCTCGCGCCTTACTCAGCACGAAAAGCCCAGACGCTGCCCCGCCATACCCGCCTCACGGTCGAGATCGAGAACGCCGAACAAGGCCGAGTCCGCGTTCACTACCCGAGCGTCCTCGAACCGTCAGCCAAGCCGCCGTACATCGCCGAGAGCGTGCTGCTCGAGCTCGGCGCCCGTGCCGGCACCGAACCAAGCACCGTCAAGCGCGTCGGCACGTACCTGGGCGACCTCCCTCAGCTCGCCGGGCAGGTCGCGTTCCCCACCGCGACGGTCCGGGCAATGACCCTCGAGCGCACCTTCTGGGAGAAGGCCACCCTGATCCACTTCGAGAACACCCGAAACGACGAAGCGCCCCTCGCCGAACGCTACGCACGACACTGGTACGACCTCCACGCCCTCACTTCCGACCCAGCCCTGCTCCAGAGCGCCCTTGCCAACCCCGAGTCCCTCCAGCTCGTCCTTCGCATTAAGCACGCGCACTATGGCGGCAAGGGCGTTCGGTACGACGACTGCGGCGTGGGCCGCCTTCGGCTCGCGGCCTCGGGCGCGCTGCGAAACCAACTCGCCCTTGATTACGACAAGATGATCACTGCGAACATGTTCGTTGAAACGCCACCCCCCTTCGACGCCATCGCCGACCGCCTCGCGGCGCTCGAGACGCAGCTCAACGCCCACTTTGCGAGCCACCCCGTGTCGATCTAGGTCGAGAATGCAGGCGTTGCCCACGGTCGCACAGGGAACGTGTGCGACGTGAAAGCGTCTCCCCAGGTTGATCTGAGGGAGGCGCGTTCTTCGCCATTGGTACATCGTTCCCCAACCTTCGAAGCATTTTTTGATAGCGGATTTGGGGCTCCCGCATCCCTACCTGGTACGCGCCGCGCCGTCCCCGCCGCGCCGAATCCCCTACCCGGCCGGCGGGGCGAAGCGCGGCTCCCTGCGCCACGCCCGTCCAAGCAGCCAGGCGGCCGGACCGAGCAGCATCGCCGCCGCAACGAACGCGGCCGGCATCCCCAGCGCCACCGCGACGAGGCCGAGAAGCGGGCCACCGGCAACCTGGCCGAGCGCGTCCGCCACGCCCGCGGCGGAGAAAGCGGTCGCGCGGGTCGCGGGCTCGAGCTCCCGGTTCAACCACGCCCGGTACAGGGGAGCGTGCAGACGACCCGTCACACGGGCCAGCAGGTACATCGCGACCGCAAGGTCCAGCCGCCCCGCAAGGCCGAACGCCGCGACGGCGCCGCTCTGCACCAGCGTCAACGCAAGGAGCAACGCCACCAGCGGACGGCGCGCCCGGCCGTGGGGATCGGCGCGCTCCAAGCCCCGCCGCGCGACATCTGCCGCCGCCACGCCAAGCACCGCGGTGACGATCGCCACCAGAGCGAACCACGTCGGCGCGCCGATCCCGGCTGGCAGACCCGGACCCGCGATCATTCGCGCCTCCCACAAACGGTCGAACGTCTCGGACGACGCCCCAGTGAACAGGGCGACACCGAGGATGGTCCACACGAGCGGTCGGGAGCGGGCAAGCTCGACGCCGCGCCGCAGGGTTCCCACCATGGAGCGGAGAGGATCGCGGTTCCGCTGGCCAGCAGGCTCGAATCCGGTCTCCTGCATGGTCAGTGCCAGGAAGCCCGCCAGCGCCAGGAACCCGACGCCGCCGGCGACGAGGGGCAGACCGAGCGAGACGCGTCCGAACAGTGCCGCAGCGGGAATCCCGGCGAGCGCGGCGACCTGCTGCACCTGGGCCGCGCGGAGGAAAGCCCGGCTGGCGGCCCGCTCGCCGATCTCGTCTGAGAGCCACGCCTCCACCGCTCCGGACTCGAACGCAGCACCGAGACCCCAAACCACCTGGGCCAGCAAGACCACGGCGAGCGTGGGCACGAGCCCCTCGAGTACGAAGCCGATCCCGATAAGCACCGTTCCCACCAACAGCGACAGGCGCCGCGACACCGTGTCGGCCAGCACGCCCGTCGGCAGTTCGGCCAGCAGCACAGTCCCCTCGAGAACGGTGCCGACCAGCACCAACTGGAGAGGCGACAGCCCGACCACCTGGAACCGGTATACCGACGACAGCGTGGCCATCACCGCGAAGGCGAACGCCGCGACGCCTGCGTGCACCAGGTAGACCTGCAGCGCGGGCAGGGCGAACGGCGGCCGTCGTCCTGGAAGCACTGATCGATCCCTGCCCCTTTCCCGTCACAGTGCGGCGCAGCCCTGAGCAACGAAACTTCACGTAGTCAGGGCGACGGCTTGAGGATTCCGTTCAACGTCTCTCTCGATCTCGGCCGTAGCCGAGGACCCGTCCGACGAGTGCGAAGGCACGCATGAGGAGGTGCGGTGGGCGTACCGAGCAAATCTCGTCCTCGTAGCTGGTCATCAGTACCGCTATGGAAAGGATGGCCGGTTGGTGGGTGTTGTAAACCCTAGTAAGTGCGTCGCTGGCATTACGAAAGGTGTGCGGAGTGCCTGGATCGACAGCTCGTCGGTCTCCTTGGCCTAGCGTCCTCCAGGTTCCGTTTATGTTGACGTCGAGGGATCCTTCAAGTATCTCGTAGGTCTCTGTCGCGGGTGGATGGAGGTGGAGGGGCGTGCCTCCAGTGTGCGGCGCCAACTCCCATTCCATGTCGAAGGTCTGCGCGCCCGATTCAGATGGCGTCCTTCTGATGATGAACTTGGTACCCAGAGGTCCCAGATCAAGAACACCGCCGGGCTTGAGCATGGATCAGAGTAGCGTAAGCCGCTTGCCCTGTGCAGAGTCCATTTCGCGCCCGAACCTCTTCAGGTCGGGCCGAGCGTAGGTTCGAGGCTTGCTAACGCGTGCGGAACGCCGGCCCAATGCCGTACAGGGACTTGCTCATGCCGGTCGCGCTAGTGACGCTCTACAATCATCGCGCACCGGCGGACCGACCCGGCGAGCGGTGGCGAGGCTCTGCGAACCGGCGCCCCCGCGGCACCCGTCCGATCGATAGCGCGAAGTGGCACGCCCGCGCCCTCGCGCGTACGGTCAGAGGGTGAATACCTGCTCCACCCCGTCCACGACCCTACCGGCGTTGACACCCACCTAAGGGAACCGTCCGAAGGCCGGGACCCAGATCTCGGTGATCCGCAGGCGCCACATTCTCGACGGCCCGATGGAGATCCCCTCCAGCGTCACGACCGACCCGACCCGGAAGTCCACCTCGACGCCGGCCGCCGCTGCCTTCTCCCGGGCCCACTCGATCGCGGTCGGGGCAATGTCCACCCCCACCACCCGATAGCCGCGCTCGGCTAGCACGACACTGTAGTCTCCGGCGCCGCACCCCAGGTCGATGACGCGCCCGTCGGCGGGGATGGCCTCTGATGTGAGTGTCCGAACCAGTTTGACTCGCTTCTCGCGCGCGTCGGCTTCGTCACTCCAGCCCTCAAAGCTCGGGTCGCCTTTCCTTCGACCGTAGAGTTCTTCATGACTCTCGTAGTCGGTTCGGAGCAATCGAACCCCCCCCTCCGTAGACTGCGAGCTACGACGGCTTGACCGCGATGGTCAGCAAATCGTCGCTCGACAGTCCTGTCATGCTTGTGCGGACCTCGCGATGCAACACGTCAAATCCGGCCGAGCGAATCTCCTCCTCCAGCTCGGCAGCCCTGCCGAGGTAGCGAAAGGCGACGCCGTCCACCATCAGCATCCTCGTGCGAAGGTCCCACTCGCCGACCTCGGGCACGGCAACGGCTTCGCCGCAGATCGCCTCGCTGATGAGCACGCCACCCGGTCGCAGGACCCGACGCGCGTTGCGCAAGAAGCTTCGCCGGTCCTCCCCGATGATGCAGTGCAGGCAGTGCCAATCTAGGGCGAGGTCACAGGAGGCGTCCTCGACGCCCGCAAGCGTCAGAACCGAGCCGACGCGAAACTCGACCTCGACGCCCGCCGCGTCGGCGTTCTCGGACGCCCACTCGATCGCGGTGGGAGAAAGATCCACCCCCATGACCTGATAGCCGCGACGCGCCATGAAGATGCTGCCGTCTCCCGCGCCGCACCCCAGGTCGATCGCCCGACCCTGCTGTGGCACCACGTTCACGTCGAACGTCGCGCTCAACTGTTCACGCTGGGCCGCCAGCACCTCGGGCCGATGCCAGCCTGCATGACCCGACGACCGACGGAGCCGGTACTGAAGTTCGTGCGAGGCGTAATCGGTTCGAACCACGAGCGTCCCCCTCGCAGCAGTGCATGTCGGCACACGACGCGGTGACGGCCTGTCGGTGCCAGCGCGATCGACGAACCCCTCGGTTCAGTCTAAGGACTCGCCGCGCGAGGTGTGAAGGCCCGCCCTAGAGTGCCGCAGCGCCCGAACCGTCGTCGGCCGGACGACCGATCAGCGCAGCGGCCACGGGTCCTCCGAGGCGTCGTTCCACGGCACCACCTGCAACACCCCCCACATGCCCGCCTCTCGGTACGGCTCGCGGTGGTCGCCGTAGAGATACGCGCCTGCGGGGCCTGCCCCGTTGTCGACGTGGGCCGAGAAGCTTTGCATCGGCCCGATCGCACGCGACGACAGCCAGGTGGTGCCCGGCATGCCGGGCACCAGGGGCCAGCGGTGCCCCTCGAGGCTGAACACGTGCCCCTGTTCCCCATGCGGCGTAGCGACGTGAACTCGAAAGCGATCCCCTTCACGAACCCGCAGGGTGGGCGTACCCGGCTGCTGGGCGATGGCGGTTGCGAGCGGCGTGACAGGGGCGTCGCCTGCGGCGCTTGGTCGGACCAGCGGGGCGCGACGGTAGTTGATGCCGACCGGGCCCGCCACGTGCTGGCTGTACGGCATGATCGCCGTCCCGATCACCGGATCGGCGTCGTGCAGCATTAGCGTGAAATCGCGGTAACTCGGGGCGTTCGGGGGGTGCACGTCCACTCGCCAGCCGGCGCTTGGGGAAAGCACGGCACCGGTGGTGGGGTCGACGTACCTGGCCCCCGCCGGACCGACGACGACCGCCGCGTACGCTCCACGGGCGGACGCGCGCAGCAGGTCGCCGCCGTCCAGCACGATGGCGACGCCCTCGCCGACGTCGGGTGAGGCGTACGCGGTGTAGGTCGCCGACGCACCTGGCGCGGCGAACCGTCCCGGACTTCGTCCGACGGCCAGACCCGAGCCGCCGGCCGGGTCGGTCACCAGCCCGCCGCTGTGCCACGACACGGCCTCCCGCTCGGTGCGGTTGGTGAGCTGGACCACGAGGCAGTCGCCAACGCCGATGTGCAGGACGAGGGGTTCGGGCGGGTCGCTTCCGGACAGCAACCTGTCGGCTTCCGCCGCGAGCGCGAAGATCGTGCCCACGCCGTCCCCCAGGAAGGGGAGCGGCAGGTCGATCGCGGCCACCTCGTAGCGCCGGACCGGCGCGTCGGCGGGGCAGACGCCGCGATCCGCCTCCGGTGGCGTGACGCCGGGTAGGGACTGCAACGCTGCGTCGCCCGCCTCAGTGACCCGAATCAGGCCCCAACTTCCCTCCTCGAGCTTGAAGATCCGTCCGTTGCGCAGCAGGTAGTCGCCCGGCAGGGCATGCGGACCGCCGGCCGATGGGACGTACAGGTCGCTCCGCTCGGAGATGCCGATGGCGGTGGACACCGACCAAGTCGAGCGTTCTGCGAACGGCTCGAAGGGGAACGGGTGGCCGTCCAACACCAGCGTGTGGAGATCGTTGGTGGCCGCCACCAGCCCGCGAATCACCAGGGGATCGCCTGCGTGCGCCTCGAAGATCGGGGTTTCCGGGTCGCCGTGCACCGCGCTCGAGAACAGGGTGGATCGGTCGTCCGCTCGGGGCGCGAGCGGCTCGACGCGGAGGTTGAGGGATCCGCCGCCCGAGTCGCCGACCTGGGTCAGGCGGTTGTCGTCCTGCAAGAACAGCACCAGCTCGCGGAAACTACCGACGATGTCACGCGACAGGCGGGCGGGGGTGCGGACGTCGACCACCGGGCCGCTGCGCAGCGCCTCGCCGGTGTGGGGGTCGGTGTAGATCGAGCCGGGCGGCTCGGAGATCAGCGCCCCGAACAGGCCGTGGCTCCACGAGGAGAGCGCGGCCACATGGTCGTGGAAGTACGCCGTGCCGAACTGCACGTCGGGGTACCAGCGGTACCGGACGAACTCGGTGCTGACGATCTCCCCCACCGCGTGAGGGTGCGAAAGCGCGCGGTCGAACGTCAGCGTTCCATCCTCGATCGCAGCGATCCGGCGGACCTCGAAGGTGTCGGTCTGGTCCATCCCGATCCCGACAAGTGCGCCGGTTCGGAACCGCTCGCTGCCGGTCAACGTCAGCGTCGCGGCCCCAAGCTCGGACGCCGCGACCACCGCTTCCCCCTCGATCGTGAACGGTCGCACCGACTGCTCGTAGTTGAACCCGAAGGTCACGCCGTCGCTGCCCTGCACGTCGAACTGCACGAAGTGGATGTGGATATTCGCCTTGCTGAGCAGCGCGTTCTCGCGCGTGTCCTCCAGCTCGCTCTTGAACAGCACGTCGACGCAGTCCTCGCCGGCGTTGGCGCGGATCGCCAACGGCGTTCGCCGCTCCCCGTCATGCCGCACCTCGTCCTCCTCCTCCTTGAGGACGTAGAGTTGGCCGCTCGGATCGGTGATGCGCTGCCGGGCGTTGAGGTCGATCGGGAGCGTGATCGCGTGGATCACGAACGATTGCAGCTGCGTGCCGTCGGGGCACAGGCTCCCGTCGCCGCTCGCGCCGGGCGGGGACGGTCCGTGCCCGCCAGCGTCGGTCGGCGACGGGGGCTCGAGGAACGGTGCGGGCCCGTGCCCGGGGGCGAACGGGGGCCTCTGCCCGAGATGGGGCGACAGCAGCGGATAGGCCAGCCGCCCGCTCCGGGGATCGAACAGCAACGAGCGGCGCTCCCCCGGGTGCGCCGGCCGGTATCCGGGCCACGCCTCGCTCGGCTCCGGCTCGCCGAGGTAGACGGTCCCGTCCCGCACCCAGTCGAACACCGAAGCGTCGTACTCGCCCGGCTGGCCGGCGGGTGGCAGCTGCCTCTCGACCCACGCCGCCAACGTCGCCTCGTCGATCGTGAACCGCTCGTCCCCCACGCTCGGGGCGGTGCCGATCAGCTCGCTTGACGGCACGGCGGGGGCGACGCCACCCAAGCGGCCCGGAAGCTCGCGAAGGGCCGGCAACGGGTCGGTCGACGCTGCCCCGTCCTGCAGGGTGTTGTAGACCCGCCAGACCATCCACATGCCGGCAAAGTAGTGGTGCGCGACGTGGCAGTGGATCATGTAGTCCCCAGCGCCAAGCTGGCAGCCGCCGCTGCCGCACTCGTTCTCGACGTCGAAGGTTTCCGACGGTCCGAGCGCCTGTGCGTCGACTCGTTCGGTCGCGTCGGGAAGGAGCGGTGGGTGCTTGTCGCCGCCGCTGTCGAAGGCGGTGGGCTCCGCCCCAGACTGGCGGCGCCAGCGGGTGCTGCCCCCGTGCACGTGGTGGACGTGAAACACCTCGGAGCCGCCGTGTATCAGGCGTTGCTTTACCGGGTCGCCCAGATAGCTGCGCGCGATCGGCGTGGCCGGATCGCCGAAGGTGTACGAGCTGTAGGCGAGCGACTCGTCGAAGCTGCCGATGGTGTCGATCTGCAGCTGCAGCCGATTCATGAACGGTTCGCTGCGGTAGTTGATCGCCCGGTCGCCCGGTCGGTAGGCGCCGGTGAGCGGGTCGATCTGCACCACCAGGCGCCCCTGGGCATTGCGGTGCCGATACCGCTCGTTGCCGATCTCGTGATAGAAGAGCGCGAACTCGCGAAAGGCGGATCCGGCTGGATCCTCGATGATCGCGTCCCAGCCGCTTTCCATCGGCTCGCCCGTGCGAGGGTCGAGGTAGCGCGACCCCGCCGGCTCGATGATCACCGCGCCGAACAGTCCGTGGGCGGTCTGCGAGCGGGTGGCCCCGTGGCTGTGAAGGTAGTGCGTGCCCTCCGGCTGGTCCTCCGGCACCCACCAGGCGTAGCGGACCGTGTCTCCGGGCGCGGCGGTCGCGCCCGGCTCCGATGCCAGGGCGGGGCGTCCGCTGTCCGGGAGGTACAGGCCGGATCCGTGCAGGTGGAAGCTTGCCGGTTCGTCGGTCAGCTGGTTGATCAGCGTGACCACCAGGCATTCGCCCTGGTTCACGCGCAGGACCAACGGCTGGATCGCGTCCCCCTGGAGCCCGACGCTGACGGCCGGCTCGGTTTCGTTGTTCGACCGTGCGGTGCGGTTGCGGAGCTCCTCGTCCCGTACCCGCTCCACCTCGCTGCGCAGGACGTACATTCGCCCCTCGGGGTCGTGGTCGAGGTAGCGGTTGAGGGTGATCTCCACTTCGATCGCGAGCACCTCGTAGGCGCGAACCGGTGCGGACTCGGGGCAGGTGGCGCTGGGGCGCACCGACTCCTCGGTGTCCGCGCTCACGAGCGTCAAGCCTTCGGCCGACGCATGTCCCGTGGGCGGCCCGGCGATGGCCGGTCCTGGGTCGTGGCCCCGCGCGACCGTCGCGAACAGCAGAAGCACCGGGACGAGCCACCGCGCCCGCGGCAACACGCGGCCGGGCGTACGGCGACGTTGCTGCGGCCGGACGTGCGCCGCGCAACCGCCGAACGGCGGTTCGTAGCGAGAGTCGGTCATCGCGTTCCTTGCGGACGGTACGCCGCGGACGGAACCTGTCCGCCCGCGACGCGCCGGCTGCCTGACGATCGTGCGCCTACTGCCGCGCGACGACCGTGATCGAACCCCTCATCCCCATCGCATCGTGGAAAATGCAGCTGTACTCGTACGTGCCGGGCCGGTCGAAGGTGAGCGACCACGACGACATGCCGGTCGGCGCGACACGACCGATGACGCCCGAGTTGAAGTACTGGGCGTAGTCGAAGGTTCCGCTCGGCTTTACGGGGAAGAACACCTCAGGGTTGATGAACAGCATCGGCGGACCCTGGTCCTGCTCGACCGGGATGAACTCCATCGGCAGGGGCGGGACTGGGTCGAAGGTCACCGTGTGGAACTCAGGAGAGGTCCACACCACGGTGTCGCCCGCTTCGACGGTGAGGTGCTGGGGAAAGAAGTCGAAGGCGGTCGCGCGCGCGTCGCCGCTGACCGCGTCGACGGCACCGGCCTTGACGTACCAAACGGTCGTGCCGAACGGTCCAGGCTCGGAGTACACCGGCTGCGCCTGCTCACGGACACGGTCCACCAGGTCCAGCAACGGCTGCATTTCCGCCTCGGCGCGAGCGTCGACATCCTCGTGCGAGTCGGCCTCCTCCATCGCCTCTTCCACGATCACCGTTCCGGTCATCCACGGGTGAAGGATGCAGTGGTACCTGTAGGTGCCGGGCTCGGTGAAGGTGACTTGGAACGTGTCGTTCGGTGGGGCATCGGGACCCATCGGCTGGTGCGACAGGATGCCCGAGTTCACGTAGCGGTCGCCCGCGTACGCCTCGACGTCGCTCCCAGGCATGCGCGTCGGGAAGAAGGCCGCCGGATTGACGACCATGCCTTCCTGACCGCCGGGTGCAGGCACGACGAGCGGTGGGAGCTCGTGCACGCTGGTCGGCCCGCGGTCTTCGAAGAAGGTCACCGTGTGTACCTCGTCGCTGTTGATCCGCCAGGTGACGGTAGTGCCGACCGTAACGCGGATAACCTCCGGCATGAAGGCGCTGACGACGGTGGTGTCCTGACCGGCCCCGGCGAGGACGGTGAAATGGTCCTCTCCGTGAGAAAGTGCGATCGAGGACGTCAGTCCAAGGGCAAGAGTGAGGGTGACGGCGCGGCGAACGAGTGACATGGGGTCCCCCTTGCGTGCCCGGCGATCATGGCCGGGCGAAGAGTTTCAGCGTAGTGCAGGGGTTCGCCACCAAGATGTGACCGTCGGCCGGGACATTTGTCCCGAATTTAGTAGACTACTTGGCTGCTCCACGACACCGCGCCGGACCCCGCCTCGCGAAGCGTCCTCGTATCCCACCGGATCGGTCGCCCCTTCGGTGATCAGCAGCAGCAAGAAGCTCCTCACGATCACGCCCAACCCTCACCCATCAAAAATAGCCGACCTCGCCCTCAAGATCGCCCAAACCACTTGACTTCACCTTAGAGATGGGATGAAGAGGCCGTCCTCCCCCCTTCGCAGTCACCCCAAGTGTGGGGGCTGCCATACCCTCGAGGGTGACGGGTCGAGGTGGCCCGCACCGAATACGTGGACCTGTACCAGTGCCACTCCGGCAGTCGCGAGGTCTTCGACGATCCCGAGCTGTGGGAGGCGTTGGCGGAACAGGTGAAGCTGGGCCGGATCCGCCACCTGGGAGTCTCGATCGGCAAGAACGACGACCTCCACCAGACGAGCCGCGCGCGCCAGGTGGGCGCCGAGACGATCCAAGTGGTCTACAACCGGCTGGACCGCACGCACGAGCAGGACGTCTTCCCCGCCTGCCAGAGCGACGACCTCGGAGTGTTGGCGCGCGTACCCCTCGCCAGCGGCTACCTGAGCGGCAAGTACCGACCCGACGCAACCTTCGACGACGAGAACGACGTCCGTTCCCGACACGATCCGGCGGGCGTACGACGCAAGCTCGAGGAGGCCGAACGGATCCGCCATGACGAGGTTCCCGCGGGGGTGGAGATGGCGACGTGGGCGCTGGCGTGGTGCCTACAACACCCAGCCGTCAGCTGCGTCATCCAAGGCTGCAAGAGCGTCGAGCAGGTCGAGGCAAACGCCAAGGCGGCCGAGCTCGAACTGGTGCGCGACGACCATCCTCAAGCGGTGGCCGCGCCGGAGCCGGCTCTCTGAGCGCAGTCAGGCCGGCATATCGAAAGGGGTCCGGATGGCGTTCGACGAAGGGCTCGCCCAGCGCGTGCGCGAGTTGCTTACCGAAACGGAGGGGCTCGCCGAAAAGCGCATGTTCGGCGGGGTGGCCTGGCTGCTCGACGCCAACATGGCCGTAGGGGTCCTTGGCCCGGACTTGATCGTGCGCGTCGGGCCCGAGGTGTACGACGAGGCATTGAGCGAACGGGGCGCGCGCCCGTTCGACGTCACGGGCCGGCCGATGCGCGGCTGGGTCATGGTGGAGCCGGACGCGACGGACGCGGATGAGGCGCTTGCGGCTTGGATCGTGCGCGGCCTCGCATTCGCGCGTTCCTTGCCGCCGAGGTAGCGCGCCGCTGGAGCGCTCGCCGAGCACGGCCACCGCCTTCAAGGAATCGCACCGGCCTTCCCGACAACCCGCCGGACCACGCCCGTTTGGCCCGCGTGGTAGGCCTGGTGGAACATCACGAAACTCAGGTACGCCCGCAACGTGCGCTGTGCGCCGCGCCCGAAGAAGTCCTGGGAGCGCTTGAGGTCGTCGCTGGTGAGCGCCCCCAGGCCCTCGTCGAACCGGCGCGCACCCTGCGCCCAGGCGCTCAGCAGCTCGCCGATGTCCCACGCGTCTTCGGGGCCTTCCAAGGGGGCGGAGCCCCGCGCGTACCGTTCGAGCGCGCCGGGCGCGAGCACACGTTCCTGGCCCAGGTGGGGCAGGGCTTGCTCGTACCCGTGGACCAGGTGCCCCACGATCCAGTTCAGGCAGTTGCCGGCCGGACGGGGCGTGATCAGGCTCTCCGAATGCGAGATCCCTTCGAGGTTGGTCCGCAGGACCGCGTCGATGATTCCGGCCTGCTGACGCAGGACCGCGATCTCGCTCGGGATGTTGGCATTGCTCGCGCTCATTCAGGGTCCTCCAACCGCCACCGGGCAGTTCGTCGCCAGCCACGACGGGCCGATCCCCTCCGCGTACACGACGCCCGGCGTCAATCCCAGCACCTGGTGGAAGAGGACGAACTCGGCCATGTCTGCACCCCCTGCTCCTGCCCGAATCTGGCGTCGAACGCCGCGAACGTAGCACGAGGTGGCGGACGGCGCCGCATGAACCGGCAAAGCTGGCGCATGCGTGATCGCGGCCGCATGCGCAGCGTGGGACGGGTCATCGTCACCGGATCGATTGCTAGACACGCATCACCAACGACCGCAGGTGTTCGAACATCGAGCATCCCGAGCCCCATGACCTCGCACGCGAGTGGGCCACGCTCACGGGAAAACCGATGACCACAGCTGTGGCGGCCGTCGGTCCGGACCTGATCGTGCGTGGCCTCGCTCACGCACGCTCCTTGCCGCCAAAGTGATGCTCCCGATCCCCTCGAGGTCGCAGGTGAAGACCTCGTCCCGGCACGTCGTCCGGCGCACCGGCGCGCAAAGCGCCCGCTCGGCTTACCCAGCTTCTCCAGTGGTGAGCATGATCTCCTCGCTCAACAGGCCGGTCGCGCCGCTGGGTCGGACCGGATTGCGCTCGGCGATTTGCGGTTCGCCGTTCCCGTCGACGCAGCGAACGGTCAGCGTGTGCTCGCCCGATTCGAACGGCCAGTCGTAGCGCCAAATCGCCCAGCTGGTGTCCGACAGCGCCGGCCGCAGCTCCGCCTCGCGCCAATCGCCATCGTCGACACGTACCTCGACGCGATCGATGCCACGGGCGCCGGCGTGCGCGATCCCACCGAGCGGCACCAGCGTCTGCTGGTCCTCGTCGATCATCATGTCGGTGGCGACCGTGTCGATCACGGAGGTGGCGCGCATGCGGGCCTCCGCGTCCCAACCGCGCTGGACCCAGTAGCCTTCCTCCCAGCCGTCGATTGCCTCGATCGAGTCGATCCACTTCGGTTGCTTCATGCCGTAGCGGTCCGGGATGTAGATTCGAAGTGGGAACCCGTTACGCCGCGACAACGGAAGACCGTCCCAGGCGTACGCCAGCATCACGCGCTCGTCGGCCAGGATGGTGTCGAGCGCTACGATCTCGAAGAAGCCGTCCACCGAGACGATGCGCAGGTGGGTCGCCTCGTCGGAGAGTCCGAGCTCGGGCAACAGGTGCTGAAGCGACACCCCCGTCCAGCGCGTGGTGCCGATCAGGTCGCCACCCAACCGGTTCGAGATACACGACAGCGTCACGAACTGGTCGAGCGCCGGATACGCGCGGAGGTCGTCGAGCGTGAACGTGCTCGCTCGGGCCACGAGCCCGCCTACGTGGAGCCTCCACTCCTCGCCGTCGACGGTCGGGGGTGTGGTGTTGATGTCGATCCGGTAGTGCTCATGAACAGGGGTCAGCTCCGGTCGCGTGCCCGGCGCCGGTTGGGGCGCGGTCCCCGCGTTGGGCAGTGGGTTCCGGGCCGACCACGGCTCGGCCGGCTCCTCCGCCCCCGTCGACCCGCCGGGCACCGACCCCCGCAACAGGGCACCGACGCCTGCGCCAGCGACCGTGATGAGCGCCGTGGCGCCGCCCACGCCCACGAGAAAGCGGCGGCGGTCCAAGGGCTCGACCGCGGCGTCGGACCGCCCCCGGCCCGAATGCTGGCTCTCGGCCGTCTCGGGCGCGGCGCCCCGCGGCACGACCAGGCGCTCCCGGATGCCACCGACCACGAGGCCCCAGACGAGCCATGCGCCCACGGTCCACGCTGCGCTGGGCACGGGGCGGGCGCGGGTCTCGGCGTTCACGACGGAGCTCGCGAGGAACGCAGCGACGCCCAGCACGCCCCCCACGAGCAGGGCGGCCAGGATCGCGCTGCGACGCCGGCGCGTGCCGGCGAACAGCACGGCCCCGATGATTACACCCGCCAGCAGGAACAGCCCGAGCGCAAGGACCTGCTCGGCGGTCTTGGCCACCTCCGAGACGTTCCCAAGGTTCAACGCGAGGATCGTGTCGACCATCGCGTCGATGCCGAAGGTCACGACCGGGCCGGGCAGCGTACGCGCCAGCCAATCGAACAGGTCGAACGGGAGGAACGGGGCCCCGAACGCGCGCTGGGCGAGGAAGAGCAGAGCGGCCAGGGGCGCCGTAACCAGCAAGCCGACAAGGGCGCCCAACAGGGAACCGGGCTTCTTCATGCGTAACCTCCTGTGCTCAGTATGGCAAGGCGAGGCGGGGAACCTCGGTGTCGAGGGCGGGCCCCGCCCGGCCGATCCTTCAGGGCGCGGTGCGGTTGATCCCGCCGTCGCCGTACAGCACGTACCAGGTGCCGTCGAATTGGGCGACCGCCTGGCAGTTCACCTCTTCCGCTTCCACGTCGTTGACGAAGTAGTACAGCGGCAAGCCGTCGTACGTCCACTGCAAGGAGCCGTCGTCCCTCTCCACCGTGCCCAGCAGCGACGGATCGACGCCTTCGCCCACGACGGCGTCTCCTGCCATCGCAGCGCCTTCCATCGCGCCGCCTGCCATGTCACCTTCTGCCATCTCACTGTCGCCGGACATGGCGTCGTTGGCCATCATCCCCTCGACCAGGAAGGGGGGCCATGCCTCGGCGCAGGCGCCGGCACAATGCACCGGCTGACCTTCGTCGTCGACGACGACGTACAGCGTGCGTCCCTCGCCGTCCGCGAGGTATTCGCCGATGACGTCGTGCTCGCCGAGCGTGAGCGTCGCTTCGCTCATGGCCATGTCCTGAGCGGACGCCATGAAGCCGGCCGCGAGTGCCAGGAGAAGTGCCAACGTTGCGTTCCTGATGGTGATCATTCGTGTGCTCCATTTCGCTGTGCCGACCGGGTTTCGCCCGCATCCGATGCATTGGTAGCGGGGTCCGTCGGGTTCGACGTTGCGTGACTGCTGACGGTCCGGTTTCCCTCCTTTCGCACTTCGTTCTTCCGGAGGGTAGGCGCCCGCGTTCACGCCCGCTTCACCGACTCGTCACGAATCGGTCACGATGCGCCCGTAAGCGACGTCGCATTAGAGTGCCTGTCTTACCTGGGAGGCAGCGTCCCTGGGTCGCTAAGTGCGGGAAGACGGAACACGAACGCGGTACCGCCACCTGGACGGCGCACGGCTCGGATCTGCCGCCCGTGAAGCTCCAGGATGCGTTTCGCGATCGCGAGGCCCAAACCCGCGCCCTGACCGTCGTCTCGAGGGTCGTGGGACGCGACGCGGTAGAAGCGGTCGAAGATATAGGGCAGGTCCTCGGCGGCGATGCCGCCGCCGGTGTCGGCGACTTCCGCCTCGACCGAACCGTCGGCGGCGCGGAGCAGGACTCGGATGCTTCCACCGGCGGGCGTGTGCCGCAGAGCGTTGTCGATCAGGTTCGTTAACAGCCGTTCGATCATGCCGATGTCCGCCACCACGAAGGGCAGCGACGTCGCATGCTCGCTGCAAAGCTCCACGTCCTTGCGGCGCGCGCGGAGCTGGTACTTCTGGACGACGTCCTGCACCAGTTCCGAAAGCGGGAACGGCTCGGGTGCGACCGAGGCCTCGTCCGCATCGAGGCGGGCGAGCTCGAACAGCTCGGAGATGAGGCCGTCGAGCCTCTCGCCGTGCTTCGCAGCGACGTCCAGGTACGTCCGGGTGTCCTCGGCGCTCAGGCGCCCATCCTTCATCTGCAGCGTCTCGAGGTACCCACGTAACGCGGCGAGCGGCGTGCGGAGATCGTGCGACACGTTCGTAAGCAGCTCGCGGCGTAGGCGGTCGGCCCGGCGCAGCTGATCCATCTGCTCCGAGACGCGTCGCGTCAGGTCCGCGAAGGCGGCCTCGAGCTGCGCGACCTCGTCACCCTCGGGTGCTCCACCGGCGCTGCTCGTCGCCCCGGCGTCGGACGTGCCGTCTTCTGGAACCCGGCTCGTGAAGGTCGCCATCTCGAAGGAGAGCCGCTTGAGCCTGCGCGTGAGGAAGCGAAAGAGCAGCAAGCCCGCCCCGAACACCAGCAGCAGCGCCGCCAAACCCGTGACGACGCTCAATCTCAGGACGTAGCTGTTTCTCACCATCCCCGCCGTCGACTCCTGCGCCTCGTCGCCGAGGATCACGTACAGGTACCCCTGCAGGGGACCTTCGGAAGGAATCCGTGCCGCGGAGAACGGCTTGCGCATCGAGGGATCGCGGGGGTTGCTGCCCAGGACCAGGGTGTCGGGCGCGTAGTTCAGCAGCCGCAGGATCGGTTCCAGCTCGACGTCGGGCGACCGTAGCGTCCCCTCGGCGACAGATGCGCTCAACACCCGGCCGTCCTCGTCCAGGACGTAGAGCTCGACGCCCGGGTTGGTCATCGACAGCTCGTCGACCACCGCCATGAGCTCGCCCTCCGCCACCTTGTCGCCAAGCATCAGGTCGTTCTCCCGCACGAGCCGTTCTGCCAGCTCGAGGTGCGTCTTCTGGCTCACCTCCTGCTGGTAGCGGCGGCTGGTGTGGAGCGTCGACACGACGAACAACACCCCCACCAGCACGAACAACCCCAGCAACGCCAGGGCGAGCTTGCCGTGCAACGTCCGCAGCATCAAGGATCCTCGTCCGTGAACCGGTAGCCGACGCCCCACACTGTCTGCACGTAGCGAGGATGCGCTTGGTCCTCCTCGAGCTTGGCGCGCAAGCGATTGATGTGCGAGTTGACGGTGTGCTCGTAGCCGTCGAAGCCGTATCCCCAGACGAGGTCCAACAGCTCGCGGCGCGTGTAGGCGCGGCCGGGATGGCGTGCGAACTGAAGCAGCAGGTCGAACTCCCTGGCGGTGAGGTGCAGCTCCCGCCCGGACACCTGGACTCTCCTACGCGCGACGTCGACGATCAGGGCGCCGATGCGGATCTCCTCGGCGTCGTGCGTGCTTCCCTCGCGAGCGAGCTCCCGCTTGCGGCGAAGGAGCGCCTTGACGCGCGCCTGAAGCTCGCGCAGGCTGAACGGCTTGACGAGGTAGTCGTCGGCGCCCATCTCGAGACCTACGACCCGGTCCAGCTCGCTGCTCTTGGCGGTGAGCATCAGGATGAGCGTGTACTCGTGGGCGCTCCGGATCGTGCGGCACACCTCGAGGCCGTCGAGTCCGGGAAGCATCAGGTCGAGCACCACCAGGTCGTACTCCCCGTCGAGGGCAAGTTCCAGCCCGGTTTCGCCGTCGTGCGCCACCCCGACCTCGCAACCGACATCCTTGAGGTGCATGCTCACCAGGTGGGCGATGTCACGGTCGTCCTCGACGACCAAGACCTTCCGGTGCGCCGTCATGCGCTCACTTTGACACCCGCAGGTCACGAAAGCATCCCGAGCTCGGCTTGCTTGGGAGAGCCCTGCCGGAGCGCTGCCGACCGGCGGTTGCATGGGGATGGTCCTGTCGTCAACTTCGTAGAGGATGATAGGCAACTAATAGTGCGCGGCATGGTCGTCCTCCCCTTCGCGGGCGTCCTAAGTCCGTTACCAACAAGATTCGGCAGTCCCCAAAGCCTGGGCTGAATGCGTGACGGGAGGACGGCGAGCAAGGGTGCGATGATCGTGCTCCGGTCTCGCTCAGGTGTGTGGAGCACGGTTCCCAGCCGTTCCGTGATCCGGGGGGATGGATGGCCGGCTGGCCGGCAGCATCGCTCGTTCGGCGCTCCCTGGGATTTCCGATGCGGGGACGTGCCGGCCGTCCGTGTTTAGCTCGTGGGAACGGCCCGACGGTAGCGAATACACATGGAGTGACATGCCACCAGACTGCCGGAACCAGCGTCCTGTAACTACCGGCGATACGCCCGTCGCCGCTGCCGCCTCCTCGGTCGACGAGCCCTCAGCGATCGAGCGCCAGGGCATACGCGCCGCGACACGCGGCAAGCCCGGCCGTCCCGGCGACCGCGTGGACCGTCTGCCTATCCGCCCGGGACGCCATCTTTGCCCTAACAGCGGGAAAGAGACGGCCAGAAGCCCAAGGCCACGAGGTCGCTCGCCTTATCACCGACGTGACCGGGGAGTACTACACCCTCGTCATGGAGAGCCGGTACGAAACCCTCGCGGAATGCAAGGCGTCGATGGAGAAGGCCGTCCAAGACCCAGACTGGAACGACGCCTACAGCAGATTCGTGCCATTGGTCGGACTGGGGCGACGGGCGACCTTCCGCATCGTCGACCGACATTGATGATGGAGTCCGAACGCGCGACCCAACGAGAACCCGCGCCGCGCACGGTCGCTCTTTGACGCGGGCGAGTATGCAGCGTTCTCGACGCGAGTTCCGGCTGTTGACCCGTGGCGGCCTCGCCCGCTCGATGCCAACCTCCCGCGGGTACGTACCCACCGTCAAGCGAAGCTATGCCGCCCCTCCTCGATCGGGATGCGGCACGAGACCAAGATCACGCTTACTTTGCCTACACCTTCTCAGGCGTGCCGCAGGACGATGCGCCACTCCGAGGCGCCGAGCTCCTCGACCGAGACCACCTCGTGGCCGGCGTTCTCGGCCCAGCGCGTGACGTTGTCGAGCGCCAGGGGGTAGTCGATCAGCACCTCGAGGGTGTCGCCCGAGCCCAGCTCCTCCATACGGCGCTTCGCCTCGAACAGCGGGTAGGGGCAGATCTCGCCACGGACGTCGAGCGTAACGGAATGCGGCATCAGGTCCCCCTTCCAACGGCGGCCGGGGTCCCCGGTGCCGTCGTGGTGCGCAGCATGCGGCGCATCGGCCGCACGAACAGCCAGTAGGCGGTCGCCCACGCACCAAGCAGGATCGCCGCGGTGCTGACCATGCTTCCCAACGACAGCACGGACAGTCCCGTCAGCGAATGGCCGATGGTGCAGCCGCCGGCGAGCTGCGCCCCCGTGCCCATGAACAATCCCCCGGCACCGGACTGGAGCAGCCGGCTGCCCTTCGGCACGCGCCAGCGCAGCTCCCCGTTCACCAACGCGGACAGGAACGACCCGGCCAGCAACCCGACAATGAGCAAGCTCCCCCAGTCAAGTGTCAGCGACCCGCCGAAAAGCGCCTCGAACCAGGTGCGCAAGGGCCCCGTCATCGACAGACCGTAGGGCCGGCCCGCGGCCGACGAGGCGAGCCACGCCGCTACGCCCACCACGCCGAGCGCCACACCGGCCGCGCGCCAGTCCCACCCGCCGCTGCGGTAACTGCTCCGGCCCGAGCGCCAGAACCACACGGCGATAATCACGAGGAGGGGAAGCACCACCAGCCAGGGATCCACGCCCAGCAATCCGGGCAGCGTCGGCGCCTCCCCATCGAACGTCGACAGCGGCCGGCGCAGCGCCTCCTGGAGCGGCGCGAGTGCTCCTTCGGCCATCACCACGATCCCCACGCCGAACCCGATCAACGCCAGCAGCGAACCCGCGAGTCCCTCGCCCACGCGGTAGCAGGTGCCGCTGGAGCATCCGCCGGCCAACACCATGCCGATCCCAAAGGCGACCCCGCCCAGCAGGTTCGCCCCCAGCCACAGCGGCGGCACCGTGACCGGCAGCCAACCACCGCCGGCCAGCGCTGTGACCCCTAGCAGCTGCACGGCCACGGCCAACGCCCAGGCGCGAAGCAGCGTGTCGTCGCGGATCAGTAGCACGTCCCGGAAGGCGGTGTTGGTGCAGAAGCGGCCGCGCTGCAGGGCATAGCCGAACGCCAGGCCGACCACCAGGCCGGAGAGCAACATCACCATCCCCGGCACCCCCGCGTCCGCCGCCTCAACGCCAACATCTGCTGCTGGAGCGTTCGCTGGTCGCACGCACCGTCTCGGCCTGGGAGAGCGGCAGCCCGGCGGTCCTCAAAGCCGGGTAGGCCCCGCGGTACACGTGCAGGTGCTCGAGGCCGTAGGCCTTGAGCGTCAGGTAGGCGCGCGCCGCCTCACGAACGTCGCCGCCGTAAACGAAGGGGTGCGTGTCACGCGTGATGCGGGCCGGCTCCAGGCGGGCCGTGAGCATCGACCAGCGCGGCAACGTGCCGCCGGGAAGCAGCGCGTCCGCGGAAACGTGCACGGCCCCCTCGACGTGCTCGCGCTGGTAATCGGCGCGTGGACGCACGTCCAGCGGCGCGATCGCCCCATCGGCGAGGTGCTGCCCGGCTTCCGCCGCCTCGACCAGCAAGCGATCGTCGAAGGTGAGGCCCACCTCGCTCGGCTCCGGCTTGGCCGGCAACGTGTCCGAAGGTTCGCCGCCGCGCGCCCGCCAGGCCTCCAAGCCGCCCGCGAGCATGCGCGCCTCGACTCCGAACGCGTGCAGCACCAACGTCACCAGGGGTGCGTCCCAGCCGTCCCCGCCGTCGTAGACGACCACCTCCTCACCCGGCGCCACACCGAGGGCGCGCACCTGCTCGGCAAGCGCATCGCTGGACGCCAAGCCACCGACCGACGCCCCCTCGAAGGAGAGCAGGTCACGTGCGTAGAGGTGCCGTGCGCCCGGAAGGTGGCCTTGGCGGTAGGCCAGCGGTCCACGCGCGTCCACCACCGTCACCGCGCCGGGAACCGTGAGGGTCACCACCGCGTCTTCCGCCGGGAGGGGCCGATTGAGCCCGACGAAGCCGAGGCCGGCCGCCGCTACCAGCAGCGCGAGGAGGGCGACCTCGACCGCCCGCGCGCCGGGCATGCCTCGAATCACCGTCATGGCCGCCTTCAAACCGGTCCGCAGCACAGGTCGGGGCACCCGTCCGGGAAGGTGCGGCCCGAGGCCAACGCCTCGCCCAGGTGCCCGCCGACCGCCTCGCGCGCCGGCAGCAAGGTCTCGAGATGCACCACGCCGGTGGGACGGGCGCCGACCGGGATCAACGCCGCCACCTCGAACTCGGGCACGCGTACGGCGGCGACCGCGTCGCGGCCTGGCAACGGTACGAAGAAGGTGTCGCTCTCGCGTCCGAAGAGGAAGGTGCCCGTGATCGGGTTGCTGCCCTCGGGGAACTGGACCGAGCGGACCACCGCCCGTTCTCGCAGGTCGAGGATGGACAGCTCGGAGGAGTCGCGGCAGATCACGATGCCGTAGCGCCCGTCCGGGGTGAACTCGCTGGTGATGGGGCCCACACCCAGGCCGTCCTCGGGGGTGAGCCGCGCCACCTCGACGGGCGCCTCCGGGTCGGCTAGATCGAAGATCGACTCGCTGCCGCTCTCCGAGCCGCCCTCGACCTTGGCGTTCTCGACCAGCAGGTAGTCGCCGACCGGCGATACGGTCGCCATGTACGGCTCCAGGGGCGCGTCGGTGAAGGACTCCATCGGGACGACCTCGATCCGCTCGAACGGCTCGAGCCGCACCACGCTCAGCGTGTCCCCGCCCCGGTCGGGCGCGTAGGCGTAGCGACCGTCGGACGTGATGGTCATGTCGCACGGGCTGGCGCCGGCATAGGTGTCGAAGCTGGCCACCTCGCGACCGAAGTCGTCGGCGTCGGGATCGGCGCCGATCTTGAGGTAGCGGTCCGCGAAGCGCGCGGCGTCGATCACGTGGCGCCCATCCGGCGTGACCTCGCTGTAGTTCTGGCTCGAGCCGGTCGCCAGACGCAGCGCCTGCTCGCCGGTGGAGAGCCGGTACGCCACCAGCGACTCCTCCGGTCCCGAGGTCCAGATGAGATCGCGGGCGACGTCCCACCGCGTGGCAGGGAGAGTGAAGGTTCCCGCAAGCGGCACGGTGGTGAGGACCTCGAGGCGCACGGGATCGACAAGGCTGACCGTTTCGTCCCCACCGTTCGACACCACGATCAGGTCACGTATGCCCTGCTGGGCGTAGGCGAAGCGGAACTGGCCCAGTGCCGCGGCAGCGGCACTGGCGGCGGAGAGTTTCAGGAACGTTCGGCGGTTCACGGTTGCACCTCCACGGGATCGTGCGTGCGTACGGGTGTGTCCTGACGGTTTCCCCACTCGCCCCACGAGGCGAGGTAGAGGCGGGCGTTTGGGTGCCCCAGCTTGGTGAGGACGGCGTGACTGTGGGCGGCGCGAACCCCGCTCTGGCAGTAGGTGACGACCTCCGGCGCCTCTAGGGCCGGCGCCAGCAGCTTGCGCAAGGCCGCCTCGGGCTTCAGCAGGCCGTCCTCCCCCAACAGCGCGCGCCAGTCGAGGTGCCGCGCGCCCGGCGCGTGCCCCCCGCGCGCGGCGGCGGCGACCGCGCCCGTATACTCGCTGAGGTCGCGGGTATCGAGGAGAAGCAGGGCCGGGTCCTCCAGACGCTCACGAAGCTCCTCCAGCTCGGCCAGGCTGGAGGCGTCGAGTCGCGGCGTGAACACCTCCTGGGGCGCCTCGGCTTCTGCGTCGGGCGGGGGCGTCTCGGACTCTAGTGGCAGGCCGGCGCGCTGCCAGGCCTCGATCCCCCCGTTCAAGAGGTACGCCGCCGGGTGGCCGTGCGCGTACAGGGTCCACCACAGGTGGGCCGCGTCGGCCCCGCCCCGGGCACCGTAGATCACCAGCGGCCGACCCTCGAGCCGGCGGGCGCGCATCGCCTCGGCGAGACGGTCGGAGGGCACGAGGCGACGCACCCCGGCCACGGTGGGATTGAGGTCGCGCGCGGCCCAATTGGCCGCACCCGGCAGGTGGCCTGCCTCGAAGGCCCGGTCAGTGCGGGCGTCGACGACGCGAGCGTGCTCGCGCACGACCATGCTCCGCGCCTGCCCGACGTTCACGAACACCTGGGTGGAGGCGTCCTGGGTCATCGCGCCACACCATGGTGCGGGTGCGTGGCGGCTAGTAGGGGCATGCGCTCTACTCTAAAGAAGTTGACTGGTTTGGTCATGTATTCGGCTTGACTCGCAGGCCCACGGTAAGGCGATGTAACTCCTCCTCCTCCGCCGCCACCTGTTCTCGGCAAGCACCCTGCGAGGCGCGGCCGCGTCCATGCCCGCCTGTCATCTCCAGGACAAGGCGGCGCGACGCGTCCAGTACGCCTCGGGCCGCCCGACCAACCGGTCGAGACTCTCCTTCGCCTCCTCGTCCAGGGCGACGCCCAACGCCGCGAGGTTCGAGCGCACCTGCTCGACACTCACGGCCCCGCTCAGCACCACGTCCGCCCACGGACGCTCGAGCGCGGCCGCGAGGGCCAAGGCGTCTACCGTGGTGCCGAGTCGTTCCGCCTGGGCCTCCAACCGCGCACGGTGCCTGGCGGCCTCGGCCGGTAGATTCCGCGCCGTCAGCCGCCCATTGGCCAACGCCTCCTTGACGATCACGCCCAGCCCGGCCGCTCGCGCCTCCGCCAATGCGGGCTCGGCCGAGCGTTCGAACAGGTTCCAGGTCGCCTGCACGGTGTCGAACACCCGAACGCCGTCGACCCGCACCTCCAGTGTCCGCGCGATCACCTGCGCCTGGGCGGGCCCACTCGTCGTGAGCCCCACCAGGACGCCCTGGTCCTTGAGCGCGGCCAGGGCGGCCAACAATCGCCGGTCCTCCAGCATCCCGCTCTCAAGCGTCACCGAGTGCGCCTGGTACAGCTCCAGCTGTTCCCCGAGCCGTTCACGTGTCTCGGCGTACTGCTTCGCGAAGTGCGACAACGAGAGGTCCTTCACCTCGTGGGTCTCGGCGTCGAGCCGCCAGTCGCCGGTGTAGGCGTAGCCCCATTTCGACCCCACCACCACGTCCCCTGGGCCGATCCCCCTGGAGCCCAGCCAGCCGCCGAGGAACACCTCGGCGCGGCCGTACGAACGGGCCGCGTCGACGTAGCGCACGCCCAGCCGCCACGCCTCGTCCAAGACGGCGTGCGTCCTCGTCTCCATGGCCTCCACGCGCCGCGCGTCGCCCAGGTCCTCCTGGCGCCCCAGGTTGATGTACGCTGGACGGCCAACGGCCGCGAGCCCGAGCCCGATCGGCGAGACCCGAACGCCACTGGCGCCCAAGGGCCGCGGTTCGGTCCGTGAACGTTCGTCCGCCACGACGTCAGCCTACCGGCTCGCCGGCAGCGACGGGACCTCCCCGCGGTCGACTATCCTGAACGTGTGCCGACTCGTGACGACCTGCCGAACTACGTCATGTCCTTCTAGGGGCGGTCGGGTAGTGTCACGGAGGCCCTTGACCGGAAGCTGACCATCTCGATCGATAGACCGAGCGATCCAAGGGTCTCGGAAAACGAACCGCCGCGCCTTGTGGCTGTCTGATCTAGCAACCTCCGACCCCACGATTGGCGCCAAGCTTGCCGGCTACTCTGTCAACAAGGCCGAGAGTTTCCCCAGGATCTCGGAGACGAGACGTCCCGGGACCTTGCCGACGCGCTCGGCCTTTCGCGCCCGCCAGTCAAGACTCTTGACCTGATCGGACAGAACCACGCCCTGGACAGGCAACCCTTCGGGAAGTGTGACTTCGAACGGGTACCCCTTGATCCGACTGGTGATCGGACAGAAGAGGGCCAGGCCGACCTTGCCGTTGTAATTCGCTGGCGAGAGCACGACGCCAGGCCTTCTGCCAGCCTGTTCATGTCCAGCCTGCGGATCGAGGGCGATCCAGATAAGGTCGCCGCGTTCAGGAACGTCTGACGCGCCCCTCACCAATCCTCGCGACCAACGGAGGCGCCCGTGTCGACCTCACCGTGGACGTTTTCCTCGGTGACCTGCGCAAGTAAGTCGGCCAAGCGCAAGTTCTGTCGCACCACCGGCTTCACGACCAGTGATCCTTCCACGAGCGTCATCTCGACGGCAGCGTCCCGTTCCAGACCGGCCTCGACCGCGAAGGAAGTGGGAATCCGCAATGCTAGGCTGTTGCCCCACTTCTTGACTCGAGTTCGCATCTTGACACCCTCCGTGCGGCGTATCTACAAAGAGTATACGCGCGTTCGGGCGCTTGGTCAAATTCTTGATCAGGCGCTGCGCAGGACTCAACGGTCGGCCGCAACGACGCTTGTCCCTTCGGCTGAGGGAAGCAGTAGAGGCACTGCTGCCTACGCCGCCCCTGCGGGTGAAACCAGCAGGTGACTGAACCGTCAACCGAGGTCGAGCTCGCGGCGGGCCACGGGATCTACCAACACGACCGACGCGGCCACCTGCCGGCCAGGAACGCTCCAGTACCTCGACAAGAGCCGGTCCTTCTGCTCCGGTGCGACCTTGCGAAATCCATGCTTCTCATAGAACCGTGCTGCCCAGACGGCATCCGCCCAGGTCCCCAACAGGACGGGACGGGCGGTGCGATTCAGCAAGTGCTGCAAGAGCTGCGAACCGATTCCCCGCCGCTGGTGGTCGCTGAGAACGTAGGCGTGGCGAATGAGCGTGACGTCGTGGACGTCCTGAATGCCCATAACGCCTCTCAGCTGGTCGCCCTCAACCTGCGCCCAGAAGGCCACGCCGGCCGCGAGCTCTCCGCGCAACTCGGACTCGGGCATGTACGGCTCGTGCCAGCATGCGGCGGGGATCACGCCGCGGTAGGCCTGGGCGCCGTCGTTAACGACCCCGAGGATCGCCTCGAAACCGGCTGGGTCACAAGCGCGAATCACGAGCGGCCGCTCCCTTCACGCGCAGTTCGGGCGTGACGATCCAAGCCTACAGGCAGGGGCGCGCCCACAAAATTGCTGCGCACCTGCGACGACCGCTGCGGCGGTCCGCATCCAGAAATTCTGAACTCCGTGTGGGCGCGCCCGACGCTCCCGAACCCCCTGATCGTGCAGGACACCGTGGTTCCGCCCGCACCCGGCGAGGTCGTCCGCCACCGACCTGAGCGGCGTACTCGCCGGCCCACACGTCTCCGGGCACGTGGTCGCGCGCGGGTACAGCCGACGGTCGGCGCAGCGATTCATACGGCGGTCGAAGGGGAAACGACACACCGAGGTCGTCACTCCCGAAGGCATCGAATACGCTGGCTCGAGCCCCTACCTCATCGCCACCACCAAGAAGCGCGGCACCGAACGTGTGACGGATCGGCTACATCGATGCGATCGCGGTGCGGAGCGAGCTGGGTTCCTAGGGCGGCGACTCAGGTCGGTGCCGCCAGATCCCTGCGCGGGAACACGACCAGCGCGTACGCGACCGCCGCCACGAACACCCCACCCAGGATCACGAAGTCCAGGGTGGGAACCGAACCGGTCAGCAGCTCGTTGGCTCGGAAGCGATGCATCAGCGACCAGTCCTGCGTCCAGCGGGCGGCCTGCCACAGCGATCCCAGCACCTCCAGGAAGTAGTTGAGGAGTAGGAAGCCGAGGCTTACGCCCAGCGCCGGACCGGGCCGATCGAACGTGACCGACGCCGCCAGCCCCACGGCGGTGAAGGCAGCCCAGAGCGCCACACCGTTCAGGACGACCAGCGGCATGCGCAGCAACTCCAGCTCGCTCGTGAGGCCGTGCACGCCGACGCCGGTGAGCATGCCGAGTACCGTCGCCAGCACCAGCGCGCCTACCACCGCGAGCAGTGCCAGCAGGATCGAGGCGTAGACCCGGCGGCGCGAGATCGGGCGGGCCAATAGCAGCTCCAATGTGCCGCCGTCGCGCTCGCCGGCGATCGCGCTGGCACTGGCCCCAGCTGCGATCACGCCCAGCACGGCGATCCAGATGGGGTGCTGGAAGCCTATCGTCAGCGCGCCCGGCAGCGTGAAGAAGTCGCCAGCGCCGAACTGGCTGAAGCGCTCGAACATTGAGCTGGCCTGCGCCAACTGCCGCATCGCCGGCGAGAAGGTAGTGAACAAGAAGACCATCAACCACCCCCACCCGAAGGCGACTGCGGCCAGCACGCCGGTCCGCAGGCGGAGGTTCTGCAGGGACTGCAGAAAGAGCGCTCGACTCATCGGGCACTCCCTGCCCCGGCGGGCGCCTCGTCGTCCGCGCCAGCGTAGTACGCGAAGAACACCTCCTCCAGCCTGGCGGGCTCGATCGTGAGGTCGTCCAGCTCGGCCGTGGCGATCGCCCGGACGAACGGCTCCACCGAGCCGGACAGGGTCACGATCATGAGCGGGCCGTCGGTCTCGACGAACTCGACGCCCGGCACGCCGCCTAGGTCCGGCGCCGGGCCGCGTAGCTGGACGGTGGCCCGCCGGTGACGGTGCGCCCGCAGGGTAGCCAGGTCCTGCACCGTCACGAGGTGACCGTCGCGGACGATCGCGACGCGGTCGCAAATCCGCTCTACCTCGGAGAGGACGTGGCTGCTGAAGAACACCGTCCGCCCCTCGCGCCGCAGGTCGTCCAGAATCCCGTGCAGCGCCTGCTGCATGAACGGATCCAGCCCCTCGCTGGGCTCGTCGAGGATGGCGAGTTCCGGATCGTGCTGCAGCGCCTGGACGATGCCCAGCTTCTGGCGCATGCCGTGCGAGTACTCCCCCACCCGCTTCCGCAGCACGTCGTCGCTAAGGCCCAACCGCTCGCACAGCTCCTCGCGGCGGCTCGACGGGCGGCCCTGCAACTCGCCGAGGAAGTCCAGCACCCGCCTGCCCGTCAGGTCGCCGTAGAGCGACACGCCGCTGGGCAGGTAGCCGATGCGGCGACGGATCGCGACGCTCTCGCGCGCCGCATCGTGGCCCAGCACGCGCGCCGTGCCGGCTGTGGCGTGCAGAAAGCCGAGCAGAACGCGGATGAAGGTCGACTTGCCGGCACCGTTTGGACCGAGGAAACCGTAGATCTCTCCCGATGCCACGCTCAGGGAGACGTCGTCGAGCGCGCGCGTGGCTCCGTAGTGCTTGGTCAGCCCCCGGCTTTCGAGGGCAGGCGCGCCGGGCAGGGTGGGATCGTCCACGCCAACTATCGTACGGGCCCCGAGTATCGCAGGCTAGTCCTGTTCATCGCGGCCGTCCTCGGCGCGGGGACGCTGTCCTCCCGAGCGGTGGGAGATCGCTTCGGAACGACGTGGCGTCGGCCTCTTGACGGCGCTCTCGTCCACGGCGGCCCTATCGTTGGTTCACGAAACGAACGGAGGCCCTCATGCTGCGGCGATCCCGCCAGCGGTCGAAGCATCCCCGCGACCACCTCGACGGGCGCCCCCGACGGCCGTGGCTTCGTGCCGCAATTGCGGCCGCGTCTCTCACGGCGATCGCGACGGTGGCCTGGAGCGTGGGAGCGTCGCACGACGCCGGGCCGCCCGACTTCGCGATGATCGCGTACCAAGGGCAGGACGTGCTCGGAGGCGACGAGGTCCGCTTCCGTGACGTGGTTGGCCAGGGTGTGACGGTCATCCTCAACTTCTGGGCGGCGTCCTGCCCGCCATGCCGCGCGGAGATGCCGGGCTTTCAGGAGGTCGCCGACGCGTATGGCGACGCCATCGTGCTGCTCGGCGTCGACGTCGGCGCGTTCACCTTCTTGGGCACGCACGAGCAGGCGCGGGCGTTTTTAGGCGAGTACGACATCACCTACCCGGCGGCCTACGCCGTCGACGGCCAGGTCCTTCGGGACTACGAGGTCCGGGGCATGCCGACGACACTGTTCTTCGACGCGTCAGGCAAGCAGGTCGCCAAGCACACCGGCTTCCTTCCCGGGCCGGACTTACGCGAGCGCATAGAGGACCTCCTCGCTGAAGGGGGGTGAGCAGTGACCCGCTCGCTCCCGACTCGGCTGGCGGCGTCGTTCGGGTTGATGCTGGCGACGGCGGGCGTGGCCGTCGTTGGCGCGCTCGACCGGTTCGCGGCGCTGCTTCCGCTCGGGTTCGCGTTCGGAGCCGGCATGGTCTCGGCCGTGAATCCGTGCGGGTTCGCCATGCTCCCCGCCTACCTCGGCCTCTACCTTCGCGGCAGCGTTGACCGAAGCGGATCGCGTCGCGAGCGGCTGGCCCGCGCCATCGTCGTCGGCGGGTCCGTGACCGCAGGCTTCGTGGCGTTGTTCGGGATCACTGGCCTGGCGATCGGCGCGGGCACGCGTTCGCTGACGTCCGCATTTCCGTGGCTCGGACTCGGGACGGGCGTGCTTCTCGTCATGGTCGGCGCGTGGACCTGGTTCGGCGGGACGATCTACAGTGGCCTGGGCGAGCGCATGTCCCACCGTGTGGCCGAGTCGGCAGGCAACGGGCTGCGCGGCTATGTCGCCTTCGGCTTCGCGTATGGCCTCGCCTCGATTAGTTGCACGCTCCCCATCTTCCTTGCCGTGCTCGGCAGCAGCCTCACGGTCGCCAGCCTGCCACAGGTCGCACTGCAACTGTTGCTGTACGGCGCAGGCATGGGTTTCGTTATCACCGTGCTCACGCTGGCCCTGGCTCTTTTCCAACACACCCTCGTCGACGACGTCCGGCAGGCCGTCCGCTACGTCGGTCCGCTCGGTGCAGCTCTGATGCTCCTCGCGGGCGCGTACATCGTCTACTACTGGCTGAGCTTGGGCGGCCTCCGTCCATTCGGCTGATGCCGGTGGTCACCCAGCCTCGCTCTCGCTCTGTTCGGACCGCGCCTCCGGCGCGTCGCCGCTGCACGCGCCGTCCCCGCGCACTACGAAGCCGCGCACGCCGCGTCCCCGGACGCGGGCGTCGAACAGGTCGGGCCGCGAGTAGTGGCCCGCTACGTCGAGTTGAAACCGCGAGCCGCGCAGGAGGGACAGGTCCAGGTCCGCGTAAAGGATCGTCTCCTCCTCGAACACCGGTTCGGCCAGGAAACGACCGTCAGGGTCGACGATCGCGCTGCCGCCCGGGTTGATCCACGGGGACGCCGGGAGGTGTTCCTGTTTGAACGTGAACGCGTCGGGAACGTCGTCGCGGTGCATGGGGGAGCAGGCTCCGATGACAAAGGTCCGGCCCTCCTTGGCGATGTGTCGCAAGGTCGAGAGCCACGGCTCACCCCGGTCCCAGGTCGGCGCCGCGTAGATCTCGACACCTTGCTGGTACAGCTCCCAGCGCGCGAGCGGCATGTAGTTCTCCCAACAGATCAGCCCGCCGATGCGCCCAGTCCCCACGTCGTGAACCAGCAGCTCGCGGCCGTCGCCGCGCCCGTGCACCATGCGTTCGGCGACCGTTGGCACCAGCTTGCGGTGGCGTCCGAGAAGGCGTCCGTCCGGACCGATGAACAACAGCGAATTGTAGAGCGTCGTCCTGCTGGTCTTAATGTCCCGTTCGTTCACGCCCATCACCACGGTGACGCCAGCATTGCGAGCGGCGCGGCCGAGCTGCTCGACGCTCTCCCCCGGCACCGTGACCGACTCACGCAGAAGCGCGGCATACAGCTCCCGCAGCTCCTTCGTGCGGTAGGGCGGCACGAACCACGCCCACAGCGGGTAGCTCGGGATGAATCCTTCAGGGAACACGGCGACGGTCGCGCCGTTGCGTCCGGCTTCCTCGATCAGGGCGCAGGCCTTGTCGACAGTCGCTTTGCGATCGAGGAAGACGGGCGTGGCCTGCACCGCAGCGACCTTCACTGTGCCGTCGCCCGACGGGTTCTGCGCGCTCACGCGAGGGCGGGACGAACCTTGTCGCCCGTTCGATCGTCGCGTTCCTCATCGATCAAGTAGTTCACGTGGATGCCCCCTGTCGAGAAGTGGTGCGCGGCGGGCGCTGCAGGTGTCGATGTCCGCGCGGCTCACCGCTGCGGAACGTAGCACACGAGGTCAGGCTGGTTGCTCGCGATCGCCGTCACGAGCGCTCGTCGAACCGGAAGGTCACTGGGTCATCGATCGACACAAGACGCAATTTGACGCGCTGTGGATCGAGGAGCAGGTTGTACCCCTGCGGCACCAGCACGCTTGCGTATACACGACGGGCCGGTCGCACCAGCCACCAGCCAGATCGTCAGGGCGTCGTTGGCCGCCTAAACGCGCTGGACCGACTAACCACGACGGAGCGACCGGAGCGCGGCTCGTGCGCGGGGCGACATTCTGTATGCTTCGACTCATCCCAGCGGTTGCCCTGGGAGCGGGAGAGTAGCCGTGCATCCCTCATCATCACGAACCGTCGCAGCCGAACCGTCCGAGACGCAGCGCCGCAACGTCGGCCTGATCCAGATGAACTGCCGGCTTGGCGACCGTGCCGCCAACCTCGCCAAGGCAGAGCGGCACCTGCAGAGGTTGGCCGGCCGCACCGGGCTGGCTTGCCTACCGGAGATGTTCGATCTCGGCTACGACCTGCCCACGCTCGGTCCATCGATCTTCGACCTGGCCGAGGTCGTGCCCGGCCCGACCACCGAGCGGCTCGGCACGTTCGCCCGCAGGTTCGACCTTGCGATCGTGGCCGGCGTCACGGAACGCGACTCGAACGTCACCGGGCTCCTCTTCGACTCCACCGTGATCATCGGCCGCGACGGCGCTCTGCACTCCCGCTACCGCAAGTCGCACCTCTATCCGGACGAGCACCGCGTCTTTCGTCCGGGTCACGCCCTGCCGGTGGTGGAGGTAGACGGTCTGCGGCTGGGGGTAGCCATCTGCTTCGAGTTGGCGTTTCCGCCGATCTTCAGCACGCTGGCACGCCGTGGCGCGCAACTGGTGCTGAACCCGTCGGCCGTACCCACGGGCTACGGGCACCTTCAGGACGTTCGCACCCGCGCCCGGGCCCAGGACAACCAGATCTTCGTCGCCGCCGTCAATCACGTCGGCCGTGAAGGCGACGTCAGCTACTGCGGCGGCACCCAACTGGCCGACCCTCGAGGCGACCTCCTGGCCAAGGCCACGGACCACGAGGAGGAAGTCCTAGTGGTGGACCTCCCCCTCGAGCGAATCGATGAGCAGCGCCGTCAGGAGCCCGTGTTTCGTGGAATGCGGTCCGAGCTGTACGAGAGCTGAGACCCAGCGGTGCGAGAGGACGATTGGGACCGAGTCCGCTTGACGACCGCAGATCGCGGTAGGCAGTCGGCATCCGGTTCGGGTCAGCTGCCAGGGGGCCGGAACTTCACCGATCGCTTCGACGCCTGGTCGAGCTCCTCGGCCGTCGCCAACACGACGGTCTCGACGTGACCGAAGACGCCAGACGCACCCAACTTCCCGACGATGGTGAGCGCTGCGACGTTGTCGGGCAGGTCGGTTATGGCGTAGAAGTCGTCGCCTCCGAAGGAGAAGTACATCGACTCGAGCTTGCCGCCGGCGCTTTCGGCCAAGGCGGTTGCAACAGCGACGCGCGCCGACCCGCCCTCCTTCATGACTTCCGCTACGCCTTCCTGGCTGTACGAACCTCTGAACAGAAACTTGGGCATCTTCTTCCTCTCCCTAGGTAGGTTGGCGGGTTTGGGCTCGACGGCCGCTCCCACCGTTGCGGCGGTGCGCCCGCGGGCGAGCGATGGCGTGGGGCGGCTGCTGCTCCCTCCCTCCCGTCTTCCGTTCCCCTGCTGGGCGGCCAACTGCACCGCGCGTTGGCGAGGTGTGCCGGTCGACCCATGCCGCCCGCGACGGGCACGCGGCCGGCGTTGGCCGACGGGCACGGCGATGGTGGAAAGACGCGGCAAGTGTACGTAGCCGAGGACGCCCAGGGGTGCGCATCTGCGTAGGCGCCACGAGGACGCGGGCGGCGTTTCGCCGATACTGTCCAAGATGACGCAACCCAAGATGCACGAAGCTGAGGTCGAGACCGACGCCGGCCTGGTCCGTCGCCTACTCGCCCGTCGGTTTCCGCACTGGGCGGACCTGCCGATCGAGCCGATCGCCTGGCACGGAACCGACCACCACATCTATCGGCTTGGCGACCAGCTAGCGGTCCGCTTGCCGTGCCGACGCCGCGCGGCATGAACGTCGGCGACCCGGCTTGCGACATGCAGCCGTCTGGAACCTGTTCGATGCCCGGGGCCGCGAGCGGTTTCGGGCGGCGCTCGAGGTGGACGAAAGCTCGTGGCTACGCGGCCGCGGCTGGGCGCTGGCTCAGGCACTGATGGCGCTGCCGTACTACTGGGACAGCAACCCTGGGCTGGTGCGCCAGGCGTGGAGCGCGCTGCAGAACATGCTGTCCGACCGATTTTCGTGAACCTCATGGATCCAACGATCCCGCGACCTGGCCCCGATCCTGCAACAATGCGCCGACGTGGACAGTAAGACCTGTGGCACAGCGCCAACGACTCGTCGGCACCGTTCCCAAGTTGTGGCGGTTCGATGAACCTCCTGCTCATCCTGCTCGGCATCGCGCTGCTTTACCTCGGCGGCGAGCTGCTGGTCCGGAACGCCAGCCGGCTTGCCCAGTCGTGGGGAATCAGTCCCCTGGTGATCGGCCTGACGATCGTGGCGTTCGGGACGTCGGCCCCCGAGCTGGCGGCCAGCCTAACGGCCAGCCTGCGTGGGTCGCCCGAAATCGCTCTCGGTAACGTCATCGGGTCGAACAGCGCGAACATCGCGCTGATCCTCGCCATCACCACGATCGTCTATCCGCTGCGCGGCAGGGCCGAGTTCCTACGCCGCGAGATGCCGATCATGGTCGGTACGGCGGTCGTGCTGGTGGCGATGCTGCTAGGCGGCGTGGTCGACCGTGTCGAAGGCGCCGTGCTAGTGCTGCTGCTGGGCGGGTACTTGGGGCTGCTGTTGCGAGGGCGTGAGAAGCCGGACGTAGAAGCGGAGTTCGCGCAAGAGTACGCCGGCGGGAACGATGGCCCGCCGGCGTGGCTCTCGGTGTTGGGCGCGCTGTTCGGCCTGGTGTTGCTGGTCGCCGGTGCGCAGGCGCTGGTGACCGGGGCGACGGCGATCGCGCGTGGGCTGGGCGTGCCTGAGTTGATCATCGGCCTGACGCTGGTCGCTATCGGCACCAGTTTGCCGGAGCTGGCCACCTCGATCGTGGCGGCGCTCAAGCGCGAGTCAGACATCGCGCTGGGAAACATCGTCGGTTCGAACGTGTTCAACATCCTCGGCATCCTTGGCGTGACCGCCATGGTCCGGCCGATCGCCGTGCCGTTCGGCGACGTGGTGGTGGACCTGGCGGTCATGCTCGGGTTCAGCCTGCTGCTGGTGCCGTTCCTGATGACGGGGTTGCGCCTGAGCCGGCGCGAGGGCGGCGTGCTGTTGGTCCTGTACCTGACCTACGTGGCGTACCTGTACGTCCGTTAGGCGAGGTGAATTCGGTGACGATTGCGCCGGCGCAGAGATGCGCCAAATGTCGGCCTCGACTACGATTTCCTAATGTCACCTTCGTATTGCGTTAAGTCCTTTAATGAATTGCGATGTTTTCACATGCCAAGCCCACATCGACCTTCGGTGGCGGTTCGACACGCCCTCGAACGACTGGGGCGTGACCTTCGAACCGCCCGCTTGCGAAGGCGCCTCACCATGCAAGTCGTTGCGGATCGTGCCTTCACCTCTCGCCCGACGCTGTCACGCGTCGAGCGTGGAGATCCAGGAGTAAGTGCAGGCATCTACGCCGCCGTGACGCACGCGCTGGGACTCCTGGACCGTCTCGCCAACGTTGCGCGCCCGACGGACGACGCGGTCGGCATGGCTCGCACGATCGAATCCCTGCCGCAACGCGTGCGATCGCGCCGCTAGAGACCTTGCCCTCCGTCAAGGTCCTGGGCGCCGACCTGGCGGGAGCTGTTGCCCAGGTGGGCGAGGGTGTGCACGACCTCAAGGTGGGTGACGAGGTGTACGGGGACATCTCGCTCACCGGACACGGCTGTCTGGCCGAGTTCACTGTGGCGCCAGCAAAGCGACTAGCTCCGAAACCTGCGATTCTCACGTATCAAGAGGCGGCGGCGGTGCCGATGTCGGCCGGGTGCAAGAGGGCCAGTCGGTGCTTATCCAGGGCGCTTCCGGCGGCGTCGGGACTTGGGCCGTGCAGATCGCCAAGCAGCTCGGTGCCGTCGTCACCGCCGTCTGCAGCACCGCCAAGGCCGAGCAGGCCCGCTCGCTCGGGGCGGATCAGGTGATCGACTACACCAGGGAAACTCTCGCCACGGCGGAAGCGCGCTTCGACGTCATCCTCGCCGTCAACGGCTACCACCCGATCCGGGTCTACCGGCGCCTGCTCACACCTAGCGGCCGTTACGTCTCGATCGGGGGTAGCGGCGCTCAGATGTTTCAGGGCGTCCTGCTCGGTCCGCTGCTCTCGAGGCGCGGCGGCAAGACGCTGCACTCCCACCTTGCGCAACCCAAACGCGAAGACCTGGAAACCATCGCTGCGTGGATCGAAGCCGGTCGCGTGAGGCCGGCGATCGATCGCGTCGTGGACGGCCTTGGCGCAGCGCCGGGCGCGCTGCGTTACCTGGGCGGGGGTCACGCCAAGGGAAAGGTGGTGGTGCGGGTCAAGCCTTCGGCATGATCCCCCGGTCACGGACTGAAGGCAGAGAAATCGACTAACGTGCCGACAGACCGCCGCACCCCTCAACCCCGGTCAATCCGCCGCAGCAGCGCCTCCACGAAGTCCGTCGTGCGCCTGAGCGCCTCCGCGTCGACTCGATCGAAGGTGTCGTGAACCGTGTGCCAGTCGGGGATCACCCCGTGCGGCGTAAGGCCGACGAACGAGAGCGACGGGACGCCGCCCGCCATGAAGCAGCTGGCGTCGGTGTGCAGCGTGGTGTAGGGACGCTCGTAGCCACCCAGCTCGGGACGCTCTTGCGCGACCGCACGCGCGTGAGCCAATAGCGACGGGTCTGGGCGAAGGGGCAACACCATCCCCTCGACCGTCGTCCAGCACGGACCGGAGCCAGCCCCGCCGACGTTGTCGACCGAGATCACGCTCGCGTCGACCAGTTCCTTGCGGTACTCACGCAGGAACGCTTGCGCGCCGTACGAGCCGACCTCCTCCGCGCCGCTGATGAGCACGGTCACCGCCGTGCGGTCCAACGGTTGCGCGCGCAGTCGCTGTGCAAGCTCCAGCACCGCCGCGACCCCGCTGGCGTTGTCGTTCGCGCCCGTCGTGTATGGCGTGAAGTCCGGCTGGAGCGTGAGGAGCAGGACCCAGGCGTACACCGGCAAGAGGGCCGCCAGCCAGGCACGCCCGGAAAGAGGATCCGCGACGGCGACCCATGCGAACGCGAACGTCCCCAGCACGAACGCGGCCACCCCGACGCTGGTCGACGCTCGGAACAGTGCTAGGCGGCCCTGCGTCGTGAACGCCCACGGGGTGCGGTGCGTGTCGACGTGGGCGACCAGCACCAGCCGTTGGTCCGGCGTGCCGGCAGCTTCGACGGTGGCGTGGACGTTGCGACTCTCGACCCGTGGAAGCAGCAGACGCAGCGGGTTGGGCCGGAAGTACATCTCGAGGAACACCGACACGGTCGCGACCAGTAGCAGGGCAGCGCCTGTCCAAGCCCCGGCACGTCCACCGGCGATGGTGAGTAGCGTCGTCGCGATCGCTGTCGCAGCGGCGATCGCGAACGGTCGCCAGCCGCTAACCGGTGCAGGAAACGGCGCGGTCGTGGGCGTCAGTCCGAGTTCGGACAGGCGGGCTGCGGCGTACTCGGCACCGGACCGCTCGCCGTCCGTGCCGGTGCCGCGAGGTCCGATGGTGGTGGCGAGTTGCCGAACGTGCTCCAGTGCGGTCGGGGACATGACCCATCCTACGAGGCGGGCCAGCAACGGTCCTGGGACGAGACGCTCAGCGTTCGTCTTGGGGGCGCGACCGAAACTCGCGCACCAATGCTCGGGCGGGACCAAAGTCGAAAGCGTCGACCCGGGCCTTCAAGCGATCCGCTTCCGGCCCGAAGGCGACACGCAACGCACCGATGTGCTGCCCAATCCAGTCGAGCGCCTGGGGATCGTCCGCGCTCAGCAACTCGGCGAGGCGGGCCAATACGCGTATCGGCGCTGGTGAGCTGGGGTCGGGCGTGACGGGCTCCTCGACCAGAGCCTGCGCGAGACGCGTGAGAAGCTGCTCGAGGTCGCTTGCGATGGCGTCGACCAGCGTCGGATCGGTGGAATCCGTGGTGTGAAGGTCCCTCTCGAGTCGCTCGGCGGAGGCGCTCAGGTGGGTGGCGCCGAGGGTGGCGGCCACACCCCTCAGCGCGTGGGCGCGGTGCAGAGCAGCTTCTTGGTCGCCGGCGGACAGCTCCTCGCGCAGCATGTCGGCATCGTTCGCGTGCGCTTGGGCGAAGCGGCGCAGCAGGGCGAGGTACCGGTCCATGTTGCCGCCGACGGCCTTCGCGCCGGTGGCGATGTCGAGCCCCTCGTAGGCCCACGCGACTGAGTCGGGCTCGTGCGAAACAGGATCGTGCGGACCGGCGGGCGCCACCGCATCGTCGGACGGCCTGCGCGTCACGACGGCAGGCAACGGGCCTAGCCAGTGCGCCAACTTGGTCCGCAACTCGCTGGGATCGACCGGCTTGGTGACGAAGTCGTTCATGCCAGCTTCGAAGCAGGCGCGGCGGTCCTCCTCAAACGCTTTGGCCGTCATCGCCAAGATTGGCACATCCGCGTACCCAGGCAGCATGCGAATCTGGCGCGTAGCGCCGATCCCGTCCAGCTGCGGCATTTGCACGTCCATCAGGATCAGGTCGTAGCGGTGCTCGGCGGCTCGCTCGACCGCGACGCGTCCATCCTCGGCCTCGTCCACGTCGAGTTCGAACCCGTGCAGCAGCTCCGTGGCGACCTCGCGATTGATGGGGTGATCGTCAACGAGGAGGACGCGCAAGCCGATCATGCGCCGCCATCCCCTCTGCTCGGCTTCTTCCGGTACGTTCGGCTCGGCAGGCATCACGCCGTGCCCGCGCTGCAGCACGGCGGTGAACCAGACCGTGGTGCCCACCCCGGGCGTGCTCTCGACACCTACATCGCCATCCATCAATTCGGCCAAGCGACGCGTGATGGCGAGGCCCAGGCCGGTCCCGTGATGCTCGATCGCGAGCGGCGTGGCCAGCTGCTCAAAATCCTCGAATAGTCGCGTGACCTGGTCGGGCGAGATGCCGATCCCGCTGTCCTCGACCTCGAATCGGACGTGCAGGTCGTCGTCGGACTCGCCCAGCAGATCGGTTCGCAGTCGTACGAACCCTTCTTGCGTAAACTTGATGGCGTTCCCCGCCAGGTTCAAGAGCGCCTGCCGCAGGCGCGCCGGGTCGCCCCGCAGCCAAACCGGTACGTGGTCGCGATCGGTCACGATCACGAGTCCCTTCGCCTCGGCCGCTGTGGCGAGGATTGAGCGGACGTGATCGATCACGGCGGAAAGGTGGAAGTCGCGATTGTTCAGCGCCAGCTTGCCCGCCTCGATCTTGGCGATGTCGAGGACGTCATTGATAATCGAAAGAAGGTGTCCTGCGGATCCCTCGATCTTCTCGAGGCGTTGTCGCTGACGGGTCGTGGGGTCGTCGCGCAGCAACAGCTGGGTCAGGCCGACCACGGCGTTCAGGGGCGTGCGGATCTCGTGACTCATGCTGGCGAGAAATGCGCTCTTCGCTTGGTTTGCGGCGTCGGCCCGCACGCGCGCCTCTTCGAGCTCGCGAGTACGCTCCTCGACGAGGACCTCGAGGTGGTTGCGGTAGCGGTCGAGCTCCTCCCCAAGCCGCTTCTTCTCGGTGACGTCCTCCCCCACCTTCAGGTAGTGCGTCACCTCGCCGTGTTGCACGCGCACGGGCGCGACCGACGCGAATTCGACGTACTCGGTGCCGTCCTTTCTGAGGTTCACGAACTTGCCCCGCCACGCCCGGCCGGCGGTGAGCGCCGCCCACATCTCCTGGTAGGTCGAGGCGGGCGTCTTGCCGGACTTGAGCAGCCGGGGATTGCGACCCGTGACTTCGTCGAGGACGTAGCCGGTCTTGGCGGTAAAAGTCTCGTTGACGTACTCGATCTCGGCGTCGAGGTTGGTGATGACGATGCTCTCGGGGCTCTGCTCGACCGCCATGGACAACTTGACCAGCTGTTCCCGGTCCACGACGGACTCGGTGAGGTTCTCGGTGAAGATCACGATTCCGCCGATGGCGCCGTCCTCCTCGTACCAGGGACGCACCTCCCAACTGAGCCACAATTCCCGTCCACTGGCGCGCACGAAACGCACCCTGTCCGCGCGGACCACCTCACCCTGCAAGGCACGGAACTGCGCTTCGCGGAACGATTCGGGAACGTCGGCGAAGATCTCGTCGTGGTGACGCCCAGCGATGGGGGGGGGGGGGGGCGGGGGGCCGGGGCCGCGGGGGC
>Ga0326597_10000743_pt1 | contig 55797 bp, 41 predicted proteins | sample RVTome_12_FD_203789 | JGI IMG/M metagenome (GOLD analysis project Ga0326597, IMG submission 203789) | Soil microbial communities from uranium-contaminated site in the Upper Colorado River Basin, Wyoming, United States - RVT100D185 | ecosystem: Environmental > Terrestrial > Soil > Contaminated >...
CTAACAGCGGAACCCACCACGCAGTGGGTCCCTTCATAGTCGTCACCGTTGCTGATGTTGGTGATCGTGTAGACGACGCGATTGATGTGGCGGTGTTCATTGCCACATACTCCGCCTACCCGACCGTTCAGCTCTGAGATGTCGACATTGAGCCGGTAGTCGTTGTCGAGGCTCTGGCAATTGTCGGCGTTGATGTCGCAGATGACCACGTCGTAGATCGGACCGCCTGCATTGCACCCAGTGCAGGTCCCCGACCATGAAGAGCCGCTGAGCGTCGGCTGAATGGTCACGGACTGGCTGATCTCCTGCCCACAGCTGCACGTTCCGACTCCGGTACGCAGCGACCAATACACCGTGATCGTCACGAGCTCGTCGTCGTTCAGCTGCACTGGGTCGTCCGAAATGCCACCGGGAGACACACGGTGGTGGACGTCCAGAGCGGAGGTGACGGTTGCGTCAGCGCCACAAGCCGGGTCCTGCCCGCAGTACGGCTGGGCCGAGGCGACGGGAGCGGACGGGAGGAAGGTGGCCACGTCGTCGCTGAAGGGCACGAGCGGCAGGAGACCGTAGACGAGTCCGGCAGAGATGCCGAGCACGGCTGAGAGGATAAGCACGCGCAATCGATGGGGGAACATCTGATCTCTCCCTTGGGGTAGGATGACATCGCAGGCTCGATCTGTCACGTTTGGTTGGACGCGCCTCTTGCCGGGGTTCAGGGGCCTCCGCCCGCAAGCTCGTCTGCCTCCCAGTGCGCGGTGACCGATTCGGTCTCGCCGGTGATGCTCATCATTCGGATTGGACACGAACTCAGGGACAGTCGGTTCACGCTCATGGCGGCTCCTTGGATCATCGTCCGACACAGGGCGAGGTCAGCATAGCGCGCGATGAGTGGAAACGCAAGAGCAAATGAATTATTTTGGTGTTGGATTAAGGCAGTGTCTTCTGAGACCATACAGATACGTGTAGCGCACCGCCTTGAGCATTGCTCGACGGTGATTCGCTCTCGCTCTGACCTGTGTTGACTCGCCTTGATGGACCGCTCCGGAGTCACAGCGAGTGGTCGGTGAGAATACTAGTCCAGTGTCCGCGCCCTTCACCCACAGGAGTTGTTCATGAAGTGGCCACTGGATCTGATGTTCCTCGCCGCCCTGCTCTGCGCCCTGCCCTTCTCGGGCTTGGGCACTCCCCCGTCGGCCCAGGACCGACCCCTGCGCGTCGGCTCAGAACAACCCGCCTGCGCCTGGGGACGAACCCGTGCCCAGCATCGCCGGCACCGTCACCAACGCCTCCACCGTCACGCCCATCGCTGGAGCCTCGATGTACCTGTACGTGTGCGTGGACGAGACCTCGGTCGCCGTCACCTCGACTACCACGAACTCCGCCGGCCGGTACGTCTTCCCCGACCTGGGCGGGCCCAGCTGGTACTATGTGGCTGCCAGCCTCACGGGGCCGCTGGCCAACATGGTGCCGGCTACGGGTACCCAGAACCCGACCGCGCTGGTGGGCGTTGGCGAGGGCGATCTGGATCTGGACCTCGCCTTTGAGCAGACCGTCCATGTGCTGATCAGGTGAGGGGGCTCTCCGGGGCCCCCTCATCCATGCTGTCCCACTCCCGTTGGAACCGCTCCGCCTCCCCCACCGATCCGGTGGCCACGATCAGCCGCATTGCTTCCTCGTACGTTGACTTCGCCGCCGCTTCGTCGCCTTGCCGGCGCATGGCGAGGGCCATGTAGCCCATCGACGTTCCCACATAGCGCAGCTGTCGGGTGTGGCGCGCCTCTTCATACGCTTGGCGGTAATGACCGGCCGCCTTCTCATAGTCTTCCGCGTGATAGGCGGCTCCCCCAAGCACATGGAGGCACAGCACCCTCAGGCGCGGCTGATCCAGATCCGCCATCAGCGCCAGCGCCTCCTCTGCCGCCCTCGCCGCCGCATCGTAGTGTCCCCTTCCGTGCTGGGCGCACGCGATGCCCGTGATCGCCGTGGCGCGCTTTACAGTGGCATCATGGGGCAAGAGCGCCAGCCGCTCCTGGTTGAGGTTGAGCGCGATGTCGTACTCCTCCATCGCCTGGGCCAGCGTGGCGCGGTTGTGCAACGCGGCCTCAAGCTGGCGTAGTTCGTTCAGGACGCGGGCGATGGCGATGCTCTGGTCGTAGTAGTCGGCTGCTTTCCTGGTCTCGTGGCGGTGTTGGTACGCCATTCCCAGGGAGATGAGCGTTCGAAGCAGCTGCGTGGGCTTGTCCAGCTCCTGCCACAGCGCCAGGGCTCGCTCCAGATATGCCGTCCCGGCCTCCGGCTGGCCATCGATGGTCAAGAGCGTTCCGAGGGCGTGGTAGGCGCGCCCCTGATCGACCTTCGCGCCCAGCGCCTCCTGCCCGATCAGCGGCAGCAGCCAGCCAGTGCCCGTTGCGAGCTGCCGCGTCAGATACCAGTAGCGCCAGATGCGGCCGGCGACCGCCAGAGCCCGCTCGGGTCGTCTGCTTGCAAGGCCGCGGGCCAGAAACTCCTCGATGCGCGGGTACTGGGCACCAATGCGCTCAACCCACGCGCTGGACTCCTCACCAGCAAGGCCCTCTTCGGCCTCGGTTGCCAGCTCCAGCAGCTCCTCATCCGGCGACTTGCCCGGCACCGCAATGGGCGGTGCGGGGTAAGCAAAGCCCGCGCCGGCTCGATTCCATGCGGAGGGGGGCACCTGGTGGAAGAGCGCCTCATGCATGTTGGCCGCACCGACGCGCTCGCTGATACGCCCCACGGCCAGCTCGTAGAGCCCGGCAAACTGCTGCCGGTGCTCGACAAGCCAGGGCGAGTCGCACGTGGGCACCAGCGGGCCGGCATACAGGGAGAGCGCCTGCTCCAGGATCTGCGACGCGTTGGACGCGCCCGAGGCCGATGCAACGGCGGCCCTGAACACCTGGGCATCGACGACGATCCGGCTGTCCAGGATCAGACCGGATCGGCCAATCGACTGGATGGCGTCGACCAGGCCGACCGACTCAAACTGCTTCTTGAGCATGAAGAGGCTAAACGACAGGTGCTTGCGGCCCAGGACCCGATCAGTGCCGGGCCAGATCGTCTCCACGATCGCGTCCCGGCGCTTGGGCACGCCGGCGTCCAGGGCAAGATAGGCCAGGAGCTCGTCCTCTCGCCGCGAGCCAAAGCGCTTGACCACTTCCCCATCGCGCTGAAGGGCGAAGTCGCCCAGCATGCGCAGAACCCACGTTGTCGCCATCTCGTCCGACGTGTCCATCCCCCCTCTTCCTTCCGGGTTGGGAGCCGTTCCGCTCCCGCTGGTAAGTCCTCGCCACCTGCTTGCCGAACATTGGGCTTGTGTCCATTCTACCGCACCCTGCGTGGAAGGCGCGATGGTCGTTCTAAAGAGCCATCCGCCTGAGAACCAGTTGCCAGAGAACCAGTCAACCGTGGACACCTGTGGACTCTCCCCGCGCGTTGCGGCCCCGCGCAGGCGAGGCTACGATACGCACACCCCCGCGGCCGCTTGCCCGCGCCGCACGCCTTCGAGAGGAACCCCGCGCGATGACCACGCCTGCGCCCGCGCCCCCAACCGACCCAGACGGCTTCTCGTTCCGCGCCGGCAGCATCCAGCCCAGCGGCGTGCGCAAGATGTTCGAGCTCTCCGGGCCGGACGCTGTCCAGTTCGGGCTCGGCGAGCCGGACTTCCAGCCACCCGAGGTGGCCATCGAGGCGTTCCATCGGGCGATGCGCGACGGCCACAACAAGTACACCACGTCGATGGGGCTGCCGGCGCTCCGCGAGGCCATCGCCGCGGGGTGGTCGCCTTGGTGCGCTGGGCTGGACACCCGGAACGTGTGCATCACGATGTCGGGGACGAACGCGCTCCTGACGTGCGCACTGACGCTGCTCGACCCGGGCGACAATGCGCTCATCCCCGATCCCGGCTTCGTCCTGTACGGACCGCACGCGATGATCTGCGGGGCCGAGGCGCGCCGGTACCCGTGCCGGTTCGAGAACGGCTTCGTCCCTGACGTCGCGGAGCTCGAGGCGCTGGTGGACGCGCGCACCAAGGCCTTGTACGCCTGCTTCCCCTCCAACCCCACGGGCGGCGGCCTGACCGAAGCCCAGCGCGACGGCCTGATCGCGTTTGCGCGGCGGCACGGGCTGTGGATCATCACCGACGAGGTGTACCACCACATGCTCTACGACCGCCCGCACGTCTCATTTGTGGGCGCGGGCTACGAGCGCGTGCTCATGGTCAACAGCTTCAGCAAGACCTTCGCGATGACGGGCTGGCGCATCGGCTACGTGCTGGCGGAGAGCGTCGAGGCCGTGGCCCGGGCGTCGCGACTGCAGTACTACGTCACGGCCTGCCCCAACGACGCCATGCAGTACGGCGTCCTGGCGGCCATCGAGGAGGCGCCGGACTACCCCGCCATGATGATGCGCGCCTTCCGCGAGCGCCGCGACCGGGTCGTCGCGGCGCTGAACGCCATGCCGGGCGTGGAGTGTGCCGTCCCGGAGGGCGCGTTCTACGCGTTCCCGCGCGTCGTCGTCCCGGGCATGACCAGCGCCGATGTGGCCATGGCGCTCTTGGCGGACGGGGTCGTCGTCAGCCCTGGCACCGCCTTCGGCCCTGCCGGCGAAGGCCACCTTCGCCTGGCGTTCACCACGTCCATGGCGCAGATCGACGAGGGCCTGTCGCGCATGGCCGGCACGCTGGCGCGCCTCGCGGCGGTGCCGGCCTGAGCGAGCGAGCGCGGTCACCTATAGTCCGTGACTACACGAAGAGGGGGATGGGCACGGCACCGTTCCCTGCCCACGCGCCTGCGCAGCCGCAGCCTTGCGAGCCGCTTCACCGTGGCCTTCGATGCCCTCGTCGCGTGGGTCTCTTGGCCGCCCTCGGGCTACTGGCAAGCACGTTCGGCTGCGGACGCGCAGGCGCGCCCGAGCCCGCGTCAGCGTTCGTCGCCGCCCGCGACGGGGTGCGGCTGGCTGTCGACGTCTACGTTCCAGCCCCGCCCGGCGTCGAGGACGGTGACGCGGGGGCGTTGGCGCGCTGGCCGAGCGTCCTACGCATCACGCGGCGCTGGCGCGAACTGGCCATGGCGCGGCGGCCCGGCCTCGGCGCGCCGCGCGCCTTCGAGGCGGCGACGTTCAACGCCGCCGGCTACGCGCTCGTCGTCGTCGACGCGCGCGGGACGGGCGCATCGTTCGGGGCGCGCGCAGCCCCGCTGGTGCCCGGCGACGTCGCCGATGCGGCCGCGGTGCTCGATTGGATCGTCGCGCAGCCGTGGAGCGACGGGCGGGTGGCCGTCTGGGGCGATGGCGACGACGCCGGCTTTGCCGAGCTGGCCGCGGCCAGCAGGCATCCATCCGTCCGGGCGGCCGTCCTTCGCTTTGCCGACCACGATCGCTTTGCCCAGCTCACCCACCCCGGCGGCGTGCCCAACCGCCGCCTGCTCTACGGCCTGGCGCGCGAGGCGACGCTGCTGGACGGCGGCGACCCGTGCGCGTTCGCGCCGGACGACCAGGCCTGCGACGAGGTCGCGCGCGTCTTCAGCGGGCCGCGGCCGGTTGGCGGCGAGGACGCGGCGCTCTCAGCGGCCATCACCGGGCACGACGCCAGGGCTGGCGCCGCCGCCTGGTTCTCCGCGGCGGCCGGCGCCGCGTCGCGCGACGAGCCGTTGCTCGCGGGCGCGGCGCGCGAGGCACCCATCGACGGCGCGAGCCCGCATCGGCTTGGTGCGGCGCTCTTGGACGGAGGCGTCGCCATCCAATCCTGGGCCGGCTGGCTCGACGGCGGCTCTGCCGAAGCGGCCCTCGCCCGCTGGGCGGCGCGCCCGACGCGTCACGAGGTGTGGCTGACAACGCTGGGCCACCGCGGCGTGGAAGCGGCCGACCCGCTCGGGGCGCTCAAGGGGCCCCCGGCACCGCCGGTCGCCGAGCAGTTCGCGGCGATCGTCGCCTTCCTCGACCGTCATGTCAAGGCCATGCCGTCGGCGGGCGACCAGCATGCAGCCGATGCGCCGATCCGCGCTGCCGTCACCGGCGCCGCGGGCGAGGACGCGCACGGCAGGACCGCGTGGTTGAGCCTGGGCGGGTGGCCGCCGCCCACCGCAAGCGTACAGCGCTGGCACCTCGCTTCCAGCGGCGAGCTCCTGGCGTCGCCGCCCGGGCACCGCGGCCGCGTCGAGCGGCCGCTCGCTGCCGAGCCTTCCGGCGGTGCGGCCGGCCGGTGGCTGGGGCGCCTGGGCGAGCCGGTGGACTATGCTGGGCCGTCGCCAGAGGACGAGGCGAGCGCGGCGTTCACGTCCGCGCCGCTCGACGCACCGATCACGATCGTCGGCCACCCGTTGGTCACGGTGACGGTGGCCATCGACCGGCCGGACGGCGTGGTGCACGCCTACCTCGAGCTGGTGGCCGCGGGCGGGCACGCGCGCCTCCTGACCGACGGCGGGCTGGCGCTGCCGCATCGGGCGCTGGCCGCGCCGACGCTCGCGTCCGACCCGTTTCCCCTGGCGCACCCGTTCACGCTGGCCGAGCGCCGCGCGACCGCGCCCGGCGAGCCCGTCGCGCTGGCGTTCCGGATGTGGCCCATCGCCGCCCGCGTTCCGGCCGGCCACCGCCTCCGCCTGTCGCTCGTCGGCGGCACAATGAACGCTTCCGACTCGGCCGGCCCCGGGGCGCCAAGCACCTCGGCTAACATGGCGCTGCTCCTCGGCCCGGGCGCCCAGATCACCGTGCCAGTGCTGGCGTACCGGCGCGAGCCTCGCCCGGCGTTGACAGCCCGGCCATGACGGCGATACCATCGAGCGGTTGCACCGATACGAGGTCGCGCCGATCCGGTGGCACCAACCCGATCGCGCCGACCCTTTCGCGCCGCCTCATCGCGGGTGCCTTCGCTCGCCGGCCGACTCCTCGGCCCCTGCCACCCGTCGCTGGCCGCTCGCGCGGCCGTTCGCCGCCCCGGAGAGCACACCATGACCGAACCACTCTGGATGTTGATCGGCCTGGCCGTCGGCGCCGTCGCCACCTGGCTGCTGGCGCGGCGCATCAACGCCGCCAACGCCGCCCGCATCGACGTCCTCACGGCCGCCGAGGACAAGGCCCGCAAGGCGGCTGAGAAGCTGCGCCGCGAAAACGAGGCGACCAAGGACGCCGCGGCCACGGCCAAGCGGCTCCGCGGCGAGCTGGACGCCATGCGCGCGCGCCTGGACGAGGCCACCAACCCGCTCCAGGCGCGCATCGACGCCCTCCAGGCCGACCTGGCCCGGCGCGATCGCCAGATCATGGACTACCGGAGCGAGATCGACGAGCGCGAGCACCGCATGGCGGACCTGCGCAGCCGCCTGGGCATGCTGGACGGCTCCGCGGCGCCCACGCGCGAGGCCGAGCTGACCGCCGAGCTGGCCCGTGCCCACGCGCAGGCATCCGAGCTCTCAGCACGCGCGGCGTCCGAGAGCAAGCGTGCCGACGACGCTGCGGGGCGGCTGGAGCATGAGAGCGCGGGTAGCTTGAAGCACCAGGCGCGCGTCAAAGAGCTCAAGGACGCGGTAGACCACCTAACGCGTCGCTTTGCCGAGCGCAACCGCGAGCTCGAGGCCGCGCAGAAGGCCCTTGCCGAGCGAGACGAGCGCCTCCGGCAGCTGCGCAGCGGCGGCCAAGCCGCGATCGCGGCGCCGGCGTCGCCGCTGGACGAGAAGGCGGCCAACGCCAAGCTCGTCGAGGCGTACCGCCACGACATGAAGATGCGCGATCGCAAGATCGCCGATCTGGAGCGCGCGCTGGCCAAGGCGCGCCGCGGTGAGCGCCCGCAGCGGGCGCAGGAGTCTGCGGCTGGCGCGGCCGCTCCAAACGGCGAGGATCGGCGCGCAGTGCAGCACCCGATCGGCGCGGCATCGGCCGCTATGGACGGGACGTCGGCCGCAGCGGAGCTGGGCGAGCAGCCGGCATCTGACGGGAACGGGCTGATGACGGCGGCAGCGGAGCCCAACGGATCGGCGGTGGCCGGTGCAGCGGCCGCGATGGCCGACGCGGCGGAGAGCGACGGCCCGGCCGACGACCTCACGCGGATCAAGGGCATCGGAAAGGTCTTTGCGGCCAGGCTAGCGGCCGCCGGCATCCGCTCCTACGCGGACTTGGCAGCGCGCGCTCCCGACGAGCTGGCGGCCGTGGTCGAGCCCAAGGCGTGGCAGGCCATCGACTTCGACGCCTGGATCACCGCAGCACGCGAGCACGCCGGGTAACGGCGAGACCCGTCCGCTACATGCCGACGAGCTGCTGGAGGGCCCAGACGGCGGCTAGCGCGTAGGCGCCTGCCGCGATGTCGTCCGCGACGACGCCCAGGCCGCCGGGCAGCCGTTCGAGCGCGTTGGCGGGCCACGGTTTCCAGACGTCGAAGACGCGGAACGCGAAGAAGGCGCCCACGAGCACCAGCGCTTCCGGCCGCTCCGGCCGCCACGCCGCCAACCACATCCCGGCCGCCTCGTCCAGGACGAAGCGGCCGGGATCGTGCTTGCCGGTTTGGTCGATCAGCTCGTCGGCCAGCCGCGGCCCAGCCAGCGCGGCGATTAGGGCCAGGAGCGCGACGATCGGGCTGTAGCGGTCCGCCGGCACGGCAAAGAGCACGGCCAGCGCGACCAGCGAGCCGGCGGTGCCGGGCGCGATGGGCGAGAAGCCGGCGCCGAGGCCGGTGCCCAGGACGAGGGCCAGACGCCGCATCATGCGGCCATCCCGCGCACCAGCGAGGCGCCCCGCCGCACGTAGTCGTAGCCGGAGACGACGGCCAGCGCCAGCATGGCGGCGATCAGCGCCGCGGCGAGCCCCGTCAGCCAAGGCGCCGGCCCGGCCGCCGAGCGGACGAGCAGGGCCGTGGCCGCCGCGACCTGGACCGCCATCTTGAGCTTGCCCGTCGCGCTGGCCTGGAAGTTCACGCCCTCGCTCTCCAAGACGCCCCGAAGGCCGCTGACCAGGAACTCGCGCACCAGCACGACGACGACCATCCAGGGCCGGAGCAGGTCGGCCGCGCCCGGCAGCGCGGTCAGGAGCACCAGCGTGCCGGTGACCAGGACCTTGTCCGCGAACGGGTCGGCGATCCGGCCAAACGTCGTCACCAAGTTCCGCGAGCGGGCGAGGTAGCCGTCCAGGACGTCGGACAGCGCGGCGGCGACGAAGACGCCGGCCGCCGCCCAGCGCGCGCCGGGCAGCCAAGCGTCCGGCAGCGCGCCGGACGTGTCCAAGGAGAGCAGCGCGAGGACGGCGCCGGCGCCGACGAGCCGCGCCAGGGTGACTTGGTTGGCGATGTTCAAGGCGAGGCCTTTCGGATGATCGGGCGCGACGGCGCGTGGTGCGAGGATACCACGAGGCGGCGGTCCGGCCAGCGAGCGCGATCGGCCGTCGCGGGCGAGCCAGGACCGAACGGGAACGGCCTGTCACGATGCTGCCCCGTCGGAATGCCAAAGCGCACTCCTATCGTCATGCTCGGCGACAGGGTCATTGCGATCCGGCGCGAGGTCGGCTGAGCTACCGATCGATCTGCCGCCGACTGGCGACGGTCGCACGGATCGCAGTGCTGTCGAGCAGCGCCGGGAGGAAGACGCCCGTAAGATCGGGCAGCGGGCGGGGCGGGCTCGCTGTCGGGGTGGGCGTCCCCGGTGTCAGGGTCGGTGTTGCGGTCTGCCACCCGTCGTGCTCGCGTCGCAACACGAGCACTCCCTCGGCGTCGGCGACGTAGACAACGTCGCCGTCGATGGCGAGATCCTGTGGGTTCAGGTCCCAGACGACGCGTGGATCGAGGTCCAACGCCGCATCGACGGGGTGCTCAGGGTCGGATACGTCCACGATGTGCAGCCGGCGCCTACCGGAATCCGGTCGTTCGATCATCCATAGCCGATGGCCGTCTGCCCGGACGACGGCGATCGGGCCGCCGTAGAATGCGTCGGACGTGCCGAGCTCCTGTGGTGAATCCGGATCGGTGACGTCCACGACCGATAGGCGGCCGCCATCCGGCGGCGCCGTTCCCCGCGGACCCGGCGTCGGGGTAGGACCTGTCGGCGACGGGCCCGGCGTAGGAGGCAGGCGCGTGGGAATGAAGTAGGCTCCGTGCAGACGCTCGCCGACATAGACATGCGCGCCATCCACGATCAGTGACTGGCTTGCCATCAAGTACGGATCGGCGGCCAAGTTGCCCCGAAGCCGCGGGTTTGCCGGGTCGCCAACGTCGACAACGCGCAGGCGGGCCCCGTTCTGCGCGACATAGGCCAGCTGGCCGGCAAGCGCAAGGTCTAGCGGTCCCAAGTAGGCGATCTCCACACGACCGGTCTCGCGGGGCGCGCTGGGCGTGCGGTAGTCAAATGTGACCAGGTCGCGATCATCCCCGAGGACCCCGATGCCGCCGCGCGCGGCCAAGGACGTCACGGGGCGACCAAGGCGCATGGTGCCCAGCAGTCGAGGCGCCGACACGTTCGAGACGTCGAACACGCTGACGCTATGGGGTTCGTGGGAGACGAGCGCGGTGTCGCCGTCGACGACGACGCTGCTGGCCTGCAGCGCCGCAACGAGTCCCCGCCGCACCGGTGCCGACGGTTCGGTCACTTCGTACACCTGCAGGCCGAACGTGGAATCGGCGAGGAAGAGCAGGTCGTTCAGGGCGGCCATGCCGGTGACGTCGGCGAGATCGATTTGCCCGACCGCGATGTAGCGGTCGGAGGGGGGAACCTGTGCAAAGGGTGCCGAGACGCCGTTGGTGGCCCACAGCGTCGGCATGCCGCCTGAGGCGGAAGGAACCCGGTCGAGCGCGAGCCGCAACGCCCCAGCGCACGCAAGACCCAACGCGACCATACCCGCGAACCGGACCATCACCCCTCCCGAAACAGACGTGGCGACGGCATGATAGCCTAGTCGCGTGCCGCCGAGATCGGGCACCTAGACCGGGACATCCCAGGCCCCACTTTGTGGCGGCATCCGAACGCGCCATAATCGATAGCGTTCGGCATGTAGGACCGGGGCGACCACCGCGGGCATGGACGCACGCCGTCGATGACCGCCATGAAGCAATGGCTCCAGAGCCCGAGCCCTCCGCTCGAAAGGAGAGGCACATGAACCAGGTGACGACGGGTCTGCAGACGTGCAAGGTGTGCGGAGCGAGCTTCGCCACGGCGGAAGAGCTGCGCCGGCACGAGAGGACGCACTAGACGGCCGTCAGCGTCCCTCCCGCCGGCTCAGCCCGCATGCCAGACCAAGGGCTGGCGCCGGCCCACACTCAGTCATGACATGGAGCAACCCGTGAACCTCCGACCCCCAATCCTCGACAAGCTCAACGACCAGATCGCCGACGAGTTCTACGCGGCACAGCTGTACCTTTCGATGTCGACCTGGTTCGACGCCCAAAACCTCGTCGGCTTCGCGCACTGGATGCGCTTGCAGAGCGACGAGGAGCGGTTGCATGGGCTGCGGCTATTCGACTTCGTGAACAGCCGACGCGCACAGGTGTCGCTGCGAGCCATCGACGAGCCGCCGCACAGCTTCCGCTCGCCTCAAGATGCCGTGGAGCAGGCCTTCGCGCACGAGCAGGCGGTCTCGGCCAAGATCAACGCCCTCTATGAGCTCGCGCTCTCGGAGCGTGACATTGCCACGCACGTCGAGCTGCAGTGGTTCATCACCGAGCAGGTCGAGGAGGAGCAGAGCGCAGAGCTCCTGGTCGAGCGCGTGCGCCTGGCGGGCGACAACGGCGCGGGCCTCCTGCTCCTGGACAGCCAGCTTTCGCAGCGCGCGCTGGGTCGGTGACCGGCTGCGGTCAGAGCGCCATCGCCTGCCTCAGCCGCCGGTCGACCTCACGCATGTCGGGCTCGCTCAGCGAACCCGGACGGTAGCGCACCGTGCCGGTTCCGACGGTGGCCAGCTTGGCGCGCACGGTCGCTGGCTTGAGCAGCCGTGCGTGCTGCCGGTCGGCGAGGGAATGGTCGTAGGCCGTCTTGTGCGCGCGGGACGTGATCATGGCGACCGTTATGTCAAAGGCGGCCCGCTCGAAGGCAGGCTCCCTGAACACAACCGCTCGCCGCGTCTTGACGGAGGCATGGTTCAGCAGCGGTGCTGAATAGCCCGTGGCGAAGTTGACAATGTTGCTGGCGGAGTGGTTGGTGGTCGAACAGGTGGCTCCGGCGATCTGAGGGGCGCCGGTTGAGGGTATGGGGTTGTCGGCTCAGAGTTCAAGCGGCTTTGGGGTATCCCAGGGCCGCGAGCCAGTCGTTGGTTGGGTTGCCGTCGGGATCGAACACACGGACGGCGGCGGTGTCGGGATCGCGGTGCGCTCGACGTCGGTGAGGGTCTGGCGAGCGCGGCTAGTGGCGTCCCTGACGTGCCGCCAAGGCCGATGGCCACTAGCCGGCTGACCTCAGCTGCCGGCGCTGGTTTTCAAACGGGCGCAGGCAGACGCTTTGCTGGAGGAGAGCAGCGAGATCTGATATCCTCCGGAAACCCGTTGGACGGGTCGCGCAACGCGCTGAACGCCCACCGTTGAGCACGCATTCGAGTCCCCGTAACGAACGCCAAGCAACGAGGAGTACGAACATGGCCGCGACCGGACCCAACTACATCAGCTTCGTGTCCGAGCTCGCGTACGGCGATCTTGGCGTCGGCGAGCTGGGCACGCCGCCGCCGCCGGGCGCCAAGAACCACATCCATTGGACCCGGGACAACATCCCCAACTCCGTGGGGACGGTGGTCACCGGCAACGCGTTCCTTTCACATCACCTTGCCTACATGCTGGCCCGCTACGAGGCCTGGCGCAGCAAGTACTTCCTGCCGCCCCTTCGACCCTGGGACGGCATGAGCTCGATGGACGCGGACCAGTCGGCGACCGTGCCAGGGGCGGGGCCGCTGCCGGCGACGACCGAGGCGCTGGGCACGAGCCTACGGAACTACTACAACGGGACGTTCCGCGCCGCGTTGACCGACGAGCTGGCGGATGAGATCAAGGCTGTCTACAGCTACCGCTACTGGGCGTTCGTCAAATGGGCGAGCGACCTGCAAAGGCGGGTGCTCGGTCAGCCGGTCTTCCACGTGCACAAGGTGTTCGACCGCGACGGGACGGTGCTCTCGGAGAAGGACTTCACCGACATCTTCCACCAGGTCCACCACGTCTGGCATCCAAACGGCCCGATCGGCGGCGGCTGGACGCAGCCGACGCCGTTCTTCAAGACCAGCGTGGGCCAACACGTGGGCAAGAAGGAGATCAGCCGCACGCAGGTCGGCGCCGAGTTCTTCACGTTCCACCGCGACCATCTCGAGATCTTCGATCGCTGGCTGGTCAGGGCAGGGAAGGAGCGGACCCAGTCGATCAACGCGTGTGCCCACGACACCGACCCGAACGACCCGCCGCCAGCTGGCGTCAACGCCGGCTTTTCGGGTTACCCGCACATCGAAGACTGGTCTGCGAACCCGCCCGATGTCCACTTCAACGACGTGCACACGACTTACTGGGAAGGCGATCTGAAGGAGTTCGCCAACCTGGGCGAGATGGGACAACGGTTCGCGACCGACTTCAATCAGTTCCCGGTCATCGCCATCCCCGGCGTGTCGGATGCGGGCTACCACGGCACCGGCCACAATCTAAACGGGGACCTGGCTCCGCCCGTCGACAACAACCACTCGCCCCGCTTCTTCGCCTGGCACGGCTTCAACGACGACGTCTGGGTCAAGCGGGAGCCGCGCTTCAACGTCTTCGAGTTGCTGCAGTCGGACAACTCGCCCTTTCCCGAATCCGGAACACTGACCATATTGCGCGATCTCGTCGCCAGCGGCGACTCCGTGGAACCGGCGCTCGGCGTGGCGGCCGTGGACCTCGCCACCGGCCAGGGCAGCCTGCGGATCAAGCTCAACGTACGCACACATCCGTTCAACCGCACGCTGGATCTACTGTTGAAGTGCGAGGTGCTGCGGGAGGCCGGGGGGACGACGCCGGTGGTGACGCTCAGCCGGCAACTGTCGATCATTCCCAGCGGCGCCCCAGGGCCGATGGAACGTCTGCCGGAGGTCGACTTCGTCGAGGACTTCGTGTTCGATGGAACGGCCGGCACGGTCGATGGCGATGGGGACGGTCCCTTCAAGTCCGACAACCTGCTGTTCGCGCCGACCCCGGTGGGATTCAAGAACAGCCGGATCCGCATCTCCGGCTACCTGACCTGTAAGGCGCGCCCCGACGGCACCGTCGTTGCAGTCACAGGAACGATCTCCAGTGCCGGTACAACCGTGACGGGTGCTGCTGGCACGAACTTCACCGGACAACTGCGCCAAGGAGACCTGATCCGCGCGAACGGCCAGGTCGGCCAGATCGTCAGGATCACCAACGCCACCAGCCTGACGCTGTTGGACGCGTTCGCATCCCCGCTGCCGACCGGAACGGCGTATGAGCGCATCGACGGCTTCGATCACGAGTCGGTCGTCGAGATCCCGCTGATCCAGGAAAAGCAGCCGCCGGACATCACGACGTACCTGGACCGCAGCACGTTCAGTCTGGAGCAGGTGGCGCCCACCGGCACAACGGTCCTCGCGGACTCGTTCTACATCGTGCTGCAGGACCGTACGTCGCGCCCGTTTACGATTCTGTGGCCGGCCGCTGTAGAACCGGCGCTGCACGGCCTGATCGCGCCGCCGATCTACGCCGCCGGCATCTACACCGACCCGGTGCACTTCCCGCTCGTGGAGCTGCGGGACGTGGTGACCGACGCGTTGATTCCTAACGTCTCGGTCAGCGTGACGTCGATGCAGCCCGAAGACCCCAGCCTGCCCCCCGCCATCTTGCAGCGCGTCACGTGCCCGTGCGCGGTGACGTTCTCGGGGCAGGGCGCCTTCGCGGGCTTGGTCAGCCCGGGGGACTTCAAAGACGTGAAGCTGGTCGTCACCGCCACCGATCGCTCTGGCAACCGCGTCACCGACGACAGCCTGCGCGTCCGTCTGCAGTTCAACCCCAACCCGTACATGCTCGACGGCCCCGTGCACTGGATCAGCCTGGACACGCGCGTCTTCCAGATCCAAGGTGGGCAGGCTCGCTTCGGGGTGGCGGCAGGTTGGACGGACCCGCACACGTTCATCCAGCAGGTGATCGCCAACTTCCGTTCGGGCAGCGGCACGGCCGGCGGCGAGACATTCGACAGCCTGCCGAGCGACCAGGGCGATGCAAGGCTGGAGTACGCGACGTCCCTCAACGGGACCAACATCTTCAACTTCGCCCTGGCACAGGTGCGTCTGCAGAGCGCGTCGGGATTGTCCGGTCTACGGGCGACGTTTCGCCTGTTTCGGTGGGGTGTCGCCAGCGTCGAGTTCAACGACACGCTGTCCTACCGGTCCGCAGGCTCCGGCATCGGCCTCCTGGGACAGACGACGTCCGCCGAGCTGGCGTCCATCCCGTTCTTCGCCGCACCAAGGGTGGCCACGTCGGCCAGCATGGCCACGCAGACCGATCCGCTCAACCTGTTCACGTTCGGTCCTACGGGCGGTTCCGAGGCTCGAAGCATCTTCGGCGCCTACCTGGACATCAACCAGAGCACGGCGCAGTTCCCGCAGACCTTCGTGGGCGACGGCCCGTTCGGCGGGACGCTGCTGGCGATCCGCGACCTGCTCGAGGACCACCACCAGTGCATGGTGGTCGAGCTGCTGCACGCCGGCGACCTGACTGCCGCCGGTGCCACGCCGGGCACGTCGGACAACCTCGCCCAGCGCAACCTGCTGATCGTGCAAACCGCCAACCCAGGCTCAGAGATCACCCGCACGGTGCAGCACGCGTTCAACATCGACCTGACCCGCAGCTTGAAGCGATCGCGACGCGACCCGATTCCAATCGTGGACCCGGTCCACACCGATCACTCGGACGACGCCGTCCCGTCTGCGCATGAGCCGCACGGCGGCGGGGGACACGGCCACGGGGATCACGAGGATCACGAACATCACGAGATCCCCAAGGATCAGGATACCCACGAAGATCACCTGCTTCACAACTGCTGTCCGGAGTGCACGGTTCGTCCCGCTCGTCCCGCCCGCGCCAGTGCCGCCCACGCCGGTCATGCTGAAGGGCAACAACACGGTGGACACTCTCTCCGATTGGAGTTGACCCACCTGGAGGAGAGCTGGTTGGCTCAATCGCCAGGGCTGCTCAGGCAGTTCGCGCAGCGGACCCGGGACCGGGCCGAGACCGATCGCCGGTGGTCGTTCGATGCGGAGCATTGGAAGTCCACAACTGGACTGGATGAGCTCGTCTTTTTCTGGAACAACCTGCCGCCGGAGTCCGATGTGGAGCTGTTCCTGCCCGGGGCCAACGTCGAGGAGATCTTCAACTTCCGGAGCCTGCGCCATGCCCCAGCGACGGTGAGGATCGTCGATTCGCAGACGCTCCGCTTGTTCCCGACCGGGACGACGTTCCTGCCGCTGGCGCGCTTCTGGGGCGACAACCTGGCCGGGCTGCTGAAGGTGAAGCTGCCGGCCGGCATCAAGAAGGGTCAGCGCTTTGCGATCGACGTGCGGCAGATGCGGGCCGACGAAGCCCGTACCCTTGGCGGCTTCCAGCTCAACATCCAGGTCGAGAAGGCGGCCGAGATCTGGGAAGCAGAGGGGCGAACGCTCGAACGGTTCCACAAGCGGCTGACCCTCAAGCCCGAGACGGACCGCTGGCGGCCGATCGTCGCCCGGCAGGTGGAGTTCACCCGCGCGCGGGTCAAGGGCCTCGTCGAGCTGGCCAACGAAGAGCATTCCGCGCTGTCCCCGATCGACTGGACGGATCCAACGGACGTTCAGAACGGCCGAAAACTGCGCGTCGTGCTCGAGAAAATCGAGATCACCGACGCGCGGGAGCCCTTCTTCAAGGGCAAAGGCGAGTTCCGGTTCGTCGCCAAGGTGTGGACCCCTGACAACGGCGGGATCCTGAAAGAGACGGTCCTCCCTGCCACAGGCCACTTTGCGTTGAGCGATCAGCGAGGCAGCGCCGAATCCGAAGTAGTGCTCGACGCCGTGTTGTTCGACGACTGGGCAGCGGAGCGGCTTGCCATTCAGATCCACGGCGTCGAGCTGGATACGTTCGACGCGGACGACCGCCTCAATCCCTTCAAGCAAGCGTTTAGGGGCGAACCCACTTCGTGGTTCGGGCACTACGCGCCGACGGGGGATGTTGTGGATCATCTGGACTTGGAGGGGTGGAGGGTGTGGTTCCGGATCGAGGCGTCTTGAACGTGGCGTGACGCTACCGGGCCAGACAGGTGGGATCGTGAGATGAGGTTCAGGTGTGTAGAACCGGCTCGCCACGGGCCACCATGACCGCTTTCCGCGAGGCTCGGTAGACCACGGATTGGGACGTGAGCGAGACCCGGTGGGCTGCGGACGGGGATGACAAGGTGCGCTCGCAGCCGTGGCGCGCGTTCCACCGCCGTGCTACCCTGCGGCCGCGCGGCTCGACTCCGGGTCTCGAAGGCCTTGATGGCCCAGGAAATCGGAGTCAGCCATGCCATTCAAGTCCGCCCGCTTCCGTCATGCGGCCGATCCGGTGACCAAGGCCCGCTCGAGATGATCGTCCAAGAGCCTGAGTCCGGCCCGACGACCCCATGATCTACTCCGCCACGATCACCACCGCCTCCCTGCGACTGCGCGAGACCCGCATCGTCGCTGGCCTCCTGCTGGACGGCGTGAGCGACGCGGAGTGGCGGGAGGCGGTGGTGCAGCGGAACGTGCTGCAGGTTCGCAGCGCCGTGTCCGTGAGGCGCATTGCCGGCCTGCTGCGCGCCCGGATCGAGCCGCTGGGCGAAGGGCTGTGGGCGATGGTCCACGACGGGGGGCGCGAGCAGGCGACGCAGGCGGTCTTCGCCGCGGCCGTCAAGAACAGCCGGCTGCTCGGGGACTTCATGGACATCGCGCTGCTGGAGCAGAGGGTTCTCTTCGCCAAGCGGCTGGAGCGCCGCGTGTGGGCGGAGTACATCGAGGGTTGTCGGGGGCGGGATCCGGCGATGCCGCACTGGAGCGACCAGACGGTGGCGCGGCTGCGGTCGGCGGTGTTCTCGATGCTGGCCGAGGCGGGGTATCTGAAGGACACGCGGAGCCTGCTGCTGCAGAATGTCTTTGTCGACGCGCAGCTGGCGGACTACCTGCGCCAGCGGGGCGAGCTCTACGTGCTGCGGTGCCTGGAGGTGGCGGAGTGAGCGACGTGCTGGCCGGTCGCCTGAATCAGATCCTGCCCCGGGTGACCAGCGGGGCGTTTCTTTCGGGCGGGGGGATCGGCAACGAGATCGCGTGCTACATCTTCGACTATCCGGCGCGGGAGGAGCTGCGGGTGCGAGAGCACATCCAGATGATGCTCGGGCGCCTGGCGAGCCATCACGGGGAGCTGCGCGTGCTGCACCTGAACCTGCTGGAGGTCGTGCTGGCCTACCTGGAGCAGCGTGGGCTGTTGGCCAAGGCGCTGGCGATGCAGGTCACCAAGGGCGACCGGGCGGTGCTGCAGGCGCTGAAGGGGCCCCTGGCGGCCGAGAAGGTCTGCGAGTTCATCGGGCGCGACCACGCGCCGGGGGAGCGCGACCTGGTGCTGATCTCGGGCGTGGGCAGCGTATGGCCGATGCTGCGCGCGCACAACCTGCTGACCAGCCTGCACACGATCATGGGCACCGCGCCGCTGGTGATGTTCTACCCGGGCGCCTTCGACGGAACCACGCTGCGCCTCTTCGGGCGCATCGCGGGCGACACGTCCAAGCCGGGGACCAAGCCGTACTATCGCGCCTTCATCCTGGTTCCCGGAGGGACGGCCGCATGAAGATCAAGGACCTGTTCGAGCGCGACATCCATCGCCCCATCAACGGCGTGGTCAAGGCGGACCAGCTCGACGCGTCGTCCGTGTGGCAGGAGCTGGACGAGTTTGTCGTCACGCGCGAGCTGGGGCGGCACTTCGGCGACCTGGTGGAGGTGCTCCTCTCGACCGGCGGCGTGCACACGTCCGCCGACCGGAACGGGATCTGGATCTCCGGCTGGTTCGGGAGCGGCAAGTCGCACCTGATCAAGGTGCTGTCGTACGTGCTGGAGAACAAGGACCACGCACTGGGGGCGGAGCGGCGGCGGGCCGTGGACTTCTTTGCGGGCAAGTTCGACGACGCGCTGCTGTTCGCCGACTTGAAGCGGGTGGTGGCGGAGCGCATCGAGACGATCCTGTTCAACATCGACAGCAAGGCGGATCACCGGACGGGGCGAGACGCGCTGCTGCGCGTGTTCCTCAAGGTCTTGAACGAGAAGCAGGGGTACAGCGGTGATCATCCGCACATCGCGCACATGGAACGGCATCTGGACGAGACGGGGAAGCTGGCGGTCTTTCACGCGGCCTTCGAGCGGGCGTCCGGCGCGTCGTGGCTGGCGGAGCGGGACGCGTGGGAGTTCCACCGGGACGAGGTGACGGCGGCGCTCAGGGAAGCGATCGGTCAGAGCGAGACGTCGGTCGAGAAGTGGGTCGACGGCGGCGAGGAGAACTTCAGCCTGACGGTGGAGAACTTCGCCAAGTGGGTGAAGCGCCACCTCGACCGCCAGGGGCCGAACCACCGGATCATGTTTCTGGCGGACGAAGTCGGCCAGTTCATCGGCGGCGACTCGCACCTGATGCTCAACCTGCAGACCATCACCGAGCAGCTGGGCACGGTCTGCGGCGGACGGGCCTGGGTGGTGGTCACGTCGCAGGAGGACCTGGATGCCGTCCTGGGCGACCTGAAGAGCGCCAAGCAGCACGACTTCTCCAAGATCCAGGGCCGCTTCAAGACGCGGATCTCGCTGTCGAGCGCCAACGTCGATGAGGTGATCAAGACGCGTCTCTTGGCGAAGAATGCCGGCGCGTTGGCGCCGCTGGCGGCAGCCTACGAGGGCAAGCACGACATCCTGCGCCATCAGCTGTCGTTCGTGAACGCAGGGATGTCGTTCAAGTCGTACGCGGATGGGGCGGACTTTGCGGCGTGCTATCCGTTTGCGGCCTATCAGTTCACCCTGGTCCAGAAGGTGTTCGAGTCGATTCGCAAGGCCGGCGCCACCGGCTTGCACCTGTCCCAGGGCGAGCGATCGACGCTGGACGCGTTCCAGGGGGCGGCGAAGGAGGTCGGCGGCGCGGACGTCGGCGCGCTGGTGCCCTTCTACCGCTTCTACCCGGCCGTGGAGGGGTTCCTGGACACGGCCGTCAAGCGCACGATCGATCAGGCGGGCGAGAGCCACGTGCTCGAGCCGTTCGATGCGACGGTGCTAGAGGTGCTCTTCCTCATCCGCTACGTCGACGAGCTGCCGGGCACGGTCGACAACCTGGTGACGCTGTGCGTGGACCAGATCGACGCCGACCGGTTGGCGCTGCGCAGGCGCATCGAGGCGGCGCTGGCGCGCCTGGAGGGCGAGACGCTGGTGGCGCGCAACGGCGATCTGTACTTCTTCCTGACCAACGAAGAGCGCGACATCGGGCGCGAGATCAAGAACACGGCGGTGCCGTCGGGGGCCGAGGAGCGGGAGCTGGGCAAGCTGCTGTTCGAGGACATCCTGGGCGACGTCCGCAAGCACACGTACGGCAAGACCGGTCGGGACTTCAGCTTCACCCGATCGTGCGATGATCATTTGGTGGGCAACCGCCTGGAGGGCAGCCTGGAGGTGGCGTTCGTCAGCCCGCTCGGCGACGGCTACGCGGAGTACGCGGACGACGCGCGCGGCATGATGGAGACGACCGCCGAACAGGGCCGCGTGCTGGTGCGCCTGCCGGACGACAGCATCCTCGGGCGAGAGCTGCGGGCCTACCTGCAGACCGAGTCCTACGTGAAGACCAAGCACACGGGCTCGCTGACCGACGCGACGAAGCGGATCCTGCGCGACCGGACGGAGGAGAATCGGGGCCGCCGGGCGCGCATCCTGGAGCGGCTGGGTACGATGCTGACGGGCGCGAGCTACTTTGCCGCGGGCCGGATGTTGGAGCCCAAGCGCCCCGACCCGAAGGCGGCGCTCGGCGAGGCATTGGAGTACGTGATCGAGAACGCGTACCCCAAGATGGGCTACGTACGATACCTCCACCCGAACCCGAAGCAGGAGATCCAGAGCCTGCTGCGCGCGAACGATGTCGAGCAGGCGAGCATGGATCTCGGCGCGCCCGAGGCGATCGCTCAGGCGCTGGAGGATCTGCGGGAGTACGTGCGGCTGTGCGCGCTGACCAGCAAACAGATCGTCCTGCACGATCTGATCGAGAAGAAGTACGGAGCGCGGCCCTACGGTTGGCCGGAGCTTGAGGTGGTGCTGCTGGTGGCGCGCATGGCCGTGCTGAAGGAGATCAACCTGGTGGTGGACGCGGCGCCGCTGCCGCTGGAACAGGCGTATGACCACCTGACGACGCCGCTCAAGCAGCGCAAGGTGGTGATCACGCAGCGGGAATCGGCCGGGGCGGAGCTGATCAAGCGGGCGCAGGCGATGGGCAGGCAGCTCTTTGCCGAGGCGGGACCGAGCAACGAGGCGGGGCTGTTTGCGTTCCTGAAGGAGCGGCTCGGGCACTGGAGCACCAGCTTGGCGGGGTACAAGCTCTTGGCCAGGACAGGCCGCTATCCGGGCCTGGAGGAGATCGAGCAATGCACGGCCCTGCTGCAACGGTTCGTGGAAGAGTCGGACTCGGTGCGCTTCCTGACGCGCTTCGTCGACCACGAGGCGGAGCTGCTCGCCTCGGCCAACCACATGCGGGAGCTCGACGGCTTCTACACGAACCAGCGGCACAGCTGGGACGAGCTGCTCGACGCGGTGGCCGAGCTGTCGCAGAACCGACTGCAGCTCGAAGCGGACGCGGAGGCCGGGCCGGCGTTGGCCCGCATGGAGTACATTCTTTCGGATCCGAGCCCTTACCGGTACATTCGCGAGGTCGCGGAACTGAAGTACGCGGCGTCCACGGCGAACGACGCGCTGATCGAAGCGGCGCGCACGCCCGCGGTCGCCGAGATCGAGGGGCTCATCGACCCCATCGCGTCCGAGTTGGCCGAGGTCGCCGCCGACGATGGGTTGCGGAGCCGCGCCACGGACGAGCTCTTGCGGCTGCTGTCCACCGCCCAGCAGGCCACCAGCATCGCGCACATCGCGCAAGCGCAGCAGGCCGCCGGCGATGCGTTCGGTCGGGCGATGACGGTGATCGAGGCGGCGGCACTTGGCGCCAACGGCGACGAGGGCCTGGATCCGGTCCAACCGGTGGTGAAGAAGCATCGGGTCGTCGACGCCAGGAGCCACTGGCGTGGCGGCTTCATCGAGACGGCGGCCGATGTCGATTCGTTCCTGGGATCGCTCCGTGCGGAGCTGGACGCCGCGGTTGAGGCGAACGAGCGGGTGCAGATCAAGTGAGCCGGTCACGATGAACACGACGCAGCTCAAGACCTACGCCCCCGCCGCCCGCCGGGCCTTCATCGCCGCCGTCAGCGCGCAGGCGGCGCGGCTGGGGATCACCGCACGGGGCAATGCGCCCGCCGCGGTGCAGGGGGATGTGCTGCTGATCGAGGGACAAGCGTTCCCCAAGGGCGTGGCGCCGGCTCGCGGGAAGTTGGTGAAGCGGGTAGCGGACCACGGGTTTGGGGCCACGATGGAGGCGATCGCCTACACGTGGTTCAACCGCTTGGCGGCCATCCGGTACATGGAGTTGCTAGGCTACCTGGAGCACGGCTTCCGGGCGCTGAGCCACCCCGAGGGCCGCGGCCGACCGGAGATCCTGGACCACGCGGCCGACGTTGCGTTGCCGGGGCTTGACCGGGCGAAGGCGGTGGCGCTGAAGCTGGACGGGACGAAGGACGAGGAGCTGTACCGGCTGCTGCTGATGGCGCAGTGCAATGCGCTGCACAAGGCGATGCCGTTTCTGTTCGAGCGGATCGGGGACGAGACGGAGCTGCTGCTGCCGGCCAACCTGCTGCACACGGACTCGCTGATCCGGCAGCTGGTGGAGGGGGTCGACGAGGAGGCGTGGGAGCAGATCGATATCATCGGCTGGCTGTACCAGTTCTACATCTCGGAGAAGAAGGACCAGGTGATTGGCAAGGTGGTGGCGTCGGAGGACATTCCGGCGGCCACGCAGCTGTTCACGCCCAACTGGATCGTGAAGTACATGGTCCAGAACGCGTTGGGGGCGCAGTGGCTGGCGACCTATCCGAGCTCGCCGCTCAAGGGGCAGATGGACTACTACATCGAGCCGGCCGAGCAGACGGCCGAGGTGAACGCGCAGCTGGCGGCCATCACGCCGAGCACGCTGGACCCCGAGGCGCTGACGCTGATCGATCCGGCGTGCGGGTCGGGGCACATCCTGGTGGAGGGCTATGACCTGTTCAAAGCGATCTACCTGGAGCGGGGTTACCGGCGGGAGGATGTGGCGCAGCTGATCCTCACCCAGAACCTGTTCGGCCTGGACATCGACGAGCGCGCTGCGCAGCTTACGGGCTTTGCGCTGACGATGAAGGGGCGGGCGGATGATCGGCGGCTGTTCGAGCGGGGGGTGAGGCTCAACGTGATGGCGCTGGTGGACAGCGCGGGGTTTGATGCGGAGCGGGTGGCGGAGGGGGTGAGACTGGAGGAGTACGGGGTGGGGGTGGCCGATCTTGCGGAGGTGAAGGGGTTGTTCGAGCATGCGACGACGTTTGGGTCGCTGATTCAGGTGCCGGAGGGGTTGGCGGCGAAGTTGGCGGGGATGAGGCGGCTGAGCGAGGCGGCGAGCGAGGATCTGTTTGTGGCGAATGCGCTGAGGCAGTTGGGGGTGTTGGTGCGGCAGGCGGGGATGTTGGCGGGGCGGTATGATGCGGTGGTGGCGAATCCGCCGTATATGGGGAGCGGTTGGTTTAGTACAGTGCTGAAGGAATTTGTCAATCGAGCCTATAAAGCTGGCAAGACCGATCTCTATGGCGCGTTTACGTTGCGAAATATGCAGCTGGCGAAGGACTACGGACACATCGGAATGATCACGATTCCGAACTGGATGTTCATCTCTTCTTTTGAGTCGTTGCGGAACGCCATTACTGAGGAAGCGCCGATTGCGAGCCTTGTCCATAACGGTAGAGGGGTTTGGGGGTCAGACTTTGGAAGTTGCTCATACGTACTACAACGTTCCTTTCCCAAGGGGATCAGCGGCCGTTTCCTACGTCTCTTCGACAAACAGGGGAGCGTTGCCAGTAACGAACAACTTGAAAGTCGTTTTCATGCGAGTCCTCTATTCACTATGTCGAACACTGACTTCAGCAAGATCCCCGGCAGTCCGGTGGCCTACTGGATAAGTTCGCGGATGCGATCACTATTTGCAGACTATCCACCAATTAGCACGGTTTGTGAGGCACAAAAGGGTCTAGCTACCTGCGATAGCGATCGATTCGTTAGGCAGTGGTGGGAAGTAGACAACGCAACGATCGGACTGAGAGTATCCAATACCGCGCAGTCTGTAGCGTCGAAGTGTCGTTGGTTTCCGCTCAACAAGGGTGGAAATTTCCGACACTGGTATGGTAATGTGATGCATGTCGTTAACTGGGAAAAAGATGGCAAGGACGTTAAGGCCCATATTGCTGCGAGTTATCCCTATTTGAAGGGCAATACTTCGTTTGTAACTCAGGACACGACGAAATACTTTCTTCAATCGATTGTCTGGACATATATTTCCTCAGCAGATCGCTCATTTCGTTTCTCGCCGGGTGGCGAGATTGCGTCAAACGCTTCCCAGAGTGCGTATTCATCCGAGAGTAATACTTATGTACTCTTGGCCTACTTCAATACTCCTGTCGTAGCTGAGATTATGCGCGCAATGAGCCCGACGTTGAATTCTAATTTGGGTGAGTTTCTCGCGATCCCTTTCCCTCGCGATGTGGAGAGAGATCAAGTAATTCGGACATCGAAGGAGCTTGTCCAGATTGCGAAAGATGACTGGAACGCCTACGAACGCTCCTGGGACTTCCAATCCCTCCCCCTCCTGACCGCACCCACCGCCCTCACCCCCACCCTCGAATCCACCTACACCACCTGGATCACCCAGAACCGCACCACCATCGCCGAAATGAAACGCCTCGAAGAGGAGAACAACCGCCTCTTCATCGACGCCTACGGCCTGGCCGACGAGCTCACCCCCGACGTCCCCATCGACCAAATCACCCTCACCGTAAACCCCGCCTACCGCTACGGCGGCAAGCTCACCGACGAAGAGCTGTGGACCCGCTTCCGCCAGGACACCATGGAGGAGGTGATCTCCTACGCCATCGGCTGCGTCATGGGCCGCTACAGCCTGGACGAGCCGGGCCTCATCTACGCCCACAGCGGCAACGACGGCTTCGATCCCAGCCGGTACGCGCGCTTCCCGGCCGACCCCGACGGCATCCTCCCGTTCACCGACACCGACTGGTTCGACGACGACGCCATGCACCGCGTCGTCGAGTTCATCGCGGTGGCCTGGGACCCGGCGCACCTCGAAGAGAACCTCACCTTCCTGGCCGACAACCTGTCCCCCAAGAAGAACGAGTCCAGCCGCGAGACCCTCCGCCGCTACCTCTGCGACCGCTTCTTCAAGGACCACCTGCAGACCTACAAGAACCGCCCCATCTATTGGCTCTTCACCAGCGGCAAGCAGAAAGCCTTCCAGTGCCTCGTCTACCTCCACCGCTACAACGAGGGCACCCTGGCCCGGATGCGCAGCGAGTACGTCATCCCGCTGCAGGGCAAGATGACCGCGCGCCTCGAGAAGCTCCACGGCGACATCGAGGCCGCCACGTCCACCGCGCACCGCACGCGGCTGACCCAGGAGCAGGCCAAGCTCCAGAAGCAGCAGGTGGAGCTGCTGGCGTTTGACGAGAAGCTGCGGCATTACGCGGATCGGCGGATTGCGCTGGACCTGGATGATGGGGTGAAGGTGAACTATGGGCGGTTTGGCGATCTGCTGGCGGAGGTGAAGGCCGTTACAGGCGCGAAACCGGAGGACCTGTGAGCAGCCAACTGCCCATCAAGCTCGAGGACCTGCTCCGACGACGGACCGTCGAAGGGGATATCGAGGCCAAAGGCGAGGACGAGCGCGAGCTCATCGGCCTGACCGCCACCGTGCCCTTTGATGATCGGACGAACCCGCAGGCTGCCGTCAGTGACCTCTCCCCGCGCTTGATGGTCGAGTACCTCAGCGAGGTCGGCAGCGCCCTCGCCGTCGAAGGCCCGGCCAACAGTGCGGAGGCGATCGGCCGCCAGATGCAGGTGGTCCGCGGCCCGCAGGAGGCGCCGCTGCCCGTCAACGTCGGCCTGCTCTTCTTCAACCAGGAGCCGCGCCGCTTCTTTCCAGCGACCCAAATCGACGTCGTCTACTTCCCCAACGGGGCCGGCGGCGACCAGTTCGAGGAGAAGGTCTTCTCGGGGCCGCTCGCGCGGATCACTCGCGACGCCATCGCCTTCATCCAGCGCAACTACCTCAAAGAGACCGTCATCAAACACCCCGATCGGCCCGAGGCGGAGCGACTGTGGAACTTCCCGCTGGCCGCCATCGAGGAAGCGGTCGTCAACGCCGTCTTCCACCGCTCGTACGAGATCCGCGAGCCGGTGGAAGTGCGCATCAGTCACGATGATCTTGTCGTGCTGAGCTTTCCAGGGCCGGACCGCTCGATACGCATGAGCGATCTGCGCGCCGGCAAGGGCATCGGCCGGCGCTACCGCAATCGCCGGATCGGGGGGTTCCTGAAGGAGCTCGACCTGACCGAGGGCCGCTCGACCGGCATCAAGAAGATCCTCACCGCGATGGCGCGCAACGGCTCGCCACCTCCCGAGTTCGACACGGACGATGACCGTACCTACTTCTTGATCCGGCTTCCCGTGCACGAACGAGCGATCCGTACGGACGCCGGACGACAGTGGTTGGATCCGCACGGACCCGACACGCCAACCATTTGACCGCGCCGCCCCCTCGTGGCTACCCTGTGGCCATAGGGGGCGCCATGCTGACGGTCGGGGTCCGTGAGTTGAAGAACAATGCGACCAAGATCGTGCGCGCCGTGCGCGAGGATCACGCGCAGTACATCGTGACGGTGGACGGGCGGCCGGTGGCGGTGCTCCGGCCGTACACGGCGGCGGATGAGGCAGCCCGATTGGATGATGGCGTGAACGAGGCCATCGCCCGGATGCGAGACATCATCGCGGACGTGGCAGAGCACTCAATCCCTGGCGTTTCAGGCGTCCAGGCGTTGCGTGAGGAACGGGAAGCCAGATGGCAGTCGTAGATGCCAGCGTCGTTGTGTCCACCCTGAACACGGACGAGGCGAGCCACGGCATCAGCCAGGCCTGGTGGGAAGCCACACTCAGGAACGGACAAGTCCTGCATGCACCGGCAATCCTGCTTCCGGAGGCGGCAGCCGGTGTCGCTCGGTTCCTCGTAGATCCGCCGTTGGCCGCGAGCTACGTCTCCCGGTTGATCGTCGCTGCCCATGTCACCCTCTGGCCCGTACCAGAGACCCTGGCACTCCGGGCCGCGGAGATCGTCGGAACCCACCGTATCCGCGGCTGCGACGCCGTCTACGTCGCCCTGGCCGAACAGTTGGGCGAGCCGCTGGTGACGCTGGACGATGAGCAACTGGCTCGCGGTGGCTCCCTGGTGGTCACCCTGCGCCCAGGTGAGCCTACGGACCCGCCGGGCAGCCGCCCCGGTTGACCCGCCGTACACAACGAGAGAGCACCAGCCTCTTGAAAGCCCGCGAGGTCGACAAGGCCCTCTACCAGAAGTTCATCGCCGAAGACCACCGCCTCGTCTTCTGGCACGACACCGCCGGCGAGTTCGCCGACTACATCGCGGCCGGCCTGCCGGACGACCTCGCCGCCGTCCAACTGCTCGACGTGGCCCAGGTCGGCGGGCTCTCCGCCAAACTGCGGCTCGAGATCGAATACACCGCCGGCAAGTACCTCGTTTACACCCGTGGCGAAGAGCCACCGGCCGATGAAGACTGGCTGCTGGACATCCGCCACTACAGCGCCCAGTTCCACGCCGACGTCGCCAGCATCTGGCTGCAGGAGCTGGGTCTCAGCGGCTTGTACCTGCGCGACCACCTCAAGGCCCGCGCCGCCTTCCTCGGCAGCCAGGACCGGCGCCGAAGGCTCGCGCACCTCATGGCACCCGGCGACGACGAGGCCGCCATCGACCTCAAGATGATGGCCGTGGTGGCCGGCAGCCAGCTCGCCACCCCCTTCGCCGTGCTCCGCGCCCTCTGCCACAGCCACATGCTAGACGGACAGTTCGATCTGGAGACCGAACCCGAGTCGCTCGACACCCTCTCCAAGATGGCGCTCGCCGACCCGTTCTGGACGCTCATGCACCGCGAGTTCGGCTACGCCGCCGACCCACCCAACCTGGCCGGGCTCCTGCGGCGCCTCCTGATCTCCGAAGTCTTCCACCAGATGGGCCGCACCCGCATCCCCTCCCTGGCGCACTTCGAGCTCTCGCCCGACGGGCGCCGCAACGCCGTCGTGTACCTCACGCAGTGGCGCGACTCCAGCGGCATGGCGCACAGCTACGACGCGGCCGCTGCCGCCATCGCCGAAGAGCAGAAGATCGGCGAAAAACTCGACTCCCTCGCGCTGTCGGCCATCAAAGACGTCTACACGTTCTGGGAGGTCGAGCGCCGCGTCGTGTCCGCGCTCAAGGCGCGCGTGTTGGAGGAGACGCAAACCGTCGATGTTGGCACCATCACCGCGCTGGCCCGCGACCGCCAGGCCGGCCACTGGCTTGCAGGACCGGGCAGCGACGCGCCCGAGCGGCGCGCCATCCGCGACGCCTACGACGCCATCGTCGCCGCCGCCGACCTCTTCGCCCTGCACGCCGTCCACCGCACGTCGCTCACCTTCGAATCGCCCGCCGCGCTCCTCGAAGCCTATCGCGACCACCTGTTCGCGTTCGACCGCCACTACCGCCGCTTCTGGACCAGGGCCAACCCCGCGACCGGGCAGGGCTGGGATCTGCTCAAGTCCCTGAGCGACGAAGTCGAGCGCGTGTACGACCAGGGATTCCTGCAACCCCTGGGGATCGAGTGGAGCCGCCTGCTCGACGCGGGCTTCCTGAAGACCTGGTCGCTCGCCACGTTCCGCGCCGAACAGAACTTCTACGCCGACCACCTGCAGCCCCACCTGCGCGGCGCCGACCGCAAGCGCGCCTTCGTCATCATCAGCGACGCCTTCCGCTACGAAGCCGCCGCCGAGCTTACCGAAGAGCTGAACGGCCGGTATCGGATGAACGCCGAGCTGTCGGCCATGCTGGGCGTCCTCCCGTCGTATACCGCGCTGGGCATGGCCAGCCTACTGCCGCACCAGTCGCTGGGCTACAACGACAAGGGCGACGTGCTCGTGGACGGCAAGCCGATTGCCGGCACGGACGCGCGGAACAAGCAGCTTGCAACGGTCAAGGGCATGGCCTGCCAGGCCAAGGCGCTGCGGGTGATGAAGGTGGAGGAGGCGCGCGCCTTCACGGCGGACCACCGCGTCGTCTACATCTACCACAACCTCATCGACGCCCGCGGCGACAGCAGCAGCACCGAGGCCGCGACCTTTGAAGCCGTGGCGGAGTGCATCCGCGAGCTCAGCGAGCTGGTCCAGTTCTGCGTGAACAAGCTGAACGCCGCCAAGGTCTGGATCACCGCCGACCACGGCTTCCTCTTCCAGCACGTCGCGCCCGGCACCACCGACCGCAGCGCCATCAGCCACATGCCGGCCGGGGCCGTCATCGCCAAGAAGCGCTACGTCCTCGGCCGCGGGCTGGGAACGTCGCCCGAAGCGCATCACGGCTCCACCGCCGTCACCGCCGGCACCGCGGACGGCATGGAGTTCTGGGTGCCGCGCGGGGCCAACCGCTTTCACTTCGTCGGCGGTGCGCGCTACGTCCACGGCGGCGCAATGCCCCAGGAGATCGTCGTGCCCGTGGTCACCGTGACCCAGCTGCGCGGCAAAGAGAAGGACCGCTCCCGCGTCGAGAAGGTCAACGTGCAGGTGCTGGGCAGCAAGCACAAGATCACCACACCCACCCACCGCTTCGAGCTCATCCAGACCGAGGCCGTCGGCGATCGCCGCAAGCCCATCACCTTGCGGGCGGCAGTGTACCAGGACGACCAGCCGGTGACGTCCGTCGAGATCGTCACCTTCGACAGCGCCTCGGACAACATCGAGGAGCGCAAGAAGTCCCTGCGCCTGGAGCTGCGCTCCGGAACGTTCGACAAGAACACCCCCTACCGGCTCGTCCTCCACGATGCGGAGACGGATGCCGAAGTGCAGTCGGTTCAGGTGGTGATCGACAGGAGCCTGGACGATGATTTCTGATCCCGTCGCCGCCATGGGCGACCTCGATCGCCTCCTCAACGAGCACTTCGCCGGCAAGATCGTCCGCAAGGACCTCACCAAGCTGGTGAAGGAAGGCGCCAACGTGCCGGTCTTCGTGCTGGAGTACCTGCTCGGCAGCTACTGCTCGTCGCCTGATGAGGCGGTGGTCGCCGAAGGGCTTCAGACGGTCAAGCGCGTCCTGGCGGACAACTTCGTGCGCGCGGACGAGGCCGAGAAGATCAAGTCGCTGATCCGCGAGAAGGGCAGCTACAAGGTCATCGACAAGGTCAGCGTGGTCCTCAACGAGCGGCGCGACCAGTATGAAGCGCAGCTCCTGAGCCTGGGGATCCAAGGCGTCGTCGTCCCCACGGCCACGGTCAAAGAGTACGAGAAGCTCCTCGTGGGCGGCATGTGGGCGCTGGTCACGCTGGAGTACTTCTTCGAGGAGGGCCAGAAGGGCTCGGCCTTCTCGGTCCGCCAGCTCAAGCCCATCCAGATGCCGGGCATGGACATGAACGAGCTGCGCGAGGGCCGCAAGCACTTCTCGGCCGAGCAGTGGCTGGACGTCCTCCTCCGCTCGTCGGGCATGGAGCCGACGACGCTGGAGAAGCGGGTCAAGTGGCACTTGCTGGCGCGCATGATCCCGTTCGTCGAGAACAACTACAACATGTGCGAGTTGGGGCCGCGCGGCACCGGCAAGAGCCACATCTACAAGGAGATCAGCCCCAACAGCATCCTCATCTCGGGCGGCCAGACCACCGTCGCCAACCTCTTCTACAACATGGCCCGGCGCCAGATCGGCCTGGTGGGCGTCTGGGACGTCGTGGCGTTCGACGAGGTCGCCGGCATCCACTTCAAGGACCACGACGGCGTCCAGATCATGAAGGACTACATGGCGTCCGGCTCGTTCGCCCGCGGACGCGACGCCTTGAACGCCTCCGCCGCCATGGTCTTCGTCGGCAACATCGACAACGTCAGCACGCTGCTGAAGACCAGCCACCTGCTCTCGCCCTTCCCCGAGGCCATGATCGACGCCGCGTTCTTCGACCGCTTCCACGCCTACATCCCAGGCTGGGAGGTCCCGAAGATGCGGCCGGAGTTCTTCACCAACCAATATGGCTTCATCGTCGACTACCTGGCCGAGATCTTCCGCGAGATGCGCAAGCACACGTTCGGCGACGCCATCGCCAAGTACTTCCAGCTCGGCCGCGACCTGAACCAACGCGACACGATCGCCGTGAAGCACACCGTGTCGGGGCTCCTGAAGCTCCTCTACCCGGACGAGGACTACGACAAGGAAGCAGTGCGGGAGTGCCTGGAGTACGCCCTGGAGTCCCGGCGGCGCGTGAAGGAACAGCTGAAGCGCATCGGTGGGATGGAGTTCTTCGACGTCCACTTCAGCTACATCGACCTCGAGACCAACGAAGAGCGGTTCGTCATGGTCAAGGAAGAAGGCGGCGGCTCGCTGATCCCAGATGGCCCCTTACACCCCGGCGCTCTGCACACGGTCGCCCACGGCAGCGGCGGACACCTTGGCCTCTACCGGTTGGAGACCCAGGTCACGTCGGGCAGCGGCCAGCTCAAGCTCTCTGGCCTCGGTTCGAGCACGGCCGCCAAGGAGTCGGTGAAGGTCGGCTTCGACTTCTTCCTGGCCAACGCCAAGCAGCTCCAGGCCTCCCTGAAAGCCGGCGACCACAACTACCATCTGCACGTCGTCGAGGCCCACAACACCGGACCGTCCGCGGCCCTGACGATGGCGAGCTACGTCGCGCTGTGCTCGGGCCTCCTGGCCAAGCCGCTCGAACCGCAGCTGGTCGTGCTGGGCACGATGAGCCTTGGCGGCAGCATCGTGCCGGTGCAGAACCTGGCCGAGTCGCTGCAGGTGGCTGCGGATGCAGGGGCGAAGCGACTGCTGCTGCCCATGGCGAGCGTCACGGACATTCCGACGGTGCCGGGGGAGCTGTTTGCGAAGTTCCAGACGAGCTTTTATGCGGATCCGCGGGATGCGGTGTACAAGGCGTTGGGGGTGCAGTAAGAGGCAGGCGCTCGGTTGGGGGAAGGGGGGGCAGCAGCCGCCGGGGAAGTGTTGTCCCTGGATGACCTCGTGATCCCATCCACCTCATCCCATCTCGGAGGCCCTCATCTGCTATCCGCTAGCCGGGTACGATCAGGCGACGGTGCCCGGGTGCTTTCGGGCGACGATTGACACCGCCGTCGCATCTTGGCTGCGATCGCGATGCGCCTTCGCACCTTGCAGCCCCTCCTCTCCCGCTACGACACCTTCCCGGACCGCGCTCTCACGCCGAACAGCACGCTTCGGCAGCCCCATGCCAGCCGACACGAATTCTCAACCGCCAATGTTCCGTCCGACCCTCTATGGGGTATAGTAACCGGCGATCAAGAGCCGACGGGGCAGCCCAATCATTGAGTGCCACGCGGACAGTTGGGTAGCGCAGCCGGCAGATGTATCAATCATCGCGGACCAATTCGGTTCAACCGGCGCGAGGGAGACTGAACCGCGGGCAGTCGGGGTTAGCGCAACGAATCGGGTCGTGTGGGGTTGTTACGGCTTCAGCTGTCTGGATGAGTGCCCGGCTGACCTTTCGGCCGTCACGATGAGTCCCACTCGGTGGCCATCGCATCGCCAGGCAAATCTACGTTTTGTGGTGGGGCCCCAATACCGCTTCATCTGGTGGCCCGCGATTTCCTCAGAGGGTGCTCAACATGGGCGAACGAACAGGGGGTTTGGAATGCGACGGTTCATGATAGTCAGTCTGCTCGGGGCCGGGATGTTACTGCCCTACGAGTCGGGAAGACTGACGCTGGTTGCAGCTACGTCCACTACGGTAGTCGACAGTACTCTCCGTCGCACAAGGTGGCGAAGTTTTACGAATGCCAACTCGATCAACGATCTCGCCATAGACCGTGTTCACGGAGCGCTTTGGGCAGCCACCGGCGGAGGGCTCGTACGCTGGGATGTCGCGACCGGAGCCAGTCGAAAATGGACTGCAGCAGATGGTCTGGACCACAACTATGTCGTCGCGGTCACCGTCGACCCGCTGAGAGACCAAGTATGGTTCAGTACTAGAAGCCGCGGATGGAAGGCAGATCACGGGGTGTTTCGCCTAACGACTGGCGGAGTGATGGAAAGGTTCACGACCGAAGAAGGCCTGGACAGTGTTCCCGTGAACGATATCGCGTGGAATCCGGTCACCGACGTACTGTGGTTCGGCACTAACGAACCTGGTGGCCTCACAAGCCTCACAATCCGCAATGGCTTCTATAGCTGGACCAAGTATGAGGGATATAGAGGGCCGGTCGATCCCCCAGTCTGGACCGTTGCAGCCGATCCCATCAACGGTGACACATGGTTCGGCACAGACGACTGGGGGGCGGGAGTCGTGACCCGCGACGGCGAGTGGCGGCACTATACCATGGCAAGCGGCATGTGTGGCAACTGGGTCACGTCGGTCGCGGTAGATCCATTGACGAGCACTAAGTGGTTTGGCACGGCCCAAGGGTATTGTCGAATGTCGGCTGATGGCGCGATCAGCCGCGTCGATGTGGCCGACACGGATGGACTCAACACCTGGGGGCCAATCGAAGTTGATCCCGCTACCGGTGACACCTGGTTCGAAACAGACTCCGGCGTCAGTCGCCTATCCCCCGCCGGTGACTGGACGACGATCAGGCCGCAGGACGGTCTGGCGAGCGCCCATGTACAGGCGATCGCCGTCGGTCCAGAGCCAGCTATAGTATCCTTCGGAACCAACAGTGGGATCTCTCGACTCTCGTCTGGAGAGCGCTGGACACATCTCCTTCGAGACGACGGCCTGCCGGACAACGACGTCGAGGCATTGGCGCTCGATCCTGACTCGGCTGCCATCTGGCTTGGGACGAGCACTGGTCTTAGCCGCCTGACGAATGATGGCCAATGGACGACTTGGTCCGCCGAGGATGGTATTCCAAACGCAAGCAGCCTGGCGCTGCAATCGGACACGGGAGATGTGTGGGTCGCCACTACGGTGGGCATCGTTCGATTGTCCCGAGATGGGTCGATTGCGGCACTATCCGCGGCGGAGGGCGTTGAGGCTGAAAATGTCATGGACATCGACGTAAACCGAGTGACCGGCGATGTCTGGTTTGCCACGACCAGAGGGGTAATCAGGCGATCGCCTGGCGGTGTGTGGACGACGTTCACGACCGCCGACGGCCTCGCCGGCGACAATGTTCAGGCCGTGACTGCCGATAATACAACGGGCGAGATGTGGTTCGGAACCCTCGGCGACGGGGCGACACGCCGGTCACGTGATGGTATGTGGACTACATTCAAAGCCGCTGGCGGCCTAGCGAGCGACGATGTCTACGATATCCTCGTTGACGCTGTGCGCCGCGATGTGTGGTTTGCCACTGCCGAAGGCACCACTCGTCTCTCTCACCTCGGCTCGTGGACGACCTTCCGCACCGACGACGGCCTCGCCAGTGATTGGTCAACATCCTTAGCCCTCGAGCCCGACACGGGCGACGTCTGGATCGGGTCTAGGGAGTCCGGGGTCAGCGCATTGCCTGCGCACGGCATCCCCGCCATCATCCGCGCCGCGGACGGTTTGGGAAGTAATGCTGTCACTGATGTGCTGCTCGACACCACGCGGAGTCAGTTGTGGATCGGAACACGCGACGGGGTGGCAGCGTTGGACCTACTACGCGATCGGGCGAGGTACTGGATGACGTATCTTCCGTTGCTGCCACGGAACTGACGGCCATGCGACGCGCGCCCGCCCATCGGGACGTTGCGCGTCTTTGCCGCGCTCGCCAGTACCGGTGCCGATTCCACATCGACATCACCTACATCCGCCTGCAGCATGGCTTCGCCTTCCTGGTCGCCGTCCTCGACTGGTTCAGCCGCTACGTGCTGGCCTGGGAGCTGTCGGTGACGCTGGACTCGGGCTTCTGCCTCTCTGCGCTGGAGTGGTCCCTGCAGCAGGCTACGCCCGTGATCTTCAACACCGACCAAGGTGCCCAGTTCACCAGCCATGCCTTCACCTCGCGCCTGGAGACCGCCGGCGAACAGATCAGCATGGATGGGCGCGGACGCGCCCTGGACAACGTCTTCATCGAGCGCCTTTGGCGCAGCGTCAAGTACGAGGAGGTCTATCTGCACGACTATCGGCCCCCGGGGGATGCCCTCACCGGCCTTGGCCGCTACCTCAACTTCTACAATACCGAGCGCCTGCATCAGGCCCTGGACTACCGCACGCCAGCCGCCGTCTACTTCGCCGGCTAGCCGTGACCCCGCTAGCCTCCTCGTACACGAGCTGGGTCGCCTCCCGCCGGTCCCAGACCGTGTAGTCCCGTCTCGCGCCTTGGTCCGTGATATCCTGTATGGGCATGGCTTGGTCTCGCGTGGCTGTCCTGGAAGACCTCCACGGTACGAGCCAAGCCATGCTCTTTCAAGTCCGAACCCCGGCCGCTTTTATCGTCAAGTGGCCGATCTTGCGACGATACCCCTGGAGGCGACCCAATGACGACCCGACACAGCCTCGTGTTTCTAGCTACATGCCTAGCAATGGGCATTTCCTGGAGTCTAACCCGATCTGCGGAGGGAGTCGTCGATGTCGCTGCTCGGCTTGCCCAGCCCCGCGAGGTCGCAGAGGTCGTGGAGGTCTCCGGTCGTTACGCGTATGTCGCGGACACCATCAACGAAGAGGTACGGTCATATGACCTGAGCGATCCGTTTTTCCCCCGACTCGCGGGGAGGGCGAACGGGGTGGCTCTCGACATGCACGTCGTCGGAGCCGTCGTGTACTTCGTCTCGATCTCGCACGGCCTTCGGATCATCGACTTCACCGATCCATCGAGACCAACGGAGGTTGGCGCGATACAGATCCGTGCGAGCGGCGTGTTCGTCGTGGGCTCTTATGCTTTCCTCGTCGGCGTTCTCGACCGTCCCGGACTCGGTTCGGGGAGCCGCCTGTCGGTCATCGACGTATCACAACCTGCCACCCCGGAGTTCGTCACGTCGCTCTCGCTGGACGGCGATTCCTACCCGAGGATCGTGGTCGACGGTGGAGTGGCCTATGTCCTGGACGACGGATCAAGAGGCGGCCCCTCGAGCTTTCTGGTCACCGTGGATGTCTCCGATCCACGCTCACCGCGGACGCTTGGTCGGCTGGACTTGGGTGACGAGTGGCTCCATGACATCGATGTCGCTGGCGGCTACGCGTATGTCGTCAGCAACTTGGACCTCCTCGTCGTCGATGTGACCGACCCAGCGCGACCTCGCCCGGTCGCTCGCGTGCCCAACGCAGGGGATCGCGCTGTTGACGTAGATGGCGATATGGCATTTGTGGCGGATTTTGACGCGATCCGGGTGTTTGATATCGTCGCCCCCGACGCGCCTCAGGAGCTCACCTTTCTGAGCACGGGCCCCGGGGTACCGAAGACTGATGCGAAGGATCTCTTCGTGCAGGGCGAGCGCATATACGTCGCCAACTGGCTCGGCGGTCTAGTCGTTCTGCCAAGACCCACCGTGCCGCGTCTTGCGGATCTCAGCGTTGCTGACGTCGAGTTGACACAGGCAGTTCAGATGCCGACGAATACCGTGCCGCTCGTCGCAGATCGGCGGACGATCGCGCGCGTCACCGTTCGCGTGGCGGGCAGCGGGTCCGTCCAAGGCGTTGGCGGCGTGCTTCGCGGCTGGCGTGCCGGCGTCGAGCTGCCTGGCTCGCCACTCGCCCCAGTCAACATGGGAAGGCGGATGGCAGCACACGCCAGCCCTGATCGCGAGCGATGGTCGGATACGCTGAACTTCAGCGTTCCCGATGAATGGACGCGCGCGGGCGACGTGGTGTTCGCCGCTGAAGTCAATCACGATCGCCACGTTCAGGAACGTGACTACTCTAACAATCGGTCGGGCGACATCGCGTTGCAGTTCCAGTCGAGGCGTCCGCTGGAGATCGTGCTCATCCCCATCGCCTGGCAGAGGAACGGGACGGGACCTATCTTCAGGCCGACCATCGGTGCCGACAACAACTTTGCGCTCGGGATGCTGGAACAGGTCTACCCCATATCCGATGTTCAGGCGACGCTCCATGCCGAGTACTACTTTGCCGGCGACTTAACGACGAACGAGGGGTGGGGCGATCTGCTAGGTGAAATTGGGCAGCTGAGGTTCCACGAACGACCACACGAGCCGCCGCATGGCGATCCCGTAGTGCAGCCCAAGTACTACGGCGTCGTGCCGGTGGAGGGACGCGGGCTCTGGGCCGGATGGGGGTACATCCCTGGCGCCGCATCCGTCGGTTTGGTCGACCAATTGGATGTCGCCGCGCACGAGATGGGCCACAATTTTGGGCTGTTGCACGTCGGCCAGTGCGGCGGTCCTGCTGGGCCGGACCCCGATTTTCCGTACTCGGACGGTTTCATCGGAAGCGTCGGCGTGGACACTGTTGCCCTGGGCACCGTGACCTCGGATCACCGCGACATCATGGCGTATTGCTGGCCGAAGTGGATTTCGGACTACCACTACACACGATTGTTCGAGCACCTTCGCCCCGTCGGTTCGGTGGCCCACGACGCCGCGCCGGCCATGCAGCAGGAGCGCAGCTGGCTGATCTCGGGGACGATCGATTCGCAAGGCGGTTCGGGGAAGCTGAACTTTGCAGAGCCGAACTCACGGGCGATTCCGTTGCCGCCAGGAGGGACGGGCCGCTACCGGGTCATTGTGAGGGATTCGTCCGGGGATGTACGGTACGAACGATCGTTCGATGCTGTGCGCATCGGGTCCCAGAGCACAGAGGAGCCCAGTCGCAGGGACTTTGCCTTCGGCATCCCCTATCTCTCGGATGCCGCCATCATCCAACTGTACGATGGCCAACGCCACGTCGCGCAGCTCACCGCATCGCCCCAGCCGCCGAACGTCGTGGCCTCCCTGATCCAGACCGGAGAGCCGGATCGGTTCACTATCGAATGGCTCGTCGATAATCCGAACGGGGCGAACAAGCGCGCGAACGTGAGCTACAGCCCAGACGGCGGACCGCCGTGGCAGGAACTCGCCACACACATCGAGGGCAACCGCTTCGAGTTGGATGCAGGCTACGTGCCCGGAGGGGTGCGCGGCCTTGTCGAGGTGACCGTGCTCAACGGTACAGAAAGCGCATCCGCGGTCGTTTCGCTCGGTGCGGTGCCCGACAAGGCACCTAACGTTGGGATCACCAGGCTGCCTGCCATGGTCCTACCCAATCGCCCAATCGAGTTAGCGGCCACTGCGGTCGATCTCGAAGACGGCATGATCGTCGGCGATCGCCTCACTTGGACTGTGAACGCTGCCGTCCTCGGAACCGGCCCGGTTCTGCAGATTCTAGAAGGCTTGCCAATCGGCCGGCACGTGGTGAACGTGACCGCCGTCGATTCAGCTGGTAATTTCGATAGCGCCGAGACTACGCTCGTTGTGGACACGTCACGCACGGCGTACCTGCCAAGCGCGTCACGGTAGGCATGGGTGTTTGGAACGACCGCCATTCGACGCGCGCTCGCACCGCGTGCTCCGCTGGTTAGTCTGGCCTGCTGCCAAAGTCACGCTCAACACAGCTGCGGCGCAATTACGGTAGAGGCATGGCAGTAACCGCAGCGGCTGGTGGAGGGACGATGCCGCGCTGCTCGCAGGCGTCAAGGGCCGTTGACGCTTGGCCTTCGGCAACCCCTGACTCCGAGCAAAGTCGCTGTTGACCCGGTCCACGAAACCTCCCTCGAACTAACCCGATCCACCCGCTGCGGGGTCTCCGCGCGAGTACACGGACAGCGGGTGCGCGTCGTGTAGGTCGTCGGCTATTGGTCAGCAAACGACGGCGTGGCGTGCCCAGCCACAACCCCATCGCCCATTCTCTTTGTGCGCGATACGATCCGGTCTCTCACCACCCGATCGTACACGCAAAGGAGAACCGCGATGACCCCCTTGCGCCGTAGGATGCTCGAGGAGATGCGCATCCGCAACCTGGCGCCGACCACGCAGCAGGTTTACGTTTACTGTGTCGCCCGCTATGCCCGGCACTTCGGGCGCTCGCCGGACCAGCTCGGCGCCGAGAACGTGCATGAGTGCCTGCGCTACCTGCTGGAGGAGCGCAAACTTGGCAGCGGTGGTCGGCGGATCAACGCCTGTGGCCTGAGCTTCCTGTACTACAAGACCCTCAAGGTCGACTGGCCGGTCGACCACATCCCGCTGCCCCGCCGGCCGCGCAAGCTGCCGGTGGTGCGGAGCCCGGCCGAAGTGCAACGGTTCATCGCGGCCATCGTCGGCCTCAAGCAGCGGGCGAAGGTGATGACGCTGTACGGCGCCTGCCTGCGGGTCTCGGATCTGATCCACCTCAAGCCCGATGACATCGACCGCCAGTGCAAGCTCATCCGAGTTCGAGAGGGGAAGGGCGGGGCGGACCGCTATGTCCCTCTCTCCGAGCGGCTGCAGATGGTGCTCGACACCTACCTTCGAGCGTCCCGGCCATCGGAGTGGCTGTTCGCAGGCGGCAAGAGCGCTCGTTCTCGACGCCTCCAGCTCCATGACCGAGCCCACCGCCGCCGGCCGCACCAAGCTCGCCGCCGCCGAGGCGCTCGCCGACCCGGCGCGGCGCAGGGCCGGCAACGCCGCCGCGATGATCGTCCTCACGGACGGCCGCGCAGACCCGGTGCCCACGGACGTGGCAGTGGCGGAGGCGGCGCGCGCCAAGGCGGCGGGCGTGACGGTGTTCACCGTGGGGGTCGGGCACGACCTGGACGTGGACGCGCTGCGGGCGATCGCGAGCCGGCCGGAGGACGCGTTCTTGGCACCGGATGCGGAGGCGTTGGCAGGGATCTACGCTTGGATCGCTGTGCGGCTGCCTTGTCCGGCGGGGGCGTTTTGGGGGCGGCGGTAAAGGCTCGGCTTGCGAAGGAAGTCCCCGCAAGACAGGTGCCCCATGTAGGTGTCGCAGGCGACACAGGACGCGGCCATGACGGTGCAATGCTATAGTGGTCAGCGGGAAGCTCGAGGACCGGGGCCGGCTCTATCACGGGGTCCGCATCGCAGCAGAGCGAGTAGGGAGCGACGATATGCAAGACTCGAAGCCGCAGCTGCTAGAGCGACTCCTCGAGGTTACCAAGAAGCCGGAGCCCGAGCTCATGGCTCTCGTGTTCGAGGCCGGATTGCGACAATTGTGGCGGGATTATGTGCTCGGCCAGTACCTGCGCGGCGAGATCGATCGTGCTGCCGCCGTCGATGCCGCGGGCTTGGACTGGGTCGAGTTGGCCGAGCGTCAGCAGCAGGCCGTGAACGAGGACCTCGAATGGGCGCTCGGCAGCTGAGCGAGCCCGTCGTCGACGCAGGTCCCTTGATTCATCTGGCCGAGATCGGAGCCCTCGACGTGCTATCGGTGTTCGATGCGCTGCACGTACCGGATGCTGTCTGGGACGAGGCGGTCCGGCACCACGGTGTGGAGGCCGCACCACTTCGAAAGGTTTGTCGTGTCGTCCGCCACTCGGTCGACGCAGAGTCGACTCGATTTGCCGAACAGGCCCAGTTAAAGGACCTCCATCGCGGTGAGATCGAGTGCCTGTACGTCTGTCGCGAGCAACAGCTCGAGCTCCTGCTCACCGACGACCTCGCCGTCCGGCATCGGGCCCGAGAGTTAGGGCTCACGCCAGTCGGTTCATTAGGTGTCGTCGTTCGGGCCTTTCGACGCGGCCGGATCGACTACGGCCTGGCCAAGACCCGAATCGAGTCTCTGTACTCGACGAGTAGTCTCTTCGTAACTCGATCCATCGTCGAGCTGGCGATCGAGCGCCTCGCCGCCGACGACCTTGGACATCGGTAGGCGCCGAGCGTTTACGAGCTCATTGCCGAGCCCGCCACCTCCTGTTACAAACCGCCCGCGTAGCGAATGCGCCGGGGAGGCGCGGCTCAGTGGGCGTCCTGGGGGCGGCGGCGGGGCATGCGGATGGGCCGGCGACGGTGGTCGGGGCACGGAGCGGGGCTCGTGACGGAAGGGCGCAAACCGCTCGAGATTCTCTCGAACGTCCAGGAAGCCCTCGATGGCCTGCGCGATGCCTGGAATGCGCTGGGCCAAGAGCCGCTGGCGGCATTACGACCGTCTTTGGGCGACCGGCCCCAGACTGTCGAGATGCTGGTCTCAGCTTAGCCTGATCCGTGCGCTACCGCGAGGTTGCCAAGCGACTGCGTGAGTTGGGTTGTTTGGACATTCCCCGGGGGACTTTCGGACCGGTCATCTGACCCGCGGATACTCGATCCCTTCGCCGTCCATGCGGCTTTCCCTCGACACCCGGTTCCGCTGCCGTCGCAACGATCCAGACGCACAGCTCGCATCCCTCACGCCCGACGCGTTCCTCGGCCGCTTCCTGCTGCACGTCCTTCCGTCCGGTTTCACGCGCATCCGGCACTTCGGCTTCCTCGCCAACCGGGGCCGCAACGCCCGACTCCGACTCTGTCGCGAACTGCTGGCAGCGGCGCCGCCCCACGTGGATGCCCCGTCCGCGGCCGCCGACGCGCCAGCCGGCGAGGTCGACGACGATGCCGCGGTGCGTTGCCCGGCCTGCGAGGCGAATCACTATGACCCCCTTCTACTCCACCGTTTCAGCGGCCTCAGGGACTCGCGGAATGAACCGTGTTTGCCCGCCCACCCCACCATAATCCGTCATCACACGGTAGTTCGCGGGCGAGCTGGCGATACACGTCCGCAAGGGCGGCCGGATCTGCAGCGCGCCGCACCTTACGCGGATCTCCGACCAGCTTCTCCAGGAAGTGCACGTCAGCATCCCCGCCGAGGCCAACCGCGACTAGCTCGATTCCCGCGCGCCGAACGGCCGCCGCCGCGTCGATGGCCGCCTTCGGATCAGCATCCTGACGCCCGTCAGTGAGTATCACCATGGCTGGGCGCGCTTCTGGGCGCGGATCGACCAGCATCGTGCCGAGCGCGACGCCCAATCCATTGTCCATGCGCGTTCCTGGCGCAACCACGATGCCGTCAACGGCCGCAAGGAACGCAGTGCCATCGGTTGCAAGGCCGATTTCCAGTCGCGCGCTGGCGTTGAACGTCACCAGCCCCACGCGGTCCTTGCCAAGGCTCAGCATCTCGACGAAGGCGCCAGCAGCGGCCTTCGCCCCCGCGAGCTTCACCCCCGTCATGCTCGTCGAAGCGTCCAGAATCAGGATGACGTCGAGAGGCGCGAGCTCGGGTTGACAAGGTCTCTCCCCCAGTGCGATGGGGAGATAGACGGTCGAGGGTCCGGGCGTGCGGGTTGGGCCCGGCGTCGGCGTCGCACTCGGCGGCGGGGAGGGAGAGGCCGTCGGGGCGATGACGTCGATGCGCGGGATCGGGAACACGAACTGCCGCTCGGCGCCGTCCGCGTCCGTGTAGGTGGCGATGGCCTCGCGGTTGGTCGGGAGGTCCGTCCCGATGTGCAGCGGCCGCACCTGGAACGACATGGTCAGGCCGGTGCTGGGCATCACGCCGCGGCCCCAGAGCACGCTGTCGGCACCCTCGCTCGCGGGCGGGAACGCCGAGCCCCCGACGATCTCGACATCGTCGGAGAGGGTGTCGCGGACGACCAGATCCCCGATGCGGCTGGCGGTGGCGGCGTGGGAAAGCTTTGCGTAGAGGAAGTAGAAGTCGTCAGGCGACAAGCCCGTGAAGTAGTGGCTCTCGCTGCTTGCCAGCTGGCGAAGCACCCCGTCGTTCGGAGCCCGGCCCATGGCGATCACGACGATCTGGATGCCCGCCGCCCTCGTTCGCCGCGCCTCCTCGATCACACCTTTGGGATCAGCGTCCTCGCCATCGGACATCAGGATGAGGATCGGCAGGGCGGATGGATCGCCCTGCCGGAGCAGGTGCTCGCGGGCAACGGCCAGCCCTTCCGCGATGTCGGTCCCATCGCGGCCGGGCCCGGTTGGCTCGAGCAACGGCAACGCAAGGTCCCCTGGCTCGTGCGAGAGTGGCCGCGCCACCGAGGCCGCTGCGCGAAACACCACGAGGCCCAGGCGGTGGCGCGAGAGATCGACCACGCGGGCGAAGGCGGTCACAGCCTCCACCAGCGCGTCGGCTACCGGGTACATCGAGCTCGATTCGTCCGCGACGATGAGGAGGTCTGCCCGCCCCTCCGTATGCGCCAGCGGGCAGTCCGCCTGTAGGGTCAAGGTGATAGAGGCGGTCTCCCCCAGGACGACGGTGCGGGGGCCCGCCACCTTGTCGCCCTCCACTACGCAGCTCGTCCGCGACGGCGTGGGCGTAATCTCGGGCTCCGGAGCGGCGTCGGGCTGCGGGTCGAACCGATGGAGCCGCCGGCTGCGCCCGTCGAGCACGAAGACGCGCAGCTGGCCATCGATGGCCACGTCGCTGACCCGGATCGGAGCCCCGCGCGCTTCTGCCGGCCAGCGCACGAGGAGGTTGCCCGTCGAGAGCTCGCGCAGCTCGAGGTGGTCGTCCCACATCGAGGTCACGACCATACGGCCCAACTCGGGATGGTCGACCACGCCCACGAACTGGGGACCCACCGCGTAGCCGGCCACGACGTCGTCGAGGGGCGTGCCGTCCGCGGCGAAGCGCTGCAGGCGCTTCTCGAGGAGGTCTGTGGCGATCAGTTCCCCATCGGGAAACAGTGCGATGTCGAACGGCCAGAGCCCGCTGTCGGAGGCCCCGTCGATGGACGCGGTCGACGCGCCTGTCGCGGGATCGATCCGATGGATGCGTCGGTCGATCCGGCACGCGACCGCGGCGTGCGACCCGCTCCACGCCACGCGTCCTTGGCCGTCCTGGCATACGCCGGGCGCATCCCACGCGGGCGGGCGGGTCGGGTGCCACGGCATGCGGACGAGGCGGCCGTTCGTCCGCGACAGCAGGACCTCGTTGTCCAAGGGTCCATGCGCATCGATGCTGGTCACGGTCGTCGTGATCGCGCGGCTGCCCACGCGCTCGAGCGCGGCATTGAAGGCGACGAGGCGGGTCACCCGGTCGTCGTAGACCATGAGCCCATCGTCGCTTGGCGTCCCCAGCAGCATGTTGCCGCTTCGGCAGGCAGTCCAATCGCCGAGCGGAGGCTGGTTGAGGCGGGTGCCGATGGGAGCGCTTCCCCGGAGACGGACCGCCTCCTGATCGTCGGGCCCGAACACGGCGACGAGCAGGCCCGCGTCGTCGGCGGTGATGATCGGCATGCTGCTCGGGCCAACGGCCATGCTCGTCGGCCACTGCACGAACGTCGCCGGGTCATAGGGCGCCGCGAGCGGGAGGTCGCGGAGGATCCGTCGCTCGCCGTCCGCCTCGACGTGTGAGAGGGTCCCGGTTGGCGGATCGACGGCTAGGACGTGGATGACCCCGTCCCGAGCATCCAAGGCGAGCGGCACGCGTCCGCCGATGTCGAGGATCTTCACGGTGTTCGGACGCACGGTGTTGATCAGGACCGTGCCGTCGACGCGGATGCGCACGACGCGATCGACCGCGAGCATGTCGAACGACCCGCCGTACGACCGATTGACCGCAACGTCGAGTCGCCGCTCTGGGTCGATCATGCCTCGGCGATCGAAGGCCTCGATGAAGGTCCCCTGAGCGAGAAAGATCAGGTCGCCATGGAGCGCGATGTCGTTGAATGGGTACGCGACGCGAAACACCGTTTCGAGGTCGCCTTCCGAGGTGCGAAGCTCGACATAGCCCTCCTTGACTCCGTGACTTGGCACCCCATCGACAACCTCGAACGCGTGCCAAAGCGTAGCAACCTCACCCCGCTCGTTGGTGTCCATCGCCACGGGCGTGTAGAGAACGTCGCAACCGAACGAGGCGAACTCGGATCGGCGCCGCTGGCGCTCGACGCCGTCGGCGTCGAAGGCGATGATCGATTGGGTGGCGAAGTCTGCGACGAGGAAGGTTCCATCAGGAAGAACGGCGACGTCGAGCGGCAGAAGCCGCTCCGCATCGACCTCGTCCAGAGAGACGGTCGCCGCCAGCGCATAGGAACGGGGGATCTCGGCATCAAGGTGATCCGCGCTGTGGCTCCCACCAAGACCGGCTCGGGTGTTGAATTGGTCATGGTCCCAGATCGAAGAGGCCGCACTGAATGCAGTGACTGCAAGTGAGCCCGCCAGGAGGCTGCTGAAGATGAGCCCGCGGTTCGGTCGATTGCCTTTCATCGACATCCTCCTGAAATGTCAGTCACCGGGCGACATCCGGCTCGGAACCTATCGTTCGCAAAAGGGGGTCTCCTGCCATTTCTGTGAGACCGATTGGGAGCTAGCGGGGTCATGAGCCCGAGCCTACGAGCTGAGCGCGGCCGGGAAGGGGAGGGCAGAGGCCGCCGTGCTTGAGCATGGCCAGGGCGATCAGGGCATCAGGACTGTGGAACCCGTATGCCCTGCGGGTGAGCAGGCGGATGCCGGTGTTCATGGCCTCGACGCGGCCGTTGGATGCCCCGTGCTCGATGCTAGCGCGTATTGCGTCGCGGTGCGCGGCGATCGTCCGAGCCAGGGCCACGAACCTCGCGATCTGCGAGCGACGCGCCCAGACCAGCCAGCGGTCGAGGAGGCGCATGGCGTCGGCGACCGGCAACTGGAAGACGAGCCGCAGTTGTTCCTTGAGCAAGTAGGCGCGGTAGAGCGGTCGGTTGGCCTCTTGGATCTTGGCTAGACCGGCGCGCTGCTTGTCGAAGAGGTCGTCGCGGTTGCGGAGCAAGATCCAGCGAGCGCCGCGCACGGCCCGTGCCTTGCGGGTCCGCGACCAGTAGTAGGGGGCGCGGTAGACTGCCCGCCGCACGGCATCCACCGCCTGAGTGGCCCACTGGATGACGTGAAAGGGGTCCATGCACTGGGCAGCCTGGGGGCACCGCTTACTGACCACCGTCGAGATCCAGGTCGCCGCGTCGCGGGTGACGAGCTTGATCCTGGCGCATCGTTCAGGGCCCAGCAGGTCGAAGAAGCGACCCACCGTCTCCTTGTTGCGCCCTGGAGCGGCCCACACCAAGCGGCCCGTGGCGTGGTCGACCACCACCGTCAGATACTGCTGACCCTTACGGTAGCTGATCTCGTCGATGCCGATGCGCCCGAGTTCGGCCGTCGCCACCGGCCACTCGGTGGCACCGACCCGGCCCGCGATCACGTGCCCGATCGAGCGCCAGGTCGTGCGCAGGTACCGGGCGACCACGGTCTGGTTGCAGTGCGTCGCCAACCAGCAACCCAAGTCCTCGAAGGCCAGCGTGAAGCGCGAGGCCGGCCGAGCCCACGGCACATGGGCGATCACCACGCCGTGCTCGGGACAGGCCACCCGATGCGTGTCAGCGACCAGATAGACCATCAGCGTGCCCAGGTCCATCGAGCGCCATCGACGGTCCGAGCTGAGCCGGTCGTAGAACCGACACTACCGCTGGCACCGGCTGCAGCGATCGCGGTCGCGCGCACGCGGCCTCACGTGCAGGATGAGAGCCGAACCCTCCCAGCGCACCCGCTCGATGACGGTATTCTGTATGCACAGCGCCGATCGAAGTACACTTGCCAGTCCCACGCCGCTCTTCCTCCCTGGTTGCTTGTCGAAGAGTACCAAGGGTATCGAGGAGCGGCGTGGGAGCCACTTTTCTCCGCTGTCGGCCTTTTCCTGGCCGGCGCAGGGCGCCGGCACCCCCTCACAGCGCTTACGGCCGACCGGGTCAAGGGTCGCCGCAGGCGACCGCGCGCAGCGCAGCTTGCCCTTGGTGCGGGCGGGCGGAAGTGCTCCCGCGACCGAGCGACAAGCCGAACGCCGCGAAAGGCCGCAGAAACCGCTTGCAGCTTGCCTTTGCGACCATCACGCTTTCACACAAATGGCAGGAGTGCCCTCATCGTAAGAGTATGTCACGTCCCGCACGCCGGAGTGACCGCTTGCCCAGATCGCGTCAAAGATGCCGCAACAGCCTTGACTTTGGGTCTTTTGGGCTCATGGTCCGACGTTGACTTCGGCGAAAGAAGCCGTGCCACACACTACCATCGGCCCCCCCGTCGCCGGGCTCGCGCCCGCGCCGTTCACGGCGTGGATCCACCAGCCATAGGGATCGCCTGACACTACACGATCGAATACGTAGCGTGTATCCCTGTAACCGTCGACGATGGCATCGAGCGGGCTCAATTCCGGCGGCGTCCATCCGTCGCGCTCATTGTTGACTCTCAAGTCATAAGCGTCCGCGTCGGGCACCACTTGTCAGCTCAGTGCCAACCCACCTTCGATACAGACCGCATCTAAGCCGGTCGGCGGCGGCGGCCTTCTCACTGACCGTCCAACACGGTAACAGGCAAATACGCTCGCAGGAGCAACGGAGCCGGGAAGCGGATCCAGCCACCGTTTTCCGACCAGGCATACCCCGTCAAGGTGCCGTTGGACGGATCGACTGTCACGCCGCCGTTGGCCGGGGCTAAGTTGATCCACCCGACGTTGGTACCCCAGGCATACCCCGACAGGTTGTCGCCGGCATCCCGGTTGACGCCGTAGTCGGCATTAGTCGTATTGGGATAAGTGTGCGCTCCGCAACCGGTAAACGTCCCGAGGCGTATCCAGCCAATGTTCTCGCCCCAGGCATAGCCCTCCAGGTGATCGTCGCACACGGTCACGCCGCCGGCAGCGGGAGCCATGTTGATCCAGCCGACGTTCGTGCCCCAGCCCCAGATGTTCGAGAGAGCAATGTCGCTGAGTGCCACGCCTGCGGTAACAAGCACGAGGACAAGGCTCGCCAGCAGAGCGGCGGACAATCTCCGCGTAACGTGATCAAACTTCATGGGATGACCTCCGTGTCAAAGGCAAGCAGGCGTTTGAAGAGATGGCCAGCGGAAGGGGGTTCGACGTCCCCGGCCAGCGCAAGACGAGCGCTCGTTCGTTGATGCGGGTCACGCGCCGGCCCGTCTCCTTCGACCCGCGCGCGTCCGCATCCATCACCTGCATGAAGGCGCCGACCTGCATGAGCAGCAGGCAATCGGGCACCTGCTCCTTCAGCTCGCGATAGCGCTGCACCGTCTTGGGTGACTGTATCATCCCCTATGCCTCAAGAATTCGCGCGAACGGCAGGGGGGACACCCCAATGCACCCCCCGTCAAAGCGCTCGAAGCGCCAAAGCGTCAAAGCATCATTGTCCGGCGCGAACTGGCCACACGTAGCCGGTGTAGGTCTTGGCGCCGCGGCTCACGCGGCCGCTGCTCAGGAACACGCCCCACGCGTGGGACGGTCCGTCCGCGAACGCCGTAGCCGACCAGTAGAAGTTCGACTGGACGCCAATGAATGGCTGCGGTCCAGCCCAGTAGCAGCCCATTCCGGGAGTGTTTGTCAGGCTGATAGCGCCGTTCGACTCCAAATGGCAATCCCACGCCACCGCCCGTGCGATGGTCTCCTCCCACTCCGCCTTCGTCGGCAGGCGCCAGTCCCCAGCGGCCGAGGCGTCCGTCAACCCGCAGGCCCCAGTCGTGAGTAGCCGTTTAGCGGCAATGTTTGCGATGGCGTAATTCACGTCCCCGAAGCAGTTGGCATCCTTGAGCCACAGCAGGTTCGTCACCGTGTCCATCACCGTGCCGTTGCCGCAGTCCACGTAACGGTTCGTGTTGTCCCAGCACGCTGGGGCCGGATTAGAATGCGCACCCGCGACTGCTGCCCCGGTCTGTGGACCCCATTGCCCCGACGTCACGTTCAGGCCCCAGAACGTCCTACCCGCGAGCACGTCCGCCTGCGTGGCACCACTCGCGTTGTCGGCCGCCGGGGCCTCGGCCATGATCTCGTTCAGCGTGTGCATCGTCCCGGTCCCCGGGCCGACTGCCGGCTCGGTGAACGCGCTCTGCGTCCCTGCGGTACCGGCGTCGAGACGGTCGTAGATGTCGGTGAGTGTGTACGAGCTCGTCGAGCCGGGCGGCGTGCCGGGGCCGACGGGACTCCCGGCTCGTACGCCGACCGCGGTCACGAGTGTTACCACGATCAGGATGGCGATGATCCTGACCGCACCAAACTTGATCTGCATGGTGGACACCTCCTTCTCGTTGTTGACTTCCGACGGCGTGCCAACGATTGCCCGGCGTAGGAACGGTGTGCTTGGGGTCGCAGGGACACGCATCGTACAGGGGTAGGGGATAGGAATTTCAGTCGCCCCCCTACCGAGCCCGGCCAGTCTAGGCCCCTCCCACCCCCCGCGTCAAGCGCCCCATCCGCGTCCCCAACGCCCTCGCGCCCCCTTCTCCACGCCCATCCGAACGGCCGTGCCGCCCCCTCCGGCACCACAGCCGCGCCCGCATCGCCTGCCGAAAGCCCTCCGACCCGCGATCACGCCCCTCATCACCCGCCATCACTCCGCATTCAGCCCACTTCGCCCTGCCCAGGAAGCAGATGGCGCAGGATCTTGTCGATCACCTTCGGTTCTTGGATCAACGCGATGACTCGCATGGCGCCGCCGCACTTCGGACACTGCAGCGGGTCGACCTCGTAGATCCGGCGGAGGAGGTCGGCCCAGCGGCGTCTGGCGTCCGCGAGCGAGACGTCCTTCGACTCGATCGTCACGCCGCCCGGCGACTCGAACTCGATCGGCACGCCGCCCAGCGGCAACTCCGCGTCGGTCCGCATGACGTCAGCGACCTCGGCGACCTCAGCGACGTCGGCGACCCGCACCGCGTCTGCCGCCGCCGCCTGCGCCATCGGTCGCACGCCGCGCGTCCGGTTGGCGTTGTGGCCGTAGTAGCGCTGCAGCACCTGCCCCTTGTCGGGGATGTGGTCCACCAGGCGGGCGATGAAGGCCGCCGCCTCGAACGTGTGCGGCCCCGCGGTGGGACCGTCGGACTTGTCGGAGGTGTACGTCACGGTCCCCGCCTGGGCGTCGTAGGCCAGCCGATCCAACGACACGGGGCAGCGCGCGCAGTAGCAGGCCAACCGCGTGGGCCACCGTGTCGTCCTGGTCCAGCCACACGCCGTCGTGGACGCTGAAGCCGGAGTGCTGCCAGCCGAGCATGCCGTCCGCCACCTCGGGCTCGAACAGTTCGCGGTCCACGAACAGCTTCAGCACGCCGCGCCGGAACGCCTCGGTCAGCACCGCGGCGGAGTGGGCCGGCAGGTGCACGAACGTACCGTCGGGACGAAAGCCGCCGTCGGTGATCTCAAAATACGGCCTGAGGCTCTCCAATCGGGGTTGCCGTAGTAACGGAGAAATTTTTTACTCTAAGGGAATCCCGGCGGCCGCAGTTCGGGCCTTGGTCCGGCGGTCGAGGTAGTCGTAGAGCGTCGGCTTTGAAATCTCCAGCAGGCCGCAGATCGCCCTGACCGACTGTTCCCGCTCGTCGTAGAGCTTGTACAAGAGCGCCGTCTTTGCCTCGTCCAGCTTTCGCGGCCGTCCACCCTGTCGCCCACGCGCCCGTGCTGCGGCCAGCCCCGCCTGGGTGCGGTCGCGGATGAGGTTACGCTCGAACTCGGCCAGGGCGCTGAAGAAGTGGAAGACAAGCTTGCCGCCCGTGGTCGTCGTGTCGATCGCCTCAGTGAGACTCTTGAATCCAGCTCCGCGCTCCTCAAGGGCAGCGACCGTCTCGATCAAGTGCTTGAGGGAGCGTCCCAGCCGGTCTAGGCGCCACACAACGAGGGTGTCGCCGGAGCGGACGTGGTCGAGTACGTCGTCCAAGCCCGCCCGTGTGGCGCTGGCCCCGCTGGCTGTGTCCTGGAACAAGCGCTCGCAGCCGGCGGCTTTCAGCGCGTCAAGCTGCAGCTCCAGATTCTGGTCGTGGGTCGAGACTCGGGCGTAGCCAATGTTCATATTATGAGGCGTCCTGGAATGTATAATGGTCAGAAAAGTCTCCTCTGGCGGCATATATCCTGCCATTGATAATTACACGCCTTTCCTGCCCGAATGTCAAGGGGAATCCGGCCGGTGCGGCGGGTCCGGCGCCGCGGGTCGATAAACGAGGGTTTTCCTGCCCATGCCCGTTTCGTTCCTGACCGATCGCGACCGCGAGCGCCTGGACCGCTTCCCCGCGGACATCGCGCTCGGGGACATCCGAACCTACTTCATGCTGACTCCGACCGATCTCGCCCTGGTCCGGACCCAACGCGGCGACCCGAACCGCCTTGGGTTCGCGTTGCACCTGTGTGCCTTGCGCTATCTGGGCTTTGTGCCCGACGTGCTTGCCTCCGTCCCGGAGTCGGTGGCGGGGTTCCCTTAGAGTAGGAAATTTCTCCGTTACAACGGGAACCCCTACTTGGCCCGGCATGTGCGCGGCGATTGGGGCGAGGTGGGCGATGAGGATTGGCGCGAGAACGACTTCTCCGTCGCCAACGGCTTGCGGATCCTGTCGGCGTACACGATCGGCGCCGGCGACAAGCTCTGGATCATCACAGAGGCGGACCGCTCAGCGACGACGCTGCTGCTCCCCTCGGGTGCGCCGTGACAGGCGCTGCAGTATCCCCGCCAGAGGCGGGAGGGATTCGGAGGCTATCCCTGGGTCACCCAATCAGCTTCGCTTCGAAAGGAGGGAGGTCAACTCAGCATATTGGGAAAGCGGGAGCCGGAGAGAAGTCGCTGAAACCGTCGTCCCGCAAGACCCGCGCGACATGGCAAGAGCTAGACTGCCCGAAGCCCAATCCCAGGGGGTTCTGAGGAGGCCCGCCGTTAGAGCGACTGAGAACGGCGCCAGCTCATGCAGGGCCTGTTCGTCAGGGGGCCTGCAACTCCGTGAGCTGGACCAGCGGACAATGAGTCCGATCAAGGGATGAGTGGGCTGCCTACATCGCGCTAGAACGTATTGCAGCGCTGAAGCACGGGATGGCCTACGGGACGCGAGTCCTACGGCCACGGAGTTCCCATAGTAGTCCGAGGACGGGAAAGCCGTCCACATGGCGAAGGGGAACAGGTAGCTGGACAAACGAAACGGAAAGGTATGCGAAATGCAGAACGCCGAATCTGTTTTGAATGTCATCCGCGATCGCGGCAGTCGAGGGTTGCCGCTCGAACGGCTCTATCGACAACTCTTCAATCCGGGGCTGTACCTCGTGGCCTATGGCCGGCTCTACAAGAACCAAGGTGCCATGACCCGAGGAACAACCACAGAAACCGCTGACGGCATGTCCATGGCCAAGATCGACCGCATCATCGCCCAGCTCCGCGCAGAGCGATATCGGTGGACGCCGGTGCGTCGGGTAGAGATACCCAAGGCCAATGGCCGCACCAGGCCACTGGGCATTCCGACATGGTCGGACAAGCTGCTCCAGGAGGCCATGCGCCTACTGCTGGAGTGTTTCTACGAGCCGCGGTTTTCAGACAGCAGCCACGGGTTTCGGCCCGGCCATGGATGCCACACGGCGCTGCTGGACGTCACACGGCACGGAAAGGGAGCCAAGTGGTTCATCGAGGGCGACATCAAGGGGTGCTTCGATAACATCGATCACGACATCCTGCTGTCGATCCTGGGTGAGAACATCCACGACAACCGGTTCCTGAGGCTCGTCAGCGGCCTGCTCAAGGCTGGATATTGCCAGTGGTGGCGTTACCACCCGTCCTACAGCGGCACGCCGCAAGGCGGGGTCATCAGCCCGTTGCTGGCAAACATCTACCTTGACCGGCTTGATCAGTTCGTCGAAGAGAAGCTGATGCCCGCCTACACCAAAGGCGAGCATCGCCGGCGAAACCCAGCGTGGAACCAGGCGACGTGCAAGGTGCAGTACTACCGGCGGCTCGGTCGGACCGCGGAGGCTCGCAGATGGGACAAGGCCAGGCGCCAAGTGCCATCCTGCGACCCCAACGACCCCGAGTACCGGCGGCTGCACTACGTACGCTACGCCGACGACTTCCTCCTGAGTTTCGCCGGACCGAAGCGGGAAGCCGAGGAGGTCAAGGACCAACTGAGGCAGTTCCTGGCCGAGACGCTCGGACTGGAACTTTCTGAGGACAAGACTCTGATCACGCACGCCACCACTGGGGCGGCGCGCTTCCTTGGCTACGAAGTCCACAGCCAGCACTGCGACACCAAGCTCGACCGTAACAAGGTCCGCTCGGTGAACGGCACGCTGGCTCTGCGCGTGCCGCTCAAGGTGATTGATGCGGCCTGCTCGGGGTACATGAAGCAAGGGAAACCGCGGAATCGGCCGGAGCTGTCCGGCGACTCCGACTTCGGCATCGTGCTTCAGTATCAGTGGCGGTACGCCGGGCTGGTTAACTACTACGCCCTTGCCCAGAACATCGGGTCGTTCGTCAGACTCCATTGGGTCATGGAGTCCTCGCTCCTGCGGACGCTGGCCGACAAACACCGGTCCAGCGTCGGCAAGATGTGGCGGAAGTACAAGAGTACGGTGCAGACCGACCACGGACCCAGGCGGTGCGTCGCTGTGACGCAGCACCGACCGGGCAAGAAGCCGCTGGTAGCACGGTTCGGCGGCATCCCGCTTCGGCGTAAGAAGGCAGCAATCCTGACTGACCAGGTGCCTATCCGTCGCCCCCTACACACCGAGCTCCTGCAACGCTTTCTCGCCGACAAGTGCGAAGTGTGCGGCTCGCGCGAGCATGTGGAAGTCCACCATGTGCGCAAGCTGGCCGACCTCACGGTGAAGGGACGAAAGGAACGTCCGGACTGGGCGAAGATCATGATCGCCCGCCGCCGGACGACCCTGGTTCTCTGCAACGCCTGCCACAGGGCCGTCCACGCCGGACGGCCGCTACCCCAGGCTGTAGAGCCGATCACGTAGAGCTACCGGAGAGCCGGATGATGCGAAAGTATCACGTCCGGTTCGGAGGGGGGCGGTTGGAAAAGGAGCCGTGAGGCCACCTCGCCAGCCGCCTACCCAACAGTACTAACGAAAGCGGCGGGGCGGCTCCACCGGAGGGCCGTCCCGCAAAGGAACCCCGCTTCTTGCCCCATTGAGAACCCCCCACAACACCACACACACTCTCTCCTGCCTGCTGCATACCCAGTGTAGCCGCCGATCCATCGCGTCAAGGCTACCCTCCGGCTCGCGCGCCCTCCGGGCGCCGCTCGGCCTTGACCCGCTGGCTGCGCCGGCTTGGTATCCTGTACAGCAGGCAGGTTAGAAGTTCCCTGCTCAGTGAGAGAGAGGAGGTGAACGTTATGCACAACCAGGAAGTATCTGAGTCCCGCACACGCCAGCTCAGGGCGATGGCGGAGCACCTGGCCGACTTGGCCATAGGAATCGCAACCCCTTCAGGATCCGAGAAGGTGGACGACATGGAGCTCGCCCTCATCACGTCCTACTACTTGAAGCGAGTCGGCGGATTGAAGGGTCGGCTCGTGCCAGACGAGGAGCGAATGCAGTTCGCTCAGGACGAGGCGAGCGCGTGGGATGAAATCGAGGGATAGGGTGCGCCCCCGTCCGGCGTCTTGTACAATGGACGGGGGTGACATTAGCAGTTGTCACAGGAGGGAGGTGAGAAGCATGAAACAGAAGGAGGAGATCCGAGTCCGGACCGCCAAGACCGATTTCAAGGACAGTTGCGGCGAGCAGGTTGGCCAGGGCGAGACCTTTATCATCGTGGAGCCGAGGCCGCAGTTCTACAGCCGCACCTGGTTGGAGAAAGCCCTGGCGGTCCTGGGCAAGGACGCCGAAGAGGACGAGGAGGAGCGCACATAGCGCTCCTCCTCGTCTGTTGTGGGTCCCACCCACCCCTAGAGAGGAGGGGCAAGAAGCGGGGGGGGCAGGCAGCAGCCTTCGGGGTAATGGGGTTCCTTATCCAAGGTTTCGGTTCCAAAACTACCGGAACCCCGAATACTACCGGAACCTCTGTTATGCGGCTCCGGCTCAAGGGTCCGGCACTCGAAGAGCTTTCCTCATCGGCACAGCCCCATCATCGTTGAGAGGTCCCACCGGCGTGTAGCCGAGCTTGACGTAGAACCCTACCGCATTGGGACTCGAGTCAAGTGTTGCGCATTCGTGTCCGCGTTTCACGATGTCGGATTCCAGCCTCGACATGATGGCACCACCAACTCCCGTGCGACCTGATGACGAACGAATGTAGACTCCGCTGATGTAGTCTCCTGAACTGCTTCCCCAGCCCAGCCCACTGCTCCCAGAAACCGCAAGAACAACATCGCCAGCCGCAACCCGCTCTGCGAAGAATTCTGGCGACCGCCTGTCTGCCCATGCCTGCCGTTCGATTACTCCGAAATGGTCGTAGATTCCAAGGATCGCATCGCGGCGGATGTCGTGGATGATGTCGAGATCGTCTGAACTTGCTTTGCGGATTGTCACGCTCATCCCGGTTCACCTTCGCGACGCAAATGCCGCATAACGACCGATTGGACGGACCTGCATAATCGCGGCCATTCGGTGTGTTACGCCGCGCCCCTGTCCACCTAACAACAGCAGCTTGGACGATTTCAGGTCGATGACCTGCCTGTACCGAGAGTCTAGGCGGGTCCACCTATTCACGCAAGCCGTCTGCTGATGGGGCGGGATGACCTGGAACGTGTGTCGTAATGGACCATTGAACTAACCCGCTCCACCCGCTGCGCGGTCTCCGCGGGAGTACACGGGCATCGGGTGCGCGTCGCGTAGGTCGTCGGCCGTAGGTCAGCGAACGACGGCG
>Ga0326597_10000744_pt1 | contig 55791 bp, 66 predicted proteins | sample RVTome_12_FD_203789 | JGI IMG/M metagenome (GOLD analysis project Ga0326597, IMG submission 203789) | Soil microbial communities from uranium-contaminated site in the Upper Colorado River Basin, Wyoming, United States - RVT100D185 | ecosystem: Environmental > Terrestrial > Soil > Contaminated >...
AGGAATATAAAATGAAGAAGACATTAACACTTACACAAAAGAGAATAGATAGAATCTGCAATAATATCGATGATGCATTTTTTGAAATGTATGAAATAAAGGAATTTTGGAGACTGGATGGATATGATTGACCTTCTCTATATCTAGCCCGTGAGGCTGGGATAGAATTATCCAAAACGTTTTATAAAAATAGGATTCGTTCTGGTTTCGACAAACCTGCGGAAGAAGAAATCCTTACAGAATTTGTAAATCATGTAACTAAAGTGGTAGGGAATTACTTCAATTATTATTATCCTTGGGAAGTTAAGGAAGCGTTTCAGGAGGCTGTCGGGAAAAGGCTAGACCTAAGGCATTTCAGTTAACTGAAGATGAGTGATGATTTCCTATAACGCAAGTCATAACTCATTGATGATGAACGGCTTATGACTATACTCAAAAATTCGGACCCGATAGGGGTATCTACGGAGGTCCTCGCTCTCCGAGTCGAGGAAGCTTCAAAAGCCGCTCAGAATCGATCCTGACGCGATTTAGAGGCATTTTAGGTGTGGTATGCTGGCTCATATCTGGACGGGGCGGCAAGGTTCAACTCTCATTGTTATAAATACAATACCATACTATAGCCATAAAGTCAAGATATATTTAATATAATTTAAGACCATAACCATAACAAATAACGACTTAATACGTAATCAAAGTAATAACACCATGAATACAGAAGAAAATGAAATAGAAATCATCCCAAAGGATGAACAGCTAGAACTAAGATCAGAGGAGGACCTTCAGTCAACTGAAGTTCTCACCACGCCTAGACAAGATGAGATTATTTCATCTATGGATAGAAAGGCTAAGAAAGAAGCTGTTACCAGAGAAGAATTTACCAAGAAGGCTATTGAACTTGGGTTTAAACAGGCGGGCTCTCATAACATTAGCAAGATTGATAAGCTATCAGGAATTGAAATGGAAGTTATATACAGGTATGAAATTAATGGGGATCATGTAGTTATTGCTGAATTTCCTTCTAAGAAAGCCCCCAATGAGAAAAAACGCACAGATGTGAAGAGGAACTTCTCTAAAATTAGAGATATGGCAGCAGCCATAGGGCAATGTCTACAGCAAGCAATACAAGATAAAGCGGTAATTGATTATAATTACCAATCTTGGAAAGATGAGAAGGAAGAGATTGGTTCTTTGGCCGCGAAGTTGACGAAAGCCCTAGGCCGCGAATTTACACCTGGTGGAAATCTTATCCAGGCAAGAGATGTTAATTACAATGTAAATACAAAGAGATTAACAATTAACAAGGTGTCGTCAGACACAGTTATCGCAATAATCAAAACACTAAAACGACAAAATGAAAAAGAAGAAGCTTCCGATAATTAAGGCTAAGAAAAGGGGGAGAGTAAAGCAGGACGACCTTCCAGATATGCATGAAAGAGAGTATTCAAAAACTACTTTAAAATTAAATGAAAAAAGAAAGCAACTCGCTGATGAGCAAGCAGAGATGGTAAAGAATCTAATAAGAACCTACTTATTTGACAATGATGTTAAAGTTCTTATAGAAGACAAGTGGGAATTTCTTAAGATTATATACACATATCAGCAAATATCTGACTATACAGGTATCCCCATTGATACAATTAGGGGTGACTTTGTGGTGAGAAAAATTATCAAGCCTAGATATTGGCCGTTGATAAATCACATGTTTGAAGAAGTAGTAAAACAATTCTCTAAGTTTATTTAGAGAAATTGACAACCAAACCAAGATTAAGGCCCCCTTGCGAAGTGCCGGGAGCCTTATAGGAATCATCGTGGAAAGTTTTAATTAATTCTCTATACGTCTTAAGAAGCTCTATGTAGAACGGCGTAATCTTATCCATTGATTCTAGCTTGCGCTCTATTTTCAACAATTCGTTAGAGATTACTTTACTTCCATGAACTTCTCTTGTAAGTTTGTATTGAGTGAATAAATCCCTAGCCCTATCAAGAGACATGTCAATAATAGAAGACCTTTCAATCTCGTCCATCATACGCTTAATGGGATCATCACCAAGAATTTTAACTACAGCTTCATCTGTAGAGAATTCTTTGAACCTTTCCTTAGCGCGCTCAATGGATGTTCTTCTTTCGTGAATGGATATTCTATTAGCCTTTACCTTTCTCATAATAATAACTACTATAAACTATCAGGAAGGTTCAGTCAACTAAAATTTATGAAAAACTAAATAAATAAAATAAAAAATGGAAAAGTATAAAGAAATAGCATTAAGAATGGGCCTAGATCTTGTAAGGGATTTAGATAAAGTGTCAGAAGCTATCGAAGCCGGGAAGTGCGAGCTTTCCGGACTTATGGTTAATCCAGAAACGGGATATGGATGACCGATGGTAATTGGCACGCCGGGAGCGTATGATTTGATAATAATTAATGAATGTGAGAAATATGAATTATATGGTGGCGCTAATGCCCTAGGGGAATTGCTTGGAGGACATGCTAACCCATTGTTAGATTATGCTATAAATGGACACTTTTATTCATATGAACAAGCGCTATTGGAAACAGGCGCCGAAGAGATACACGTCTTAGTAAAAACAATGATTGAGGAAAGAGATGAATGAATATATTTGAAAAGCTAATTAAAAATGAACGTCTTAGAAATAAGATAGAAAGATTAAGGGATGAACATACATGTGTTCATATTAAGAGGGGATCAACAACTCCTGTAATGGTTGTTGATATAGATGGAACCAATCTAGGAGAATGGACTCTCTGTAAGAAATGCAAAGAAAGTAAGAAGAAGAGGGGTTATACATTAATGACAATAGAACAATTCAATAACAAATTTAACAATAAATAACTATGAGCGCAAATATTACTGAAAATATAGAAGGAAAGAAAATGGTTTTGCTTAGAAACAATAAAGCATGGTGGGGAGGGTCTGAATACAAGGTAGAAGGCTCATTCCTTGCTAAAGATGAGGTGGGAAGACTGATGCCTGGAGTAAGTCCAGATAAGTTTTTTGTAGCAAGACATCCAACCTTTAAGTTTGACGGCAAGAAGGTTAAATACGAGGGGTGTAAGATTGTATTCCGCGCGGATAATAAAACTCCAATTAGTCATATTGGATCAAGGTCCGCCATTATCCAGCCATCTGAATTTGCTGAGATGGCAGATAAGGTTACTAAGGAAGTTGACGCAAGGGCCGCGACCTTTGTTTTTACAGACAAGGGCCAAGAAATGTCAATGACTATCATGCTGGATGAGAATAAGTATTCTCAGAAGTTTCTGTCGCTTGGTTGCTCTAATGATAATAATCAAACTCTTTGGTTGTCGAGATGGAATAATGAGATTGTATGCCAGAATACAAGAAGGGCGGCATTTAGTCAAGTGTTATGTAAAATTAAGATGACGCTTGGATATGAAGGAAGGATTAATAGAATGGTTTCTGCTGTGGAGGGATTTAAGAAATACGATAAATGGTTTGAAGAGTTTGAAGCTGCACTTGGAGAGATTAGTCTTGATAAGAAAGAGAGGGTTGAATTCATCAAGGAGGCGTTGCCTCATACTAAAGACAAGGACGGTAATGTATTAGAAGGAAGAGGCAAGTCCATTGTTGATAATAAAAGGATGAATCTTAACTACTTCATCAGGATGGGAACAGGGAATAGAAATAATACTATGAGTGATTTGTATTCTGGTGTTACTGAGTTTCAATCTCATCCAGAAAGAAGTAAGTTTGGGTCTACTAAGGCTACCAAAGAAGAGTCTTTCTTACGGCAAGTAAAAAATGATAACCCCCTGAAAGATAAAGACTATGAGAGGAAGGCTATTGATTTTATTTATGCCCGCCATGAAGACTCTCTCCCTAAATTAATTCTAAACTGATTTTCAGTTAACTGAAGTGTTCAACTAAATAAAACAAAATGAGAAGATTCGCTAAGGCCCGGCCAAAAGCGCCCGGTGTCACAGCAAGGAGTAATAGAGTAGTAAAGATGAGGGATATATTTTGCGTTGACAAAAAAGGATTTAAAGAAATTGGCTCTTTAAGGGCCGCTAGGCCCAGTCCTGCCAAGGCATTAACCCCTGCGATATACCTATTACTTGTTTGCCATAACAATAGAAGTTATAAAGAGTTCTTAGAGGTAGAGAAGAAGTTGATCTACTCTCTTAATGGAACTAGCATTCATTCCTGGTGGGATAGGTCCTCCAGTGAAGAAATATTGGAACATCTAGAAGATATAGGATTATGAGTGATGCTAAATTTTTAGCACAGTATCTATCTAGAACAAAAGGTAAACCCTTTTTACAGCAAGCATTAAAATTGTTGTAGTAATATCATGTATTATGAAATTTATACTTGCGATGAAATTTATATAAACTCATTCTTACTTTACCTTTAACTTTAACTTACCTTTAACTTACTCTTTCTTTTCTTTTCTTTTTATATATTTTTCTTTTCTTTTTAATTGTACAATGTACAATGTACAATTAAGTAAGAAGAAGGAGGAGAAGAGGAAGAAGAAGAAAAAGAGGGAACTTGTTTAAAGTTTCCGAATTTTCATCTTCTTAATCTTCGACGACTTCGGATGTACAATTATATACCACTAGGGAAATGGAATGTCAAGAACAAAATAAATTATTTTTATCAAAGGTTAATAGTAATTGTTTTTACTTATTTTCCTTAACAATTAACCTTCAGTTAACTGAACAATGAGTAATGAAATATTAGATAAACATGGGATAACCGCCAACCTTAATAAAGAATTCGGAGGGTTTATGTCTGATGCCTTTAACGAGGGCGATCTATCACCTTCTGAGATTGAAGATATGTACATAGGATTCATGGCTGGAACAAGATATATGTATACATTAATGTCCAGGCTATACACGCAGGACAATGACATAGGGAAGAGTAAACATATAAGAATAGTAGAAAAAGTAGAAGAATACATAGAAGAACAATTCTTGGAAGTAGTAGAAGGAGTGGGAAAGATCATAGAACATCAATTTAAAAATGAAGAAGAAGATAATTAACAGCACCGCCTATATCGGCGGGAAGAAGTTTTCAACAAAGCAGATATTGACCGGGCGGACTCTTAAAGCCGTCAACCTACAAGATCCAGCAAAACTTAAAATTGTAGCAATAGATGAAAAGAAAAAGATTATCATTCTGTACTATCTTAATAGGTTTATCTCTAATGACCCTCTTGTTAATAGACATCGTGTTAACACTTTCTCTTTTGATCAATTTGTAAAAACTCATTGGCACGCTGAAGCATGATGAAACGTAGCCCAATTAAAAGGAAGGTTGGTTTAAAGAGATCAATTAAGCCGATGAAAAAGACGGCGCTTCGCAAGGTCTCTAAAAAACAGATCCGCCGGCTCGGAGATTACAAGAAAACAATGCAAGAATATCTTGCTGCTCATGATTTTTGTGAAAGGTGTGGACTTGATTTTCGTCATGGACATGCTAAATCCCTCCATCACAAACGAGGTCGAGGCAAATATCTTGCTGACCCTAGATATTACTCCGCTCTATGTATTTCTAGACACAATCATTTCACAAATGAATATATTGAAGGGTGCCATGATTGGGTGGAGGCGCATAAAAAAGAAGCACGAAACGAAGGGTGGGTTCTATATGATTAAGCTATCACCACATGACAAGGAGGTTCTAATGTCTACACCTAAAATAGAAGATGATTTAATAATCATCCAGAGATATTTTGTAGTAAACAAAACAAGACGAAGCGTTCTATCTAGGATGTATGAATACGGAATGACCGATAGTATGAAGAATTTTATTCCCCATCCTGAATTGGGGTTTAAGAAGAAAAGCGATGCTATTGAGTATAAAACTAAGATACAGATTTACTTCAAGCAGATACGTGAGAAGCATCTAAAACAAAAGAAATCAAAAAGCTCAATTAAATTTATATGAATATAATGATTCCAAATGAATTAACACCAAAAGAAATAGCAAGAACTCTAGAAATAATTAGAACGTCTAGTGTTTGCGCATACGGAAAATCAACTAGATGTGATTGCAAATATAACATATATCAATCACCATTCTTAAGTGAGCATAACGGCTGTCCTGAAATGAGGGCGGCAATAGAAATATTAAAAAGAATGAATGGGGAGGAGATGCACAAAGTTTTGGAGAGACCCTTTCCCAGTGAACCATTTGAACCAATCGCTTAGATTTAACCATGAAACTTATTATAGCCGGAGGGCGTCACAAAGATTACTTAACACTTAAAGAGCTAAATGAATTTTGTTTCAATTTATTTAACTACCTGCGAATAAACAATCTTCAGTTAACTGAAATTGTATCTGGAGCTTGTGGGATACCGGTTAGCGGGGAAATTTATGATTCATGCTGCCTACACGATTTTGCTGATGGAGTTGATGGAATAGGGGAGAGATTAGCTGTCATTCTGGGAGTAAACATAAATAGATTCCCTGCTGATTGGCATAGGCATGGTAAGAGCGCCGGTCCTATAAGAAACAAACAAATGGCAGAATATGCTGATGCTCTTGCTGTCTTCCCTGGAGGAAAGGGAACTGCTAATATGGTAAAGCAAGCTAAAGAACATAACCTTATTATATTTGATTACAGATGAACGCCAACAGACTGAGAAAATTCAAAGAAGATCTAGCAAGAGCTAGAAAGGAGCTTAATGAAGAAATTAAAAAAACTATGCGTGAAACTAAACGCAGAATGGTCAATAGAAGAAAAGAGCTAGGACTAACTCAAGACGATATAGCTTTTTCTATTGGTAAAACTAGAAGCCAATACACAAATATTGAATCAGGAAGGCTTGGGCTCACGTTAGTGAACCTCTTGGCTCTATGCTCGGTATTAGAAACTACACCAAACGAATTACTGGGATTTAAAGATGATTGATAACTTCATAGAAACCCAATTACGACTTAACCCGCTTTTTACGGAACAACAATTAGAAAAGAGATTTACACTTATGAAAGAATTAGAAGGAACACCTGAACAAAATAAAGATAACCCTGCTTATGATAAGGCTAGAGATCGCCTTGTTTCACAATCGGCAGAATCACTAGATCATTACACAGAAGATGAGCTGGAGGAATTTGCTAGATTGGAGCATGAAGCTGAAATAGTGTTAAAAGAAAAATTAATGGAGCTTGATGTAGCAGCAAGAAATGAAATTCTTGACGCCGCCGAGAGAATGCTGGGAGATGAATGCAAGCATATTAAATTCCTAATTAAAGAAGATTGTTCTAGTATTGATTTTGACTTCTGTCCTCTATGCGGGGTTCAGTTAACTGAAATCAGTGAAGAGTCTTTTGGTATTTTATCTAGAGATGAATATGAAGAATATGGAGATGACCCAATGTAATTATGAGCGTTGATAATAAATGAAAACTAAAGAAAAGAGATATGTGCTATATGTTGGTAATATAGGAAGGATTGGAGGATTTACCAACAAAAAAATAGCTGAAAGTCGTTATAGAGAATACGCCCTTTACTCTAAAAAAGGATATGGTAGGGCGGCGGGAGAAACCGTCACCCTATATGATAATGGTCATATTATAAAAGAACATGAACCTGTTAAAACAAATGAATAAGAAAAAAGAATGTCCTGATTGGTGCGCTGAAAATCCCCAGCTTCAAAAGAAATTAGAAAAGCTGTGGAAAGAATCAGATACAGATGATGAAGAGCTGTTTCTTTACCAAGACGAGGTTGAAATGCTAATGGATGATTTCTATGATTGGTTTGCCGATCAATGATACTAATAATTCTTCCTTTTATATTATGAAAACTTATTACAGATATGATGATTCTTATGATAAAGAAGATATAGATCTAAGGATATTCAAAAGGGATGGGGATACAGATAAAGGATTCTGGTTAAAGGAAATTAGATTTACATACAATAGAAGGTGGTGTAGCAATAAAGCCCGGCGGCCATATGCAAGAGAGACTAAAGAAGAGGCTATGGAGAGTTATATTGCAAGAAAGGAGGCCTATCTTAGAATCCTAGAAAAAAGAATCCTAGCACAAAGAGATCTATATAGACTGGCCACAGGAGAAGGATTTAAATCTTCTTCCTCTTGGCTTTTCTCTTCTTACTAAATTGAGAATTATTAGATCTATTCTTAGAAACAGATTGAACTACAGTTTTACCTTTAAGAGTTTTTCTATTGACATGATTGACATCTTTTCCGGCCACATCTTTACCTGCTTTAATTGCATCAGCTCTAGATTTATTTCTTGCTGCTCTACGTTTCAATTGTGCGGGTTGGCTATTATATCGACGCTGTGCCCTACTCCTTCTAGAAGCACTGCTAGATAGTTGATTTTTCTTAGGCATAATAACATTTATTTAAATTGTTATGTATAACATAGCATATTTTTAACTAAATGTCAATTAACCTGTTGACTTATTTTCATATATGGGTTATTCTATACCTTACATATGACAAACCTGACTTACTGTATCCCCTGGATTAATTGACCTTCAGTTGACTGAAACCTTTGATCCAGGGGATTGTCATCCCTACACTTAACAAAAACTGACATGACGGAACTAGAGAAGAAGAGAAACCAAGGGAAGCTTGAAATGGCTAAGGACATATTCAAGTTAATGTGCCAAAAGCATGTAAATATATCCGTTAGTCTAACGGACAATGAGGAATCGGCTGATGCCAAAAAAAGAATTGGAGTTGCGCAACTAAGAGAGAATGCTAACTTTGCCTTTGGAGCCGCTGAGGCTTTTTATTCAGAGTTCGACAAATATAAAAAGAAATGAAATTTTTAGAACGAACCAATATTAGTCCTATACTGTTAAGGGCATTAACAAATAACAGTGATAAATACTACTCGCAGCTAAAGATATTCCTTGATGAGTATCCAGAACAATTTGATTATCAGTTTAGCGTTACTACGCTATCATCAGCACCTAGAGAGAAGGTCTTAGTTAAGAGGCATCATGATGAGATTATAGTTGACCCTCTCTACTTTTACTATACCTTAATAGGATCTGCTATTCATACAGTATTAGAAGAGAATAAGCTTCCAGAAGAAAGGGTAGAGATGAGACTAGGAAAGGTGATTACAATTAACGGCAAGAGAATATTGATTCATGGGCAGTTAGATCTATGGACCCCGGAAAATGCTGGGGTTATTGAAGACCATAAATATACCTCTGCTTATGCAATGGGTAAGGATAGAGCAGATCATGAAGCGCAATTAAACATTCTAAGATGGCTTTGTAAAACAAATGGTATCGATGTTAGTCATTTGCGGAATAATTATTTATTCCGAAATTGGATGGAGTCTAATAAGGGCCAGGCTAATTACCCGCAGGAACCTGTGGTATTGGAAGATAAGAAATTATGGAAGAAGAAAGAAATAGAAGACTTCATTTATCAAAGGGCAGAGCTTCATTTGAAGAATCAGGATGTCCCAGATTCTCAGTTAACTGAATGCACACCAGAAGAGCAGTGGGAAAGTCCTATTAGATATGCTCTATACAAGGGATCAAGCAAAAGAGCATGGAGAGTGAAGGATACGCTACATGAAGCTGAGGCAGAACTTGTTGGAAAGGAGGGGTATGATATTGTTCCAAGAGGAGGATATAGACTTAAGTGTGAGCGCTACTGTTTAGCTAAACAATTCTGTTCACAGTATAAACCAACCACTAATGACTAATGATAAAATTTAACCTTTGCCGTGAGTGTAAAGGGAAGGAATTAAAAATTCCTTGCTTGCATTGTAACGGAGAAGGTATAACATTAACAGACAATAAACAAAATATGAATATAACAAACTTTGCCGGGCTTAACCCGGAAGCAAAAGGGGATATACTTACTTCCCTTACAGGAACAATCACTGGACTAATTGGAGAGAAGCAGGTGCCTGACTCCTATAGCTCAAGCGGATTCAAACAGATTCAAGAATTTAGAATTCAGGATGATGCTGGAAACAGTGAGGTCATTGAGTTCTCTACAGACAAGGTGTTTCAGAATGCCTCTATGGTAACAGGGAAGAAAATGTTCTTTGAATCTGTTGCTAATAGACAAGGGACGCTTAATGGAGTTAAATGGATTGGTGGGAAATATCCTAAATTTAGAGTGACAAGTACTTGCAAGATCTCTATACTAGGAGCTGGAGCAACTAAAGCAGCAAGTAATACAAGTTTTCAGGCCGCGCAAAAATCACAGCACATGGATGTTGATGAGCTTGTTAAGGCCCAATTGCAAGTTGCTATTAAAATGCATACAGCGGTTATGGAGGAAACTTCTGATTCAGAATTGGCTACAGCTTGCGCTGCTGCCTCTATATCGGGCGTTGCTCATTGGTGGTTCGGAGACAAGGCACCAACCGGGCTTCAGTCAACTGAAGAAGAAGAGAAGCCTGAAGAAGAACAGCCTCCAGCAGAAGATGAAAATTATGAAGAGGATGATGATTGGGATGATGAAGAGGAGGACTCCCCCATTAAAACTCTTTATAAGAATCTTATAGAAACGGATGATTCTGATAAGGTTAAAGCCATGATTAAGAACGTTGCCCCAATGAAGCCGCTAGCCATTATCAAAGCATTCCTGAAAGAAGGAGTCATTGAAAAAGATCCAGGGGCAAAGACACAAAAAGAAGCATTTGCATTTCTCAAGGAATTGGATAATATTCCTTATTAACCAATTAACACACAATTAATACAAAGCTAAAACTAAATACAACATGAATAATAAAACTAAATTCTACTACGAAAACGAAGAAACTACGGTTGGGGCATATTGCAACAAGGTCGCTGGATCTCTTGAACTTGATGGCGATCAAGTAAAGAAAGTCCTTATGGCCGTCTACAAGGGTAATGAGTATGAGGACAATCCTGAATTGGATGATGAAGAGAATAGCATTATGGCCACTGCTTTTGAAAAAGTGGCTGAAGACCTCGCGTCTCACAAAGAGTCCATTGAGGCAATGAAAGAGGCAAAAAATAAAGAGGCTGAAGCTAAGAAGCTTGAGAAAGAAGCTAAAGAAAAGAAGAAGCAGGAAATGGCCCTGCTTGTTCGTGAGGCTCCTGCTGTTGCTGCTCCTAAGGAGCTTGAAATTGGACAGGCGTTGATTAAAAAGTGCCTTCCTCCTGAGTTTGGAATCTCATCCAAAACCGGAAGAATCTCTTTCAAGAAGGGCGCCACGGTTAATATGGAGCATATTGCCAAAGGCATCAATGCCTTCCAGGCTGTATTCGATCAGATGCAGAAGGGGACGGATGCCATTGCGTTCGGAGAGGCAGACTTCATTATTGCTGTTGAGAAGGTTATTGGAGATGAATGGATTAACCTCTTCTCTGAAAGAAAGGGTGACATTCTCCGCATTCGCAAATACAAGAAGATTGCTGAAATGGTTGAGCCTAACAATCGCTTCACCACATTGACCGCATATCGAGAGCTTCTCGAAGGTCGATACGATGAAGATGATGAGAAGAATGACAAGATGAAGCAGAAGGCTATAGCCCAAGCAAAGAAGGTCTTTGATTCTGAAGGTAAGGTCACAGCGGCCGTTGCAAGACAGATTGCAAAAGATCTTAAGGGAGATGATGAAAGTTCTCCTACAGATCTTCGCTTTCTTTATATCATGGTTATGGAGGATGGAACTGTAGAATGGTTCCGTCACCATGAAGTTGATAAGGGGTTCTTTGAGTCTTGCACTGCCCTCTTCGATATGAAGATGAAGAAGCAATTCAATAGCGAGGGTAAGCGAGAAGACATCCCTGAAGTTACTGAGGCTATTATCGAAGCGTTCGGACAGCCTGAAGATTCAGTGCCATCAGGCGATTCTGAAGATGTTGATGATGAGGAGGAAGAAGAAGATGACTCTGATGTAGATGAAACAGAGATCGAATCCTCGGATGATGAAGAGGAAGAGGAGTCCTCAGATGATGATGAAGATGATGACGATTGGGAGGCTTAATTCCATGAAGTAATCTGAAACTTGCAGTTTAACTGCATAAGCCCCGTCTTGCTTTCTATGAGGTTGTTGCTTACCTCGGTTTGATTGGCAAGGCGGGGCAATTTTATATATGACTCCAATAATATTCGAACAAATGGACTCTATCTATCATGGAGAGTTGTCCGTACCATACAAAACAATAACAATAAACGGAGAGGATTATATGCTTATAGCTCTTCAGTTAACTGAAGATGAACTCGAAGCATTGAATGAATCAAAGAAACTAAAAGTCGCAATTTCTGGAAGTAGGACAAAGATGATTATATCAGTCCTATACGATAATGATAATGACATAACAGAAATAGAGGTGTAAGATGGAATTTGATAAGATAAAGAAAGAGTTACAGAATAGAGTAGAAGAAGTTGTACTGGAATTATTCCCTGAAGCAAGGAAAGAGGGGTCAAGATATTTGGTTGGCTCAATAGAGGGGGAATCTGGAAGCTCGTTGAGAATTGAAACAGATGCAGGAAAGGCCGGGGTTTGGAAGGACTTTGCAACTGATGAATGCGGAAGTATAGTTTGGTTGTTTATAAAAAAGTTCGGAAGATCTGAGGGGTATCTAAGAATTAGAAAGTTTCTTGGAATATCTGAAGACTTCTCTAAATATGGAGGAATAGAAAATACTATACCTTACACCCCGCCTAAACCTGATTGGGATAAGGGCAAGCCAAAGGATGAGGTCATTGAATATCTTTTATCAAGAGGAATTAGAAAGGAAATATTAAAAAGTTACCATGTAAAATCAGCAACTAAGTTCTTCCCTTCTGCCGGAAAAGCTCTGCCATGCTATGTCTTTCCGTATTTTGATGAAGAGCATAAGCTATGCAATATAAAATATGTAGCACTAGAAAGAAATGAAAAAGGAAAGAAACATGAACTATCCAGCAAGAATGCTAAACATTCTCTATTCGGACTTAACAGAGCGTTTAAAAATGTCTCCTCAGAAAGCAAATTTTTTGCTGTCATATGTGAAGGAGAATTGGACGCTCTTTCTGTCGCTCAAGCAGGATACGCAGCCGTGTCTCCTCCATATGGATGCTCTGCATTGCAGTGGATTGACGTGTGCTATAAATTTCTATATTCATTCGCAGAGATTTATATTCTTTTTGACAATGACGATAAAGGGCAAAAAGCAGCAAAAATTGTATCGGGCCGATTGGGATTGGAGCGATGTAAAATAGTAAGGCTTCCAGAAGGAATTAAGGATGCAAATAAATTGATTAATGAGCTTGATGGAGAAGATACATTAATACAGTGTATAGAATCTGCAACTTATGCGGATCATGATAAGATTGCTAATCCTGAATCAATAGTTCAGTTAACTGTAAAATCATTCAAGGCTGGTAGATCTGAGGACCAAGGAATACCTTGGTGTGGATGGGAAGGAAGAGAATCTATTAATTGGAAGGTAAGACCATCAGAAATGACTATCCATTGTGGTTATCCCGGCGGCGGAAAAACTACTAACCTCCTCCAGGGAATGGCTTATCTTACATTAGTAAAGAATCATAAATGTGCTATAGCTTCAACGGAGGTTGAGCCATATACATTAATGAAGACAATGACATATCAAGCTATAGGTAGAGATCTAGATCATACAAATGAATCAGATATTGAATTATTCCGGCAAGTAATTACAATCCTGATGGATAGAATTTACTTGTATGATTTCAGAGGTATAGCTAAGATCGCGGACCTTATGGACTTTGCTAGATATTGCTGTAAGGTAAAGGGAGTTGAGCACTTTGTCTTAGACTCTCTAACAAATAGCGATATTGACCTAGAGGATGGAAATAAAGTAACTCAGTTTCTTAACTCTGCTGTAGACTTTATGGTTAACACAGGAGTTCATTATCATCTTGTGGCTCATCTAAGAAAGGGTGATATGATGGACATAAGAAATATACCTAAGTTTGATGCCGTCAAAGGAACGGGTTCATTCGGCGCATTAACAAGCAACTGCGTTACCTGGTGGAGAAACTATAGAAAAGCAAATCACCTAAAAGTCTTTGAATGGGATGGAGGGGGTAAGAATGAACTAGGGGAAAGGATAGATGATAAAGGTAGGACTAAAGATAAAATAGAAAAAATGTGGGGAGATACTATATGTTCTGTATCCAAGCAAAAGGTTGGAGGTAATGTTGGAGAATACAAGATGTGGTATGACCCTGAGACATATCGTTTTAAAACTTACCCCTTGCCTTCAAATGATTCCTATGTTAATATAGGTGAAGACAATAAGGTTATAGCAGAATCAGATGAACCGTTTTAAATTATGAAAATAACAAAAGAAATGTTAAAAAGCTGGGGTCCTGGGGACTTTTGGGAGGCTTATAAAAAATTGGTTTATAATGAACCTATCCAGCCAGAACAAGAAAATGAATGCTGGAATGCGTTTTTTGCAGGAATGCATGCTGCATGGGAATTTCAAATAGAGTTGTCGCTTCAGTTAACTGAAGAAGAGGCGATGGAAGCACTTAACAGATTTCATTCACGGCTAGTGTTTGAAGCAAAATTAAATAACCCAACTGGAGAAAGTTAAAATTTATGAATATAGTTTCTATTAAGAAAGGTGCTGTTGTAAATACAGGAATTCCAGATGAATATTTTTTATCTGAAGATACTCCTGCATGGAGAGAAGAGGATAATCCATTTGGTAAAACGATTATTTGTTGGAATCTAACATTTAAAGAACGATTAAAATTAATATTTACTGGCAAGGTGTGGCATTCAATACTAACATTCAATAAGCCTATTCAAACTCAGTATATGTCAGTTGACAATCCTTTTATAAATGAAGAATGATCTTAGAAAACATTAAGCTATCACGAAAGGCGATCTGGATACCTGGGCATGTATGCAGCAGCAAGAATCAAAAAAACATGATTCCTGCTAAGATGAAGAAAGATGGAACCATGTCTAAGCCTAGGCTGATTTGGTCTAAGCAAGCCAATTCATATAGAGAAAATAGTCGTAAGTATTTTGTTACAAATAGGAAAGCCTTCAGTCAACTGAAGAGTATGGTTGAAAAACCATACTTAGTTGGGTTCCATTTTGTCAGAGCATCAGAGAAATTGTTTGACTTTCATAATATGGTTCAAACTGTATCTGACATTATGACTGATTGTGATTGGCTTTATGATGACAACATAGAAGAATTTATACCAGTTCCATTAAAGAATGATATAGGTAAATACTGGAGCATTGATCGAGATGAGCCGGGAGTTTACATAAAAATGATTATTAAAAAGAAATGAAAAAAGAAGATAGGGAAAAGGAAGAGAAATGGATGGATGAGGATTTAGAAGATTTCAATAGAGGTGGGCGAGCTATAGGATTTGCAATGTTAATAGGAATAACTCTATTAGGAATAGCCGTTATTTTAGCAATATACCATTTCCTTTTATCATGAATGAAGAATTTTGGAATCCCTGGAAATTAGCAATGGTCTATAGAAATAGGAGGTGGGTGGCCGCGCATCTATTCTGGATAGGTGAGAATCCGATTCCGATCATATTGGTAGATAAAACAATTAAACCTAGGCGAATTAATGACAGAAGAAGAACTAGAGGAAGTAAAAAGAACTAATGACTATAGAATAGGCTATAGCATAGGAAAGGTTTCTTACAATCCTCATGGAAAAGACATGATCCCTCTATCAATACCTAAAGAAGTTGCGTCTTCTCAGGCGTATTACTATGGATTAGCAAAAGGCCTTAATAGCGCTGAGAAAGAATTCAGACTTAATAGAAACAAGAAGTCTATGAGTATCTGTTCCTCAGTTGAATTTATACATGGGATATGTTTAACGGTTATGAAAGATGTTCATCTAATGTATCCGCACAAAGAAAACTATTTACAAATATTAGAAGTATGCGAAAGGTTATTGCCAAGGCTAAAGTGGCAGAGAGAGACAGAATTAAAATCCTTTTCACGAGACTTGGAAACGGAAGAGTTCAGTTAACTGAAAGGGATACCTCTCTTGCGCCTAAAACACAGTTTAGCTATATACACGTTAAAATAAAAACTGAAACTAATAAGGTCTATACAGTAAAATTACTCATTACAATTAATAGCTGTGTAGAAGCAATATCATCTGTTGTTGGTCCTGGAATTGATTGGAGTAATAAAAGCACTCCTGAACTTAAAAAGAATCTATGGGATGAAATCTCCAATAAGGCAAAAGACATAGTAAACAAATTCATAAAATGTCAGGTTTATGGATCATGGGAGATAGAAACTGAATATAGAATAAAGATAGATGGAAGTTATGAATATGCTAATCTATACAAAGGGCCAATCACTAATGGATTCGGGAAAACATTAGATCCGAAAAGAATTTTTAATAAACCAAACAAATTTAACCATTTAGGTAATGCTAAAGATGCTATGAACAAAATTCATGAGTATCTTTTCTTCCTTAACAAACAAACAAAATGAACGAAAATAAAATAAAGCAAGGCCAGGGGCTTATTTATCTCGGACGGGGCGGGGAATTTGATCCGGAGAAGAACAAGCCAGATTGGTATCTAAATTTCGATACGCGTTTTGAAAAATATGACCCTAATCACCCGTATCACGATGAAGTCAGCTACTTCCGCGCCATCGACCTGCGGCCCCGGTTGCAGTGCGAGGAGCCTTCGCCGAATGACCAGGTCTTGGTTTGGTCTGGAGAATTTAAATACTGGGAGCGCCGTTACGGAACCGCCGTTCATAAGTCGCACCAATGGCTCCGCATGCTCCCGCCGCCTTGCGAACTGCTCGTCGCGAAGCCGGAGCCTAAACCTAAGATGGTCGAGATTGACGCGGATGAACTGGCGGAGCTTCGAGACAAGGCTGAGATTCTGAAAAAGATGATGGAAGTCATCAAGGAGAAAGGGGGCGGAGAATGAACTCTAAAAGTCATTGGCCTTATCGGGCGGCCATAATGTATCCAGAGGCCGTGACAAAAGTATGGTGGCCGGAATCGTCGAACGAAGAAAACAGTATGGTGATCGGAGGCTATATACCTGGGGATAAAGAGACAGCGGAGCTATGTGCTCGGTGCTGCAACATCGCTTACGAGCAAGCCTTGGAAGATGTGGTATCACTCCTGCTGAAACGCGGTCTAGATGTCTCAAAAGCACTCAACGAATTGATTCAGTTGGACGATATTTGTGATCTTTTGGAAGAAACTGAGCGCGAAATGATTGCGGAGAAGGCTGGTGTAACCACCGGCCTGCCCTATCCGACTCCCGAACAAGCTGAATGCAAACACAAAAAGTGGCAGGCTGAAAGATACCCTTCGCGACATTGCATGGAGTGTGGATTACAAATGTGGGACGCTGGTGATTGATAACCACTAAAGAAAATTGAAATTGCCATTACCTTCTTGCTCTTCTCCATAATACCAAGACATTGCTTTCTTGGCTTCTTCATACTTATCCCTGAAGCTATCTTCAGTTGACTGAACTTGGAAGAGTCCCCCTCTCTGTGAAGCTACCTCTATTACGTACGATAATGAATCACCACAATTACTAACAAGAACATCATTAGCGTAATAAGCATTATCTTCCATTAAGGTTATATTGTATACCTTTTTCTGGATACCATCCGTTATTTGACGAACATGAACGGGAACAGAATTTCCCCGGCCTATATTTATTAGTAAGAAATTCTTTGCCGCAATAATAACATGGCTTAAGAATTTTACGCTTCTCTCTATCAATCTTTTGATTGCATGAGGGGGAGCAATACTTAGGCTTTGTGGTATTTCTTGATTTAAATTCCTTCTTGCAAACAACACATTTAAATAACTTGAATTCCCTTGTTGCATAAATCTTTTTTGCATTATCGGAATGCCAGCACATTCCTGCAAAGGACTTATGCCAAGCCTTTGTCTTATCCCTAATAGAATCAAGGTGCTTAATGGCATTCTCTCTGTATCCTTTTTCTTTCCATCTCTTTTTGAGATGGTCAGATTGATGTCTTCCCATTTCCTTACATTCCAAATTGGACAATTCGTTATTTTGCCAATTACCGTCGATATGATGAATGACATAGCCTTTAGGAATATCGCCGTATTCCTCTGACCAGATGACTCTATGAAGAAGTCTCTCTTTGCACAGCTCCCAGTGACCGCATGAGTAATATCTACCGCTTGTTTGAAGATAGTAGGCTCGCTCCTTGTAAATAATTTGTTTAGAAATTTCCATGTTGATCTATTAATAGCATAGTCAACGGCATCCGTCAAGGAAAGATTTTTTAATTTTACCCATCCTTTATTTTTTGTAAAAATAGTATGATCTCCTTTTCCTGTTAATGATTTTCCATTATTGAATTTAACCTCATATAATTCAGATGACTGAGACTCTATTCTTTTAAGGCACTTAGAGTATCCAAATGGAGTCATTATCATATCTCCCTCTTCTATAAACTCTATAGGAATTAAACCTTTATTTGTATGGACTATTGTCCCTGCTATAAAGCAGTCAGGAGAATGTCCAAACAGCTCCTTGAATTTCTTTTTAGGAAGTAGTTGCTTAACATCTCTTCCAACATTCTCAAATGTTCTCTGGAAGAAGTCTTGAGCATATCCAGACATAGTATCAAATTCTCTCCATTCTCCTATTGATAAGGCTTTAGCACAGTTCATCCAGAACTCTGTAACCTTGTTATACCACCTGGAATCATCTGCTTTACCAAGAGAACTAATAAGGATTATGCTCATTGCGTCATCTCCATAGAAGACCTTTAGATATTTCATTATGTATTGAGCAATAATTCCTCCATCTCCAGAAGCATCTATACCAAAACAATCAGGCTTTATTCCCAAGTCATATAATCTTTTTGCTGTGCAATAAGCAAGTCTATCTTTAAAGTCTTCCCCTTCTTCTACTGTAGGTATTACTTCTTCTGTAGTAATAGAGAACTGATACTCTCCCTTAGTATCTCTACCTCTATTCATTACAGCAAGAATACATTTATCTCCTCCTATAGTAAAGGCAGGGTCTAGGGCCGCGAACTTATCTATATCATATTCCCCGGAGTATATGTCAAGAGGCGCATCTGCTCCTGCCTGCTGCACCTGCTCAGGCGTCATTACTACATTCTCCTGCCCTGCATCCATCCAATATCCTATAGCGTATCGCATATAGTCTATGGTTTTTCTGCCAACTTCTATTTTACCCTGTATAGGATCATTAGATATTGCTATTTGCTCTTCAGTGAATGGATTAGCAAGGTAGGGGAAGGGGTAGTCTTCAGGGGTAATCTCTATTTCAGTATCTCCATCTTCAGTTAACTGAAGTATTCTATTCTCATGGATCTCATGAATCTCATTTAGTAGAGGTGAGAAGTTTGGGCTTCTCTTTCCATGAAGGAACAAAACCTTACATGTTGCCCCATCCCATTCTTCTATTCTCTTCTTCTCAAGAATGCTTAGCTTATATACCGCCCAGCCTCTTTTTGGTTGGCAAAGCGATCCATGTTGATCAAGTTTTCTATAAGCGTTTCCTATTCCTATGAATTGAAAGTATGGGTTAGATATGAGGGAAGTTCTGCCGCGAATAGTTCCCTTAGGCATAACTGGAAGCTCATCAACAACCCATATAACTCGGCTGTTTTTTGTCCCCATAATAGTTTCCAATGCCTTATCTCCATTGGAGTCATTAGCAATAGGAATAACTATTACGCCGTTACGAAGGTCCCTTACCTCTTTCTTGTCTTTGCCGCCAGAGGGATCAAAGGTAATGCATTTAAGGTAAGGAATGATTGTTCCATACTTTGTTTCAAATCCATTCTCTTCAAACTGAGATGAATCATGAAGAGATTTAATATCTGCCCATACGCGTCTCTCAGAAGCACTACCAGAAGTGGTAGAGATTAGAACAGTAGTATCAGTGGGAGAAGAGTAAAAGCACAGCAAGCAATATATAGCCGTGCCAAATGTCTTAGCAGAAGATGCTGGTCCAGTTAGGGCCGCGTTTCTATTTTTACATAGAAATTTAAATACATCTAAGAAGTAGTTGTTATATATCCTAACCTTCTTGCCGCTTGGCAATTTAATAACCTTAAAGATTTCCACCTCATTCGGCCAAAGCATTTGTATTATCTTTAGCCCATGGTAATACCTGCTTTTAAAATTTCCCCTCTTTCCCTTTTTAAAGGAATTGGAAAACCCGCAAAGTTCCTTAGCGAGCTGAGATGTTCCTTCAGGCCAATTTCCTCCGTAATCAAGAGGTTTAGTTATATCAGGTATCTTATACTCTTTATTTATAAAGAGAGATGAAATTGCAGAGATCATTTCTTCTTCCAGCCCTCATCTCTATATGCCATTTTAAGACTTCTTCTAGCTATTTCATGAAACTTCTCTCTTATTTTAAATGGTTCTCCGTATTGAAATAACCTGTCAGAATACTTCTCCATGTCTGATTCAAGCCTTTCTGCAAATCTTTTCTGAACGGACTCAAACTCTTCTTTTATAAAGGGATGCTTTGTTCCTCTTGAGCTAGCGTTATAAAGAGTTGGCATCTTTTGAACTTCAGGAAGGAGAGTATTGTCACTATCCATTCTTGCAGCTTCTCTAATTTTAAGAAGAAGCCTTTTCCCATCACTGCTTAGAAGTTTAGTAACCTCCCTTTCGGCTTTCCTTGCCAATGGTCCAAACTCTACATGTACGTCTTCTGCTGTAGATTTCAATTTGTCAGGATTCTCTGTTCTCAATCCTTCAGTGGAAAGTTCAGTTAACTGAACTTTTTCATCTGGAGTAAGCTTAGTATAATCCTTGCCATGAATCTTTAATGAGTTGTTGCGATTATTCTGTATAATTGTTTTAGTTGCGGAGGACCTATTTCCATTCAATCCAAGAAATGAAATCATATAGTCTTTAAACTCTGTGGAACTTTCAGACTTAGGATATTCTTCCCCGGCTGCAAATAAAGTTCTATACCAATCCGCATCTGATTGTTCAAATATAGCTGGCATAAACAGTTTAGAAAACTTACCAAAAGCATTAAGCTCTATCGCTTCAAAGTCTTCAGATGTTCCAAGAGCTAATGCAGCTAATGGAGAGAATCTATTCTTTGCAAGGGAGGATACAGACTCAGCTAGATCCCTACCATTGTAAACTTTAGATCCAACCTTAAGTATCGCCGGGATTCCCCCAGCCATTGTGATTTGCCTAGAGAATCCATCTTCACCTTTGTATGAAAATGTAAGAAAGTCTTCTTCTCTTATATCAAGCTTACGTTGTATCTCTTCCTCTTTATCATCAGAGAATAATTTTGCCATAGCATAAACGCTTGCGATTGTTCCCAAGATATGAGAATACATAAGGCTCCATGCAGTTTTTTGATCTAATGGATTCTTAAATGAAAATAGGGCAGCAATAGATGATGCATATCCTCTAGCTTGACTGGCGGAGTAAAACAAGATCCTTTCAAGTATAGCTTGATCGCTATCTATCCCAGCTTGTTCAACTTTGCCTCTTCCATGTATAGCCGCGAATCTTTCAATTAATACAGCTTTATCTTTATCAGTTAATTGATCCTGTCCCTTCCTCTCCCTTCTTTTATTCGTAAGTATTTTTCTTCCATGGTAATGAAGCATTAATCCGATACCGCTGCTAGCAAGGAATACGTTTGAGAATCTATCAAGAATTGGAAGATTAGAAACCTTCTCACTCAATGCCCTTTGCTTGCCAATAAGATTCTCACTAGACGCATCATGCATATTAAATCCATTATCAATTATATCATTATATGATTCTTGATACTCTGGGTTATCTCTTACAAATTCTATTATTCCCTTCTTTTTGAAAAATGCGGGTAATACTTTAGTAATTGAAATTATAAGAGGTTTAGGGTGCCCTCTTATCGCTTCTCCAACAAGGGGAATATTTTGAATCATCCACGCGCCACCAATATCTATTGAAAATTTAAGAACCTTACCGGTAATTATTATAGGATATACTATATTATCAAGGCCTTTCCTGAATGTTCCCTTAACATTTCTACCGGCGGCCTTTTCAATTCTTGCCGATGTTTCCTTGTCAAAGAATGTAGCATTTCCATTAAGTATTTTACGCTCTCTGTATTTTACTAATTCCTTAAACCTTTTCCTCGCTATAGACTTTCTTTCGCTTTCTTCATAAGGTCCAGCCTCTTCTTCATCTTCTAATATTGAGTCTTCTACTTGCGCTTTAAAATCTAAATCAGTTATTCCAACCGTTGATGTTACGCCATCGAATCTCTTTGAGAGATATACTGAAAGAGTATCGCTATATTGATCTACAAGCCTAGTGATTGGATGGGAGTATCTAGATCCAGCATGATAACCATCTGCTTCTGTTTTATATTTTCTCTGATTCTCAAAGAATGCAGTTCTCTTGAGCTTTGTTAATTTAACATCACTCTCTTGATGATTTGTAAATGCTAGCTCAGATCTAACGTCCTCTCTCCCCCTTGACATATAAGGAGTTGTTACGTCAAGATCATTTCCATCTTCATCTGTTATGTTGTATTGCCGCGCAAATTCAGTATTCCTTCTTTGCAGATCAACCAAAGCATTTACTGCATCTTCTTGTTCTACGGTTAGAATGAATGATCCAGGGTTTCTTTGGTATGCTTCCATTACATCGGAATACATAAGATCGAGGGAAAGAGCAGAGAGGTAATGCGCTCCCTCAACCTCTACATAACCAAGTGTTTCAAGATGGGGGTTCGCCTCTTCCTTTAGATCTAAGGCAAAGTTAGTTACTAGATCGCTTTTCTTAATTGCATCATTGGCAGATATAATTGTCGCTCCATTTATAATATCTGCGGGGGTATTCATTCTCCCCCTACCATTGAATGCATTAAGACTAGTTCTTAGGTATTGATAGAATTTGCTATTTGTATCTTTTACATCATACCAAGAAGCTATTCCTGTTTTAAGGAATGCTATTGTTATTGCTTTAGGTATATCTATTAATGTAGGCAATACAGATTCCTCTGCCAATGGGACATTAAGATTTACCTTTAGTTCTGGTTGCTGTTCCTGCTTGTTAACTTCTGCTGTTGCAGACTTATGAGAGAACTTTACAGATTTCCCTTCAGTTGACTGAATATCGGCAGATGGTCCGGACAAGTTATAGAAGGCTTCAATTAGTTTACCCTCTACAGAAGAAGGAGATAGCCTTAGCATTGTTCTTATTGCTCCAACTATCCTGTCAGCAAGAGTTTTATCTACTTGATCTAGAGAAGAGAGGGTATCCACAAGGAACTCTTCATTAATATCATTCTCATTTGCAGTTCTATCCTTAGCGTCTTGAAGTCTTTTTGATTCTTTGTTATTAAGCTTCTCGGCAAGTGCCACAGCATCTTTTAATTGGTTGAGTCCGGCGGCCTGACTTGGTGTAAGCTCATTACTATTACTTTCAGCAAGGCGCATGGCATTGCCTATTACGTAATGCAATACTTCATGAAGAATTGTTTTGTTGTAATTCTTAGATAGAGGGTCCAGGACTATAAATGGAACCTCTGACCTATCATCGTAGAACCCATCATAGTTATTTAATCCGCTGTAAAGATATACGGGAATATTATCAAGATGTTTTAGTAGGTGAGAGAATAGCTTAGAGAATTTTCCATGACGATCCTTTAGTATAGAATGAAGATCCGTTCTCTTTACTTTTCTTTCATCATACTTATTGCCAGCAAATTGTTCTATTCCTGCTTTAGCTGAATAAAGGTTTTCTTGAGCCTTTCCTCTTCCGAATGGAAGGCTAGATCTTCCAGTTCTTCCCTCTGTATTTATTTGTATTAATGTTCCATGATCCCAAGTGAAGTTCTTGAGAGAGGCGGCTCCAGCTATTTTAGCAAATGACTCAGCAAGAAAATCAAGTATAGCATTGTATAGTCTACCAGTGACGTTCTTGAATTTGGATAGAACTCTTTTGGCCGCGTTGTTAAGAATTTTAGCATGATCTCTTAATCCTATTGGAGTGTTAGAGAATTCATTCTCCATTTCCAATGCTGCTTCCGCTAATACCTTTCTAAAGTAAACTTCTTTTGCTTGTTCCTTAACACCGCGATTAATATCCTCCTGTGTTCTTGCTGGTGTAGGCTGTTCTGTTGATTGCCTTTCTCCAACCTCTTCAAGCTGTGTTAGTATATCATCTATTACGCTTGCATTATTTCCAAACTTCCTTGAAATAATTGAGGCAATATGATTTACGAGATCCGCTTTATTCTGAGGGTCATTATAATCTACAGGATTATCTTCTATTTCTTGTCCAAGAGATTCAAGAAAGGCTTTTTCTGTGTATTGTTCTGATAGGCGATCATTTAATTCTACTATTCTTTCATAAGCTTCTGCGGCGTCTTCTTCAGGTAGGTTTTGAATGCTATTGTTTAATGTGCTTAATTCATTCTCAGTAACCTCTATAGCATCATCTAATGTTCTATTGAACATAGAATAATTCCTAAAGCCGTTATTAGATTGAGTTAATACTCTAGCAGTTTTTTCAGCAAGTTCTATAGTTGCGGCATTTCTAGATCCATCTGGTTCAGCTTCTACATTAACAGTGGGAGTATTTTCTTCATTTATTCCAAAGTCTTCTTCAGTGAGATTGGTTGGAACATCTTCATCTTGTATGGTTGCTTCTGGTTGTGTAGCCTCTTCTGTTGTATTCCGATTGTTTATCTCGTTAAGGTAATTAACCTTAACCTGAGGAACATTGATTGATCTGTCCCTAAGCTTTGAGTTAAGGGCCGCTTTGTATATTTTATCTATTGTTGCAAGATCTTCTTCTTCTAAGGCTTTATTTAATTGATCCAGATTTCTTTTTACAGAGTTCTGATTGTTTGCATTATGGGCGGGATCTTTTGCTTCTTTGAATAAGCTTGGAGCCTCCCTAAAGAAATCTTGCGCCGCTAACGATTTAGCTTTATAGATAGGAGGAAGCGTAGAGTCTTCTGGAATTGGAGATATGGCAACTTTAGTTCCATTTGTCAATGTTGCAAAGTCATCTGTTGGAGCTATTTCTTGAGTTGGTTGAGTCGCTTCTTCTCTAATAACCCTTATTGATGAGCCTCTATCTGCAAGCATACCAATTATTCCACTTTCATTACCATCCGCATCAATAAAGTAATTTCCGTTAAATGTTAAATATCTAGTTTTTTCTCCAGGAGAAATTGATTCAACTACATCTCCCTTCTTTAGCTTAGACTTAATTAAATCAGGATTATTTACAGTAGTGCCCTTTTTATGAAGATTAGAATCTTCAGTAAGAACTTCTTCGGTGTCCTTCAGGGTAAATATTGTTTGCTCTGCACTTTTAGGCTGATCTTCAGTTGACTGAACTTCTTCTGTTTTTGCAGGCTCGGTAACCTTAGGCTTTTTAACAGAATTGATTGACTTATAGTAATCCTTAAGCTCAGAATCGATCTCTTTTACCCTAGCTTCTTTTTCAGGAGAATCCTCTTGCTCTTGTAATGCAGACCTCTCATCAAGAAGAGGCTTAGCCTGTTCCCTTATCTCCTGTTGTTTTACAAGGGCTTCTCTTATTTCAACTTTCTTAAGAAGAAGCTCGGCAGACTTCTTCATATCCGAAGGAGAGTTTTCGTCTGCTGCTATTTTTTGAAGCTGTTCCTTAAATGCTATAGGATTTAATCCCTGTATAGAAGCCGCTTTAACTGCACCAGCATTCGCGCCGCCGCCAAGCCCTCCAGCAAATGCAGCTAGAAATCTATTATCCTTTAATAGATTTATTTCTCCTTGTGTTACGGCTTCTACAACATTTCCAGATTCGTCTTTAAGTGATGATGTTCCGCGAATTGTATCTTCTGCAACTGCTGTTACTCCCTCTTGGAACACTTCAATAAGACCCTCTCCCACTCCGCCCTTAAGAGATCCCTTTGCTATAATTGCAGCAACTCCCTTTTTACTTAATTGAGATCTTGCAAAATCCTTAGCTATAGATGATTTAGATCCAGGAAATAGAAGTTTACCGCTAAGAATTTCAGAGATAAAAATCAATGGGGCAGCTATTGCTGTTTCTTTTCTAGCAAGATCAATAGCCTCTTCTTTAGGCATTGTTGGAAAGTTATTCTCATAATACTTCTCAGCATCTATTTGCTGCATTCCTATTTGCTTTATTGTTCCACCAGCAATAGCAAGATTAGATGCATTGAGAATCTTTCCTGTTTTAATTAAGTTGGCCGCTTGAGCCGCTTTTAATACTCCTTGTATCTTTGCGCTAAAAAGAGACATCTCTACCCCACCCTGAATAAGAGATTTTGTAAATGTTTCTGCTACATTTTCTTTTTTAGTATTAGGCCCGGCTTCATCTATAAATTCTCCGGCGGCCTGAAGCCCTTTGCTTGAAAGGCCGGTTGGATCAAGCCCCCCAAATTTAAGAGCCCCGGCAGCAAATGATATTCCTGCTCCTACAGCATCAAACAATGATTCCCCAACTACAGTAGCAAATTTAGACGTTTTACCAGAAAATTCTCTAGAAGGTTCTCCAAAGGCATTTATAAGAGCGTGCCTTGTTGTTTGATTAAGGAAGTTATCCTTATTATTAGAAGATATTACATTAGCAGCAAGAGTTTCTAATGCCTTTCCAGTTGCGTAGTCATTTATGGGATCTGATTTATTAACTTGAACAGAGAAGTCTCTGAACTGCTTGTCCTCTCCCCTTACTCTCATACGAAAGTAATTCTTTGTGGCCCCGGGAATTATGTTAAGATATACGTCTTCGCTTTTATTTATAGGGCTAACAAATCCAGGAATATGAATAGCTTTATCAGGATTATCATTTACATATTTCGCATCAGATGATATTAGCAATCCGTTATCTGGGATATTCTTAACAGGTTCGGCGGACTCCTCAGATCCTATCTTTTGTCTACGAGTTACTAATGTTTGAAGAACATTTACAATTTCCTTTGCTTCAAGAATTTCCCTTGTGTCATCTTTTTCCGGCTCCCATGCGTCTCCCGTATTAAGGAATGGAACTGCTTCATTTCTTAATCCAAGCTCATCTAGTCTCTTCTGGGCATGAGAAAACATCTTATTGTGATATGTAGATGTCATATCATCCACATAGCTTTTATCAAGCTTTGTTCCAGCCGCGACATCATTAGCAACTATATCAGTAAACCCCGCTATAGATCTTAATTGATCTGGAACGGGGGCTTTCTGGAAATCTTCAGTTGACTGAATGTCCCTCTCATATGGAGTGTATGTAAATGGCATTATCGTTAAAGCCCTCGCGCTTGCCTTAGTGTTTCTTCAAATGGATTAAGCGTTCCTTCTTCAGTAGCCTTTTCTAGATTCTGTCCTGCGGCATCAAGGCTAGAATTAATTGGCCTCCTTATCGTTATTGTTCTAGTGGTGTCGCCAAAATCGTCAATAGTATCTTGAGTTGTTATTGTCCCAGGGCTAACTGGTTGATCGTAAGAGAACCTAACGGATGTGCCTCCTACTGCCCCTCCAGAAGCTCCAGCTTCTTCTAACGCTTTAGATATTTGCTGTATCTTTAGAGCTATGGTTTGAGGAGTTGATTGGCCCGCTATTACAGATTTAATTTCTGATGGGTCCATTCCCAACCTTAAGAAATTTATAAGATCGGACGCATTGCTCTGAGAAAGAGAGCCGTCATCTACTTTAGCGAGAATGGTATTTTCTGTTTCTATTGCATCTTTTCTATTATTCTCTATATTGCCCTTAGCTAAATCTAGTCCAAATTTCTGGACAGCAAGAGATGAATCATTCCGTGTCCTGAGATTTTCTAGGTCAGTGTAGGATTGTCCTCTAGCGGCAATCTCAGCAAGTTGTTGTTGGCTCTTTTTCTTATCGGATACAAGATTGCCAATAGTTGCAAGCATCTCATTAGTTATTCCTCCTGCCGCACTTTTAAGGGATTGAGCAGTTCCACTTCCTCCTACACCAAAAGGAATAACAAGCTCAGTCTTCTCAGCCATACCCCTAAGAGCTTCTGCTTTAGACGGATCATCATCTTCTATAGCGTCAGCAAAAGAGTTAAGAGCATTAATTGTAGCCCTCTTAGTTTGGTGCGCATCAGCAGCTTTCCTAGTTGCGCTAGACATTCCAGTTATGGCCGCGCCGATAGCAGGTAAAGCTCCGCCAGGAGGGGTATCCACCCTTGGTGTAGGAAGAGCAGAAAATGGATCGGGGAAGTATAGATCTGGCATGGTTCAGTTAACTGAAGTTATGATTTGCTTCTACTAGCAAGAGCAGTCCCAGCTAGGTCTAGAGAGCTTTGAATTAAGGCAAGGTCGGCGGCGTTTGATTGAAAATTAGGTTGTCTTGTGGAATCATTTGCGGCAGCTTGAGCAAATGAGGTGGCTAGTCCAAATTGACGAGTTTCATCAGCATTTTGATAAGCTATTCTTTGGGCTAAGCTATCACGAGCCAGGTCAGACGCAAAGCCAGTGAAGTCAGATGATTCAAGGAAAGATAAGGCCTTCTCCTGCTGCCTTGTTGCCGCGTCCCTGTCGTCTCTTATTGCGTTACTTGCGTTAGTGAGCCTCCTTTGCTGCATGGCGTCTTGCGTTTCATATGCAAGCTGAAAGGTAAGAGCATCTGCTCTCTGCCCGCTTATGGGTATTCCATCAGGACCAACATTTACGCTTCCTCCAGGAAGAAGGAAGGGGGATTGTAGCTCTATGCTTCTCCTAAGCGCTTCCTGGGGATTGTCATTAAGTATCGCTTCATTTCTAGCAGCTAGCAATTCTTCATACTTCCCGCCGGAAAGTTGTTCTACGGCTGATTGAAAGTTACTTAGATTGCTTTTAGTCGCTTGATCTGCTATTAATTGGGCAATATCAAAGCTGGACTGAGTTGCTTGTTGGAATGAAGCAAGAAGGGCGGGGTCATTAAGGGCTTGTATTTGCTCTTTTGAAAACTCTTTGAATGTAAGGCCGGGACGATCCTCTCTAATCTTATTATAAGCCTCTACAGCTTTAGCGAATTCCTTTTGCGCCTTTTTTCTACGCTTACTTTCATCTTCACGCGCCTGTTCTGATAATGCTCGATTATCTGAAGCTGTTTCGCTGGCACTATAAGCTCCATAAGCAGTTCCAACTGCCGCCACTCCTAATCCTATTGCTGCTACAGTCATGATTTGTATTCTATAATTTTTTGAGCGTCCTCTTCCAATTCCGCCCTGTGATAATCTAACCAAGCCTCAGTTTTAACTATTAGACCTTCTTCAAGTTTTTCAGCAAGTTCTAATTGTTCCTCCGCGCTCATCTCGCAAACATCTGAATATTCATTCGGATGAATAGTTTGGAATATCATATGTTCAAGTATCCAGAGAACTTTTCTATCTCCAGGCTCCGAGACGAATGTATATGGGGCAGAGATCTTATTTACTGCTCCATTAATAGATACTATTGCAGATCCAGTTAGAACTATATTAAAGTGTTTTGTGACGTGTCTATGCCCTATTACTAATGTTCCTTTAGGCATATAGATTTCCCTCATATATACATTAGGCGCGAACCTATGTATAAGAGGCATGTCTACTTGATCGAATGGCAATAACTCTCTCTCAAGATCATCTACAGGATCTCGCCTTCCAACTAATTCAGCTATAGCCTGTCCAATCATGATGGTGTTGCTATTATTTCAGGATACATTTCAGAGGGAAGGCTAGGAGCGAATCCGGCCTGTATTGATTCTGTTGCTATCTCAAGCTCTCCATGAGCAAGAGCAATCTTTTCAAGATATTCCTTTGGTGACTCTATAGATCCTGAGTCTTTTATTTGAACTGCTTGCATTGCCCATTCAAGAGCATCGGGATTTAGATCAAGATATTGATTATAACTTTGTGTTTCGTATTTATAATACTTGAGCTTTCCTTTTATTACAAGTTGATCGTATGGGCCGCCGAAACATCTATAGACCTCACTAGCTGGATTAGCTTCATGCGGTGCGATTGTATATATTAGTTTATTCCCTTGAAGAACTTTAACGGGACCGGAGGCATTTTTTTTATTTATTCCGTTAAACCTCCTTACCTTATAATCAGTTTCATATAATGGTGATGCTGAAGTAAGAACAGCCTCTTCATTTACTCTAGAATTATTATTGTCAATATATGAGATCTCTATAGTAACTCCTTCAGAAGACTCCTCTTCAGTTAACTGAAACTTTACCTGGCAATCTCTTCTTAGTCCGGGAAATATTACCTGTGAATCATTCCTTGATATAGTTGGTTTCGCGCAATCAGTTCTACAGCATTCATCTAGAAGGTTTCTATCAATAGACCAGTAGTAAGTATTCTCTAGATTTGCAGATACTCCACCAGCCCATGCTTCTCTAACCGCTGATATTCTACTAGGAAGAGTGAAGCATTTATCAGTAATTTGAACGCAACCATATTCAATTGTTCCTAGCCAATCTTGAGCCCAAAGAACTCTTCTAGCTTTATTCAAAAGAGCAAGCGTTTCACAAGAGTTCCATTTTCCAACTATGGAAGATGAGTCTTTTAGAAACTCTTTTACAGTTGTTGTTATAAGGCTCATGGCGTGCTAATCAATGTCCATCTTACCGCAAGATTGGAAGTTAGGAATGGAGTGGCGGTTTCGTCTACTGCAATGGCAGAAATACGAATAACAGTATCCGCTCCAATTAGATCAACCCTACTAATAGAGGTGTTTTTATTATTTGCCGGGAATGTTGCTAAACTCTGATCTACCGCGTATAAACTAAATGACGCCTTAGTTAAGTCCTTTCCTACAACCGTGAGGACTTCTGCGCCGTTATCAAATATAGCTGATCCAATATCTACGGTTACATTTCCTACTTCCCCTTGAATTCCTTTATCGCCCTTATCTCCCTTTGGACCTGGAGGGCCTTGAGCGCCTTGCTGTCCTTGTGCCCCTTGCGTTCCTGAGCTTCCAGCTTGCCCTTGATTTACAGAAGTAGACAAAAGCTTTGAGTAATCAAGAAGGCGCTCCTGTTCGCTTGAATAGCAGTCTTTTGCTGTTCCTCTTACAACAAGACCTAGATTTGTATTTTCGTTTTCCATTTTATTTTACAATCTTATATGAATAAAAATCATCATCATTGTCAATACAAAATATAAATCTTGATAGGTCTTTGCACTCAGAGTCAGTATTTTTATTTGATTTAAATCCATTTAGTATAGATATAACCATTTTCCTCATTCTAACTACACCCCTAGCATAAATTAATATATCAAAATCTTCGCTTTCTATAAGAGACTCATCATTCCTACCGTCAAATGAATCCTTTGGTATGTCATTTGATCTTTCCCTTCCATGAGCAGGCTTTGGTATTGAGCCGCAAGGAACATCATCTGGTATAGACAGGCAGTGATCAGATATTTGCCTTTCATCTAAAAGATTAGTCCATACTGGATATAGACTTGGTTTGAACTTGGCCCCTATATATGAAGCGCCATAGGCATTATCATATCTTAGCTCAATCTTCTCAAGCCTTTTGACGCTCTCTGTTGATTCAGGATTCAGTTGACTGAAGTTATTATCTATTGTGTAGAATGATTCTATCAATACCTCTTTCCCATCAACAAAGTCATTTGTTTTTGATTCTTCTTTTAATTCGTAAATTCTTATCTTTTTGTCATTGTCATGAGAGATAGCCATTACCCTTTCCTCTGAGTTTTCTTCTATCTCTATTAATGCCGCTACATTCAATCCAGTCCATAATCCATCCCATGCGAATTCATGCGAGCTTCGTATTGTGCTACCAGGATCGAAATCAATCGATACAATTCCTCTACCAAATCTACTAGCGCCAATAGATCCGTCAAGTCCATTCGTGATTCCCGTAGTAAACAAAGCTCTGTTTCTTCCTTTAACGGCGTAACTATATTGCAAGAGTGATGGGGCGTCGTCTACTAAGTAATTTTGGACTTCTCTAGAAAGGGCTTTATCTCCCCAAGTAGTTCTGTCTTGTGTTATTGAGTGCTTTAGGGAAGATATTGTTCCGTCATTAGAGCGAAACCATATGTCATTGTTTACAGCAACAATTGAATGAGGCGAGGCGCATCCTCTACCAGCAAGAACTGTTTCAGTTAAATCATTTCTATTTACCCATTCATTCCTTGGAGCTACGGTTGGATCAATGGACCATAACCCTTTTTTGTTTAATACGAGAACAGGTCCGTGTCCATTTACAGAAGGGTGCTTTGGTATTACTGTTATTCCTGATATTGGTCCAAAGTTTCCAGGTGCAGTTAGGCCGCCGCCAGATACAGGATATGTTCCTTCAGAGAAGTTGGCTAGATTTCTCTCAGGGTTTACAAGCCCTCTTGCATATAGAGGGTCACTTACCCATACTATGTTGTTCTTATCTGTTACAAATATTCTGCTATGGGCGTATACCATAGGGCCGCCTATAGGCATAGGAATTACAAAAGTTCCATCAGGGGCAAGAAAGGATGAGTTTACCTCTTCAGCAAGATCCGAATTACCATTCCAGAATAATGGGCTATCCCTAAGGTTCTGAATAAAGACAGATCCTTCAGCTTGAGCAAAGAATGTGTGTCTTAGTCCTCCTCCCCATCCTTCATATAGTATAGTTGCTACAGCGTCACCTCCAGATAGGCGTAGCTTAATTAGATAATCATCTACAGCAAGTATAATATGTGGTTGTGATCTAGCGCCATCAAATCCATAAGCCCCTGAAACTACTCTATCTCCATATAGTTTTTCAAGAACATTATCTTCTCCTATTATATTCAGTGAATGAAATGGTGGCCTTGTTTGGCTCCATCCCCCGCGATACCTTCTATTAACAGATGTTCCAGAATACAACGACTTATCGCCTAATGCTCCTTCCGAAGAATCAGACCCAATAAGGACGCTGTGTCCATCATAAGCTGTTAGTTCTCTTCCCATTTAGTTTTCAGTTAACTGAATTAAGGCTCACAAACAGACACGGCATAGAAGTCCGCGTGTATTGTATAATCAAATTGGTGAGCCGTTCCAGGTCCGCCTAGTCCCGCTATTCTTCCTACCGCAAGCGTTCCCGCAAGTGCAGTAGTATTAGGTGTTTCCAGTGGGATTAATGCTGATCCCGATGACTCTGATTGTCCTGTGCTATTATACCCTGACGCATGTTCATATGTCCATACCTTACATAATTTAACTCCTTTAATTGTCATTTCAGCATACGTATGGATTAGGGTCCCATCTGCTGAAGTAATGTGAACATGAGCTCTGAGAAAGATATGAGTTGCAAGAGCCGGTGGAGCTGGCACAGATACGCTTACATTTACGGTTTTTTCTGAATCTATATTACCGCTTCCGCTAGAGACTTGCGGATTTAATGCAATTGGATAGATTGTTTTACCTATATCCTTATAAGTTTGCTCCCCCTCAGCATCAAGAACAAGAACCTGGCATGGCTCACCATCAGGAAGGACATCGCTTGCGGTTATTGTCCCGCAAGAAACTTCTCCATCTCCATCAACAAGAAGGGCTCTTAATGTTGTTGATCCCGGTGTACATCCAGAAAATCTATACAAGCAAAGACCCCCGCTCGGACCTGGAGAAAGCAATGCTATTCTTCCGCAATTTTTATCTAGGATTTGACCTGGATTAAAGCAGGCTTCCCTGAATTGATCTGGATGAAATTTAAGAACTCCATCATATTTAGCCAGTATTTGAGGACCGCTAATCCCTGGATCTGGAAATATCTGACTAAGGGCCTTATTAGTCATAATGACAGCAGATTCACCAGCATTAGAAGACATAAGTTGATCTAGAAGTAACTTCTCATCACTTGATCCAGTTCTCCAGTCAGGATTATTTCCATTGTTATAGAACAGGGAATTCTTCTTGTTTGGAATATACCTCATGCAGTAGTTCTTATCTGCTACTGCCGCGTATTTTCCAACCTTAATTATTCCTGCTTTTTGACAGGCCGCCGCCAAAGCCTCATCTTCTGTGCAAGGGGTGCAAATGCAATCTTCTTCTTCTGTGCTCATAATATTTTTCAGTATTCTTCTGTTATACTCTCTCATCCCGAAGACTTTCGTCTTCAGTTAACTGAATTAAACTAAATCCCCCCATCCATACCATACATTAGACCCTGTATATATAAATTTAGCGCAACCGTATTGAGCGGTTATACTTGTTCCAGGGGCATTTAAAGTTCCAGATGTTGTAAATGTTGTTACTCCCGCCCCTTCATTAAATATTTCAACCGTAAACCCTTCTTCTACGCTGCTGCCAACCGGAAGGGTAATTTGCTTAGAGGTTGCAGTAAGCATTCTGATTATTGATTTGTTATCATTTGATGTTACAACATAATCTATTTCAGATTTTAAAGGAATCTTTTTTAACGTAGATGTATCACTAAGTATCTCCCATTCATCATTTCCAAGATAAGTAACATCTGCATAAGAATACTTTCCAACTATAGTATTAATATTTGATTTTATTGTTCCTGAAGTTGAGAATGAAGTAGTTCCTGTATTTATATTCCTTACTCTAAGCGTAAACCCAATAGGAACCGCTTCAGGATCTGCATCCACAGGAAGAGTTATTACAACTGTTCCTGTATCATCTATCTTCATATCACTTCTATTTTTATCATAAGTTAGAGTAAAGCTTGTCACTTCGCTTTTAAGTGATGATGGTATTGCTTGCGGTGTGTAAACGTCCCATACATCGCCTCCTAGATACACGGCCTTAGCGAAACTATATTTACCCAAAATTGAAGATATATTAGATTGAAGGGTTCCCGCTGTTATTAAATCTACAGGCAAATCTCCAAGACTTACTATTTCTACAGTGTATCCAATAGGAACAGGAGCAGGATCAGATGATATTGGAAGCGATATTGTTCTGCTAACTGTAGTTGTATCTACCCTTAACGTATTTTGATTCTGAGACGGGGCCAACGTAATATCTTCTGATATTTCCTCAGATATAGCGTATGCAGGAGATCCAGACAAACACATTTTTGGAACCCTACTAAACTTATAGTAAGTATCCGATCCAATAACAAAAGGACAAAGACCCATAACGTAGCTCACACACTCACAATTGTCATCTAAATCTATATTACTTTCTTTTACTTGCCCTATATCAAGATCTTTGTCATCAAAGCATAATTTACCCCCTAGTGTAGAAAGGACCTTTTTATCAGCAACCTGAGAAAAGTCTACTTGTCTCAGTATACCATTATCATCAAGCGTAAAGATTGTATTAAAGCAATCTGCTTGAATTTTAGAGACTTTAGATAGATTAATTAATCCCCCGCATTGCGATCCATCCAATACCTCAAGCTCCCCTCCATTTGCATGAAGGAATCCAGTAGCATCATCTGCTATCTGCGGACTGTATTTATCTATGAAATTACTTAGTGCGCTCATATTAAAGTATTGTTGAATACGTTATACTTCCATCTGAAGATTTAACTAATTGAAGCAATGTGAGATTTTCTCTAATGTCTAAGAATATCCAGGATGGAATAGCAGGATCTCCAGGCGCAGCCCTATATTCCTCAATTAAGCCTAAATTAGATCCAGTCAAAGCGTCAACAAGATCCACGGTAGACGCAGTCGCATGACAAATGCTGGCTATTTTCATGGACTCTCTTCTGTGAATTTCTTCGACCTGTCCAGCAAAAATTACATTAAGATTATCATTTTCAAATTCCCAGTCTAATGCAGGATCTGAAAGCTTAGGAGGTTCCACTGTTCCAGAATCGGCTCCAGTTACAAACGGAGTCTTAAATAAAGCAAATCTTTTGTGTCTACTATTAGAGCAGGAATTCAAAAGTTCATCCCTATACCAGTCATATTGAACACTGCCAACTATATTTCCATCAGGTTCAACAACTGTTGGGGGGCCGGAATTATCATATCCTGAATTTAAAACAAAGAAAGATATCTTGCCATCATCAAAAGTTTTTAAATAGTATCTTTTATGAGATCCATTTGATGGGGTGTAGATTAATTTGTCTAGAAGGGTTTGACCTAATGCATTATCCATTTCACTTTCAGCCATAACTGGAAATAATGCCTCTTTATCTATCCAGTATTGATATGGTAGCAATGAACTATCTAGATCGGCAGAATATGAACCAACTGGACTAATATTCCCTATATAAAAAACATTATCAACCCCCATTGCTAGCATTTGTGCCGCTATTAAATCTTTTGCAGCATTTAATCCAATTGTAGGAGCGTCAGCAATTACGGCAAACTTGAATGATGTTTGCTTGCAGGCAATGTAATCTTCAGTTGACTGAAGTCTACTGTCGAGTTCGGCCAATGCTAACGCTAAATCGGCATTATGCTCGTCAAATTCTGTTTTAGTTACGCAAAGTGTCATTGTGTTATTTGTTTTTTGTGTTCAAGCAATCAAACCCGCCGCCTCTTGCAATGCTCGGGAAAATTCGTAAGCCTTGTTCCATCGATTGACCAGGCCAGGCCAGAAATTGGCGCGGTAGCCGACTACGTCGCGCTCGTATCGCGACCGCGCCTCACGAAGGTCGCCTAGAAGTCTGATGGGCAACGCAGCCGCCTCCCTTGCCGCCTGTAGCGTGATCGGCCCTACGACTCCATCTGCTACCACGTGCAGCGCCATTTGCATGATCTTTGCAGCACCGGTTGGCCCTCGATTGAAAGCCGTGTCGCGCAGGAAGGCTTCCAGCCCGATGTCACTCACCCAATCCGCGACCACGTTCGTGTAGCCGATCAGATAGGATGCCGCAAAATCCTCTGCCTTTTCGAACTGGCCAGCCTCGATCATGGCTCTGAGCCTACGAGCGGCCACCGAATGATATCGCTCATTGATCCCAGCGACTTCAAAGCTCCCTCCCCCATCATTCGCAGGGAGTTTGTAGACCTGGAGATTCCCATGGCCATCGCGCCTCGCCTCCCAATCGACAATCTGCCGCCCGATCTTCAGGCGTAGCTCCTGCACGCTTTCGGGAGGATCTGCTTCGAGGCCGAGACGACTCTCCAGCGCCGTCAGGGTCACGGCTCCGAAGATTCCGTCCTGGATAACACAGAGCTCTTTCTGGATGCGCTTTCGGCGCTCAACGAGTGATTTCATGGTTTTAGTGACTCGTTAACAAAAGACCTAGATTGACAAATCGTAACTATTTCATCATCTGTTAATTCGTTTCTAAGCCACGCGTCGCGCTCTTCCTCGGTCAGATCTCCTAAGTTATTATGCCTCCGATAGGCTGTTGACCATCGCAGCATGATGCGAAGAGTTGGTTTGACTCCGTTCGCCAGTCGAGTCCACCCCGAAAGAAACCATGCTGTTTTTTTCATCGTTTCAGCGCCTCCAGTCCTATGCTCACGGAATTCTCATCCCGAATGCCTCCACCATGATCCAGATTATGAATAGCGCGGCAATCAGCCAGAGAATCTAGGGCCAGCAGGTTTTGGATGATGTTCATAGTTCGTTATGTTAATGTTGAATTCAATCGCTTCAATTCTTCCTTGAGAGCAGCAATTTCTATTGCCAGCCCGGCGATCAAATCATTTTGTTTTTCCTGAGCCGAGGAATAGACTCCCAGGCTCCCTAGGCCCGTGTCATCTCCGCGAGACGTTAGCAGCTTCTGTTCCCCCTCGATGATTGCAAACATCTCTCTCTCGCAGGTGATGAAGACCCCGGAGAACTCCACGCTCCAGCAGTTCGTTGTCTCGATTGCAAGTTCCAAAGCCGTCCTGATATGCGCCATCCGAATATCAAGACCTCGGCATAACAAGGCCCGGAATGGCTGGTCCGTCTTCTCGAACGCGGCACCATCGATAGTGAGTGCCTCACATTCATTCAGGTCGAATCCGATATTTGCGTTGTGGATCGTTGAGGAAAGCCATGAGAACTGACTGTCATACGCCCTCACGCCAGTCCCCCGCCGCACCTTCCAATCCTCATCAAGTTCCAAATCAAGACCCATGACTAAAGTCCTGGAAACCTTGTGCAAGTTTAGCCCGATTGATTTCCACCCTGAAATCCATAGATTGAAAAGCAGCCCCTGCTGATCCGCCGTCACTTTAAATCCATTGCACTTCCCGCGACATTGGAGGGACAAATCCCTAACGTGATTCGAAAAAACGCCCTGACCCGGAGTCTCCTCTGTTTCCAGAAGATATTCTCCAATAAAATCGTCAGCCGCCTCAAGCCCCGGCATCTGCCGCACATGGCTTGTCGGTCCCTGTGTTCCGCATCGGTGAGGGATGATAACCGTTTTCTTGGCGTAGAGTCCATTCGCAGGAATGTGCAGCGTGCCGCGTGGCCGATTCTCATTCGATGTCCACCCATTCGGCAACTGTTCCAACGCCCATGGCAGCCATTCATGCGCATCATCCGGGCTTGTTTTCGGAAGCGAGCCGGTGAACTCGTAAAACGGAGTCGTTGTTTTTACTCCAAGCTTGGTAGGATATTTCGCGCTCATGAGTCCATTCCATCATCGATCCAGCGCCTCGGCCTGGGCGCTCCAGCGCGGGCCACTGGAACAGATTCGGTTGGCGTTGGCTTTGCACCCGCCTGCTCGCTGGATACATTGTTCCGGCGGACGGTTCCTCCGGTGAGGACCAGCCCCACGCCTACCAAGATTCGCCCAATGGTTTCCCATGGATCTCCGAGCGATGCCTGTAGCTCAAACCCGATGACTGACAGGATCATTCCAATCAGTGGCAGGTGAGAGTTGATGTTGAGGCCCTTCATGATTCACATGGCGTGTGGTTGATCACCAAGCACGCCGGTTTTGGCGAGTTGTTAGTCAATCTAAGGATGTCTTCTGCGGCAACTGGCCATGCTGCCGTTCCACCGCCGTATGTGATGACCCCATCGCTTGATTTCATTTGGAATGTCACGCCGTCAAGGGTCAGGTTTCCGGCCCAATGCCATTCCAGGGTTAGCGTCCCCGGTCCGGTGACATAAATCGTCATGCTTGAGACGCATGTGCTGGCGCTGAATATCTCCAGCAGCCCCTTCACGTTCGTTTGCCCCGGCTCAAGGCACCATTCAAACCCCGGGCTTAGAAGTTGCGGTTGATCTGCTTGATTTTGTTCTAGTTCGCTCATTGATTCTGCTCCTTTTGTTTCTTTGCTATGGCTTCGAAATGGTCGACCAGGGCTTGCAGCCTGATTGACACGTTGGACTGTTCGCCCATTTTGATTTCAAGTAACCGTACTCGTTGCTCAGTTTCCTTGGCGTCCTGTCGAACCTCGGAGAATCCGAACATGATCTGCTCCTGGTATTCCGCCTGCTGCTTGACGTAGAGCGCGATGGTTACAGCCGCGAGAGTCATTACCAGCCCGGCGAGCCATGCCGAGATTCGAAGATCCGTTAGAGCGATACCTTTTATTTTTTCGACCATGGTTTGAAATCTCCCATGACCTTGGATTAATTCCGAAGCCATCATTTTGTTATTTCTCCCTCGTGTTATCCACAATGGTTTGTTTTCGCTGGTGTTCTATCAGCATCGCCTGGGCCTGTGCAGAGGCAGCCTTGGCTCTTGTTAAAATTCTCATTCACTCATGCCTTGTCCTTTTTCTCGCGCTCGTCCAACTCCTCAACAACCAGTTCCGCTGTCTTTTCGGGAACCTGATCAATGCGATTCTTCACAACAGCAAGAAGCCCCTCCGGAACCATTTTATTCGATGGTTCATCTTCTTGTCCGGGGAACGGTCGAGGATCTAGACCGCTCTCCCTTTTAATATCAGCCATTCTTGCGCGAAGAGTAGCAAGATGAGCAGCATCTATTTGCGTTTCCGTGGAAGGCGATTTCCCTTCAGGAACAACCGGAGGCACTGGAATAATGACGGGTTTGCCTTCCGATTTTCTTCGATCATTTTGGATGTCTGTCGCCGCCTTGAGGGCCTCGTCGGCAAACTCCCGGTAAGCCTTGTTCGCGGCGGCAGCATCATCAATCGCTTTGTTTTTCTCAAGCAGTTGGAGCGCAAACTCTCTGTCCCGGGCCGCGAGAAGCTGATCGTTTTTGGCCACGAATGCCCGATACAGGAAAACGATGATTGTCCCTGCTCCGGCGAGAATGCCCATCAAATAGACTGGAGATAGATACACGCCCTCGTTCATTTTTTCCCTTTCCAAGCCGCATATGCCGCCAGAATTATGAGTGCCGAGCCTCCGCCCGCTGAGGTCTTTTGGAACTCATCGGAGCTGATGTTGCACGCCATTGCAAACGTCGGCCATTGAGACGCAACGAACAATACCGCACAAAGAACGAAAAGTTCCCCGTAGCTTGAAATGAGTTTTGTGATGAACGACTTCATTGTCCGACAGTTAAAGTTCCTGTTATTGTGGCATCGCCTGATACTATACCAATTCCGGAGGCTGTGGCAAACTCAAACGCCCCGATGTCCCAAGTGGCAGCCCTGGCATTGCCTAGAAAATCGTTAGAAAAACCTTGACTGGATAAATCCAATCCCTGCCCAATTGCAGGACTTGATCCAGTCAAGCTAAGATCGTCAGAAATAACGGCAGTAAATAAAGGGTCACCGTCTTGACTGTTCGGCTCCTGCCCCGCATATGTGGAAATATTATAGTTTGTTCCATTAATCCGAATTAGAACAGTCCCACCCTGGTAAAAATGATTATAATCATGCGATGTCCACGTTCCGCTTTCGAGGTTGATGCAATAATTCGGACCAGTGCTTATCAGATTGTTGGTTACGGTTACTCCGGTAACATTCGCGGAAGTGTCGATACCACTATTATTCTGCCAATCATAAATAGTGTTGTTGGAAACATCTACATTGCGAAGATGGTAGGTCGGTGGCGAGACGGTGTTGGTCTCTGAACGAATATCAATTGCCGTGTCGGCAGAGCGGATAATAACATTATTCCTGATCGCTCCACCGTCGAGGGCCGGAGAGTCTACCCGAGCATAATCAAACGTGGCATTTGCGCCATTATTCATTCTAATGCAATCAGGATTCCCCCCACCAATTCCGTTGTCCAGAATCAGGTTGCGCTCGATGATAATGGCCGAGTGCGATGCAATAGCATTGACGTAGGCATCGGTGATCGTATTTCCCCTAACGATGCAATTTTGTACGTAGGTTTTAACGTCGATAGAATCGCCTTGGCCGCCCCTGCTTCCAGTTCTATTAAAGGTGTTATTCTCAATTAATATACCGTTGTGCCCAGCACCGTGAGAGTTAACTTTTTCTTTCGGGCCAGAAATATAGATCCCCTCCCCGTAGTTGTCTTCAATTACGTTGTTGCGGAAAATTAGATTATCGCATGTCGAATTCGCAGCGTCCGCATAAACGTTACCATCATCAAGATTAACCATCACACCCGGCCCAACGGTAGACCCGGCTCCATGTGTGAAGTAGCAATTTTCGACAATGCAGTTCCGTGCAGATTTAAGAAAAAGGGCTTGCCCTCCATTGTTAGAAATACAGTAAAACCCTCTAATAGTGATGTTGTCTCTCGCAGTTAGATCTCCTGTGTTGCTGTTCGCAGTTGTAATCGGGGAATCCGAAGAAACCGTAATCTGGCATTTACTGCTGCCTGAATACGCCGCCCACGAAGGCGTCGAATCATTGGTGTTGTATTTCGATATGCCGTCAATCGTCAACCGATTCGAGGTTCCGTCAGTCCTCAACAAGTCGATATTGGTTGTAGTTGCCTGATTGGTGTCTGCACTTGCTTCTCTGGCTGAATAATAAACAGTGATAGGACCGGAAGCTAGAGCGGTGTTAATTGTGCCCCATGACGCATCGAGGTCGGTCCACGGCTCAGCCTCCGTTCCCGATTGCGCGCCAGCCCAATCAGGGTCCACGTAAAAATCTGCCGCTTTAGCAGATCCGCAAAGCGCCAAAACCGCGAAGAGAATTACTCTGCCACAAGATGTATCCATGTTCCTTCCTCAAGAGTTGTGTCTCCGGCGTCCGAGACATTTTGTGCCCATTGGATTGTCATCGCTCCAGCGGTTCCGGCTGTTTTGACATAGCCCGAAATGTCGAAAATCTGCGGAGTTGTTGTTATCGTCGTCATGATTATATCGTTCGCATGAGTCCTGTAGTTGCCAGTCACGTCATGCGTATTCGCCGCCTTGTAGACAGTCCCCGCCGGTCCCGCCAAGTGCAGTTTGATATCCGGCGTAGCATTTGCTGCAACCACAAAGCCAACCATCCGAAACGAGTACCTCGTGTTCGCCGCCAGCGTCACCGTGAGGTCCGCATCATCCGCTAGCGTTGTGGTCGTGTTGCGCGATTCATTCGCGGTCTTCATCGACTTCAGAATCGTTGTCCCGCCGCCTCCAGCCCCAAGTTGAAAGTCCGTCCCCGCATCGTCGGTAAAATACAGTTCATTTGGTGTCGCTGTTTTCACCCAGATCTCGCCTTTGCCTGCAACGGGCGCTCCAGCCGCAGCCTTTTCAGTTAACTGAAGATTTCCAACTGTCACCGCCCCTGCGACACCAAGGGTCGTCAGGTCAAGATTCCCCCCATTGAGGAGATCAAATCCAGCTAGGTCAAGGTCCGCAGTCACATTGAGCGCATTCGCTGTTGTAGCTGTAGTTGCCGTATCCGCGTTTCCGGTGAGCGGCCCAGCGAACGCCGTTGCCGTCACCGTCCCGACAACCTCAAGAGCCGTCGCTGGAGTTGGAGTCCCGATGCCGACGCTTCCTCCGGCCGCGATGCGCATCCGCTCAAGACTGTTTCCGCCGAATATAATGGGTTTGTCGTAAATATCCGTTCCGATGATGATGCCGTTCGTGCCTGATGCCAATTGACCTGAGTTAATTTCGCTGTACCCGCCCAGTGTAATTCCGTATCGAGTTGCAGTTCTGGCTGCTGCATGACTGTATATCGCGAGATCTGTATTGTTGCCGTAAACCTGCATTCCAGCAATCGAGTTTGCGCCACCAGTAGTATTTTCGATACGGATATATTCCGAGGTATTCCCGTTCCGATTCACATGGAGCAGAGTGCTTGGGGTCGTTGTCCCAACCCCCACTTCGCCAGTTCCTTTTGGCAATAGATTCAAATTTATATTCGCATCATCGCCCACGGCGCTCAGTATCGGCCCAGTGCCCGTCGCCGCATTCGTAACTCGCAGTTGGTTAACCGCGCTTGCCGTCTCGGCGAAGTCCAAAAGCTCCAGCGTCCCATCACCAATCGCAAAACCGTTAACATCAAGCATACCGCCGAGGGTTCCGCTCAACGCGCCAGCGAAAGTCGTAGTCGTCAGCGTCCCGGTTGTGGCATCGTAAAGGAGAGCGCCATCTGTTTTCGGGGCAAGCGTCCCTGTTGCAGAATCGAATATGGAAACGAAAGAGGTCGCATCCGTCGAGTCCACCACCGTAACAGTTGGAGCCCCAAACAAATGTGTTTTAAGGTCGAACTCAAAACCTTTAGCAGCCGTGCCAGCCGCAACTGTCACGTCCTCAGTCGTCATTCCCACAAGATCGTACAGCCGTATTGTGTTGAACTGAGGATCGGTCGGGCCATCCGTCATCGTATACCCCATCACATTAAAATTTCTACCGTTGGTCCCATATCCGACATGCATCATGATGTCGTCGTTTACGTGGAAGGATTTTGTGTAAAACCCTGTAATCGTAATCCCCTCTGCGCTGATTGTACTGGAATCAAAGGCGATATTTGTCTTCTCCGCCTCATAGCCGTGGATAGTCAGTGCTCGCGCCGAGAACGCCTTAATTCCAGTGCCAACCTTTAGGGTAGTAATGTTAAAGATTTTTACTGCCTGCGAGTTTGTCGACAGCGTAATCGCCGTTCCCGGCCAATCATCCTCGCTCACAAAAGTCCCGTCGCCTGTGAATGAGCTATTACTAATAGACACAACGTCTGTGCTCGTCGGGAGAAAAAGCCCGCTAGCCGTAGTGGCGTCCCCATAGTTAATGACTTTGTTCTCGTCGAACACACTCCCCTCCGATGCCGCCCACCACACGCCGCCTGCAAATGTTACCGTGCTCTGCGGATCGATGTATAGATTGCGAATTGACGTTCCGAAATTCGTATTCGCGACTGAACCGTCTCGGTAAATTCCATGAATGAGATAATTCTCGTCCGCGACAGCATCAGCGCCCTGCCATGCAGTAGCGCTCGCCTGAATGGTCGATCCGATCTCCCTGCTTCTTGGGACGCCCGTCAACGATACCAACGGCGGTTGCCGTAGAGGGCGCTCAAAAACATAGGGGCCACGCCCGAAGTTAATCGTTCCCACACGCCCAAGCTCCTCCCATCCCAACTCAGAGTTGAAAGGCTGGGCGGCAGCCGAAGGCAGCTCCCTCAGAATTTCATCGTAGATATAGTGCCAGTTTGCACACGTGACACCAGGAGCGAGAATGATGGAGCGATCATTATTTTGGAAAAGATCGTTTTTGACGAAGTCCCAATGGAAGCCCTGAACCACCCACGGCTCCCACCACGCCCTCCATCCTGCAACTCCTAAAACAACTCCGGGATCATTTCCCTGGTTCCCGGCCTGAAGGCTTTGAAAAATCGTATTCTCGTGGGTGACATAATCTCCCAATCCGTAGACAGTTCCAGTAAGGTATCCAGGAGCAGCAGGAGGGGTTACGACTAATGGAGAGAGAATAGGACCAAGGATAGTAGGATTATCATTAAAGATAGATAATCCTGTTCCAGATTCATCACTTAATACCCCAGCAAGTTGAGAAGAGGAAGTGGCAGCAAATTGAGAGAGAGGATTGCCAGTTAAGGCGTCTCCTCCTCCAGCAAGATTAACATACTCAAGTTGATTGGTTGTGTCGTTCCATTGGACTACCCAATTTCCAACTCCTGGATCAGAAAGCGCAATCCTCTTATTTGCTCCGTTTGCATCCTTTTGGGTAATTATTACATCATTAGGGGCCGCGCCCAATGTGGAAATAAAGCAAAAAAGGAATGCTAGAAGTGTGAATTTGTTTTTCATTTTCAGTTAACTGAAGGCAATGACCTTCGGGATGAGCTAAAGCGATTACTGAAGACTTGTCTTCGGGATGAACTAGTGATTACTGAAGGATTTGACCTTCGGGATTTATTTATGGAGTGAGAAGGTCTACTTCTTTAACTATTGCATCTACCGGATCATATATCAGGAGAGTGTTTCCATCAGCGGAGATAGACCATTGTCCCTCCGAGGTAGGTAGGGTGGGGGAAGAAACATAACCTCCACCGCCGCCATCAATTAATGCTTGAAGTGCGGCCCTATTGGATCTTAACCAAGATATAATATTCATTTTTTAGCAGGTTAGCCCGAAGGGATTTAGGATTCCCAACCTCCCATTTCCCTCCGGGCATTCTACCCATACGAAACACAATTATTAAGCCTCAAGAACTATTTCATAGTTTCTAGGAACGTCAACATCAAATAATGGAGGAGGCCCCGCGGCAGTTTGAGTGGTTGGATACCCTGCTGCTGACAATGCTGCAATTACAGCTAGATCGCTTGCCGCTTGACTTGCATGGTCCGCATCAAGATATTCCCATTCAAAGATGTTAGTAGTCCCTCCAATGAGTCTAATTCTGATAAATTCTCCATCATTAGTAACTCTTGTTGGCCCCGCGAAGTCAACTTGAGTGATTGAGCATCCTGGGGGATTGTGATCTGCTGCAAGCAGACCTTGAACGTCTTCAGGATTGAAGATAGTATTAACACTCTCTTGCTGGTCCCATGTTATTGTTCTCCCGTCGTGATTGACAGCGACAACTGTTATTGCTTGAGAATCTGTAGTGCCGTCATCATCATTCTTCAATAATACGGTAACAGTATCCCCAACTTCTACGATTCTCCATACTCCCGTATCAAGAATCCAGGCTGGCACATCCAGTGTAAATGATTTATTCATATTGTTTTATCCTTTCTTTAATTGTTAATACCAGCTTCCAGTTGAAATTGGGCGATTTTCCCTTGTAAGGCTTTCAGGAAGATCTCCATCAGGACCAACTCCAGGAGTGCAATATGGAAGAACTTCTTCATTACATGGAGCCAGAGGAATGGAACATGGATTACCTTTAAGGGCTACCCTGTGGTCTATCCTATGAAACCATGAATACCCTTCTTCAATTTTGAAAGGCTTAATGGCAGCGCCGAAACGCATTTTGAAGTATCCCTTATCGCGATTTTCATTTTCTTTCCAATCGGGATTCCGCCATTCTACAGTGCCGGAATATCCAGCGCCATCGAGGGACTTTGCTTTTCCGTAGGTGAGCTTGTCAGGAAATCCTTGTGATTCAATAACCCGTGGGGTAAGAATTGTTGAGATTCCGAACGGAGCATGTTTATAATCTGGATTGACAATAAACTTGATACCAGCGGTTCCAGCATAAACAGGAACATATGGATGAGAACGAACGAATCTCGGCCAAGTTTGGGGATTGTTTGGATTGTATGCCCCGGCTTCCGAAAGGGTAAGTTCATTGAATTCAGTATCTGGATACCAACGCATTCCATATGGATCATATCTTACAGAATATTGATCCCTGAACACCTTCTTGGTTCCGAGTCTACGCTTAAGCTGCTGAGCATCGAAACTTCCATAAGACATTGCATTAGCAACAAGGGTATTCTCCTGTTCTGCCATGCGAATTCCCATCTTAGTTTCGCAAAGGACCACATCAAGCAGATCAATACCGGCCTCTCCAGCAAAATACGCCTCATCCTCATAAACAAGACTAGTAGTAGCCTCGTCAAGAAGATCAAGCGTAAGCTCAGAGACTAAACCAATATCCGCAGGGTTTATATTTACACGAATGTGATTTTCATCAATTTCGTCGTCCGCGCCTTTGCGTTGACGATATTCAAAGATCCATGCGCCGTCTCTAATGTCAGGGAAGCATTTATGAGTTAGCACATCGCCTGCTCCAGGACTAACAATATCTGCCGCATCAACAACGGAAACAAGATGATGCCCGCACATATGATTGTAGCGAGAACGATAAAACTCTTCCCATACATATCGAGTTGCATCTTGAAGCCCCTGTTCCAAGTGCGCCATCTCCTCTTCTGGCATTTCCCGGAAGACAAGCTCCTTAAGGCAAATCCAGTCAGTGCGAATTTCCTTAAGAGCAAGAGACCAATAGTATTCCTCGAATCCAGTTCTAATAACTTCAGGAACCTTTGGAACGCAAGCATCAGTGGAACAATAAGTCCCTCCATCGATGCCAGACCACCCCAGGTCATTTTCTACATGGATTCTTCCAAGGCGAACACCCTTTATGGATGTTCCTGAATGCATTGGAAATGTTCCGTCGTCTTTAATTTTACCCCAATAGATATTACTAGGGCGAGTGCGTTTCTTAATTAGGCGCTTTGAGACCTTTTGCTCCGCCTTCTTAAAAATCGTATTCAGTTCTATTACAGTGGCCATTGAATAAGTTACATTAAGATTGAGTTCAGTTAACTGAAGAGTTTTACTCAGAGGTGCAAGTAAGTTTACTTACGACCACTGAAGACATACTTCAGCTAGTTTCACTCAGGCTCGAATGTTATCCTTATTCAAGGAAGACCTGAAAATTAGATTCGACTTCTAGGGTTTATTAGAGAGTTCCCCAACTCTAATATAAGCATACACCAGATTTAATACTTTGTCAAATATTATTTTTTAATTATTTATTAAAACGCTTAAATTCTGCAACCAATCCAGATTCCTCTTCATCATCGTCATCATCTACTTTAGATGGAGGTGATGCGGTCTTTCCAGAAGGCTTGCCTGTAAGTTTTTCAATTTGCTTATCCTTAAGAGATAGCTCCTCTTGAAGTGCAGAAACCCTCTCAGTTAGTGACTTTAGAGAGTTAACAGCCATATTATATTTCTTGTCAATAATCTCTCCAGTTATTCCTCCGTTGACTATGAATGCAGAAAGATCAGGAGGTATTTCTCCGGTGGAAGAAAGCCTTTCAAGCATCACCCCCACCTGCTCTATATTTTTATTTATTACAGAAGTAGGATCAAAGCCAATTTTATCCTTATTCTTTTCAAAGAAGTCTATAGTTTCTTTGTTTGCCTCCTTCCAGTTATTAGCGATTGCTTTTACGGCTGAGATAGATTTGTTTTTATTTTGAGATACAGCCGCCTCTCTGCTTTTTACAATATTCTCTTTTGTTTTTTCCTTATCAGAGAGAGCCTTGTTATAATCGTCTACAGCATCATACCATTTACCTACAGAAGTTATAAATCTGTTCTTAGTAGACTCTCCTCCGTCCAGCAAGCTAGATACTTTATCAGCAAGCTTAAAAAATCCTGATTCATTTCCATCTCTAGCGAATTGAGACATGGCAGAGATATATTGAGTTGCTTTTTCTACATCTCCTTCATCTTCTATATTTACCCATCGCTTTACTTTCTCTATGGCCGCGAATACAGGTTTTTTATATGTTTCAATGAATCCTGGATCTTGTTCAAAGTGTTCCTGTGATACAATTTCCTTGAGTTCAGTTAACTGAGCTTCCAGCTCTTTATATTCCTTTGTATCAATAACAGGAATAGAGGCTTTTCCCTCTAATTCGGACGCTTTCTTTTTATACTCATCCCGAGAAGCCATTAATTTCTTAAAATGGTCCCCTGCTTTTTCAGACAGGCCCTCTGGAACTTCATCTTCAGAGACTACCTCTTTTATTTTTTCGTCTTTTTTCCCCTCCCTCTCTTCATCTAATGATTCAAGTAGGGCGTTATCTATAGCATCATCCATGCTAAGGTTTTCGATGTCATCTTCCTTTTCCTTCTTCCTGCCGCCGGATTCCAACTCATTCTTTAGGGATTCCTTAAATTCTTCTACTAGGCCGCCCTTATCATTCTTATCTTCAGCGCCTCCATCATCTCCATCATCATATTTCAACTTCCCAAATATTTTATCATTTGATGATTCTTGTTTAGTAGCCGCTTCCGCCTCCGGGCTTCTCCTTATGTATTTACCTCTCATTGAATTGAACTTTTACGTATTGATGGGTTGAATGAGAATTCTAATTGATTCTCCTCCTTATCTTTTATAGATAAGACCTTATGGGCATTAGACATCAATCTTTTTATTTTAGCTACAGCCTTAATGCCGCCGTTTATTTCTGAATTTATATGGGGAATATCACTACTAGAATCCTCTCCATAAATTCCCAGGTTAGAGGAAAGGTAAGAAACTAAAAGCTTATAACCTTCGCTATTCCTGAACTCTTTTATTTCATTTATCGCTTTTGCTGTCGGTTTTACTTTCATTTTTTCTATTCTCTATAAGTTCAAGTTCCGCTCTAATCTTTTCTATATCTTTTTGCTGCTTTGCGAGAGTGATTTGATTGTCAATGATTTGTTTTTCAAGGGCCTTCTTCATCTTAGCATTAGCAAAGTCAGATTTAGTCAGTTCTTTTTGGACGGCAATTTCATTCATCTGTTGCTGATGCTGAATCTCAAGTTGATTAATTTGAATCTTCTTCTGGAGTTCTGGATCTTGTCCTGAGGTCTTCTCAAGCTCTTTCAACTCCTTCTCTTTTATTTGATTGTATATTGATTCCAATTGATTTTCAGATTTACGTATTTCAGTTAACTGAAGTTGGATTTGAGATAAATCGTTTTCAGTTGATTTATTTTCAAGCCTCGGCTGCATCATTCTCATGTGAGCTTCTACATGAGCCCCCTTATTATCTTGAGCCTTAAGAATTTCATTAACCTTATCTAGAGCAATAGACCTATCGTTCTCTGTCATTTGTTGGCCTTCTATGGCTTCAAGAATTCTACTTGCATTAGAGAGTTTGAATGCCATATCCTTAATATGAAATTGTATCTCATCAAAATGCTTATCATCAGGAAAGACCTGAACATTACTTGGATTTACCATGGAGTCATCAAGCATTTCATTTTCAACACTTGTCTTTAATATCAATGGAAAGTCTTGAACCTGTTCATCGTCATCATCTATATAACAATTTAAATTAGACACACCAGCAACATCAGAAATATACTTAGCCGCGGCGGCTCTTTCTCCTGGAGTTTTAGCTGATGCGTATAATTGCATCCCCTCTTGTAGCCCGCGAGCATTTGACACCTTAGCCTGTCTATTACCAGAAGCGTAATCTAAATTAGCAGACACCAAGACATTTTCAGGGTCATATTGTTTCTTAGTTATTCCAAGATCCCTCATCTTAGAAAGAAACATTTTATGTCCTTTGTATCCCTCTTCTGATTTTAGCATTATCTCAGGATCGACAAATCTTCTATACATTTCAGACAGCAAGGGTGATTCATACTCAGCAAATATAGTAAACCCCGTATTCTGTTTAGAAGAAGCATTCTCTGCTTGTATCCCAGCCTCTTCGGCAGTTATTGCTCTACCTCTAGAATTTTGACTTCCAGTAGGTAAGTGAGATTCAGTGTGCTTGTCATTTTGAAACTCAACCTGTCTCATCACAGCAAGTAATGAATCTAGTCTAGCATTTATCTGTTGTTGTTGCAATGTTACCTTCGGAGGGAGAATCTCTACCTCGTTGGCCCCGATTTTAGCTAGTTTCTTTTGATCCTGCTGACTATCGCTTCCAAGATATATTGTAGAGTTTCTTAAAGCGTTTCTTATGATCCTGCCGGTAGCATTTTCCATAAAGGCAGATACAACATAGTTATCCTCCGCGTATGACGGTGTATTCCAGTATGATTTAGTAAGTTTATGTGATCTGGGATGGAGGACCTCCTCCATAGAGTCAATAAAGCCAGGATTTCTTGCGATAAACTCTCCCTCTTTATTTATATAGCCATTATCTTCAGGAATTATGTAGAAAGATATTTTTCCAGAGTATTCTTTTATATAACAATGCAGCATGTTGATTGTTTTATCCCCGACCACCCCTATTCCCCCGCTATGGAATTTATCAAACACTTCGTCATATGTAGAATCCTTAAAATAGTCTCCAGCTACATTCTTAATTAGCTCTAATGTAGTCTTTCTTATCCATCCAAGGGATTTTGCTATATCCTCCTCCTGAATCATTTCAAATAATTCATTTGTGCTATAGTTCCTCACAACAAACAATGATTCAAAGCTACTAGACCTCATTGTAGCCCTAGAGTCAGGAATAACATTCCATGTGTCTATGCTCTCAGGGTAACATCCTATCCTTTTATTGAAGAATAATGCTCCCTTACCACATATAATCATATTGAAAATGTCATTGGCCGTTTCAGTTGATTTATCAGTCCACAACTTGATACAGTATTTCTGAAAGTATTTAGTTATCTTCCTTCCAGCCCAGCATTTAATTCTCTCATTCTCTCCTTCAAATGTTTCAATTTCAGCCCAATTTGTTCTCTCTAAGGCTAATCCAGAAAATGATTTACAGAGAGAGTCAATTTTTAATGCAAATGTCCCAAAGTTAGGCTGATCCTTACCTTCGGGGGTTTTTATTACCTCTCTTTCATACATCTTAAGATAACTCTTCCATGCTTCTTTATTTAGAAGCTTTTCATCCTCCTTATATCTTTCATGAAGGTCTTTTGAGTTCTTAAATCTCTCTTTGTGAGTGTGATCTTGTTCTGTGCTCATATTAATCTAAATTTGTTTACCCAAAGGTAACCTTCAGTTAACTGAAGTTATCCCATTGGAATTCTATCTGCGGGTTTGCGGCCTATACTATTCATATATCCCGCCCGGCCAAGATTAGCTTCAGAAGCACTAAAAGACCTCGTTCCTCCACATGTCGTGCAGGCACCTAATCTTGAGCTTGCCTTCCCTGTGGCTATTTTAGTTGCTGCTTTAGCTACATATTTATATCCAGGAATATTAGCCCCTACATAATCTATCTTTTTAGAGACAGAATGAATTATATCTCCTATACCCATCTCCCAGCATTCAACATTTTCATTTCTAGTGCATATTTGATGCTGGATAATTTCCTTTAGAATTTTATCTCTTGATATATTATTAACAGTAGCCTCTTCATCCAACTTAGAATCCCAATCAATTTCATCCATGATTTGAAATTGCATGAGAATCCTTTCCTCTAGGTCATGAATAGAATCAGAGAATCCCTCCACAGGAATCCTTATCTCTTCATTAGGATGGATAGTTATAAAGAACACCCATTCCTTAAATCCTTTTAGATTCTTAATCTTCATGTTCTATTACTAACATAGTAATTATAATAAATCAAATTAAATTTATTATTATTTTTGTTTAGATGAAGGTTCTGCATCTTGTAGAAGTAAGACTTCTACCGCTTTCATGTTTTTATCCGCCCCTATCCTAAGTGCTATATCCATAGCGCAAGCTCGTTCAATCTTTCCATCAACCTGCTTCCAGAAGATACATCCATCAGGATTCGAATCTTGTCGATCTCTTGTCCATCCAAGACACATAAGGCAAGTTCCTATTTGTTCTACAATCTCTTTCATGTTACTCAGTAGCCGAAGGCTCAAGATACTCTAAATAATCTTCAAGCATAGTAATCATATGCTGATATATTGATTGAGGTCTATTCCAATTTTCCTTAGCCCAATCAACAATCATTCTAAAAAACCAACCAAACCATTTCCCATGTTCCATTGGGTCAATTCCTTCCCTTATTGCGATTCTCTCCAATCTCTCAGCAATTACTATATAGTCATATAAATGGAATAGTTCACCTGTAGAACTACTATGGTAAATGTCTTTATAGAATTCTTCTATGTTAAGGAACTTTAATGCTTCGTCTAGGTTCATAATTCAATTAGCTGAAGTTAAGTAGGACCAGAGGGATTTGAACCCTCGACCCGCGAATTATGAGTTCGCTGCTCTGCCGCTGAGCTATAGTCCTTCATGTAGAAGCCTTTCATGTAGATTAAAATGGTTTTGCGCGGCCTACACAACCCAATTTTCACAGCAAGTAAATCAAGGGGAACCATAAGCCCGCCGCCAACACCTACTAATATTGATTTAAGGAAACTTCTCTTTTTCATTCTATTTTAGTAATAACCCCTCCAGGAAACACTTCATTAATATCGGGGAATGTTCCCCAAGGCTCAGAGAATTCTTTATCTAAAGCCTTAAGCCACGGAGCTTTCTCTTTAATCGCATACTCATAAACGCTTATGCAGCATTGCTTATGCCACCACCTCTCCCTTCTCTGCGTGGTTGCGTTGTCAACAAAGATAGGCTCATCATTACATTCTTTCATCTTCAGTTAACTGGCTTTAGGATTACTTATAAAGAACCAAGGGCAGGATTCGAACCTGCAAGGAACCGTTTTTACGGCTTTACCAATTTCTTGGATTGATCCTTACGCCTCTTTCGGAAGCGTAGCGTCTACCAATTCCGCCACCTTGGTAAAATATTATTCAAAGTTATTTTTAATCCTTAGATCAAGTATATCTAAATATACATTCATTGCTGATAATTGTTGAGATAGCCTTATCCTTTCAAACTTAGGCAGGTCATCATACTTTCCATCAGCAGATTTAATAAACTCATTTAACCTTGCTCTTTTCTCATTAAGCTCAGTCCTCTCTTTAATTACCCTTTCTTTAAATTCTTCCATCCTATAATAATACACCATCTTTATAATAAATCAATACTATATTTTTAATAAGCCTCTTAAAATATAATATATTTTTTAAAAGATATAAATATGGAGTAGAAATATATTTTTATTAGAGGTTGTTCTATATATCATTTAAAATAGCATTTTATTAGAAGGGGTTCTATATTTTTATTAGAAGGGGTTCTCTCTCACACGGGGGTGGGTCTGGTCGGGTTCATCATTCAGTCAACTGAACACTAACATTGTTCCAATAAGGTATCCATACTTTGTTGTAATGTTAGGACTAACAGATGCACACTAACGTGTGCATATTAATTGTGTCAATGTCAGGGCTAGCAGATGCACACTAACGTTAGCATATGGTTCGGATAGAGTTAGTCCTAACGGATATACAATTAGCCTAACGGTCATGCTATGAATTGAATTGCCTAACAGCAATGCTATGAATTGAATCGACTAACAGATATGCTGCGAATAGCAATAGCGTTCATTTGAACAGTGTTCATAAGTTCAGTTAACTGAATCATTGGTAAGCCCATAATCATACTATTTTATGCTAATGTTATCGGCCATTCTAAGCGATTTCACTGCCGCCTAGCTACAAAGTGACTCAACATGCCCAAAACCCTCTCAGCGTTTAATTACGTAGATCCACGTAATTAATCATAACCTATTATGCATCAATGAGTTATGCAATAGTATTTGCTAGAGTTATAACCCATTTACATTGAACGAGTTAGATCAAAATAGTCATTTCCTAACGTATTTATAAAAACTATGGGAAATATCATGAAAATATTTCGCTATCCACGAAAATAAATTTGACATATTCCCACTCCCCTGCAATATTGCTTGCGATGAAATATGCAATCCAGCCAAGCGCGAAAACGAAAGCTCAAAATCGTATCGATAAAATTGACCGCGCCAGCGTGATCAGAACCAAGACGATAAACAGCAATCTGGTAGAGTTTAAGAAATATCCAGGGTTTCCGGATCTGCTTTACATATCCATCGATGGCGTCAATAGGACGTTCATCGGAGATCCTAAAAAAACAAATGGGTGTCCGAAAGTGACATCAAAGCTCTAGTAAATTCATTAACCGCTCCAGGTAACGGGGCATAAACCACAAACCATAAAAGCAAATGGCCACTAAACCAAAGAATACCACGTCCACGCCTACGACTACGGTCGTAGAAACGCCAACCATCATGGCAACGGAAGAACCATCCGTCGATACAACCATCCACGCGGGCAAGGTGTCCGCCACCGTAAACGGAATCAATATTATACTCCAGCAAGCAGCGTCCCTGCGGGGACGGCTTCTTGCCAGTCACGGCAAGGACTTCGGAGATGCACGAAAGGAAGGAATCGAAATTCCCGCCGAGGTGCTCAAGGGATGCACGGCAGACCAGCGCAAGCTTCTTATGAAGCTCACATACTTCGCAAGACTCATCTCCTAAGTGAGAAGCTTCCTGACAGTCCACAGTTCAGCCTTAGTCTCGCTTGTCGGGACTAGGGTTGGCTTGTGTATTGACATGAGCAAGATGCACGCAGGAGAACGGAAACTAGCCTTATCCGCTGGAATCCCTTCTTTCTCCACTATGAATTGAAGTATCGGAATTGACGCGAGCCGTAAGGTTGCCCATAGGGCCTTGGTGTCATTGGCTATGAAGAGCCTATTCTAACGCCTAAGCATAGTAGAGTTAGCCTGTAACCATCACTAGCCACCAGCTGCACCTTACCCGTGTAGATGAGCTAGGCTTTAACAGTGACCTTCCCGTAAGCGAGGGGCATTAGTCAGTCGCCTTAGTCGAGACAAGACCTAGTAGTGTCTCGTGGGAGAGCTGCGCCCTTGGATGCATTGGCCTACGCTTGTTTGATTACAGCAAGCCATATAGGTTACAGTTAAGCAGAGGGATATGTAGTATCATGAGGATAGTAGGTTAGAATGAAAGTGGTTGCCCTTTTGAAGTCAGTCAGAACTTAGGGGAGGGGCCCGCGAATCTACTTTTTACTTTTATTCCTTGTTTATTGTTTATATAAGCTATCAGGATAAGGTGAGAGGTAAGATAAGATAAAGTAGTCTAGACCTAGATCAATAGATCTATAGCACCTAGCGATGCTTACGCTTATTTCTTCAGTTAACTGGAGCTCGCGGGTTTAATCCTGAAAGGTAGGACAAAGACGAATAGCACCACGACTAGACTATTAGAGATAATAGGTAAGGTTAAAGCGAGGGAGTAATAGGTTTAAGTAGCAAGATAATTTGCGTAGTGAATATACTTGCCGTGACTTTACTATTATTGTAAGAGCGAAAGAACTAGGAGAAGTAGCGTACTCTTATTATGTTCCTG
>Ga0326597_10000746_pt1 | contig 55766 bp, 48 predicted proteins | sample RVTome_12_FD_203789 | JGI IMG/M metagenome (GOLD analysis project Ga0326597, IMG submission 203789) | Soil microbial communities from uranium-contaminated site in the Upper Colorado River Basin, Wyoming, United States - RVT100D185 | ecosystem: Environmental > Terrestrial > Soil > Contaminated >...
ACGTCCGATGGCTGTCCAAGCCAATCCCTGTTATCTTTCCATTCATCTTCATGGCTGTCTCCTTCCTTAAGACCACGAATGCCGGGCATGTTACCGCCCGGCAGGAGACAGCCTTTCATGGGATTACACGTGGGCCCTTTCTGGAGCAAAACCTGTGTCCGTACACCACGTTGACCCCCCTCGTTCCCCCCTTGGAAAGGGGGGAGGCATGTTCCGGACGCCACACAAGAACGGAAGCGTTCTAAGGTCCACCACGTGCCAACATACAAGTGTCCAGATGCCTCGGCGCCATTCGCCGTCCGCTCGCGGCCCGGACCGACGATGGATAGGATGACCGCATGTCCCAAGCGCCGGAGCCGACACCGTCGCCGAACGAATCAGAATTGGCGCCAGCCGAAGTGGCTGGTGAATCCCTTACAAATGATCGGGCCGAAGAGGCCGCGCGGCAAAAACCACTTCTGATCTTCGACGGCGATTGCGGGTTCTGTCGGAAGTGGATCACGCGCTGGCAATCGATGACCGGCGATCGCATCGACTACGCACCATATCAGGAAGTGGGAGAGCAATTCCCAAGAATATCCCAACAAGAGTTCGTTACTGCGGTGCAGCTCGTCGACACGGACGGGCGTATCTTCAGCGGGGCGGAAGCCGTTTTTCGATCGCTGGCGAGGGTTCCGGGGAAGGGCTGGGGTTTGTGGTTCTATCGGCATGTGCCCGGATTCGCCCCGATTTCGCGAGCGGCTTATCGCTTCGTGGCCGGGCATCGGTATGGGCTTTCGACGTTGACGCGTTGGTTCTGGGGTCGGCATCTCGAACCCTCGACGTACGAGCTGTCGCGCCGGATGTTCTTGCGCTTCCTCGGAGTGGTGTACCTCATCGCGTTTGCGTCGCTCGCGGTGCAGATCATCGGGCTGGTGGGCGAGAATGGGATCACGCCCATCGCCGAATATCTACCCAGGGTACACAAGGCTCTTGGCGCAGAGGCCTACCAAGCCCTTCCGACATTGTGCTGGTTCGACGCAAGCGACGGCTTCCTCCAGTTCCTCTGCTGGGGAGGCGTAGGCCTTGCGTCGCTGCTTGTCCTCGGCATTACGCCGGTTCCGGTCCTCGTTGCGCTGTGGGCGTTCTATCTATCCCTGACGGTCGCGGGCGGAGTTTTCCTGCGCTTTCAGTGGGACATTCTGCTGCTGGAGGTCGGATTTCTGGCGATTTTCTATGCCCCGTTGTCGTGGCGTCTGGGGTCGCCGCGGGCCGCGGCGCAGTCGGGGACGGTACGTTGGCTGCTGAAGTGGCTGCTGTTTCGACTGATGATTCTCTCGGGACTGGTGAAGCTCAGCGCCGGTGATGAATCGTGGTGGAACCTGACGGCCCTCGATTTTCACTATGAGACGCAGCCCCTGCCGACCTGGTCGGCGTGGTACGCCCATCAACTCCCTGCGTGGTTTCAAAAAACATCGGTGGGGTTGATGTTCGTGGCCGAGCTGGCCGTGCCATTTCTGTTTTTCGGCCCGCGGCGCATCCGTCACGCGGCGTGCGCGATTATCATCGGGTTCATGGCCTTGATCGGAGCGACCGGCAACTACAACTTCTTCAATCTGCTGACGTTGTCGCTGTGTATTCCGCTTTTTGACGACGGGTTTTTGCGGCGGTTCATCCCCACGCGCTTTCGAGAGTGGATGGTCAAGCCGCGACCGCGCGTGAAGCGTCGACCGGTGCGTGGGTTGATCGTTACGATGTTGGCCTTGTACATGATTCCGGTCGGAGCCTACTTGGGCTACGTCAGATCGTTCCGAAAAGCGACGCGAATCGAATGGGCCGAAGAGGTTCTCTCGTACACATCCTCGTTCCACATCGTCAACTCGTACGGCCTCTTTCGAGTCATGACCAAGTCCCGCCCGGAAATCGTAATCGAGGGGAGCAATGACGGGAAAGCGTGGCTGGAGTACGAATTTCCGTGGAAGCCGGGCGATCTCAAGCGACGGCCTGGGTTTGTCGAGCCGCATCAGCCACGGTTGGACTGGCAGATGTGGTTCGCGGCGTTGGGTCGGTACGAGCACAACCCCTGGTTCGGCGGATTGATGCGCCGCTTGCTGGAAGGGTCGCCGCCCGTGTTGGCGCTCTTGGAGGAGAATCCATTTCCCGACGCTCCGCCGCGGTTCGTGCGGGCCATCCTCTACGATTATCATTTCACGAGCTCCAAGACCCGGCGGGAGACGGGTGCGTGGTGGCGGCGGGAAAAACTCCGAATGTATTCTGCACCGATGTCGCTTTCGAGTCGCTGACGCGATGGTCGTTGATCCCACTCCATTGCCGCCTTCCCCGCTTGTCCAGATACGTGATCTTCGAACGCATTTTCCGGCACGGGGTCGGACATTATGGCGAAACGCCGAGCACATCCGCGCCGTGGACGGCGTATGCTTCGATATCTTACCCGGTTCCACGTTGGGGCTGGTGGGGGAGAGCGGCTGCGGCAAGACAACGGCGGGCCGGACGATCCTACGGCTCGTGCAGGCGACGGGGGGCGGCGTGCTGTTCGACGGGGTGGACGTTTTGAAGGCGGATGGGCGGACACTGCGGACACTGCGGCGGGGCATGCAGATTGTGTTTCAGGATCCGTTCGGGAGCCTGAACCCGCGCATGACCGTCGGAGCGATCGTGGCGGAACCGCTCGACGTGTACGCCGTGGGCGACGGGCGGGAGCGGCGTGAAAGGGTTACGGAACTTCTATCGCGCGTCGGGCTACGTAGCGACGACGCTCGGCGTTATCCCCACGAATTCTCCGGCGGCCAGCGGCAGAGGATCGGGATCGCTCGCGCCATCGCCCTCAACCCTCGATTCATAGTTTTGGACGAACCGGTCAGCGCCCTTGATGTGTCGATCCAGGCCCAGATTCTAAACTTGCTCAACGATCTGAAGGAGGAGTTGAAGCTGACCTACCTGTTCATCGCTCACAACTTGGCGGTTGTGGAGCACTTCAGCGACCGTGTGGCGGTGATGTACCTGGGGAAGATCGTGGAGGTTGCCGATGCGACCGATCTTTACGCCCGGCCGCAACACCCCTATACGATGGCCCTTCTCGCCTCCGTGCCGGAGCCGGACCCTGCGCGTCGGCATGAGCGCTCGCCCGTCGTCGGCGAGCCGCCGAGTCCGTTGTCGCCGCCCCGCGGATGCGCCTTTCATCCCCGCTGCCCCTTTTCCACCGAAGAGTGCCGCCGCGTGACACCGCAGTTGAAATCGGAGCCGGGCGCTGCGACAGGGCAGCTTGTGGCGTGTCACCACGCCGCAACAATTCACAGTCAAAAAAAATGATGCAGGGCGAGCGGAAATTGCTTGCAACGACCGCGTAGGAGTTGTACGCTACCCCTGTTGGCCGCGCAGGGTCCGCGCGAGCCGGGTTGGACGACGTCGATCAAGCGTGGGAGAACGCAATGGGAGAAGATACAGCAATACCGAACGAGCTTGTGGCCGTGGTGAACACCGCCAAGGGAGCGATCCGCATCCGGCTCTTTCCGGATGACGCGCCCTTGACCGTGCTCAACTTCGTGAACCTCGCCAAACGCGGGTATTACGACGGCCTCAAGTTTCACCGAGTCATTGCGGACTTCATGATCCAAGGCGGCGACCCCACGGGAACGGGCGGCAGCGGGCCGGGGTATCAATTCAAGGATGAGTTCAGCCCGCGACGACGGCACGACGGTTCGGGAGTCATGTCCATGGCCAATAGCGGCCCGGACAGCAACGGCAGCCAGTTCTTTATCACCCACAAGGAAACGTCCTGGTTGGACCGCAAGCATTCAGTGTTCGGGAAGGTGATCGCCGGACAAGAGGCGGTCGACGCCATCCGGCAGGGTGACGTGATGACCAGCGTCACCATCGAGGGCGATGCGTCCGCCTTGTTTGAAAAACACGACAAGCAACTGGCCAAGTGGAACAAAACGCTGGATGAGCGCTTCCCGCGAACGCAAACCGCGGCCGCTCCCGTGTCGTGAATCCAACCGTCGAGCAGTTCATCGCGTGCATCAATCGGCAGGACGTGGACGGGCTATTCCGGCTGATGACGCCGGATCATCTCTTCGTCGATAGTCTGGGCATCGAGGTCCGCGGCCGCGAGCCGATGCGTGAGGGCTGGCGGGCTTACTTTGCGATGGTGCCCGATTACCACATCGCGGTTTCAGAACACTTGCAATCCGGGGATGTCGTGGCCCTGTTCGGGCGCGCCATTGGAACCTATGCGCCTAGCGGTCGACTCCGCACCCAGAACCGCTGGGAGACCCCTGCCGCGTGGAAGGCCGTAGTTCGTGACGGCCTCATCGCCCAATGGCGGGTTTACGCCGACAACGAGCCGATGCGGCAGTTGATGTGCACGGCCCCTGAGTGAGACCGATTTTGAGTCACCGGCCTACGGTGGTATCTTTCCCCCAATGCCCGCCAAAGGAAAGCCTCGCCCCGCCCAGCGCCCGCCCGCCGCAAAACCCTCGTCGCTGCTCGACACCCGCATCATCTACTGCGGCGACTGCCTCGACCAGTTGCGCAAACTGCCCGACGCCTGCGTGGACCTCATCTACATCGACCCGCCGTTCAACTCCAACCGCAACTACGAAATCTTCTGGGGCGAGACCAAGGAGAAGCGCGCCTTCGAGGACCGCCACGCCAGCGGGGAAGCGGTATGCTCGGCCAAGACCGGCGTTTCTCAATAGGGGTTTCCACGCGAACCCGTCACGCTACAATATCGTAGATGGCGATGAGCGGTGATTGCGTGGTAGGAGGACAATCGTTTTGACTGCGTCCCTAGAGTTCGAGAAACTGCCACTTGTCGAGGTCGCCCTTCGGACCAGCTTCAAATCACAGGTTCCGCTGCGTTTCGTGATCTTAAACGAAGTTCACGCAGAATTGCGGACCGAATTCCCCAATCTCGAGGAGTTGCCGCAGATTGAGGCCCCGCCCGGCATGAACGTGGAGCTTGCCTTCGGTGTCGGGCAGATTCCTGGAGCGGTTCTCTCGGGCCACAAGCAAGGACTGCGTGCAACGATCCAACAGCACGTCGTGGTCACCCGCTGGGTCCGAAACCCTGATCGTGGCGTGCCGGCATATCCACGTTTTCCGTCGCTGCAGGAATGCCATTCGCGGGTAGTTGGTACGCTCCTTAAAGCGGTCAAGACGCCCGATGTTCCCTTTGGCGCAGTGAACATGTCCTATACGAATTTCCTGGAGTGGAAAGCGACCCTCAATGTCTTGTTTAACTATTTCTCTCCTAAGGCGCATGTACAGCTCGTTAAAGAAGCGGCTAGGCTTCATAAGTACGAGATATCGTGGCAGGATAAAAACGAGGTCGACCTGCGCCTTCAACTTGAGCGTGTCGCCTTTCAGATTGGGGACGAGAAAAAAGAGGGCTACAATCTAACTACCGTCGCAGGCAAGGCTGCGGCCTCGTTGGTCGATGCTCAGGAAAACCTGGATCGCGTCCATGATCTGTTGCAGGTGTTTTTCAGGGATGTGATTTCGGATACAGCCAAGAGCGAATGGGGGTATCATGGCTAACGCAATCTTTGAGCCGATTCCTACTTTCCTTGATTTCGACATCGGTCGAAGCGCCCGCCAAATCCCGGTGCAGTCCCCCCCGTCGCGGCGGAAGTTGTTTCTTCGGGGTCAACCCGAACAAGACATGACGCTCGGCGTCAATCCTACTTCGCGGAGCGAACGGGCCGTTAAATGTGCCACAGACTTCGATGATGAGTCGCCTGTTCTCGTTCTTGCCTACCTACTCCGGGGCGAACCGGCAGCAGCCGAGGGTCAGGCGATCATTGGCATCCGGACCGTCGCTGCGTTTCCCGACGGCGTCACCTGTGAGGTATTCACTCCTCCGGCGAGCACTGAGGCGCAGCGATTCCTCGATACGGTCAGGCGAAACATTTCCGAAGACTCCGCTGATCTGATTCGTGAAGAAGGCATCCCGCCAACCCAACCAGGCGTCGACGCGTGCCTCGCGATTGCCTCGACGCTGTCCGACATTGTCGCGATGAAGCCGACCCTCAAGTACGCTGCGTTCGTTGAAGAGTCAGGCGCAATCTCCTTGGTTATCCAATCGGAACATCCCGGGCGACGAGTTAATTTTCGGGTTTCACCGGACGGGCGCCAGATCGCTGTGGTGGCCGTGACCTCCCAGGGGTATACGAGCACCAACCCTGTGCGGATTGATGATACTGAAACGCTTCGAGGATGGGTCGAGTGGTTGCGGAAGCGCGACTAGTGCCGTTCGTCGTGGAAGATGGGTTTCTGCGTCGAACCGACCGAGAGCGCTACATCAAACCAGACGGCGTTGTTTCCTCTGAAGCATTCCGTCCTCGCCTTTCGGAACCGACGCTTTCGTTCACTTATCAATCGCCGCCTCTGCGGTCGCATGAGGGCATACATCAGTATCAATTGGACAAAGTTCTCCCGTTAGGCGATCTCCCCGGCATCTGCAAGCTTACATTCCATGACTTGGTCGGCTTGTTGACCCCACCTCTTCCGCCTCGATTCCAGGAGGATCCAAACGATGAACGATACGGCAGGCTCCACTGTGTAACAGACTTGGCTTCACAGGAGCAGATGGAGTTGATGGCAGAACTGGCCCGGAAACATCGCGAGGCAGGGCTCCCGTTTCATTTCGTTCCCAAAGAAAAGCGAATTCAATAAACGCCCACGAAGCGATCGGAGGCCCCATGACCCGCAACGAAGCCCGAAGCCAGGTAGGGCGGGCTCCGCCCGCCATCTACCACATAACCCTTATTCACCAATAAAGCCACCCGATGATCGGTTGCGCGGGCGCATTCCACCGCGCGCCCGTGACGTTATATGAGCGGAGGAATTACGCCATGAAAAAAGTCGTCTCCAACGAGCAACGTCTCGCCAACCGCCAAAACGCCCGGCAATCCACCGGGCCAAAGACCTCCGATGGCAATGCCCGCGTCTCTCGCACCTCGCCCCTTGATTCGACAGCTTCCTCCGCATCGTCCCAACATTCTATGATTTCGTCGTAGTGCCATCGTGTGACACTCACCAAAAAAAATGTACTTGCAAAACGAACCCATTTGAAACCGATACATGAAAAAGGAAAGTGTGAATGGGTGCGCCCAGAAAAGCCACCGCTCGCGGCTCGGATCGGCCCCGCGCTGGCGCTTGGGGTTCGGATTTTCTGTTCCCCGTGGGTAGCGGCTACGGGTTTGCGCGTTCGCCTAGGCGCGTGGGCATATCGGCCAGGATGTAGGCCATCGTGGCCAGGGCGGCGACGTTTTGGGAAAGCGCTTCGGGGTCGATCTTGTCGATGGTGTCGGCGAGGGTGTGGTGGTAGTCGAAGTAGGTCGCGCCTTCGACGTTGTGGCCCATGAGAAGCACGCCCGCCGGTTTCATGGCGCTGATGTCTGCGCCGGAGTGGCCCGTGTTCGTCTTCATCGGCCCGATGGACGAGAGAAGGGTTACGAGATCGCGGAGTTGCTCGGCGGCGAGAGTTTCGCGTTCCTTGTTTTCGCATTCCACCGAATAGCCGGTGGGGCGGAAGACGCCGCTGTCTGACTCGATGGCGGCCACGTGTTTGGGTAGCTCGTCGGCATGGCCCGCGGCGTAGGCCTTGCCGCCCGCGAGGCCGTTTTCCTCGTTCGTCCACAGAACCACGCGGATCGTACGCCGCGGGATCATTTTGAGCTTGCGGAGGACGTTGATCGCTTCCATCGCCATCACGCATCCGCCGCCGTCGTCGTGAGCACCTTGGCCCACGTCCCAGGAGTCGATGTGCCCCCCGATGACCACGACTTCGTCCGGGTTCGTCGAGCCGCGAAGCTCGCCGACGACGTTCGCGGAGGCCACGTTGGGCAGCGTCTGGGCCTCCATCTTGATGTTGACGACGACCGGGATGCCGTGAGCCTGCAAGCGGGCGATGGTGTCGGCGTCCTCGATGGAGATGGCGGCGGCGGGGATCTTCGTGTCATTCTCGCCGTAGCGCATGGCGCCGGTGTGCGGGCTGCGCAGGCTCTTGGCCGTGACTGAACGAACAAGGCAAGCGACCGCGCCCTGCATCGAGGCAAGGCTAGCCCCTCGGCCACGGTACTGGACGGCCGTGCCATAGCCTGAGCCGGTTTCCGGGTCGTACGGCGGCATGGGATTGTTGAACAGGACGATCTTGCCGCGCGCGCCATCGCCGAGCTTCTCAAGTTCGTCCTGGCCGCTCACCACGACGACCGGGGCGGTGATGCCCTCGGGTGACGTTCCGACTGAGCCGCCCAGTCCTAGCATGACCAGGGGTTCGTTGCGAGGCTCGATCAGGGTGACGGATTCTCGGCCCCGGACCCAACAAGGCACCATCACCTTCTCGCGGCGGACATTTTCCTGCCCGTCTTTCTTCATGGCATCGACGGCCCAGTCGATGGCCTTCTCAAGCTGCGGCGAGCCGCTGAGGCGATGGCCGATGCGGATGCAGAGTTCTTCCAGCTTTCGATACGCGTCGTTGCCCGCGAGAGCGGCGGTGATGATTCGTTGCGCCGGTTCACGGTAGCGGTCGGCGACGGAAACGGTCCCGGATTTGTCAATCTCGGGGTAGGCCGCTGAATCCACGGGCGCGAACCAGACCAGGGTGAGCAAAGTCAATGAAATCGTCATGGGAGCTTGATTACCTCTCGTTTTGCCTACGGCCCACGAATTTCCGAGAAGGCCGACGACCGGCCATTCGGCCAAACGCGGACGATTATACGGATTCCGTGCTCCCGTTTCCAGTGGCGTTGGCACGGGGCGTCGCTTGAACGCCGGCCCTAGAGGACATACCATGACTGACATGCTCTCGACCAAGAACGGTCCCAGGTTGCGTGACGCCTGCGTTGGCCGCTGGGAGTCTCGCGCTCGCACCACGCGCTCCAATTCATTTCGTAGTCTGAAGTTGGTCGTCTTGGCCTGTGCGTGTTTCCTGCTCGTTGCCAGTGAGGCGCAAGCGTACATCGGGCCGGGCGCCGGCTTTGCGGTAGGGACCACGCTCGTTGCCTTCTTCGCAGCGTTCCTTTCCGGTCTGGCGGCCGTTTTTCTTTGGCCCCTACGTTGGACGATTCGATTGATCCGCGGCCGCCGTGCCCTGGCGCGGGCCCGCGTGAAGCGGTTCGTCATCCTCGGCTTGGATGGGATGGAGCCGACGCTCGCCGACAAGTACATGGCCGAAGGGAAGATGCCCAACCTCCGTAAGCTGGCCGAGACGGGGACGTACTCGCGGCTCGCGACCACGGCCCCGCCGCTCTCTCCCGTTGCATGGTCCACGTTTCTCACCGGGTGCAACCCCGGCAAGCATAACATTTTTGATTTTCTGACCCGCGACAAGCGGAATTACATGCCGTTGTTGTCCTCGGTCAGTATCCGCGGCGCGTCGCGGGTATGGAAGTTCGGTCGATACAAGATCCCTATCGGGAAGCCGGATATCCGGCTGCTGCGAAAGGGAAAACCGTTTTGGAACACCCTTGGAGCGCATGGGATTTTCAGCAATGTGATTCGCGTTCCGATCACATTCCCGCCGGAGAGTTTTCGCGGGGTGTTACTGTCCGCCATGTGCGTCCCCGATTTGCGGGGCAGTCAGGGGACATTCTCCTATTATTCGACGCGCTCCAGTGTGGAGGAGGACTACATCGGTGGCGAGCAGATCCGCGTGACTTGCGAGGGCAACAGGATTCGGTCCCATCTGGTCGGGCCTCCCAATGAACTGGTCGACAACGGCGGAGCGATGCGTTGTCCGTTTGAGATCACAGTGACCGGTCGCGGCCGGGCGACTTTGGATATTTGCGGCGAGCGGGTTCCATTGAAAAAGGGAGATTACACGCCCTGGATTGCCGTCGAATTCAAAGCCGGACCGGGGATCAAGATCAAAGGTATCTGTGAATTCCTGTTGATCGACACGGAGCCGGAATTCGATTTGTATGTGACACCGATCCAGATTCACCCGGACAAGCCGGCCATGCCCATTTCCCACCCGTCGGTGTATTCCATGTATTTGTCGAAGAAACAGGGTCTGTATGCGACCTTGGGTCTTGCAGAGGACACGTGGGGACTGAACGCGCAAATACTCGACGACGAGGGGTTTTTGCATCAGTGCCTCGAAGCCGACTCGGAGCGCGAGAACATGTTCTTCGACGCATTGGACAAGGTGAGCCGTGGCCTGTGCGTGTGCGTGTTCGACGGGACGGACCGGATTCAACACATGTTTTGGCGGTATATTGATCCAGAGCATCCGGCTCACGCCGGCCAGGCCGGTCGTCAGCACCGTAAGGCCATCGAAGAACTATACGTTCGAATGGATGAATTAGTCGGGCGAACCATGAAAGCATGTGAGCGCAGCGACACCGTCCTGATGGTCATCTCTGACCATGGATTCAATTCATTCCGACGAGGGATTGATTGGAATGTATGGCTGGAACAAAAGGGATATTTGACGTTGCTCCCGCACGGCCGGGGAAAGAAATATCTCGGCGGAATAGACTGGTCGAAGACCAAGGCGTTTTGCTTGGGACTGGCGGGCATTTGGCTGAACGTCAAGGGCAGGGAGGCTCAAGGTATCGTCGATCCCGTGGACGCCGCCGGACTCCGCGATGAACTGTGTGCGAAACTGACCGGCTTGCGAGATGAGGAGAAGAAAGAAGTCGCAGTGCATCGTGCTTTCAATGCCCACAAGATTTACCAGGGTCCATACACTGCGGACGCGCCGGACATCATTCTCGGATACAATCGAGGTTACCGCGTGTCGTGGGAGGCGGCGATCGGGCAGCCGACCGATCGCGTGTTCCATGACAATGTAAAGGCATGGAGCGGCGATCATTGTATCGATCCATCGCTTGTGCCGGGCGTTCTGTTCTGCAATCGAAAAATCAATAGCGCGCAGCCGCGCCTGATGGACATCGGCCCCACCGTGCTCGATATGTTCGGCGTGGAAATACCCGCAGTGATGGACGGGCGGCCGCTGGCGGTTTTGGAAGACCTGGGTTTTTCCAAAAACGGCAAGAGTCGTCACGCGCGTCACCGGGGAAAAAAGGCGGACGCGATCACTTCGTGATGAAAAGTTACCGATTCCTACAAGCAGCCTCCGTCCCGGCGCTGCTGTTGCTCGCCTTTGCGGCCCTCTCTTCCTGCCACCGCCGCGCGGATGAGAACTCTCAACTGATTATCCTCGGATTCGATGGAATGGATCCGCGTCTGTGTGAGCGCCTGATGAACCAGGGCAGACTTCCACGTTTGGCGCAATTGCGCGACGCGGGCGGCTATCGACCGCTGGGCACCAGTATCCCGCCGCAGAGTCCGGTCGCCTGGTCGAACTTCATCACCGGCGCCGATGCGGGCGTCCACGGGATTTTCGACTTCATTCATCGCAATCCAGCCAAGCAGTGTGAGCCGTACTATTCCGCCGCCGAGACTGTTCACAGTGACGATGGCTGGGAGGTCGGAAAGCATAAGCTCCCCCTCACCTTCTGGCCGTTCAGTCACAATCCCACGCAGACGCTCCTTAAACGAAATGGAATCCCGTTCTGGGATTATCTTGATGAGGCCGGTATTCCCATTCGCATCTATGACATACCGTCCAATTATCCGCCAAGTCCCTCCCGCCACGGACATATGTGTTGCCTGGCGGGAATGGGTGTGCCCGACTTGTTGGGAGGATACGGTACTTATCAGGTTTTTACGGGCGACACAGTCCGATCTACTGAGGAGCCGGGCGGACTTCGTAAGCCGCTGGTATTCCAGGACGACTTCGCCAAGTCCAGCCTCGTCGGCCCGGAGAACACGGCACTGGCCAGACCCGCCAAGTCGTCCGTGCCGTTCCAGGTATACCGACACCCGCTAGAGCCGAGTGCGAGGATTGAACTTCAAGACCAAGTGATTGTCCTAAAAGAAGGTGAATGGAGCGACTGGTGCAAGGTGGACTACGAGTTGGAGATGCCGCCATTCCTGCCCAACACCCACGTGAGCGGTATTTGCCGATTCTACTTACAGCAAGTGCGGCCGACCTTTCGCTTGTATGTTACGCCGATCAACGTTGACCCGTCCGATCCGGGCGGCCAACGGATCACCGAGCCGCCCGACTTCATCACTGATCTGTCAAAGGCACTGGGTCTTTTTTATACAACCGGATTTCAGGAAGACCATAAGGCTCTGTCCAATCGTGTATTCAGGGACGAAGAATACCTCGAACAGGCGCGCTATGTCCTAAAAGAGCGGATGCAGTTGCTGCACTATGCGATGGAGAACTATCGCGATGGACTGCTGTTCTTTTATTTTTCGAGCACGGACCTTCAGGCGCACATGTTCTGGTGGGAAGGTGACGATCCTCATCCGACTCGTTCGCCCCAGAGCGCCCGGCGTTTCAACGGCGTCATCGAGGACCTCTACGTCGAAGCAGACAAAGTGGTGGGCAGTGTCGTGGATCGCTATGGACCGAAGGCCGCAATTCTCGTGATGTCCGATCACGGGTTTTGCAACTTCCGGCGACAGTTCAATGTAAATACGTGGTTAAGGGATCAAGGATATTTGGGGCCCGGCGATTGCCGGAGTCTGCTCAATCCGAGCGCCGGACGTCTTGTTGACTGGTCGAAGACCAGGGCCTACGGGATGGGATTGAACGGTCTCTATCTGAACCTGCGGGGGCGCGAGCGGGATGGGATCGTCGAGCCGAGTGACCGAGAAGCGTTGTTGGAAGAAATTCGCGGCAAGCTGTTGTCCGTTCGTGATCCGCTGGACGATCAACCCGTGATCGCTGAGGTCTATCGCAGTGATGAAATATACACTGGTCCGTTTGCCGCCGCCGGGCCGGACTTGATCATCGGCTATCATCGCGGATACCGGGCCTCGTGGGCCACGACGCAGGGAGACCTTGAAACCGAAGTGCTCTCGAAAAACGATTCCGCGTGGAGCGCCGATCACTGCATCGCCTCCGATCAAGTGCCGGGCGTGATCTTCAGCAATCGACCGATCGTTCGCGGCGCTCCTTCGTTGATCGATCTCGCCCCTACCATCCTCGAACACTTCGCCGTGCCCGTTCCTGAAGCCATGAAGGGGAAGAGCTTGTTCAAGCCCCTGGCCGCGGGGGTTACCAGCGCCGCCGGAAAGGAGTAACGAAATTGTCCAAGGTTAAGATCGACGAAAACCTTTACGAACGAGTCAAGAAAGTCGCCGAGAAAGCGGGATATGCCACGCCGGAGGAATTCGTGATTCATGTGCTCGAAAAGGAGCTATCGGTTTTGGAGTCGGCGGATTCCGACGCGGACGTGACCGAGCGGCTTCGCGGATTGGGTTACATCGAATAGGTACCGCGATTTCAGCAGCGATCGTTTCAGGAACCGGCCATGGAGTTCGTCAACTCGGTGCTGATATACGCAGCCGAGGCCGTCCTTTGGATCTGGGAGCTTCTTTCCACGTTTTTCGGATGGCTTTTTGGATCGCTCGACGCAATTCTGAATCCCATACTCTCACCGCTCCTGGCGTTCTTGAACCCGATTTGCACGGCCCTCGGCGATGTGGTGTACGCCGTGCTGAGTCCGCTTCCCGTTTGGATCGGCCTCTCCCTGATTTCGGCCCTAACCGGTGTCGTGATGTTGGCCGCGTTTCGCCACACCTCCAATCAGAAGGCGATCGGCAGGGTCAAAGACGACATCAAGGCCAACCTGCTGGCCCTGAAGCTCTACAAGGATGAGTTGCGGGTCACATTCCAATCTCAGGCCCGGCTTCTGTGGGCGATCGTACGACTGCAACGATACGTCTTGACGCCTGTTTTGCTGATGGCGCTTCCCATGCTGTTGGCTCTGGCGCAGATGGGTATCCGCTACCAATGGCGACCTCTTCGATCCGGCGAACAGACGCTTATCACGATGCGTTTCGGACCAGGCGCCGGGAAATCGCTCGAAGTTTCCATCGGTCCCCATCCGGGGATAGCCGTCGAGGTCGGCCCCGTTCCGGGCGGGGATTCCTACGTCTGGCGCGTCCGCGGCGGCACACCCGGACGTCACACACTCCAATTTCGGGTAGCCGGCGAGACCATCGAAAAAGAGCTCGTCGTGGGCGATGGGTTCGAGCGGGTAAGCGCGCTTCGTCCGAACGCAGTTTGGACCGACCAGTTGTTCCACCCCGTGGAACGGCGCCTCGCGGCCAAGTCGCCGGCTCGATCGGTCGAGATCCTCTACCCCAGCGTGGATTCCTGGGTCTACGGTGCGGACTATTGGGTCGTGACCTTCTTCATCGTCTCCATGGTCGTCGCGTTAATCCTTGCCCCGCTATTCAAAGTGCGTTTCTAAATCGCGCGACAACGGGCCGGCGCCACTTCTAAGATGCAATCACGAACTTCTTGAACTCCCCGGTGGCGGGGCCGTCGGTTGCGTCGACCTCGCGGATTTGGCTGCGCATGGCCGTCTCCACCGTGCATTGGAAGCGATCCAGCTCGACTTCCCTCCCTTCGACGACCAGTTCAACGCGTCCATCGGGAAGATTGCGGACGAACCCCGCGACGCGGAACTTCGCGGCCACATCCTGCGTCGCGTAGCGAAACCCGACGCCTTGAACATGACCTGAAAAATACAACGTGCGGCGGATCTTGGACGACCGCTTGGCAACGGCGGCCGCCGGACCGGTCGTCGCGCGCCGCTTGACGAAGTAAACTTCTCGCCCACGGTCGCGGTAGCACACCTCATCCATATAGGCCCGGATCAGCATGATTCCTCGACCGTTGGGAAGTGGAAGCCGATCGGGCGAAGTACAATCAGGAACGTCATCGGGCAGGAACCCGCCGCCCTCATCGCGTACCACAACGATCGCCCTTTCCTCGTTCACCGCGTATCGCACCGTGACGCACTTGGCCGCGTCATTGCGATTACCGTGCTTCACCGCGTTGGCCAATGCCTCCTCGAGGGCGAGTTGCACCGCGAACACCGCATCGTCGCTGTATCGACACCGCTCCAACTCCTTAATAATGGCTTGTTTGGCGACGCACGTTTCCTGCAGGTCGCTTTTGACGACGCATTCGCAAAACGACGCTTCGTTGTCGGGATTGACTGTGGTCATTGCAAGAACCAAGGTGCGCCGTCGCGCCGGCATGATGGCTCGATAAGCGGTCTAGAAGTCGGCCAAGGCCTCCTTGGCCGTGCCGTAAATGGTAAACAGCTTATTCAGCCGGGTGATCTTGAACACCTCGTAAATCTGCGGGGTGATGTCGGAAAGCTTCAGTTGACCCTTCTTTTCGGCCACCTGCTTGTTGAGCGTGATCAGCATCCCCAGGGCCGCGCTCGACAGATGTTCCACGTTCTTGAAACTGAGCAACATCTTCACCTCCCCCATCGCGGTCACGACCCTGCCCAGTTCCTCCCCCACCTCGGAAATCAACATCTCTTCGAGGATCTTGCGGTCGGCGAACTCCACGATGCTCACCCCCCCGGAGTTCTTCACCGAAATGTGAGGTTTCTCATCCGTCATTACGCCGCTCCTTCTGTTCGCCGAGCTTGAAATCCACGATCCAAGCATTAAAGTCTACGCGTGCTATACCCACTGTCAAGATAATGGCGGTGGTGAGTAACGACAATCAAATACGAGTATTCACGCGACGAAGGCGGTCGATATTTCGTACAATGTATGACCGTGAAGATTTTTGGGGGCTCGACCTGACCAATTGGCCCTGTCAAAATAGAACGTACGGCCTATGCGATTAAGTTTTCGGACGGTCTTTCTGGTGCTGGTCGTGCTGTTGGGCTGCGCGGACTTCGCCTTGGCCTGGGGACCGGCCACCCATATCGAACTTGCCGGTTCGATCTTGGAACGTCTCACCATCTTGCCCGCCGCGATTGCCGCGTTACTGGCTCGAAACGGCATCGCCTATATCTATGGGAACATCGCCGCCGACATCGTCTTTGCCAAACGCTGGAGTCGCGTCAAACAATTTTGCCATCACTGGTCCACGGGGTTCGGATTGCTGGAAAGCGCCCGAGACGACCGGGACGCGGCGTTCGCCTATGGCTATCTATCGCACCTCGCCGCCGATACCGTCGCCCACGGCAAGTTCGTGCCTCGCCAGATTGCGGTTTGCGACAGCTCGGTCAACTTCGGCCACTTCTATTGGGAGCTTCGCGCGGATGCCATGCAGTCCGAGTCGACGTGGACATTGCTCGAGCAGATCATCGCCGGCGACCACCGCGATCATCATGCCGCTTTGGAGCGCCATATAACCGACACCTTTCTCCCCTTTGAGTTCAACCGGCGGCTCTTCGACCGGATGAACGCCGTCACCGTACGCCAAGGCTTCCGGAAAACTGTGCATCTGTGGGGTCGACTATCACGCTGGGATTTGCCGGCGGATTTGATGGCCGGCTATCGCAGCGAGTGCTTGGACCGCATTCAGTCGATCCTCACCGACGGGCCCCGTTCGCGTCTCCTCCGCGAAGACCCCAACGGCACCTCGGCCCTGATGCAACTGAGCGTTCGTCGACGCGAGGTCCGGCGGATGAAGCGCATCGGAATCCCCGTAGAGCGAACGATGGTCGAGGCTGCCGTGGGCCTGGCCCCGCAATTACCGGTCGCTCCGACTATCATTCTACCGACGCCCCGAACCTTGACGCACCGCATCGAGACCCCGTCGAACGACGCTTCGTAATATCGCCCTTTTCTCAAAAAAATAATCGGCGCGCAACGACAGTTGGCTTCTGAGCTTGTGCCACGAGGCGGGCCTGTGAGGAAAGAATTTGCTTGCAAACGCGTCGTCGGCTCGTACGTTGGAGAGAGCCCGAATGACAGAAATCACGGCACGACGCCGAAGGCGTTCTGGAAGTCGGCGAGGTCGCGGAGGTCGGTGTCGCCGTCGGAGTCGAAATCGGCGAAGCGGCATCCGGGTCCGGCGTCTTGGTCCGGGCCGCCGTTGATGCCGGGGCGATCGTTGGTGAGGCATTCGTGAAAGAAGTAGAAGTCATCATGCGTCACCGCCCCGTCGCTGTCGTAATCCCCGCTGCCGTCCTGTGGTGTCACGCCGTAGCGGATGTAGTCCCAGGCATTGTGGCACGGGAGATACCACGATCTGCCGCGCCACGTAATCAGCGACTCGTAAGCTGGGAATGGTCCCTCGACAACACCGTCATCGAGAAGATAGGCGTCGATGTAGAACGCGTACCGGTCCTGATACAGCTCGATGCGGTAGGTGTGCGGGACGCCCGGCTCAATCTCGATAAACCAGATCGGCAGATCAACGTCGCGGGCGAACTTGACCAAATCACGAGAGACTGTGATGTGATAGATGACGCCGGCATTGTTGCTCATCGCGAGTACCGTAGGCGCCCCGCCTGGAATCTCCGATCTGTCTCCGTCCGTCTGGACACGAAACTCTGTGAAGAATGGCGCCGCGCCGTTCAGAGATTGGAGCGAACGGCGGTACGAATCGCGCCCCCCCCCTGGACCGGGCGGACAGGCCTCCAGGTTAAGCACCTGATGATACCAGCCGTCCTCGTTCCAAGTTTGCGGGTAGCAGTACTGAAGGACCAGTTCCCAGCCTTCCGACACCGGGTTAGAGAAGAACTCGGACGAGAAAACCTGGGCAAGCGCGGGGGCCGCTACAAGCCCCAACAGCAGCCAAGTCCCTCTCAGGCGTATCAGACTTCTTCTCATTCGTGTCCCCACCGAGCTTCGGCGCGTCGAAAAAATGCCAGCGGATTATAGCACGCGGGCAGAGAAGATTCCGCATTTCACATCGGCGGCTAATAAGGCATTGCCACCCGACCCCGCGCCACCTAAGATGTCCCAACCTGCACGGGAAAGCGGGCCGTTGACCGTTTGAGGAGACACCCTATGCAAAAGAGCAGTTCACCCGGAGAGCATCTATTCACATCGGAGTCCGTGTCCATGGGCCACCCCGACAAAGTGGCCGACCAGATTTCGGACGCCCTCCTGGACAGCCTTCTCGAACACGATCCCGCCGCGAGGTCGGCGATCGAAACGCTTGTGACCACCGGTCTGGTGGTCGTCGCCGGCGAGGTGACCGTCCACAACCAAGCCGCAAACGACGCCCTGGGCCGAGCCGAGGACACCGTCCGGGAGACCATTCGCCGGGTCGGTTACGACGACCCCGCCGGAGGCTTCGACTACCGCAGTTGCGCCGTGCTCCGCGCCCTCCATTCGCAATCGCCGGATATCAGTCAAGGCGTTACCGAAGGCGAGGGTCTGCACAAAGAGCAAGGGGCCGGCGACCAGGGGTTGATGTTCGGGTTCGCCTGCGATGAAACCGATTCGCTCATGCCCTTGCCGATCCAGCTTGCCCATCGCCTCGTGGAAAAATTGGCCGATCTTCGCCAAAACGGACGAATCCGATGGCTGCGGCCCGATGCGAAATCGCAGGTGACCGTGGCCTACGAAGGCGGCGTGCCCTCCGGCCTCCACACCGTCGTGTTGTCCACGCAACACACCGAGGAGGCGCTAGATCCGAAAAACGAACGGTTGATGAGCGGGAAGGCCAAAAACGAAATCGTGACCAAAGTGATCCGTCCCGTCGTGGAGCGTGAATGTCCGCAGCTTTGGTCGGACGACATCATCATGCACATCAACCCCACCGGACGATTTGTCACCGGAGGCCCCCACGGAGACAGCGGGCTTACCGGCCGCAAGATCATCGTCGATACTTACGGCGGACGCGGTCGCCACGGCGGCGGTGCGTTCTCCGGCAAGGACCCCACCAAGGTCGATCGCTCGGCCTCCTACATGGCCAGGCACATCGCCAAGAACATCGTCGCCGCCGGGCTGGCCCGCCAATGCGAGGTCCAACTAGCCTACGCCATCGGCGTGCCCGATCCGGTGAGCGTTGCCGTGGATTGCCAAGGCACCTGCGACCTCTCACCGACCGCGCTGGAGCGGATCGTTCGCGATGTCTTCCCCCTCAAGCCGGCTGACATGATCCAATACTTGGATTTGCGCCGTCCCATTTACTTCGAGACCGCTCGCCACGGCCACTTCGGACGCGACGGAGCGGGCTTCACCTGGGAAAAAACCCACCGCACCGCCGACCTCCGCGCCGCCGCGGGCGTTCTGCAAACTGCCTAGCCTGTCATTCTGAGCGTCAGCGAAGAATCTTATGGACCAAGCTGCCCTTATGACGGAACTGTGCTTCTCGCAACGAGACCCTGTAAGGGTCTACGAACTTAGCCGGGGGTAAGTCCGCTGCAGGCGAACGCCACCCCCGGAAAGCACCCCCCAAAAACCACTCCCTCTCCCCTCAAGAGGAGAGGGTTGGGGTGAGGGGTGATTCGTGTGGATTTGACGCTAACATCATGGTGTAGGAGGACTGAATGATTCCGCCTTACGACGAATTCGGCTTCCTACCGCCTGGGGTTCACCCGGCAACGCTCGGCGAGATCGAGGCGCGGTTCGGCCGCCAGTCGGAGATTCGCCGCGTGCAGATGGAATCATTTCGCTGGATGGTCGAACTGGCCGTCCGCGCGGGCGTCCAGCGGATCGTCTTGAACGGCAGCTTCGTCACCGATATAATGGAGCCGAACGACGTAGACTGCGTGCTTTTGGTAGGGCCGGATTTTCCGAAAGACCCGATCGCGGAAAAGGAGTTGCTGAAGGGCTTGCCGTTCATCGACATCGCGCTAGCTCGCCAGGCGGACTTCGATGAGTTTGTCGGCGAGGTGTTTGCGGCCGACCGACTCGGCTCGCCCAAGGGTATGATCGAGCTCATCACATGATCCTCAAGTACGACATCGAGGTCGCCAACACGCGGGCCAAGCTTGCCCGGTTGGAGGCGCGCTACGAAGCTCTGCGAGATGACACCGCCGAGGACAGGCACGTCCGCGAGTTGACCATGCAATCTCTGAAAAAATACATCAATCAGTTCAAGGAAGAAATCGCGCGCTCCCAGAGTGGGCAGCCCGCGCAGCGGACGAGACGAACGCTGAACGATGTCGAGTTGGCCAATACGCGTCGCAAGCTCGCCGATCTGGAACGTTTGTACGAGGCTCACGAACGGGAGGCCGGCGGTGACGAACAAGTCCGCGAAATTTCCCTGCAATCCTTGAAGAGGCTGATCAACCAGATGAAAGAAGAGATCGTCTGGACCGAGGTCCATCAGCCGGCACGGCGGGATCGGAACAGCGAGAGGTGACCTCATGGACCTGTTGTTGCTGTTTGTTGGCCAGACGATTTTGGGGCAGACTCCCCTGACCGGCGCGTCGCCGAACGTAATGGGATTGTTCCCCATCGCCCTGATGCTTGGGCTGGTGGTGTTCTTGCTGCTCAGCGCCCGCAGGCGAAAGAAGTGCGAGCAGCGGCAGAAGGAGGAGACGTACTCCTGCATGACCAAGAACGACCGCGTCCTACCCATCGGCGGAATCATCGGCGCGATCATTCGCCTGTTCGGCTTCCTAGAAATCGTGCTGGCCATGTTGCTTGGCTTTTTCGCGCTGTTCGGTTTCTTCATGGGCGACGATACGTTCGGGCGCGTGGTTGCTGGCGTGTTTGTCGGGCTTGCGCTGCTGTTGGCGATGTTTGGCGTACGCAACATGCGACATCGTGGCCCCCGTGATTTGACTCTCCCACCCCAAGCGGACAGCCCATCCGACCGACCGCGTACGGATCTGCGCTATGATGTGGTCGGCGGGACCTTCGCGCGAGAGTCCGATCTCGAAAACTATTTGGTGAGAAACTGGGACCGACTCGACTTCGGTACTCCCCTGCAGTTCGTCGCGCAGCAGGTCCCGTGCGCCGAGCTTGGCATCATCGATGTGCTGGCGCGCGACCGGGTCACGCGCGACTACGTGGTGGTTGAGCTCAAGAAGGAACAGGCCGACGATGTCGTGTTCGGCCAGCTCGCACGGTACATGGGTGGAATCGAACGGGACCGCGCGACCATGGAGGGCGTAGGGGTCCGTGGAATCATCGTCGCGCGCACGACCTCGTCGAGGCTTCGCGCCGCCGCATCGGTCAATCCCAAGGTCGGTCTGCGACAGTATGTCTGGGTTCCTAATGGGGAGTCGAGAGCGAGTCTAGCCCAACGCCTAAATTGCTCACCCGGCGACCTGCTCCTGCTCCCCGCCACTGGCGAGCAACTCGGATGCATGTGTGGACATGAAAACGCAGCAAACGCGCGGTACTGCGCCGGGTGCGGAAGCCGAATCAGTCGTCCCTGAAAACACTTCTCGGTCTCGGTATTCAGTGCATAAAGTCCGCCGGAGCGGTGGATATACTTTGCAAATACCCAGTGAGTGTGGGTGAAAATGTTGGCGGTATGGCACTGTTTACCACAGGAGTTCCCCGCTACGCCGGGAATTTGAGCTGTGAGTTTCTCAACGAGTAGGATCGCACCGCCGACACAGCGGCGAAACGACCGCGTCGCTCCCGCCGACCGGTTCGTCATTCGCAACTTGTAACTCGTAACTCGTAATTCTTTTCCGCCCCCGATCGTTATCGGATGTTCAATCGTCCACTTTCGCTCTTCCACATTCCGCATTCAGAATTCCGTGTGATCGGTGGATCACGCGGCCCCGCCGCGCGCCCCTCAAGTTATAAGGGTAGAGAATAGTCCCCGCGCTTGTTCCGCGCGCGGGCGAGGACAGAGAAGGCAACGAATGAAAAACGCTGGATTTCCAAACGAACCCACCGCAAAATGCGTAAGTGCATGTCCGGAAAGGAGTTGTGAATACAGAGGTCCAACCGGAAAGCCAAACCAAAGCCACCGGGGGGGCGGTTCGACGCACCTTACCCACACGCCGAGGCCTTTCGGACTCCTTGTGGAGCGTCCGTGTTTCGGTGTTTTGGCTTTTCAGCGTTTCTGCTTTCTGCGTTTTCACGAGTGCCACAACATGACACTGCACGAAAAAACTGTACTCGCAAAACGAACCCATTTGACGTTGTCGCTGAACAAAAGTGAGCAGTACTGGTCCCGGCTTCCACCGTCGCTTTATTACTCCGCCACAGGTATGATCCGATCACGTACTAGATGGCTTAACGGGCATCATCCATGAACATCGCCTACTTTGACTGTTTCAGCGGGGCCGGCGGCGACATGATCGTCGCGGCCCTGATTGACGCTGGTGCTGATGCGGACGCTCTGCGGAAGGGGTTGTCCGCGCTGAAAATCGGCGGGTACGACCTTTCCATCGAACGCGTCACGAAGCAGGGCCTGGCCGCGACGCGGTTCGACGTTCAGCTCGATGCAGACTCGCCGCAGCCCCACCGGCATTTGCGGCACGTTCTCGAAATCTTGAAGTCGTCCGCTTTGTCGGAAGGCGTGCGGGCTAAGGCCTGCCGGGTCTTCCAACGCCTGGCCGAGGCGGAGGCGGCCGTCCACGGAACCACGGTCGAGAAAGTTCACTTCCACGAGGTCGGAGCGGTCGACGCGATCGTCGATGTGGTCGGGGCCGTCCTTGCGCTGGAAATCCTCCATGTAGACCGGGTGGTCTGCTCGCCGATCCCTACCGGGTCGGGTACGGTAACGTGCGATCATGGCGTCTTGCCGATTCCGGCCCCAGCGACGGCACGACTACTCCACGGCGTGCCCCTCGCGGCATGTGACGAGGTCGGTGAGTTAACCACCCCGACCGCCGCGGCCGTATTAACGACGCTGTCTTCCGCATTCGGGCCGATTCCACAAATGACCCTGACCGCCGTCGGCTACGGGGCCGGAACCCGCGACGGACGAACTCGCCCCAACGTGCTTCGGATCTTCATCGGCGAGGGCCTAGAGGAGCACGGCGATGTCGACCAGATCGTGATGCTGGAAACCAACCTCGACGACGCTTCGCCCGAGGTGATCGGTTATTGCATGGAGCGATTGCTCGGCGAGGGTGCACTGGACGTATACTCCGTGCCGATACAGATGAAGAAACAGCGCCCCGGCGTGGTGCTCACGGTCTTATGTGAGGTGGGGAAGGTTTCAGCGATGGAGGGAATCCTTTTCGCGGAGACCCCGACGTTCGGAATCCGCCGGCGAACCGTGGAGCGCACCAAACTGCATCGGCGGTTCGAGACCGTGACGACCGCGTTCGGCGATATCCGAATGAAGGTCGGCGAGCGTGAGGGCGTGGTCACGGCAAGCCCTGAATTCGAGGATTGCAAGGCCGCGGCGCTCAAGCACGGCGTGGCGCTTCGCGAAGTCATCGCCGCGACCAACGCCGCGTGGGCGCGACGTTGAGGTTGACGAAATAAGCTGTTCATGGATGAAACCGCGGTGATCTCACTCCCATTGCTTGCTGCCGGCCTTTTCGACGGGATGACCCTTTCGCAGATGGTGATGCTTGCCGTCGGCGTCGTGGGGTTGGCCCTCCTGCTGGGATCGACGCGTCGGCGCGTCCGCCGTTCGCAGCGATCGTCGGGCCCTTCCGTACGTGAACAGTATGAGGGCCTTCAGCAGGAAGCGTCCGCCACGCGCGATGTGGAAGCGGTGATGCGGGAGTTGGACCAGCTTTCGCGTCAAGTCCACGGCCGGCTCGATACCAAACTTGCCAAATTGGAAGCCCTGATCCGCGACGCCGACGAGCGAATCGATCGGCTTTCACGGCTGACCCGCGCCGTCAACGGCGCCTCAACCGTCGATGTCACCCTCGATCCGGAGGATCCTATGATCGCCGACCCGAAGGGCGCGGGTGACAGGAATTCCCTCCACGCCGACGTCTATCAATTGGCCGATAGCGGATGTTCGCCGGTGGAGATCGTCAACCAGCTTGGTCGAACCATCGGAGAGGTGGAATTGATCCTCTCCCTTCGCAAGACCAAACAACAATCGGGCTACCCCGCCGTGGCCGCCCGCCCGTTGCAACCGACGTCAAAGGCCTGAATTCCACTACGAACCGATCCGTTCCAACAGGGCGAGGTTCTTGGCTTCGACCGCTTTGGCTTGGTCGGCCTTGAATGTCCTGTAGGCGGCGGCGAGCTTCGGGTCATGGCGGGCCATGATCTGAATCGCCAACAACGCCGCGTTTTTCGCCCCGGCCTCGCCGACCGAAACCGTTGCAACGGGAATACCCGGCGGCATTTGCACCGTAGACAGCAAAGCGTCGAACCCGTGCAGCGACCCGTCGCCCAGCGGAACTCCGATGACGGGCAGGCACGTGTTGGCCGCGATGGCCCCCGCGAGTGCGTTGGACATCCCCGCCGCGGCGATGATGACGTCGAACCCGTCGGCCTCGGCCTGGGCCGAGAATTCAAGCACCCGCTGCGGGTTGCGATGGGCGCTCATCACCTCGACGTGGGCGTTCTCGCCGAACGCGCGGAGCTGTGCGACGCAGGACTCCATCACCGGCCAGTCGGAATCACTGCCAAAAACGACCGCGATTCTTGGCTTAGGCATACGCAACTCCGGTGCCCCCTTCCCCGCCGCTGACGGTAAAACGGTACCATAACCGTTTCTTCATTCCAGGAGAACCCCACCTCGTGTCGAGCGACTCAGACCGGGTGAAGGAAAAGGCCGGCCCGAAGCCCGCGCGGCCGGCTCAGCGCCACAACCGTTCGTTGAAACCGGCCACGAACTCGGCGTTGGTGGGGAACTTGGTAAGCGCGGCGGTGAGTTGTTCCATGGCCCGAATGGGATCGCGGTCGAGCAGCGAGCGGCGGATTTTGTGCGAAACCGCCAATGCTTCGGGGGTGAGCAGTCGCTCCTCCTTGCGGGTGCCGGATTGGTTGAGGTCGATGGCGGGCCAGACCCGGCGGTTGGCCATGTCGCGGGAGAGCATGATCTCCATGTTCCCCGTGCCCTTGAACTCGTTGAAGATGACTTCGTCCATACGGCTGCCGGTGTCGATCAGGGCCGAGGCGATGATGGTCAGCGACCCGCCGTGCTCCACGTTGCGGGCGGCGCCGAAGATGGCCTTGGGCTCGGTGAGCGCTCCGATGTCAAGTCCGCCGGACATGATCCGGCCGCTGCTACGAATCGCGGCGTTGAACGCCCGACCCACGCGGGTGAGCGAGTCGAGCAGAACAAAAACGTCGTGTCCACACTCCACGAGCCGCTTGGCCTTCTCGATCATCAACCGGGCGATGCGCACGTGGCTGGCGATGTCCTGATCGTTGCTGCTGAACACCACTTCGCCGTGGACGGTGCGGCGCATGTCGGTGACCTCCTCGGGCCGCTCGTCGATAAGCAGGACCATCATGTAGACGTCGGGATGGTTGGCGGCCACGCCGGCGGCCATCTGTTGCAGGAGGATCGTTTTGCCCGTCCGTGGCGGGGCGACGATCAGCCCCCGCTGCCCCAAGCCGATGGGGGTCATGAGGTCCACGACGCGCATGGAAACCGATCCGCCGGGAATCTCAAACCGGGCCGGTTTCTGCGGATCGATGGCGGTAAGATCCTCAAAGGGTTTGGTATCCAGATAGTCAGCGACGGAGCGGGCATTGACGGTCTCGACCTCGTTTAGCTCGCCGCCGCGCCCGCGATGTCCGCCGCCGGCGCGAATCGATCCCACGATGGTCTCGCCGCCCCGCAAACGCAAATCTCGGGTGAGTTGCGGCGTTACGACGACGTCGCTTGGCTGTACTCGGTAATTCGCAACTGCCGAGCGAAGATGACCCCCGGAGCGGCCGTTCGGCTCGAAAACGCCGGTTGAATGCGTTGCAACATCACCCATTTTACCAATCCCTTTTTTTGGTCGCCCCGGCAGACCGATTTGTAATATCTAGGTAACTGACAGATAAAACTCCCCAAGTTCAACACAAGTCCGCATCACGAATGAGGTTACATTAGATTTACTCGTGTACGAACGATGCCCGAAGCGGCCAGCAACCCCTAATATAGCACAAGATTCGCGTAGGCAATATCAGTTTTTTCAATTAGATCGGATTTATTGACTTGACAGCACCGGAGCGATGTGGGAATGTCTGACCTCGCTCCATGAAGAACTGAGCGAATAGCTTGGTTTGTGCTGCGATCGCCGTGGCAATGGGAGTACGGCAATCGGTAGTGTGTGGCGAGCCGGGTCAAAAACCTTTATGCTGGATGAAGGTGATGCCCGATAAGGCCCATAGATGTCGTCAATCGTCGGCGCGGACGAAAGGCGACGGAACGTGATTCGGTTTCCCAGGACGAAGAAGCCGTTCGTTTTATAGTCCTGGGCGTTGAAGCCGAATAAGCCAGACCGTTCAACTAGGTTTGTGTGGCAATTAGGCGCGGGGGCGGACCCGAGCCGAATGAGTGGTTGGAATGAGCCGGGTTGTGTCCCGGTGTGGCAAGTTTGCTTCTTGCTGTGTTGTTTCCGATCCGGGCGTAACTCGGGTAGGCGAGAATCGCAAACCGTTTCTCAAAGGAGATTTGCAGATGCGTAAAGTGAAGTTGGGTGCGTTGATGGCGATGTTGGGCGGTTCGACGCTGTTCGGCGGTTGCTTAGGTGGTTGGTTCCAGGCGGCGTTGACGGGCATCCCCGGCACCGTGGTGGCCGAGTGGCTGCTGGACAACGACAGCGTGTTCGATCTGTTCGAAGACGGCGCTGTGACTACAGAGTAAACTCTAAGGTCCAGTTCGCTGGGCCGGCGCTGTTAGCGCCGTTTTGGCGTGAATGGCTTGTAGAGGGCGCGAAATCGGTTACTACCGGTTTCGCGCTCTTCTCTTTTTACCGAGCGGAACCGTCAAAGCGGTAGCGTCTGAGTAACGATCGGCCTTTCAAGCGTCCCACCCAGGGCCACGCCGCCGAACTTGGGATCGTGGGGGAATGCGATGAGCCAGCTTTGCTCGATCGCCCCACGGAAAAGCGCCTCTTTTTCGCGGATGGTGGTTAGCGGGAACAAGTCATAGGCCATCACCCATCCAAGCCGTAAGTGGGCGATTGTGGGGATGAGGTCGCCGGCAAAGAAAAGCCGCTTGGGGCCGTCCGTGAAGACGGGGAGGAGTTGATAGGGGCTGTGGCCTTGGGAGATAAACCATTCGACGCCGGGCCAAGGTGCGGCCGGCTGGTCACCCTCGATAAACCGCAGCACTCCCGCCCGTCCCAACTCGTCGAAGTCCTCCCTGAGGTAGGAAGCGCGGTCTTTGTAGTTGGGATTGTGGGCGTGGTCCCATTGGTTTTTGTGGATCCAATGTCGCGCTTTGGGAAAACGGAGCATAGTGGGGCCGCCGGGGTCGTCGAACCACTCCGTCAATCCACCGTTATGGTCGAAATGCAGGTGCGTCACCACAATGTCGGTGACGTCATCAATGGACATCCCGACGGCTGACAAAGCGTTGGGAATGGCCTCGCGGTCGTGAACGATGGCGAAGCGAGCGGCGTGTTCCTTGCTCCACTTCGTGCCGCAGCCGGTGTCGGTCAGGATCACGCGGTTTTCTTGGCGATCGACGGCGAGCAGGGTGCGGGTGGCTAGGAAGATGCGGTTGGCCTCATCGCATTCTACGGCGTTTCCCCAAAGCACCTTGGGGACGACGCCGAACATGGCCCCGCCGTCGAGACGGAAGGTGCCGGTGACGACGGAATAAAGTTCATGCCGGCCGATCTGCAACATAGGCGCGATTCTACCATTGGGAATGGAAAGTGATCCACGCTGGGAACGGATCGGAGTTGCGACGGGGTCGGAGACACTTCCGGCGGAGCATCCGTTCGCCCCAAAGTCGCAGCCGGACGGAACCCCTGGTATTGGGGGAATAATATGACCCGCCCCGGCGGTGGTCGAAAGGGGACCCGCAGGGGCAAGTGTTCGCGGGCTCCCGGCGCGCCGGGATTTCGTTCCGCCTGCGGCCCTCCAGGGAAGGACCGAGTTTGCTCCAATGACCGGCGGCGGTCCGCGCCCCGACGTCTACTTGTATTCCGCGTATTCGAGCTTGCCGGCCCGTTTGGCGTCCAGGGCTTGGCCGACCCAGTTGTGTGTGTTCAGCGCCGAGGGCGGGTCACCGGAGATGATGGGCGCCACCGAGTGGGCCACGAATTGCACTCCGATCTCGTGAATCCTTCCGTGGACGTAGCGACAGTAGGAGACAAGGCCGGCGAGAAAGAGCTTTGAAGCTCCTCGATCCAACACGACCTCCACAGGTTCTCCTCGTGCCATCGGTCGGTCAACCAGCAGCCCGACGCCTCCGGTGGACAGATTCCGGGTAGCAGCCAGCCGAGCGTGCAGATCCGACCGCCGACCGCCAAAGTAATGGAGGGTACAGGGGGCAACGAGTTTCTTGCGATCCTGCTTTCGAATCCCGACATAGGAGTCCACATCATTGTCGTTGAGCTGGCGGGCCAGAGCGAGCATTTCGTCGGTGGTTGCGTCGCGTGGACCGGCGGAAAGGCTTGGAGGGCGCGGCTCGGCACAAGTCGCAGAAGGGATGCCCGAATTCCGGGGCGCCGTGTCCCCGGTGGGCGCGGTAAGTAGTTCGAAGCAGCATTGGTCTTTGCCGGCGCGTTTGGCCCTGTACATGAGCTGATCAGCGGCGGCGAACAACTGCTCCGCGGAGTCCACTGAGATACGATCAGTCCAGACAGCGCCGAGGCTACAGGTAACCACACCGGAAAAACCCAGAGACTTGGTGTCCAGCTCCCGTATGCACTTCACCACATCCTCGGCAATCTCATGCGTGGCCTGGGCAGACAACCCACTCAGAAGTACGACGAATTCCTCCCCGCCGTACCGGCCTACCGGCCCCTGGCTCTTGATTACCTTGCCCAGCGCGGCGGCGACCGTCTTGAGGACTTTGTCGCCCACCTGGTGACCATAGGTGTCGTTAAGGCGTTTGAAGTCGTCGATGTCGAGGAAGAAAACGCCGAGGGGAACGCCCTCGTCGAGGTTGGCCTTGATGGCTTGGCGCACCGCTTCGGTGAGCGCGCCTCGGTTGAGGACGTTGGTGAGCGGGTCAACTGCGGCGCGCTCGCGATATTCCCTCAGGGCGCTTTGCAACTGTCGCTGCTGTTGTTGGATGGCCACCCGCTCCGCTTCTACGTTGACGACACGCTGTTCGGTGTCACTCGCTGCCGTGGCGAGCTGGCGATTGGCTTCGCTCAGCAAGTCGCCAACGTCGATCTCCTGGGGGAGGACCGAGCCGAACAAGATGGACACGCGTCCGTACTCTACCGCGGCGCGCTGCTGGGCGAGCGTCCAGCCCGCCTCGTCGAGCCCCAAAGAGGCCGCTCCGAATTCGCGCAGCGCTCCATCTTCAGGAAGCGCCGCCAGGTCGCTCGCAAAACGAAGGCCGCCCACGAAGTAAGCGATGGCGCTGAGTTGGTCCACGTCCGAGCCGTCTCCCGACGGTTGAACACGGTCATGATGTCTGGCGAGCGGAAGAGCAATGAGCGGAGGAAGGTTCCATTCGGAGGCCATCACGGAAATGGCGTCCACATGAGTGTGGGGGAATGAATCTCGCTCCACGGCGTGAAAGGCCGCCGGGGAGAGGCTTGAACGGCACAACGTCGCGTACGATGCACCCAAGACCTGGACGAGGAGCAAAACCCCGCACTCCTCGAGCAGACCGACCAGAAACGCTTCATCCTGACGTTGCGGGACAACGGTTTGGGCAATGGAATGGGCCAAACAGGCGCGTAGCACCGAATGCTGCCAAAACGTCTTGATGTCGAACGGGACGCCGCCCAGGCTGTCCAGGTGGCTGACGAGCTCGAAACTCAACACGGCGGTTTTGACACGATTGAGTCCCAGAACGGTAACGGACCGTTCGATGGTGGTTACGGAAGTTCGCTGGGCGAATTGAACGGAGTTGGCCGTCTTGAGGAGTCGAGTCGCGAGGGCGGGATCGGTGCGGATCAAATCCGCAAAATCGCCCGCGCCGGCGTTCGCGTCTTTGGTGAGTCGAAGGAGCTCCGTGGCCAGGGCGGGATTCGTGGGCATCTTCGCCTTGGCGAAGAGTCGACGTAGGTCCTCGGACAGGACATCGTTATTGTTGGCGGGATTGGGCATTCGATCATTACGCCTTGCGTGTCGTTACGGGGGCGGGGACCCAATTGAAGCTGCATTTCTCAATATCGTTTCTATCGTCTGTCCTCGTGGCGAGCTTTGAGACACAATACGCGGCGACCCAAGCCCGAGGGCAGGCAATCCACGCCCGCGCAGGTCCGAATACGCGGATTCCACAATGGTTGGAAGTTGAACGGTTAGCGAACTGTTGCTCCAAAGACTAAACGTCTACTTGCAGAATCCCGGTTGGCACTTGCACCGATGGTCCAACTTGGGCGCTTGTTTTTGCAGACAAGTCCGAGTAAACTAGCGAAGGGCGCAATTGGGACAGGGGGCTTTAAGGACAAACGTAACGGTTGGTCTTCAACCCATAGGGCACGGACCCTCGGGAGCCTTGGAACCGGGCATTATTTTGCAACACAAGGAGAGGACATGATTCCTCGTGGAAGGGGCGCGTATTTCGTGTCCACGGAGATCGCGGCGCTACTCTTCGTGACATTGTTACAAATGCCTGTTGCGGCGTCGGAGAGAGACCTCGCGAGAGGAGCCGTGCGTACTTCGGTGCAATCCGCCAAGCAGCCCGCGCGGCGGGTGATTTCGGCGTTCGAGGGAGCTTCAACTCTTGATGGATTGCCGGCCGTTGTGGTCCACGAGCAGGTATTGGGCGAAGTCAATCTGCGTCCGGGCGAAGTAGTGCTGGCGCGGCTGCCGTTGGCGGCGGGCCGTTTTTTGATTCTGGAGTTGGAGCCGCTTCGCGTTCTGGGACCTCAGACGAGGATCGTCATGGGCGGACTCGACGGGGTGGATGTCCCAATTCCATACGACAGCACGGAAATTCATTTGTTCCGCGGGAAGGCCCAAGGATTCCCCGACTCTAGGGTGGTTCTCTTTTCTTCGCCGCGGGGAATTCGCGGGAACATTGACCTGGGGCCAAAGGAACAACGATACTTGCTATCTTCGGTGGGCGCGGCGGGTCAAGACGCGACCCCCGGCCTGGCCGTGGTCCGCCCCGTGAGTAGGGGCGGGGAGACCTTGCCGGACGTGCCCATGTGTGGAATTCAATCCTCTTCCGTGGTAGCGGGCTGCTGTCCCGAGCCGCCCTCCGACACGATTTACAGCAAGCGTACCAAGTCCGTCGAAATCGCGGTGGAGACCGATTACGACCTATACGAAAACTTCAACGACCCCACCGCAACGATGGATTACGTCGTCGAGCTTTTCGCGCGGACGAACGCCATTTTCCTGCAGGAAATCGACACGCGATTCGAGGTCGTGTTCGTTCGGCTGTTCAGCACGGCCGCGTCGGAGAAGCCGTTCATGAACAATTCCGATCCGCTGAGCGGATACGTCAACTATTGGAACGCCAACGAAGGGGCCATCGCCCGCGATACCGGTACTTTCATCACCGGTCGTCGGAACCTGCCGTACGGCGGGGTGGCCTACCTTGGGGGCGTTTGCACGTCTTTCGGGTATAACGTCTGCGGTTACATGAGCGGGTTTCCGGACCCCACACGACCCAACGCCGGAGATTATGACACGGGCGTGTTGGCCCATGAACTGGGTCACAACTTCGACGCCTGCCATACGCCGGATTACTGCCCTTTTGTTGACCGTTGCTACCCGCCCCCGGTGTTTCCGCAGCGCGGCACGCTCATGAGCTATTGCAGCCAGACGGTCAGCGGAGGGAATCTGACGGAGGAGCTCTGGTATCACCGGCGGCTAAGGCGGGTGATGAGGGGTTTCATCGAGGCGGGAGCGAGTTGCATCTCCTACGACTGCAACCAGAACGGCATCGACGACACGGCGGACATCGCCGGCGGAACTCCCGATGTCAACGGAAACGGTATTCCGGATGTGTGCGAGGACTGTCAGCCGAACGGCATTTTGGATGGGGCGGAGATCGCAGCGGACCCGAGCCTCGACGACAACGCAAACGGTATTCCAGATGAATGCGAGCCGGACTGCAACGGCAACGGCAAGCCCGATGATCTCGATATCGCCCTGGGGACCAGTCCCGATCTGTGGGGCAACGGGGTGCCCGACGAGTGCGACCCGGACTGCGACGGCGACGGCATTCCCGACTATGACGAAATCCAACTTGACTTGACCTTGGATCTCGATCGCAACGTCGTACTGGACGCCTGCCAGGATTGTGACGGCGACGGGATCAATGATATCGTCGAGCTTCAAGGGGCGCGGCACGCCTGGGTGGCGAGCGACGTGCTTGACTACATCGGGCAATATCACGCCCTCAGCGGCGTTCGCGTCAAGACCTCGACCACCGGAGAGGCGGTCTCGGCTCAGGATTTGATCATCGCGCCCGGGAACCGGGTTTTGGTGACCGCCGCCACGACCAACAAGGTGGTCGCTTTCGACGCCGTCAGCGGCGCGTATCTGAATGATTTTGTTTCCGCCGGCAGCGGCGGCTTGAGCTACCCGACGGGCTTAATCATGGGTCCGGACGGGCATCTGCTGGTTTGCAGCCGCAACACGAACAATGTTCTGAAATATGACGGCGCGACGGGAGCGTTTTTGGGAGAATTCGTGGCCGGGGGGTCGGGTGGATTGACCATTCCATTCGGGCTGGTTTACGGTCCCAGCGGCAACCTCTACGTCTCCAGCGGAGGAAACCAGGTTTTGGAGTATGACGGGGGCAGCGGAGCATTCATCCGCGTGTTTGTCAGCTCCGCCAACAATGGGGGGTTGTCCGGGGCCCGAGGGATGGCTTTCAAGCCGGATGGGAACCTGCTGGCAGCCAGCTACAACACCGACGCCATCATTCAATACAACGGATCGACGGGGGCGTCTATGGGCAAGTGGAACAGCGGCGGGACTGCCAGCGCGCTGTATCTTGACGGTCCGTGGGGATTGCGCATCGGGCTAAACGGCAACGTGTTCGCGTCGCGCGACCTGCCCGCCACCGAATTCGAAGAAAACCATCACGATCACGACGGCGATCACGATCTCGGCGAGGTAGAAGGTTTGCACGTCACCAGCGCCCGCATCATGGAGTTCGACGTCCTCAACGGGAAGTATACTCGATCCTATGTGGTCGGCGACGACACGGGACTGCGCTCGACGACCGGTTTTGCGTTCATGCCCAATCTCTTTGCCATTGACTGCAATGAGAACCTCCTTCAGGACGACTGTGACCTCAGCACCGGCCATTCAGCGGATGCGAATTTCAACGGCATTCCGGACGAATGCGATCCGACGAAGCCGGTCGGTGGTCCAGGCGGTAAGAACCGCAGTGTTTCCTTGCAGGTTCCGCCTTCCGCGATCGCCGGTCCGGGGGCGGTCACGGCATTGCGCGTAACGCTGGTTGACTTGCAGAACCCCCAGCCCCCCAATCTTGGATGTTGTCCGCCGCCGGACTTTTCTCCCTACGAAACAGGGGCGACCTGCACGGACCCCGGCGGCTGTGTCCGCTGGGTGGGCAAACCGGGAATATTCTTGGAGTCGCAAGAAGACCCCGGCATGGGTAGTTACGTGGCCGCGAGACTGCAATGCACTCCCCTTTACCGCGACTGGACCGCGGACGGCGAATTGCACATCATCGGCGCTGAAATCGTGCCCAGTTCGACCTACCACGTTCAGAACTTCGGAGAGAGCTGCCGGGGAAACGAAGCCGCCTGTGGAGTTGCGTCGGAGTTTCTCGCGGTTACGACGGGGCGGTGGGGCGACATCGCGGCGGCGTTTAATCCGCCTTCGACCACGACACAGCCTGACGCGATCGACGTAACTCGGCTCGTCGACAAGTTCAAAAGTGTAAGCGGTGCTCCGTCGAAGGCGGTATCCCAGATTCAACCGAATCTGCCGGAGCCCAACGCCGATATCAGCGCCCTGGATATCGTCGCGGCCGTTGATGCAGTGAAACAATCCGCGTATCCGTACAGCGGGCCATGTCCGTGTCCCTCGATCGTCATTTGTAACATGGCGGCGTGTGCGAGTCCCGCGGATTGCGGCGGCGACGATTGCGTCATGACCTGTGTGGGGGGAGCCAACAGCGGCGACCCGTGCATCAACAACTCGCACTGCCCCGGCGGAACGTGCGGCACCGGTTTCTGTCGCGACCGTTGCGGAAGATGTAGTCCGTAGGCTGTAGTCCGTAGGCTGTAGTCCGTAGGCATCAATCGCCAAGCTTGCCTACTGCCTATTGCCTGTAGATTACCCTTCCTCGACCTCGACGCGGATGGTCTTTGCCCGGCTGGCGGCGGACTTGGGGACGGTGATCTCCAGGACGCCGCCGTGGCACTTGGCCGAGGCGCGATCGGCGTCAATCCCACCGGGCAGCTCGACCGTACGGCAGAAGGCGCCGAAGCGGCGCTCCCCGCGGAGGGCCGACGTCCCTTCGGCGACGTTTTCGGGCCGGACTTTTTCGCCGCGGATGGTCAGGGAATTCGCCAAGTAGCTGACCTCGACGGACTCGCCGCAAACGCCGGGCAACTCAGCGTAAAGGGTGTAGCGATCTTCCTGCTCATAGAGATCGATCGCCGGGGCCCAGGGCTGGCCGTCGAACGGTCGCGTGGACACGCCGCCGTGCCAGACGCGTTCGAACATGCGGTTCATCTCGTCCTGGATTGCGCCGAGGGAAAGCTGTGGATCTTGGAACGGTCGAAACATGGGGTTTCTCCTTTGCAGTTTGCCGGTGGTTGCGACAGCGAGCGTCGCAACGACGGTTTTATCATACCTTCGACGCATGGGCGCGTCGACAGGGGACGAAGTCGATTTCCGTTGTGGCTTTGGTCGGTACATTTGACATCCAACGCCGCCCGGCGTCCCATAAACGAATGGGAGGTCCGACGATTCATTCGCGTGTTCGCGCATTCGCTGCGCGTCTATCGTATGGTTCGGACGTAGTCGTCTATTTCTTGACGGGGCGCGGGGGCGCGGCCGACCGATAAGCACAGGGAGACTGCGCGGAAGGTGACCGAGAGGAGTCGCTACACATGGCTTACTGTTTTAAGCACAAGGTTTCGCATTCAATCGTGGGGCTCGCTTTTGTAATGGGCGCCAGCGCCAGCGCCGAAATGCAAAAGGTCGGCACGGCCCTGGACTTCGTGGGGTTTGATCTGATCGGCCAGCGCAACCCGCTGAGCGGTGGAATCGACTTTCTGGCAACCAACGACTTTAACGGGGCCCCGTTCGACTTCGGAGCATGGGACCTCTCGCTGGATGGGCCGCTGTCCCTGCAAGTGTCCACCGGCGGGCGATTCCTCTCGCAGTTCGACGTCTCGTTCACCACGGCGGTCAATGGAAGCGGCAACGCGACTCCGCTGAGCTACGTGTTCAACGGCGACGTCGGGGCTCAGTCCTCGCAGGTCAGCGGCACCGTGCTCGCCGACGTGGATTTCTCGCTTAATGGACTCGGTTTCTACGATTTGAGCATTTTCTACTCATCGCGGCAAAACGTCACGAACGAGGGGTCGCTCGCTAACGGCAGTTCGACCAGGGACTTCGACCTAGGCCCGATCAACGTTTCGGGAAACCTCTATGCCGATGTGCTGGCGATCCTCACCGATCCGTTCTTCGACAGCACCGGCCAAGTGAATCCGTTCGAGCGATTCAGCGGCCGTGCCAAGCTTTCCGAGATACTCCAAGCCTCGACCGCGGATTTGCAGACCGCCTTGGCCGACGGCAGCGACCCGAGCGAGGCCGGTTCCACCGCCAAGCGATTCGCCACGGTCCAGAAGGGATTTGGCAACGGCGACACGCCGCCCGGAAACGGCTACGGTCAAGGCAACGGCAACGGCGCTGGGTACGGTAACACCAACGGCGCCACGGTCCCCGAACCGGCCGTGCTCGTACTCATGTTGCTCGGAATCCCGGCGCTGGTGGTACGACCGCTGCGTCGCCGGCACTTCCCGAGCTGATACACAACCGCGAAACTCCGGTGGTGCGGATGGGCCCGTCGCCGGCGCTTTGGGTTCGGACCGTTAGGTGCGTTGCGCACAGTGCGGTTTCGACAAACCGGCAGCCGCGATTCCCTCATGGACTTGGTCGCCCCCGCCGCGTACCATTTGCCTCGTTCGAGCGTCAACCAACTCTCGTGCAATGGAGGCAACAGCCTTGGACGCGCCTAGGAAACCCGCGAACCCGGACGATCGTCCGTCGACGGAGACGCTGCCCGAATCCGGACGGACGCCGCCGCTCCCCAAGCAGATCGGGCACTACCACCTCAAGCGGGTGCTGGCCTCGGGGGGGATGGGGACGGTCTACGAGGCCACACAGGAAAGCCCGCGGCGGGTGGTGGCCATCAAGGTCATGCGGCATGGAATCGCCTCGCGCTCCGCGATGCGGCGCTTTGAATACGAATCGCAACTCCTCGCCCGGCTCCGACACCCCGGCATCGCGCAGATCTATGAGGCAGGGACCCATGATGATCCCGCCGCGCCGGGACACCCTGTCCCCTACTTCGCCATGGAGTACATCCCCAACGCCAGACCCATCACCCAGTACGCCGAGGAAAAGAAGCTCGGCACGCGGCAGCGGATGGAGCTGTTCGCCCAGGTCTGCGACGCGGTCCACCACGGCCACCAGAAGGGCATCATCCACCGCGACCTGAAACCGGCCAACATCCTTGTCGACTCGCATGGTGAGGTGAAGGTCATCGACTTCGGCGTGGCCCGGGGCACGGACTCGGACCTGGCCGTCACCACCCTGCAAACCGACATCGGGCAACTCGTGGGCACCCTGCAATACATGAGTCCGGAACAGTGCGAGGGCGATCCCCACGACATCGACACGCGCAGCGACGTCTACGCCCTGGGTTTGGTCTTCTACCAACTGCTCAGCGGCAAGCTGCCCTACGATGTGAGCCGCTCGAAAATCTTTGACGGGACGCGAATGATCCGCGAACAGGAGCCGACCCGCCTGAGCAGCACCAGCGCGGAACTGAAGGGCGACGTCGAGACCATCGTCTTCAAGGCCCTGGAGAAGGACCGCGACCGTCGGTATCAGTCGGCAGTGGAGCTGCTTCAGGATATTCGCCGGTACCTGGCGGGCGAAGCCATCGTCGCCCGCCCGCCGAGCATCGTCTATCAACTCCGCGTCTTTGCCCGGCGAAATAGGGGTCTGTTTACGGCGATCGCGGCGGTGTTCGTGGTACTCGTCGGGGCCACCATCGTGAGCACGTCCTTGTATTGGAAGGCCCAGACCCAGCGCGACCGGGCGGAGAAGGAGGCGCAGACGGCCCAGCAGGTGACGGAATTCCTCGTCGGCCTGTTCGCCATGGCCGACCCCACGGAGGCCAAGGGCAACACGATCACGGCGCGGGAAATCCTCGATAAGGGCGCCACCAAAATTCGCGAAGAACTCAAGGACCAGCCGGTCATTCAGGGCACGCTGATGAACACGATGGGGCGGGTCTACACGAGTCTCGGCCTGTATGAGGCTGCATCACCCTTGGCGGAGTCCGCCCTCGCCACCCGCCTTGCAACTCTCGGGCCGAAGCACGCCGATGTAGCTGCGTCTCTGCACGACCTGGCGATGTTGCGGAAGGGGCAAGGGCGATATGACGAGTCCGTACGACTGCACCGCGAAGCTCTCGCCATGCGACGGGAGTTGCTCGGAGACACGCACCCTGATGTAGCCCGTTCCATGACCGACCTGGGCGACGTCCTTTGGACCAAAGGTGACACCACGAGTATGAAGGAATTGTCGTATGAGGTGCTCGCTATGCGTCGCAAGCTCCATGGTGAAGAGCATCCGACCGTCGTGGAGGCACTGAACGATCTGGGGACCGTCGTGCACATAATGGGCGACCTCGAGGAGGGCGAGCGATTGCTCCGAGAAGCCCTGGCGCTGAACAATAGGGTCGGCGGTGACGACTACATCAAGATCTATATTCTCCTCAACTTGGCTGCGGTGGCGATTGACAAAGGCGATTGGGACCAAGCGGAGCGCTTCCAGCGCGAGTCGGTGGCGAGCGCACGGAAGCTGTATGGCGATGAACATCCTGATGTCGCGGATGGGATTGAGAGACTGGGCAGTATCCTGAGGGTTAAGCGCGACTACACGGCATCGGAAGTACAGTTCCGCGAGGCCCTGCGAATCCAACGTGCCACCCTGCCTGAAGGGCATCCGAGTACCTCCTTTACGTTGTGCAACTTCGGTCACCTGATGGTCCAAAAAGGACAACCTTCGGAGGCAGAATCCATGATCCAGGAATGCTTGGACCTACGCCGGAAGCGATTTCCGACGGGGCACTGGCGGATTGCGCACGCCGAAAGCCTGCTCGGCGCGTGCCGGGTTGGGCAATCGCGTTTTGAGGAAGCTGAGCCATTGCTCGTGCAAAGCTCTGCGATCATCAGCGAACGACCCGGTCCGTGGCCATCGACGACATACAAAGTTGAGGCGCTCCAACGGGTGATCGATCTTTACGACGCCTGGGACGCCTCCGAGCCGGGCAAGGGCTACGCCGCCAAGGCCGCCGAATGGCGAGAAAAGCTGAAGTTCAACGAATAACAAGAGCTCATCCGCTCGCTTTGCGCTCGCGGCTCGTAAAACGTACCCTCGCTCGCTTTGCGCTCGCGGCTCGTAAAACGTACCCTCGCGCGGTTCGTGGGGTCGTCTTGTGCGATCCGCGAGCGCAAAGGCACGACCGGCGAGCGCGAAGAACGTACGAGCATCGAGCGCGATGGTACGAGCCGCGAGCGCAGAGGTACGAGCCGCGAGCGCGAAGCGAGCGGACAATCAGGCACGACTCGTGGAATGGAGCGATCAAGATACCTCCGCCTCTGGCATACTTTCTGACTTGGACCTGCCATGGAACCTGGTTGCATGGCGATGATCGCGGTTCCGTTGACCGGGAGCACAACGCGCTCGGAACGCCGCTGATTCCACCGAGTGCCCAACGCCGTGATCGCGAAAGACAGTCCTTGTTGCATATTCCGAATGTTCTGAACGACCAAGCGCGACGAACCGTTCAAGAGTCGATCGCCGATCATTGTCACCTGCGTGGTTGGGAACTTCGCGCCATCAACGCGCGAACGAACCATGTGCACGTCGTAGTCTCGTGTCCGGGCGATGTGCCGCCTGAACGGGTGATGACCGAGTTCAAGTTGTGGGCGACCCGGCGGCTTCGGGAAGCGCGCCTGATTCCTCCCCATGGGCGACCGTGGACCCGGCACGGAAGCACACGATGGATCAATAACCAGAAGAGTTTGAACGCGGCGGTGGCATACGTTGTCGAAGGACAGGGGGGTGGAAAGTGATCACGTCATCCGCATACTCCGCTCGCTTGGCGCTCGCGGCTCGTACATAACGGGTCGCGCTCAATGACGGGCGTTACGTGCGTTCGGTGCGGAGGGCGTCGTCGACGAATCGGCGCAAACTCGATACGACTTGGTCTGGGCCGATCTTGCTCGATTCCCCGGTGCGGCGGATTTGCAATTCTACCACGCCTTCGGCAAGACCCTTCTTGCCGACGGTCAACCGAATCGGAAAACCGATCAGTTCCGCGTCCTTGAACTTGAAACCGGGGCGGGCGTCGCGGTCGTCGAGGAGCACGTCGATGCCGGCGGCTTCCAGTTCGTCATGGAGCTTCTGCGAAAGCGAGGTCACGGCTTCTTCGCGGATGTCGAGGGCGCAAATGACAACCTGGAACGGGGCGATGCTCATCGGCCAGGAGATGCCCTTGTCGTCGTGGAAGGCTTCGATGGCGGCGGCCATGATGCGGTTCAAGCCGATGCCGTAGCAGCCCATGATGAAGGGCTTGGCCTTGCCGTCGGCGTCCAAACAGGTTGCGTCCATGGCCTGGGAATACTTGGTCCCGAGCTTGAAGACGTGTCCGATTTCGATGCACTTTTTGAACGCCAGCGCCGAGCCGTTGGGCGCGCGATCGCCCTCGACGGCCATGCGAATGTCACCGGACTCTTTGATTTGAAAATCTCGCCCGGCGTTGACGCCCGTAATGTGATAGTCGGTTTTGTTCGCCCCGGTCACCGCATCGTGCATGACGGTGACGGCTTGATCGGCGACGACCCGTGCGTTCAATCCCACGGGGCCGGCGAAGCCGACCTCCGCGCCGGTGAGCTTGCGAATCAAGTCGGGACCGGCCGGTGCCACCCTGCCGACACCCGCGAACCGACCGAGCTTAGCCTCGTTGACTTCGTGATCGCCGCGAACAAGAGCCACCAGCGGTGAGCCGTTGGCCTCGTAGATGATGGTCTTGATCATCTGTCGGGGTTCGCATTTCAAGAACCCCGATACTTCGTCGATGGTTTTGAACCCCGGCGTGTGCACTTCGCGGAGCGGGGCATTGCCGCCGTCGTACGAATCCGCAAGCGGGGCTACTGCTGCGCGCTCCAGGTTGGCCGCATACAAGCCGTCCTCGGATTGCACCAGGAAATCCTCCCCCGCCTCAGTGGGGACCATGAATTCGTGGGAGGCGTCGCCGCCGATGGGCCCGGACTCCGCTTCCACCACAATGTACGGCAACCCGCAACGACCGAAGATCGCCCGGTACGCGTCGTACATCTTCTGGTAACCTTCATCGAGCCCTCCCGCACCTTCCTTCGAGGTATGAAATGAATAGGCATCCTTCATGAGGAATTCGCGGGTTCGCAGGACGCCGCTTTTGGGTCTGGCCTCGCCGCGGAACTTGGTTTGAATCTGATAGAAGTTGACCGGCAGTTGTTTGTAGCTGTTCAAGTAGGCGCGGGCGATCTCGGTAATGACCTCTTCGTGGGTGGGGCCCAGCACGGTGCGGGATCGCCAGTCATCTCCGCTGCCGCCGAGGCGCAGCAGAACCTCGCCCATCGCAGCGACGCGCCCGGTCTGCTCCCACCACTCGATGGGGTGCATGGCGGGCATGTGCAGCTCGATCGCCCCGGCGCGGTTCATCTCCTGGCGGACAATCGCCTCGATCTTCCGCAGCGAACGATAGCCGAGTGGTAGGTACGTATAAGCGCCCGCCACGACCTGGCGAATAAGCCCGGCGCGGATCATTAGTTGGTGCGACGGCACCGTAGCTTCCGCGGGAGACTCCTTGGCGGTGGGGATGAAGAACTCAGTCCATTTCATGGGCGGATGAATACAGGGTACGGCGGAGGCTTGCAAGGACGGGACGGGCGTGGGGTACGCCACGCTTGCCGGGGCCAATGATCTAGACCCGTTTTCGGCGGCGAGCGCCGTTGCCGATTTCGAGGCGAATGACGTGTAGCAGATCGAAGAATTGCGTAGATCCGTCGGGAGCTACAAAGATCACGGTGCGGCCCCGGGGGTCATACGCGAGCGACTCGGGGTGCGTAACTCTGATCCAAGCCTGGTCGGAGATGCGCAACACGAAAGGCCGAAACGGGCGAGACTGGTGAACTTCCTTCAGCCGGTCGATCGTCATGGACGCTAGGCTAACATCCCGCACATTTTATGCAACGGAAACGAAAAGCCCGGAACCTCGCCGCCCTACGCGCGCGAACCAACCATGTCGAGCAGACTTTCGACCTGTTGAGCCAAGCGATTCGCGGCGTGAGGCTCCTCGCGTTCGGAGGCCGCGTGCCTGTCCTTCACCCCGCGGGCCAGTTGGCGCAAATCGCAGAGACTCTCGCGAGTGCTGCTGAGCATCTGTTCCAGGCCGCTCGGATCCGCCATCGATTGGTGGGCAGGCGTCGGAGCGGCGGCGACAGGAACGGGCGGGGCTTTGACGAGCAACGGGGCTGACTGAACTACAGGGCGCGACGCGGCTCGCGCCAGGCTGTGCGACAGGTCATCAGCGGTCTGACGCGCGCGTTGGGTTTGAATCGCCAGATGATCGCGTATTTGTTGTGCGGCGATGCAGCCGCGCCGGCTCTGGACCGACGCCTTTTCAACGCGGCTCAACAAATCGTTAAGCCCACCGGCCACCTTTCTGACGACTTGCGACACGGCCTCCAATCGTTGCTCGCGATGCTGGAGGATTCGCGCCAATTCTTCACCTCGACGGATCAGCTCCCCGGTGCGACCGGTCATCGCCTCGAGAGCGGCGCGAAGGGCGCGGGCCTCGTCCACGGTGGTGGACGAGAGGTCCAATCGGGCCTTCGTGGAGGCGACCGGGGCGGTCGCCGGCGGAGGCCGGACCTCCGGTTGAGGCGCCGGCAAGGGGGTCGCGGGGCGGCTGCGATGCCTTGGAGGCCTGGACCCCACGGTCGAAAGGGCGGGGCGCGACGATTGGATGTCGCCTCCGAGCATCATCTGAGCGAGTACGGACTCCAGGAAATCCGCCTCGATCACGCGGCAATCGGCGGAGTAGGCGCTGAGCATGGCGTTGTCACAGATGGTATTGATGATTCGCGGCAAGCCGCCGGAAACGGCATAAACTCGGTCGATCGCCGCATCGGTGAACACCGCGACTTCCTTCCCCGCGGCGACGGACAGTCGATAGCGAATGTACCCGTCGGTCGATGTGCGATCGAGCGCGGGGAGGTGGTAACTGCGAAAGATGCGTTGCCTGAGTTGGCGAAGTTGGGGCGACTGGAACAAGCGCTGTAGTTCCGGCTGCCCGACCATGGCGATTTGGAGGAGCTTGGCGTCGTCGGCTTCGAGGTTGCCGATCATGCGCAGTTGCTCGAAGGCCTCGACCGGCAGGTTCTGGGCCTCATCCAGCAACAACACCACGGGCGTGTTTTGCGCGAACTTTGCCAACAAGAAATCGTGGAGAATGCGGACGAGGTGGGCGTTGCCCGTGTCCGGTTCGTAGGAAAGCTCGAACTCGGAGCAAAGCGATTCCATCAGGTCGCCGGCGGTTTGGACGGCGTGGTTGATGTTGGCGAAGGCGATGGCGCCGCCGAAATGTCGGAGCATGATCCGCGAGACGAGGGTCTTGCCCGCCCCCACTTCGCCGGTCAGGAGGACAAAGCCCTTTCGCTCCTTGACCGCATAGATGAGCGACGCAAGGGCCTCCTCGTGGTCGGGCGTTGAATAAAAGAAGCGTGGATCGGGCGTGTTATTGAACGGTAGCTCACGAAGCCCGAAGAACTCGGCGTACATGGAGGTCCTTATGGGACAGACTCGCAGTCCACATCGGGGGGAACCCTATTCGCAGTTGAAACATCGGTCCCCCGAAGGCCCCGCTTTAGGTTCCACCGCGGATGTTCCCGGACGTGGAGATCGCGGCACAATGGGGCGCCCTCCAATCATTGCCAAAGTGGCTGCTTTCGGTGCTAAGGTCGGGGGCGCCGGTTCAGAACGCCGTCGTGCGACCCGATAAATCCGCACCGGGAAGGGCTGCGCGATCGCGGATCGACACGCGGATGATGGGCACCGCGCGCGGAGCGATTCCCGTTGCGCCGGAGGTGCCGACAAGATGGTTCCATGCTTGGGAAGGCGTGTAGTGCCGATGGCGGTCGCGCTGGTCGGCGCGGGCGGCGGCTGCGCCTCCAAAAACGTGGACACCCTGCACTTTCTTCGCGGGCACGAGCACGAGGTTTCGGCGATCGAGTACCGTATCGGGGTTCCGGACGGGCTGGCGATCAGCGCCCCACGGATCATGGAAATAGACGGTGAAACTCAGCGTATCCAACCGGACGGCAAGATCAGCCTGCGGTTGTTGGGCGAGGTGAAAGTGGTGGGCATGACGGCCAAGGAAGTCGCTGCCAAGCTGGAAGTCCTGCTGAGCCGTTATTACCTCGACCCGAAAGTCAGCGTGCGAGTGGTCCGTTATGAAAGCAAAAAGTACTACGTCTATGGTCAGGCCGGCGGGGCCGGGCCCAAGCCCTTTACCGGACGGGACACTTTGTTGGACGCCGTGATCAAGGCGGGAACGACCTTCCTTTCGTGGACGAGTCGCGTAAAGGTCATCCGTCCGGCGCACGACGACGTGCCCGTGCGGACGCTAGAGATTGACGTTGACAGGATGGTGAAGACCGGTGACTGGAGCAAGAACATCCTGCTGGAACCCAACGACATCGTTTACATTCCGCCGACGCCGTTGGCGTGGGTGGGGCTGCGGATGCGCGAGGCCCTGTTCCCGCTCGCGCCGATGGCCCAGGCCTATGTTACGCCCGCTCAGATTCGGGACCTCTCCGACGAGTATGACGATGAAGAAGACAACGACAATCACAACTCCTACGGGGGCGGATTCTATAACCAGGACTATGGCATTTACGGTCCGTGAACGACGGAACGTTTCCGGCGGATGGGGAGCCGCGGGGTAGGGTCGCATGGGCAGAATCGCCGAAGCGCTGAAACGAGCGGAACTGGAACGCAACCGCAACTTGGGGTCCCCGCCGGTCGGCCGGGGATTGGCCAGGGCGCCCTTGCCCGAGGTCGGCCACCCCGATACGGCTCCGCCCCTGCCCGTGGTTCTGGAAGCGGCACCCGCCGAGCCGATCGCGCTGAAGCAAGGGTTGTCCGAGTCGCTCGTCCCTTTTTACGAACGGTCCTCGTTGGTCACCGAGCAATACCGCTCGTTGCGAACCCGACTCTTGAGCCAAAACCCCAACTATGAACACCGGATCATCGCCATCACCAGCGCGGTCCCCAAGGAAGGAAAGAGCGTCACCACCCTCAACCTGGGTTGCATCCTCGCGGAGATTCGACACTTGAAGATCCTGGTGGTGGACGGCGACTTTCGCCGAAGTTCACTGGCCCAAATGTTGAACCAGCATGCCGGGCCGGGACTCGCGGACGTGCTTGACGGGCGTGCAACCTACGAAGAGGTGCTGCGACCCACGCCGATCTCAAACCTGATGTTCCTGCCCGCGGGGAGCACGAACGGGCGTTCGGCCCCCGAGCTGCTGACCGCGGCCGGAACTTCCGCGGCCTTCAAACGGATGCAGAACGATTTTCACTACACCATCGTGGACACGCCGCCGGCGACCACCGTCACGGACGTCGGCATCATCGGGCAGATGTGCACGGGCGTCGTCGTGATCGTTCGTCTGCACCGCACCCATGAAGCGGCGGCGAAGCGGGCCGTCCGACTGTTGCAGGTGAACAACATCCCCATCGTCGGGTGCCTGCTGGTCGGTCGGGACGCGCCGGGCGGAGGGTACTACGGATACGGGTATGGGTATGGATACCGCTATAACTCCTACCGCTATTACGACTATTTCAAACAGGATGAAAACAAGAAATAGTGCCTGGGCGTTCGCGCTAATCCCCCATGCCGTTCCGTTCGAGCAAGGTTATTCGAATGATCGAGGGTCGTCTCATTGTCTGCATCGCGAGTTCATGGGACTATGATCCCACGAGCAAGCATCAGATCATGTCCATCCTCGCCCGGCGCAACGACATCGTGTGGGTGAATTACCACGGCACGCGCCGGCCGCGGGCGAATGCCGCCGATGTGCGAGCGGCGTGGTCCGCGATATGGCGTTTTGTGAGAGGCGCACTCCGAGTCACGCCCTCCATCGTGCAGGTCACACCGCTGGTGATACCCGGAACTTCCTCCGGGATTCTAAGCCGATTGCATCAATGGTTGCTCTTGGCGCAAATCCGCCGGGCCGTCCGGGCAGTCGATCCGGAGGGACGAAAACCGGTGCAATTGTGGTCCTTCGCTCCGGACGTCCCTCTGCTCTGTGGGCGATTAAACGAAGAATGCTCGATCTACTATTGCGTCGACGAGTACAGCGAATTCGAGGGATTCGATTCGCGAGGAATTAAACGCTCTGAAAAGGAATTCATGGCTCGCGCGGATGTTGTGGTGACGACTTCACAGTCTTTGTTTGAAGCGAAGGGTCTCGACAGGCCTGACACTTTGCTCGTCCGGCATGGCGTCAATTTCGACCACTTTGCGGCCGCATGGCGATCGTCGCCGCGACGACCGGACGAACTTGCGCGTGTACCCAGCCCGATCTTCGGATTCTTCGGTTTGATCCATCATTGGATCGACTGCGCCCTACTTGCCCAAGTCGCACGACTGCGTCCGCACTATTCGTTCGTGCTGATCGGCGATTGCCGAATCGATGTTTCCGAACTCGCCCGGCTGGACAACGTGTATCTGCTGGGGCGTCGACCATACGCGGAATTGCCGGCGTACTGTGCCGCATTCGACGCCGGCTTGCTGCCCTTCGCCAGGAGCGCCATGACTCGGAACATCAACCCGATCAAGATGTACGAATATCTGGCCGCCGGGTTGCCGGTGGTCTCCACAACGCTGCCGGAGGCGCGGCGCTTCGCGGGTCCCGTCACGATCGCGGGTACGGCGGAGGAATTCGCGGACGCTTGCGACGGAGTGTTGGCTGCCGATTATTCGGGTAGACGAGAGGCCATCAGCGTGACCGTAAAAGACGACACCTGGGTTTCCCGAGTGGAACTCCTGTCGGAGGCGATTATAGGTGCGGTTGATCGCAAATCAGGGAATCATGGCGTATTGGGCGCAGCCGCTTCGGCGCAAGGTAACGGCGGGAGTGATCTTGTGCCCGTCCTTTCCGGCGGCTAGCATCGCGTTGCACAGTGGCGAGTTCCAGGACAAGGTATATTGGCCATGAGGATTCTCGGTACGATTGTCGGAGCTGTATTGCTTGCCGGATTGGCCGGCTGCGGAAGCGGCGCCACCACTACTTTTCCTAATCAACTCGTCGCCGCCGACGGACGCCCCATCATTCTGGACGACGTGGAAACGATCGTCAACGATGCCGACCTTTCCGAGGACGAAAAGCGGGAGCAGCTTCGGGAACTGGGCATCGAGGACGAAGAGCTTATCGACGCACTTTTGACGTTGTAGCGTCACCCCTTGTGGGTGACGAGCTGTAGCTGCATCTTGAAGCACGACTCCCCTTGCCCTTCAAGCCAATGGATTTATAGTGTCCGCCGATGGGTGCGCTTCGATACCTGGATGACGCCGGTCGGCTGCAGACGAAACTGCTGGATTCAGAGCACTTCTTGATCGGCCGGGCCCCGACTTCGCAGCTCATTCTCGATTCGGACATGATTTCCCGCGAGCACTTGCGGATCGATCTGGAGAGCAACGGGCGGTACCGCATCCGCGACCTGGGCAGCCGCAACAAGACCTACGTCAACGGAGAACTGATCACCGAAACACTGCTGAGCGGAGGGGACATCCTCCGGGCCGGGGACCGTGTGCTGGAATTCCTCGACGACGCCACTCGGCCCGACGCCCCGGACTTGGAGTTCCTCACCCCCGATCGGACCGAACCGCCGTACTGCGAATGGGTGAAGCTCAAGGCCCCGGTATCGCTGACCATCGCGCAGGTCGAACAACTGGCCCAGCTTGTCGGCGATCAGCCGCTCACCGCGCGGGCGGAGGACATTGCTGCGGCCGCCCTCGGGCAAATCATCCTCGACCTTCAAGGCGAGCGGGGCATCATCGCCCTTCGCGGTGAGGGCAAGGGCGATCTTCGTCCGCTGGTGCAACGGGCATTGAAACGGCCGCCGGGCGGGTCGCTGACGCCGGCGAGTCAGTCGTTCCTATATTCCCCGTTGCTCCAGAATGTGGCCGGTCGCTATCCGCAGACCGCCGCTCAACTGAACGCCAAGCTGGGCTACGCCATTACCGCGGTGGTCGCGCCGTTGACGTATCACGGCGAGGTTGTGGGGGTCCTCTACGTCGATCGACCATCGTCCAAGAAACCATTCACCAGTGCGGCCACCCAATACACCATCGCCGCGGGGGCGTTGGTCGGGGCAACACTGGCCGAATCGTCGCGAAAGCTCAGCGGATCGGCCGCCCGCGAGGGGGCGGCGTGGATGACGACGATCCGACGAGTACAAGCCGCGGTCACCGCCCCGGTCGCGTCGAGCGATGCCTTCGACGTGGCCATGAAGTGCTTCCCCGGCCGCGTTCGCTGCGGCGACTTCGCCACGGTGATCCACCTGGATGAGCGGCGCTGCGGAGCGGTCATCGTGGATGGCGGCGGCCACGGCATCAGCGGGATCGTTCAGGCCAACGCGGTCCTCACCGCCGTTCGAACCACGATCGCCGTCTCCGAGGACGCCCTGATGGACCCGGCGGGGATGTTCAATGCGATGAACCAACTGCTATCTTCATCGAAAGCCAGACAGGTGCTTCCCTGCGTGTACGTGGGGATGGACATGGCCGCAGGCAAGCTGACTTACATCAACGCCGGGGGAATGCCGCCGCTGCTCATGGTGGGGCCCGGGCGATTGGTCACCCTCGACCAGCCGTCATTGGTGCTCGGCGTGGACCCGGATTATCTCTTCATGGCCACGCGGGTGGACCTGCCGGAGGCTTTCCGCACCGTGTGTTACACCGACGGACTGGTGGAAGCGGCCAGCACCGGTGGCGAAGCATTGGGCGAACCTCGCCTCCACGAGGCCCTTCTCGATCGCGATGCGTTCGCCGACGCGTCAGGCATCCTTACGCGGATCACCAACACCTGGACCTCACACCTGGCAAGCGCCCAAGCGGACGATGACGCGCTTGCCCTCGTGATCGCCCGCGCGTGATCTTTTTGTAGATCGGGTCATCGATCCAACAATTGCCTTGCCCCGGCTCCGCAGCGTCCGTGATGGATCATTCATGTTCGTAAGCCTTTAGGAAATCCGTACGGGCGATCCCGGCCTGGGTGCAGATGGTCCGCAGGGTCGATCCCTTGATGATCCGATGGTTGGGTATGGTGAGCGGCGTTTCGGTACCGTCGGCGTTGGCGCGTAGCATGGAAATATGCTCTCGCTCTCGAACGATGCGGAATCCTAGCCGTTGTAGGGCGCGGATGACTTTGGACTTCGGCGCGTCGACGGGGAACTTGGCCATCACACCGCGATCCGCGTCTCGGCGACGAAGGCCTCGAGAACCGGGGCATCCGTATTTAGCACGTCGGACCCGAAACTCTCCACGTGAAACCGGATGGCGGATTTCACGTCCGCGAGCGCCTCGTCGTACGTATCGCCTTGACCAACGACGACCCCTTTGCAACCGAGCGGGTAGGCGACGTAACCGTCAGGATGTTTTTCAACGATAACTTTGATCTCTGTCATCACTTCAGCTCCAGAACGATCCGGCGCATGATAGCTCTACAATCGCCCTTTGGAAAGCGTAGCCAACGGACCACGGATTTGACTGGACTCGACGCCACGCCCATGGAATGACATCGGGTGATCGCCTCAAGTGTCGTGGCATTCGTCATGGCACAATATCAAACCCTTTCCGACCGTACAGACGATACACGCGAAAATCCTTGTCCAGCGTGAACACCTGGGTGATCCGATGGGCTTCCGCGAAAGCGACCAGGGTTGCATCGGCCAAGTCCATCGGCAGGTCGCGATAGCGGCGCATCAATTCGCGCGCTCTACGCAGGAGCCCGTTCTCCAGCGAATGAACAGCGAGGGTTCCGCGAAGGACGAGCCGCCACAATCCGTCCTGCGCCCTCCATCCGCCCCTCTGACCGACAAGATACATCGCCTCGGAAAAGGCCGGCCAAGTGGTTACGAGCGGGGCTGCGAGCGAGGCGACGATCTTGACGCACCGATGATGTCCCACGTCGTTGCGATTTAGGATGGCGACCAGCGGTCCAGCGTCGACCAGCGTCACCGTCGCCTTTTCCTTTTTTGAAGGAGCAAGCGAGTAAAGGCCCGCCCGGTCCGAGTCGAATCTCGCGAACGTCCCCGACTTGAGAAAATGCCGATCACGTCGGCAAGCTGAACGTCTAGCCGCCGGCCCAATACTTCGTCGCACTTCTGCTGGACGGCCTCACGGATCAGCGCGGAGACCGGCTGTCCCGCGACCGATGCCGCTTCCGCCAGGCGTTGTTCCAACGCATCGTCCAATCGTACGCTGCGCATCATTCTTCTCCCACGAAGGTCCCCAACGGATTCACTGTAATACAGTTTACATCCAAATGTATTACGCGTCAAGCCGTCGTCGCCGCCGGTCACGGTTTCTGCGTTTTTGTGTTTCTGTTTTCGGCGTTTCTTCGTTTATCCCCACAGCCGTACGGCGTCCTGGTAGGTGACGAACAGAAAGGCCCCGACGATGAGGAACAGGCCGATCATCTGCGTGGCGACCTGAATCCGTATGCTCACCGGGCTGCCTTTGATCTTCTCGATGATGAGGAAGACCATCAGACCGCCGTCGACGATGGGCAAGGGGAGAAAGTTAATGACCGCGAGATTGGCGGAGATCATGGCCAGGAAAAAGAGGAACTGCACCAGCCCGGTGCGGGCGATCTGGCCGCCGATGTCGATGATACCCAGCGGACCGGACATCTGCTCCACGCTGACGCTGCGGCTGAAGATCATCCGCTCCATGGTGCGGTAGACCATGCGGATGAAGTAATAAGTCTTGTGCAAGCCGATCCAGACTGCATCCAACGCATTCTCGCCCTTGAGCAAAACGGTCTCCTCGGCCACGTCGATGTTGGGGGAGAAGGCGATCCGCCCGACCCACGGATCGACCATGTTCGGAGTCACGTCGATGGTTTTGGTTTTCAGCGGCGAGAGGGGGCTTTCGCGATACTCGACGGCGACGTTGGTCCTCCCGATCAACTCCGTGAGGATGGCCCGCGTGCCTTCGTGGTAACGGACGGAGAGGGTCTCCGACCCGCGCGGCGTTTTCGTGGTGACCGTTTCTCGGCCGTCGATATGGACGATCCTCGCCTCAGGCCCGACGCCCAGCAGGGTGTGCAAGGAGTGCGGCACGCGGAATGGGACGACACGCTCGTTCTTGGCCGAGTCGACGCAGGAGAGTTGGACCGTCGTCCCGGCGCTCTTTTGGAATGCGGCGATAAGGTCGCGCCATCGCGCAACCGCCACGTCGTTGACGGCGGTGATCGTTGTGCCCGCGCGAATGCCCGCTTCCGCCGCCGAACTCGCTTGTCCATTGATCGTGGGCACGATGTCGCCGGTTTGCAGAAGATCGTCGGCAACAAGGGAAAACGTGGCATCGATGGCGCCGGGGGAGGCGGGATGGACGACGGTTTCGACGATCCGCCCGTCGTGTTTTCGCAGCGTCAGGGCCACCGCCCCGCCGATCGCCCCGCCGATCTCACGATTTACGGCCGCACTCGTGGGGTTGTGCACCTGGTTGCAACGCAAGACGAAGTCGCCGGGCTCGATACCCGCAGTGCATGCCGGAGCACTTGGGCGTACGGAAGTGAACTGGGCGTTGGGGCCGTCCGGCTGTTGCGCGGACGCCTCGATCGGTTTGCAGGTTGCTCCCACCGTCCCGGCGCCGCGTTTGTGACGCTTGGGGCGCACGAAACCGTCCACCATCCGCCCGTCGGGCTTACGCACGCGGAATGGAATGTCCCACTCCGCTCGATCGCGGACGCTGCGTGCGACCGCGGCCATGGTCGGATAGGGAAGGTCGTCCCACCGCAGGACCGTGTCACCTACGCCGATGCCGGCGAGGTGCGCTCGCCCCCTGGGATCAACCCGCCCGAAACGCGGAAGGGGGGTCAGGCCCAGAACGCTAAAGGAGGCGGGGTCCTGGCTGTCGCTGGGATAGAGCGAAAGCACGGGCGGAATCTGAACACGCACGCGCTGCGGCGGTGCCTGCGGATGTTTGGGGTCTTTTCGTTCGACGTAGATGTCCCCGCGACTGTACACCAGGGTGTTGAAGATTTCGCTGGCGTTGTCGTCGGTCGCGGGAATACCGTCCACTTCGACGAGCACGTCGCCGACGTGAGGCTGGTCGGGCTTGGAGGGATCAATCTCCGGACCGACGGCGATGATCTCACGGGTCACGCCGGGTGCGATGCCGACAATCTGCCGCTGTACGTCGCGGGTGGCTTCCGGGGTGCGGTATTCGGGTTTGATGTAGATGGGGTTTTGGAGCTCGCCGCCGCGCTCGACGATGAACTCGATGGGTTCATGCGGCGCGGAGAGGAGGACGGCGAAGCGGACCTCGCTAAATTCCAACATGGTTTCCCCGTTGATCTTGCGGACGAGGTCGCCGGGGAGCAGGCCGGCTTTTTCGGCGGGGCTGTCCGGCTCGATGAACTCCACGCGGGGGGCGACGGCCTCCATGCCGATCAGGAACACCGCCATGAAGAGTAAGCCCGCAAACAAAGTGTTCATAATGACGCCCGCGGAAACGATGGCCATGCGCTGACCCACCGGCTTGTTGATGAAGGAGCGCGGATCGTCCTTGAAACGCAGCTCGTTGGACTTGTCGTCGAAATCCTCCTGGCCCAACATCTTCACGTATCCGCCAAGCGGCAGGATGTTAAAGGAGTAGCGGGTTTCGCCGCGGGTGAACCCGGCAATCTCCTTGCCAAAGCCGACGGCGAAGGTCTCGACGCGGACGCCCGCCCATTTGGCGACGGCGAAGTGGCCCAATTCGTGGACGAACACAATTACTGAAAAGCCCAAGACCATCACCAGGTAGGGCCAAACCGTGGTCCAAATCGCAACGGCGAGATCCAAGAGACCGGATGTCTGGGCGAACATCAACAGGCTATGCATCGAGATACCTCACATCTTGCCCACCGATCCGCTGCGAGCAGCTCGTCCAACGTGGGCGATTCCTTGAATTCATGTTCTTTCAGGGCCTTTTCCGTCAATCGGGCGATATCGCGGAATGAGAGCGCTCCGTCGCGGAACAACTCGACGGCGGTTTCGTTGGCGGCGTTGAGGACCGCACCACAAGTACCGCCTCGCCGGGCCACTTCGTATCCCAAGCCCAGCGCCGGAAAGCGTTCGCGGTCGGGCGGCTGAAAACTCAACTTGCGGACCTTCAGCAGATCCAACGGCGGCGACGGGCACGGCTGCCGCGCCGGGTAGGTCAGGGCGTATTGAATCGGCGTCCGCATGTCCGGCGTTCCCAACTGGGCGATCATCGAACCGTCGCAGAACTCCACCAGCGAATGGATGATGGACTCCGGATGGACGACCACTTCGATCTGATCGGGTCGAAGATCAAATAGCCAACAGGCTTCGACGATTTCCAGGGCCTTGTTCATCATGGTCGCGGAGTCGATGGTAATTTTCGGGCCCATGTCCCAGGTGGGGTGCCGCAAGGCGTCTTCCAACGTAATGGAGTCCATTGCACCGTCGCTCCAAGTGCGAAATGGCCCGCCGGAGGCCGTCAGGTACACCTTCCGCACGTCCGCCCGTCTCCCAGCGTGCAGGGCCTGAAAGATGGCGGAATGCTCGCTGTCCACCGGGATGATTGTCGCACCCGTTCTGCGAGCGAGGGGCATGAGCAACGACCCGGCCACCACCAGAACCTCTTTGCTCGCCAGGGCGATTCGTCGTCCAAGCTCGGCGGCCCGGATCGTTGCGGCCAGCCCGCCCGCGCCGACCACGGCACACAGCGCGGTATCGAACGAAACGGCGTTCACCAGTTGGAGGAGGGCGTCAGATCCCGTGTACACGTTCGGGGAATACGAAAGCTCACCCTCCAGTTCTCCCGCAAGGTCGTTCGAGGCGATGGCCACGGCCTGGGGACGAAAGCGGTTCGCCTGGCGGGCCAGTTCCGGCCCCCGCGATCCGGCCGCGAGGCCGACAACGTTCCACTCGCCGTTTAAGCCGGCCAGCACGTCGAGGGCGTTACACCCGATGGACCCGGTTGACCCAAGGATGATGGCTCGTTTTGGCATAGTCCGTCCGGAAGGCCGCGTGCTCCGCCGCATTACCGGCACCGCAGCGCGAGGTCGTTTTATGATAGGTCCAAGCCTACGCGGCGACAATACGCGACTGATGATCACGGCAGGGGAGGGCACCTGCCCCACAACCCTTGACGCAAACGCACCGCAGGGCGTTAATACCCTTGCAACATCTACTCGGTTTGAAAGGAAAAAGCATGGCCGGTTCGCCTCGACCTGATCCCACGGAGTCCATTCATCGACCCACCGACCCTCTTGCGCTCGCCGATCGGCAACGCCAGATGATCCGCCGACCGGAGCGAATCGGCCACTACCGGATCCTCGACGAACTGGGGGAAGGAGGAATGGGGGTCGTCTATCTCGCCGAGCAGGAAAGGCCCCTCCATCGCCGCGTGGCGTTGAAAGTCATTAAGTTGGGTATGGACACCAAGCACATCATCGCCCGCTTCGAGACGGAGCGCGAAGCGCTGGCCTTGATGAGCCACCCCAACGTGGCGCGGGTTTTCGACGCCGGCACAACGGACGACGGGCGGCCCTATTTTGCCATGGAGCATGTGCCGGGCGTACGCATCACAGAGTACTGCGACCTGCACTGCCTGAGCACGGACGAACGCTTGCACTTGTTTTTCGATGTTTGCAACGCGATTCAACACGCCCACCAGAAGGGGATCATTCATCGGGATTTGAAGTCCGGCAACGTGCTGGTGACGGTTGTCGAGGACAAGCCGGTCGTAAAGGTCATCGACTTTGGAGTTGCCAAGGCCACTCAGCAACGCCTTACAGAGCACACGCTCTTCACCCAGCAGGGACAACTCATTGGCACCCCGGGCTACATGAGTCCGGAACAAGCGGAGATGACCGGCCTGGATATCGACACCCGTACCGACATTTACTCCCTGGGGGTGCTCTTGTATGAGCTTCTGGTCGGCGCTCGTCCGATTGATGAGAAGCTCCTTCAACTGGCCAGCGTGTCCGAAATCCAGCGCATCATCCGCGAGGTCGATCCGCCCAAGCCCAGCACCAAGTTCAGCAATCTCGGCTCACATTCCACGGTCATCGCCCAAAAGCACCACACCGAGCCCAGGTTGTTGACCCGGGAGCTTCGTGGCGACCTGGATTGGATCGTGATGAAGTGCCTCGAAAAAGACCGAGCCCGGCGGTACGCCACGGCGAACGAACTTGGCCATGAAATCCAGCGATACTTGAACCATGAACCGGTTCTCGCCGGTCCGCCGGGTCCGATGTACCGGTTGCGCAAATTCGGGCGGCGAAACCGCGTGGCGGTCCTGGTGGCGACTTTCATGGTATTGGTGGTTGGTGCAGGAGCGGCCGTTGTGTCGGTTCAGGAAGACCGGGCGCGGCAAGCGGGTTTGCTGGTTGCTCGGGCGAGCGCCTACCGGATCGTGCTGGAAGCGCAGGGCAGCGCCGATCTTTACGACGCTCAGCAACCCCAGGAGGCGAGAGCGGCACTCATCGCAAAGGTGATCGCGGACTGTACCCGTGCGATTGAATTGGTGCCCGACCTTGCTCCTGCTTACGCCCTTCGCGCGAAGATGCTCTCTAGTGAATCCTCGGATTATGCCCCTAATGACGCCGAGCGTGATTGTGAACGTGCCCTTAAACTCGAACCGACGAATTCGCTGGCGTTGCGGACCCTGGGCGGTCTGCGCCTCGAACGCGGGGATTTCGCGGCGGCGTTGGATGCGTATGAAAAAGGCATTCGCGTGTTGTTCTCCATGAACCTTCCTGAGGACTTCCATAGCCGTGCGCGACTACGTCAAATGTCCGGCAACTATTCCTTGGCGCTCGCTGATCGGGACCGCGCTGTCGCCCTGGCCCCGGAAATCGGGCACGTCTTCGCCGGAAGGGGAATCACCCATCGCTTACTTGGACACATTGATCTTGCCATTGAGGATCTCTCCACGGCTTCGAAGCTCAATTCGACGTGGACGTTACAGTGCAAGCTGTGGATTTGGGAAATGCGTAGGCTTCGCGGCGAACCAGGCGATCGGGAGGCGGCTGCGACGGCCCTCGCCCAAGCAAAGTCGACGACGAATGAGGATCCCTTTGATCAGCTCTATGTAGACATTTGTTCGGGCGCTACGGCCGCCGAGCAGGCTCTGCCCAAGTGCACAACCGATCGGCAACGGTTCTTTGCCTACTACTACCTGGGGGCCAAGGCCCTGGTGGACGGTCGCGCTGCGGAGGCCGAGGACTGGTTCAAAAAATGCGTCGCCGTCGGCATCCATCAGTCCCAAGAGTTCGATCTTGCCCGCTGGCACCTCGAACAGCTCGCCGCCCACTAGCGAGAGTTGCACGATGCGATGCGAGATTTCCTATCGTCGCGACTGTAATTCTCAACGCCGCGGTAAGGCTGTGTAGTGGTTCAGCGTGAAATGGAGCTTGGGGTCGCTCGCACGCGCGAGTGTCCGTCGTGCTCCGATGTCTGAGTTTTGGGAGGCATGGGGGAATGCTCCGAACTGGCGAAAAGGGTTGGAGGCG